>Ga0315284_10004808_pt1 | contig 19191 bp, 34 predicted proteins | sample YL17G09_16_MG_FD_203696 | JGI IMG/M metagenome (GOLD analysis project Ga0315284, IMG submission 203696) | Sediment microbial communities from Yellowstone Lake, YNP, Wyoming, USA - YL17G09_16 | ecosystem: Environmental > Aquatic > Freshwater > Lake > Sediment | place: USA: Wyoming | collected... | reverse complement strand
CCAGTATTCCCCCCCAGGAACGCATGGCGCGTATTTAGCCAGGGCTCCGACCGCGGCGCTCCAAAACGGTACACGACCCCTCGCCCCCAGGTTTTCGTGGCTCGTATTTCGCCACGGCCTTGACAACGGCGCTCCAAACTAGCCCGAGCCCTACCGCCCCGAGGCCCGCGCGCCCTCGCGGCTCGTAACAAGTCGCCCATTCCGAGCCCACACCCCTCACTACTCTGCGCGGCGGCCCTCCTCCTATGCGCGCCGCTCTACCGGCTTGCGACAAGCCGGCCCTCCGGCGCTCCCCCTCACCCGCGCCGCTCTACCGGCTTGCGACAAGCCGCCTCTGCGGCGCTACCGGCTTGTCGCACGCCGCCTCCGCGGCGCTCCCCTCCGAGCCGCGCCGCCCTACCGGCTTGCGACAAGCCGCCTCCGCGCCGCCCTACCGGCTTGCGACAAGCCGCCTCCGCGCCGCCCTACCGGCTTGTCACAAGCCGCCTCCCGCGGCGCTACCGGCTTGCGACAAGCCGCCTCCGCGGCGCTACCGGCTTGCCGCAAGCCGCCTCCGTAACTCCGCGGAATCATTACGTTAGGCCCACGGGCCGGCTCACTCCGCCCTCCCCTCGCCTCCCCAAACCCGCCGCCCGAAACACCCGGCCCGCGGGCCGAAACACCCCCAGCCCGCTCCCCGGCCCACAGGCCGAAACGGCCGCGCGCCCAGTCGGCCGGGACGGACGGCTCGCTGGGAAGATTATTCTTGACTTACGCTCAAACGTCGTCCCTACCACCACCACGCGCTCGTCTTAGTTGCTTCCAGGCCAGGGTTTGCGAAGTCGCGGCCGGAGTTCGATGCTCTCCACGAGCTTCCCCAGCACGAGGGGAAGCAAAGCGTTTTAGCTCGACTCTTGGATCGCTTCTCAGCTTCGTAAAGCTCTCGCTCAACCTTTCTCATGGCCTTACTGGCGATCTGCCGGGCTCTCTCCATGCTGACTTCAAGGTGTTCGCCTATCGCGCGAAACGGCAGCCCGTCTTTTGACGTGTCATCCCAGCAAGAGCGGTGCTTCTCGGCTCTCCCGCAATCAACGCACACGAATCGAACGCAGCCCGTACACCCCCACCCTCGTTTATTCGGGCGCTGGCAGAGGGAGCACTCGAAGATCGCATCCTCGCCCGAGTGAAGCGGAAAGAGCTGGCTCCAGTCCTGCCCGAGCGAGCGCTCGCCCGACTCGACGTGGAGATCGCTCTCACCTTCCGATTCTGCGAGCGTCGCCTGATCCGTGCCGACGCCGAGCTTCGATGCTATCAGCTCAGTGAGAGCTTCTTCTTCCTGCGAGTCGTACCGCAGAGCATAGAGGCCGTAGAGCTGAAGCTCCGGCCTCATCGCGCCAGCCTCTCTCTGCCGCGAGCGACGATCGATGCCTGCTCCTCGTCGCCACTCTCCGAGGCAACGGGGGCACATAGGCGTGATGTTGTTGCGCCTGGCGTGCATGAGAGCGGCGGCTCTGCGGAGCTGCTCTGCTCCGCACCGGCAGGTGCAACGCCAGACGACGCCCAGCCGCGTCGCACCTGCCGGTTCGATCGCCGTCAGCTCGCCAAACTCTTGCCCGGCGAGTTCGAGTCTCACGACGAGAGGACTCCGCCAGGCTTCCCGCCACCATTCCCGCCAGGCGCGCGAGCGTAGAACGCATCCAAGCTCACCCGGAACGCCTTGCTCGTCATGCCGATCTTCTTCGCGACGCTGGCAGTCGCGCTCGCGAAGACGAGAAACAGCTCCCACGCTGTCACGTCGGGCAGCTCAGAGCGGGCCGCATCCAGCACTTCGTCCCGACACGCTTGGAGCTGGGCACTCCGCTCGGGCGTTGGCTGCGCTCCCGGAGCCGTCACCACGACGGATCCTCCCCGGCGATCACGATCGTCACGGCAGCCGTGACCACACGATCCTGCCTGCGAGCCTTCTCCGCCAGATCGGCCGTGAGCTTGCCCTCTTCGATGAGCGCGTCCACCTTCTTTGGATCGATCGAGGAACACGCATTGACGAACGCCCGCGGCCACTCAGCCCGCGCTACGCCCACGTCGAAGCCTCGCGCTCCGTGCCGCACGACGGCCTGCACGAGCGCTTCCTTGTCCGTGTAGACGTTGACCGTGCTGGGGCCGACGTATCCCTTCTCCGACGCTTCGGCGACGACGCGATTGCGGACGCTCTCCTTGAGCCCCTCAGTGAGCTTCCGTTCGTCAGCTCGCAAGCTCGCGAGCTTCTTGAAGATCGCAGGGTTCTTCTTCGTGAGGGCGCGAATCGCCTTCGTCACCTTCACGAGCTTCTTCAGCTCTTCCCGTTCCTTCTTCTTGATCATGATCTGCTTCCCTTCACACGTTCACGGTGTACGTCACTCAGCAATTCGGAGTCGTGCTCGCCTCCGACTTCACAGTCTTCGTGAGCCTCGGCTCCGCACGTCGGGCACGCGATTGATAGGGCGCGCTCGATGATGCTCGATGCGGCGAGCTTGCCCCGCACGGTGAGCGCCACGCTCTTGCCTACCAGACCGCTCACGGATCGATCCTCCTCACCCTGGCCGTGATCCTTTGCCCGACGTGAACGGCTCCGAAGACGACGCTCTTCGCAGCCGGAGGATCGCCATCGTAGCTCGGCGAGGACGATGCAAACGCCGAGGTCTTCCCTACCTGCACGTCCACGAACGCGAACGGGCCTTCGAGGTAGAGCGCGCCGTTCAAGCCGTTCATCATCGGATCGATCTGGAAGAGCTTTTCCTCGTTTGCGAGCATCTTCTGGGGAGCGGCGGCGATGTTCAGATCGACGATCTTCTTCACGAGTTCCGCCGGCACTCCTTCGATGGGAAAGCCGTGCAAGCGGATCTCCGTCTCGACACGGATGATCCCCCACACGAAGCACGTTACGCTGTCCTCCCCGGAGAGTCGCGCTCGGATCCTCTCCACACTTCTATCGAGCACATCGAGCCGCTCGATGATCCGTTGGTTCACCTCGATCATCTTCGAGGTGTTAGTGCTCATCGCACTCGCGATGGTGAGCCACTTATGCTCGTCCTCCGCCTGGGCGCTCTTCCTCTTCGCTTCTCGCTTCTTCATGGGCTTCCCTTCCTACTTTCAACCTTGCTCGTTCGTTCGTTCGTCCGTTCGGAGCAGATCAGATATGGCCGGGGTAGCAGCCGCTAGCTGGCGCCCAGCATCCACACTTTTCGAGCGAGTAGCAGCAGGTGGAGATAGTGCAGGTGGGGCATTCGGCCTGGATGCACACGGCTGCGCCGCCACTACCGATCGCTCCCCCCATACTTGCGCCGCCTGAGCCCACCGTGCTCCCCCCTGCGCTCGTCGTGCTTCCTCCCGAGCCCGTAGAGCCTCCTGCGCCGGGAGCCCCGCCGGCAGCGGCTTCGGGGGCTCCGCTGTCCTCTGGCGTGATCGTGGAGCCTCCGGAGCCTCCGGATCCCCCGGGAGTCCCTCCGGAGCCTCCGAGGCTTCCTCCGGAGCCTCCGAGGCTCCCCCCGGAGCCCTCTGCTCTTCCTCCGGAACCCCCAGGACTCCCTCCGGAACCCCCGAGGCTCCCTCCGGCGCTTCTGGACCCTCCGCTCCCCGAGCTTCCTCCCGCGCCCGTCGCGCTCCCGATAGAGCCCTCCGCCCCGGCGTCCTCAGTCGGCCGGGTTCCGCCCATCGAGGTGAAGTCCTGCCCGCCACACCCGACCCCGCCGACGAGCGCGAGCGCCAGGGCGACGAGAGCGGCGAGCCAGATCGCCGCGTCGAAGGGTGCGGGGCGCATGGCCTGGGTGTGACAGGCTCGGCAGTAGCCTCGTCGCGTCTTGGCTCCGCACGCGACGGCCATGCGTCCACGATGCCAGTGGCACTTCGAGGCGATCTCTCCGTTCCGGTTCGCCGGTTTTCTCGTGAGCTTCATGGCGTTGGTTCTCCTTCGAGTTCTCGGATGCTTGTCTCGGCCTGAGTGATGGCGTCCTTGTGGCTGCGGATCTGCTCTCTCAGAGCGCTCACCGTCTCGTCGATGCACTTCTGGCAGTAGCCCTCGCGCACGACGGGTTTGCCGCACGAGACGAGCGTGGTCATGCGACGCGAACAGCGGGATGCGGCGAAGTTGCTCACGAGCCTCTGCCCTCCACGAACAGCTCCCACGTCCGAGGGAAGGAGCTTGCGACAAGCTCGCCGACCGCGTTCGCGTACTGCCGGATCTCCCACTGAGCGTTCCGATCCATCCGGAGCGTGAGGAACTTGAGCCAGTTGAGGAGGTTCGCGCTCGCGCGCATCCTCGAATATCGGCCGACCGGGAGATCCACGCGCGCCAGCTCCTTCGGGACGCCCGCCGCGAGAGCGCGCTCGTAGAAGTCCTGCTGCCGGCGGTACTCATTGGCGAGTTCGAGGCGGAACGCTTCGGCTGCTTCGAGCGTGAGCGAAGACGAGCCCGAGACGGTGCCGGCTTGCTTGTTCGTCGCGCTCGCGTTGATCATGACGCGCTCGATGCTCGGAACGTAATTGAAATCGGGGAGCGGCGTGTAGCGGGCGCTCATCTCAGAGTAACTTTGTGTCCTATGCCGGTGCCATTCCCTATAGACGAAGATGGGAGCCTGCACCTCGACGATGAGCCCGCCAAACTCGAAGGGTGACGTGTGGGGCGGCGTGTTCGTGTAGAGGTAGCGAAGGAGCTTTTCGTCGCCCGGACCCTGCTCTCGGCTTCCGCAGATGCACCCGACTTCGGGGATTGTTCGAGGCGAGGGATCTTCCGGATCTCCGTAGCTGCGACCGCACTCGACGCACTTCGGCCCCCAGCCGAGGAAGCCCTTGTCCGTGCTCATGCGAGCGGCCTCGATGATGCTCTGGTCGGAGCCCCACGTTTGGACGAGGCTGACGTATCCGTGATCGAGGATCTTCTTCATGCGTTTCTTCCCTTCTCTTCCCTTCTCAGACTTCTCGTGAGCGAGCGTGTCGGCACGGCTCGCAGCTCCACACGGGCCGCTTGTCCTCGAACACCTCAGAGGCGAGAGGATCCGCTTCGAGCGTCAGATCGCTTCGGAGCGCCATGCACGACCCTGGCTCGCAGACTTCGCACCCGAGGCAGCTACAGAGCGGCTCGGCGCTCGTGCAATCGATCGTGCGCCCGTCTTCGAGGAGCACGAGCCAGCGCCCGAGGTCTTCCGTGTCGCGCCACGGCTCCGAGCGCGTGCGCGACGGAGGACGCGAAGGCGACGACTTGATCCGCGTCCCGATGGGGAAGCGGAGTTGCATGGGATGAGGAGGCGGGTTCTTCATGGCGTTCCTCTTTTCTGCTGGGGTTCCCACCCTTCCGGAAGGGTGAGCCACTCTCCGACTTGAAGGCTGGCGAACGTGAGCTTGTCCGGAGTGAGCTTCTTCAGAGGGTTCCCTTCCACGAGTTCGCGCCAGCGGGAGGGACAGATCCCGCACCTGCGCGCGATCACGACTGGCGAGTCTCCGGGCTGTACGAGATAGACAACCCGGCGTCTCACGATGCTCGGCTCTGCGCGCTTACCTTCGCTCTCGGCTGACGGGAGGGGCGAATCGCTTGGAGGTTTGCTCTCGGCGTAGAAGCTCTGCTCTTCGAGCGAGAGATCGGCGAAGCAGAGACGGCAGAGGTGTGCGAGCGCAGCTCGATTGTCGCGAGCAACGAAGCGTGCGGAGGAAAAACATCCGGCGTGGAGGCAGGGAAGATCGTTCATGAGAGCCCGCTTGATTCTGACGGCCATCGTCAGGCTGCGATTCACGCAGCGACGAGCGCGAGGGGTTCCGGAAGAAGACGGAAGCTCCTCGCGCTCGTTTCGGCCTAGTCTTCGTTCGGGCTCGGGTTAGCGCGCTCGGCGACGATGGCCTCCCACGTCAGGCGGGCGGTATCGAGGAGGTCTTCCAGCGATACGCCCGCCTCGTGAGCAACCGTGACGGCGAGGACGACGGTATCGCCTTCCTCGCTGCCGAGGCGAGCGCCCGAGGCGTACACACCTGCGAGCGCTCCCAGGAAGCCTGCGAGGTGCGTTCCCGCGTCCAGCGCCACCATGCACGCGATGGTGAGCGCGGCGAGCGCTTCGGCCTTCCTCGGATCGCTCGTGCTTCCGCCGGCTTGCTCGTCCGCCTCACTCACCATCGGAGCCTCCGCCCTCGTCCGCAGGAACGTCGATGATGGGCTTCGGCAGCGAGGTCGGGAGCGAGGTCGGGAGCGAGGTCGGGGCTCGCGAGCCGTTCCCGCTCTTGCCAGCTCCGATGCCAGCTCCGATCGTGCGAGCGGCGTCCTCGCCGATGGCGCGCACGGCGTCAGCGTCGAGCGGAGTGCCGTCCGGGAGGGTGAACCTCGGAGTCGCCTGGCCGCCCCCCTGGCCGCCTCCCTGGCGAGGAGTGGCAACCGGAGTGGGCAACGGAACCGGCGCGTCAGCTCGCACGGCGACGGGCGCCACGGGGCGCGCAGGGGGATCGAAAGGCTTCCACCCGGGATTGAGCTGGAAGAGCCACTCGGGCGTCTGCTCGGTTCCGTAGCGGCTCACCCACACGTCGATCAGCACGTTCAAGAACGCGGGCATGTCGCCGACGTAGGTGACGAGCCAGGCGGCGAGCGACCAGGCGTGGCTCTTGGCCAGGCTCCGTGAGACGACGCCGATACTGATGATGTTCGGGGAACCACTCCCGCGAACCTTGAATTGATTTGGATATCTGCTGGTGGTCACGATTTCTTGCCTTCCTCGTGAGCGACGCGCTCACGATCTTCGTTGATCTGCTTCTCCACGGATTCGAGCACTCCCTTTTCGGTGGCTCCTCGGAGCCCCTTCTCGGTCGCGGTTCGGATCGAGGTCAGAGTCTCACTCTGCCCGTTCTCGTACCCGGCCCACCAATTCGCGGCGAGCCAGGAGATCACGAGCGCCAGGGCGGGAGTATCGATCGTCTTCAGACGATCGACGACGCTCTTCGTGATCCAGGCGGCCGGGAGCTGGAAGGCGATGGTGTCGAGGAGCACCTCGCGATCGAATTGATCGGCCGTCGCGAGGGCCGTCTCGCCATCCTTCGCCGCCGCCCGAGCCATCGCAGCCGTAGCTTCGAGGACGGCCTGACTGGGCTCTCCCCGCTCGATGGGAGTCTCGTCCTCTTCGCTCTTCTCGTTCTTCTCGTCCTTGTCGCTTCCCTTCTTGCTTCGCCCTTTCTTCGCTTCCCCTTTCGGGCTCGGACTCGTAGTCGTCGGGCTGGGCTCGGTAGGCGCGCTCGCGTCCACCGTCTCCCCCGTCGTGTTGATCACGCTTCTCGTCGGATTCTTTCTTGCTGCCACTGGCTTCTCCTTCACTACTTGGATGCAGACGCGAACGAAACTCGCTTGATCTTCTGAACGATGCCCATGAGGTACTTCGCCACCCCGATCGCGCCGCGGAAGTATTCGCGGTCGCTCTCGCGCGTGGATTCCTTCAGCCCCTCTTCGAGCTTGCCCAGGAGCTTCTCAGCTTCACGGAGCCGGCGCATCTTGCCGCTCGGGTGCTCATCGTCTTCTTCGTTTCCCTCTCCTCCGCTCTCGCCGCCGGGGCTGGCCTTGCCGCTCAACCACTCGTTCCACTTCACGCGCTGCCGCTCGTGGTCGGGCTTACCATCTGCGAGATTCATGGCAGCCAGGTTCGTGAGGAGGTTGAACGGAGGCTCCGCCTTGCCCGCGCGAAACTGCTCTTGCACGTCCTTCGCGATGCGCTCGACGACACGGATGCAGTTGTTGACGTGGCTCTTCTGGTAGGAGAGCTTCTCGCCGATCTGAGCGCCCGAGAGCTGGAAGCGCTCGCGGATCTTCACGCACTGATCGCCGATCTCCCAGGCGTGCAGATCGACCCGGCTCATGTTCTCGCGGAGGTTGAGGATCCAGCGACCGATCTCCGGACCTTCGTGGAGCTTCACCTCGATCTGATCGTAGGGGAGCGTCTCCGCTCCCTTCTTCCGAGCTTCCTCGCGGAGCCTCATGATCGCGAGCGTGCGGCGGAAGCCGGCGACCAGGAAGTAGCGATCAGGATCCTTCGGATCTCGCGAGACGACGAGCGCGGAGATCAAGCCTAGCTCTTGAATGTCTTCGGAGAGAGCTTCGATTCCGCGGTACTCCTTCCGCGAGTTGAAGTCCTTGTCGAGCACGATCTGCTCGAAGAGGATCGTGATCGACGGGAGAGCCTTCGCCATGTCGTCGAAGCTGATGCTGACTTCGTTCTCGCCGTCCTCACCCTCACCCTCGCCTGCGCCCTCGCTCTTGCCTTTGCCCTTGCCGCTCTTCGGAGCGAGCACGGCGGAGCTGAGAGGGTTCAGAGCGACAGCGGCGTCCCTTGCAGCCTTCTCGGCCGCGCGCTTCGCTCTCTTGGCTTCAGCGTCTCTCTCTTTCTTGCTCTTACCCTGAGAGGCCAGGCTCAGGATATTGGCGCTCTCGGGAGCGCGCTTCGAGGCTGCGCTCGTCTTCGGTTTTGCTTTCGCTTTTGTCATTTGTTCTCCTTCGTTCTCCGTTGCGTGCGCGTGTGCGCGTTTTCCGTCCCTTAGTTCCACACTGATTCGAGCGCGCGAGCGCCCTCGGCCGCGATCATGCTCCGGAGCGGCTTCAGACTGCTCGGGAGGTAGCTCAATTCTCCGCTCTCAGAAACGAGCCATGAGAGCTTGAGCCAGTAGCAGGGCCGCCCGACGTGTGACGAGAAGTGGAGGCCGATCTGAGCGGCTTCCTGCGAGCTGCCAACGGCGACTGAGCACACCACTCCCGCGTCCTCGTTCACGCCCTCGATCTGATACGATCCTCCGGCCGTGTTCCAGATCATGATCTTGTCGATGGGGGGAGGCATGTTGCCTGACATGACGCCCGGTAAGAGCCCCTGCTCACTGGCCTCGCTGCGATAGCGCGCGATCGTCTCTGCGATGATCTCGGCGGCGGCCACGGTGGAGAGACGGCGAGTGCGAGTCTTTCGCGGAGTCGCCGGACGCTTCAGAGCTTTCCTGACCTTCTTGACCTTCTTGCTCTTCATGCCCCAGCCTCTTTCTTAGCCGAGTCTGCCCACTCGATCCGATCTTGAAGATCCCTCACCAGCTTACGAGCTTCCGCGAGCCCCAGCTCGAAGGCGCCGCTCACGACTTCCCCCTCCGAGTCGATGAGTGCGAAGCTCGTCTTGACGATCCCTCCCGCGCTCACTCCGTAGGAGGCTTGCACGGAGAGCGAGCACTCGATAGGGGGAGCTGGACGCTTCCGAGACGGGCGGCGGTACTTGGCCGCGATCATGGCTCGTCGCCTTCCTTCCGAGGCGAGCGCTTCGAGGCGGCGACCTTCTTCAGTCGGACGTGAACGAGGTGAGAGGGGATCCGATCGAGGACGGCCTCGGCCTCGTCGCCGTAGTGGCGGACGAGCACGCGAGCGATCTCCAGGGCGTCGGAGTCGTAGCCCGCCGCTGCCGTGTTCTTCGTCAGGGCAGCGTCCACGCGCGAGGCGGCGCTCACGGCGTCACCCCCGTCTGCGCCCGCGCCACGGGGCGCGCAGGCAGCTCGATCGCGATGGTGGAATCGCACCCCGGGGAGTGGTTCCGGAGCTGAAGCACGGGCTCCCCCGGGAGGCGCATTTCGCCGACCAGGGGGAGGGCCAGCCACTCCTTCAGGGTGAGTTCACGGCCGCAGGGGCAGCTCTTGAAGGTCATCACCAGCCACCCCCGGCGAAGCGCTCAGAGAGCGCGTTCGCGCGCTCGAAGACGGACTCGGGAATGTTCACCGTGTAGTCGCTGATCACGTCACAGTGGTTTCCGTAGATGAGACGGATCCACCCATCCCTTTCACCTTCCTTCTCCGTGAGGAGGTAGTCCTCATCCGTCGTGGACATGACGGCGTAGATCCGAGTCGCGTCAGAGCAGGGTTCAAGCACCTTCTCTTCGCCATCGTTCACGCCGACCTTGTAGCCGGCTGCCAGGAGATCCTCGACGAGCGTGACGATGATCTGCCGCTCGACTTCGTTCCGATGGTTCGCGAAGGGGCGGATAGCTCCCGCGCCCGCGCCCGCGCTCGCGGAAGACGAGGCGCTCATGACTGCACCGCATCCTTGCCCGAGACGAGCACAAGCTCGCTCTTCGCCCTCGTCGCCGCGACGTAGTACAAATTATCCTCTTCGATGCTCTTCCCGGGGCGGTAGGTGTCGATGAGCATGAACACGCGCTCACGCTCCAAGCCCTTGGCCTTGTGCGTGGTCGAGCAGACGATGCAGTTGTCGTCCGTGACGTTCGCGAAGAGATCCTCGATCTTCGCGAGGATGGCGGGGACGCTCTCGGCGCCCTGACAGAAGGCGAGGATCGTCTCGCACTTGTCGATCGCCGCGTCAGCCGGCTTGTTCCGCTTCGAGAGGCGAGTCACCTCTTTCTCCTTCCAGGCGTTCACCTTCTCGATGAGCCCGTCCACACCCTTGGGCCGGAGCGACTTCACGAAGCTGGTGAGCCCCGTTCCCACGTCCTTGCCGTTGATCTTGGCCTTCCTCCCGGCGCGGAGGAAGCCCAGGCAGTAGCCGACCAGGGGAGCGTTCGTGCGGCTCAAGAGGAAGTCGCCTCCCTTGATCTGCCCCAGCATCTTATCGGGAGCCTCGTACCTGACGATCCCCTCGGGGTTCGTCTCGGCGGCGCGGAAGTCGGGGACGATGCGCTGCACCTGGGCCACGATCTTCTTGCCGCAGCGATACGTCGTGGAGAGCGGGAGCACCTTCGCACTCAGCTCCTTGACGATCTTCGTGACGGCCTCAGAGTCCGCACCCCGGAACGTGTAGATGGCCTGGCGATCGTCGCCAACGGCGATGATGCGCCCGCCAGCCTTCACGGCTCGGACGGAGATCGCGATCTGCGCTGCGTTCAAGTCCTGAGCCTCGTCCACGAAGACCCGATCGAAGGTCGGCAGCCGCAACCCGAGCGTGAGCGGGAGCCAGACCATATCGTCAAAATCGATCACGCTCGTCTGAGCGCGGCTCCACACGAGCATATCGGCGGCGAGGTTCACCACGCGCTCGAAATCCTTCTCGTCACACTCCGCCGAGTCGAGGATGCCGAAGGCGTCGAGTAGCGCTCCGATCTCCTCTTCGTCCTGGGCGAGCGTTCCCTTCGCGAGCGAGACGACGCGGGCCACGGCGAAGCCGATGGCGCGCTCTTCGCCCTTCTCGAAGTCGAGCCGTCGCGCCACCTCTGCGATCACCTTGTCCTTGTCCACGTCAGGGCGACCGAACGCGGAGCTGATCGCTCGAAGGCCGAAAGAGTGGAACGTGAGCACGCTCGTCTCCTTCGGAGCGCGAGCGCGCAGCTCGATCGCGATCGAGGAGTTGAACGCCATGAGGAGCGTCCTGGCCTTGCCCGTGTGATTGAGCGCCTCAATGATCGTGGTGGTCTTGCCCGTGCCCGCGCGAGCGGAGACGAACGTGTGACCTTCGCCCGAGCGTACATCCTCGAAGATCGCCCGCTGATACTCGTTCCAATTCTTCGTCGTCATGATCCCGTTCTCCTATGTTTGGGTGGTGCGCCGGAGCGAGCGGCTTGCGACAAGCCGGCACCGGCAACCCCATCCTCCTCTGGTACGGATATTCTTGCAAGTAATCTCGACGGTATTACTGACGATATTTTCCCGTTTACTACCTATCCCCGCGTAATCGTTAACGATTAAAAACTCTTGCGCTCTGTTTCTCAGTCCCGGATAATGCGTTCAGGTTCGGCCATGTCGGTCGAGCCTGACTCACTGGAACGGAGAATTCTCACATGGCAGCAGCAAAAGCACCCCAGAACGCGGCTCCGGCCGCTCCCCAGCCGCCCGCGGGCTTCACGCAGGTTCAGTCGGCGGATCGTCGCTACTGGATCCACGAGAACGAGGGGCGCTCGAACCCCCTCCAGGGCTACCCGATCGCCCGCTACGAGCGGCACGACTCGACGCCGGAGAAGCCCGGCTTCTTCTACACCTTCAAGCTCACGGCGCCGTGCCTGGCTGTGGACCGCGACAAGGTAGTCCACGAGCAGAAGCCGGGCGAGGTCGTGATCGTGGACGAGCGCGTGCAGCTCGCCGGGATCGCCGACTTCCTCGACATGCCGAACGTCGTGGAGCTGTACGTCGTCTCGAAGGGGAAGATCAAGGGCGGCAAGGGGACGGTCGTGCTCTTCGACATTCACGCGCGCCCGACGAACGAGCCGCGCCCGCAGCTCCCCCGCGGAGCGGCGATCAAGGCGCTCCCCGCGCACGACGAGACGGGCTCCGACGAGAGCGGCCCGGTCCCGTTCGGCTGAAGTCCGGAGTCCGGAGTTCGAGCGCCCTTCCGTGTATTCGGATCGGCGGATAGAGGTACGGCCCCGCCTCTGCTCGGCAAGGGGGCCTCTGTACTACCCCGGAGATCGCTATGGCACGCCCACTGAAGGTTCGTGAGAACTACGCCCTCGATATCGCCACGTTGCAGCGGATCGCTGCCCGCGTGCGAGTGGACGATCGCGTCAGCGCAGAGTCGCGCGAGCGCGTCGTCTCCGATCTCCACCGCGCGATCAAGGGGCTCATGAAGTTCGAGCTGGAATCGCTCGACGCCGAAGCGTCTGCCGAAGCCTCCGCCGAAGCCTCCGCCGAAGCCTCTGAGGAGTCCGCTGCCGCCGCCGCCTCCTCCACGCCCGCTATCACTCAAGACGCCGCCGACGACGTTCCGCCCGTGACGATCGAGACTCGGGAGCGCGATGGCGAGACGGCCTGATCCTCTTCCGAAGCGCGCTCCGAAGCGGGCTCCGAAGCCTGCTCTGAAGCGGGCCGCGAAGCGGGCTCCGAAGCGGAGCGCGAAGCGCAAGCTCGTGCGACCATCGCGCGCCGAAGCTCGCGCCATCCGTGAAGCTGTAGAGCACCTGAAGAGCGCTCGGCGCTCTCGTCTGGCACGAGAGGCGTGGGCGAGGAAGAAGGCCGGCAAGAAGCCCCCGGCGCAGAAGCCAGCCAAGAAGAAGCTCCCGCCGAAGGAGATCCGCGAGCGCGCGAAGCCTCGCCGCCCGAGCGGGCCGAGGAAACCTCCGAAGCCTCCGAAGCGGGCTCCCAGGAAGCCCGCCAAGAGGCCCGAGCCCAAGAAGCGGCTACCAGTCGGACGCAAGCCGGCGAAGCTCCCTGCGAAGCGCCCGCCGGTCAAGAAGCCTCCCCCGAAGAAGCTCCCGCCGAAACGGAAGCCTCCGGTCAAGAAGCCGCCGCCGAAGAAGCTCCCGCCGAGGCGGAAGCCTCCGGTCAAGAAGCCGCCGCCGAAGAAGCTCCCGCCGAGGCGGAAGCCTCCGGTCAAGAAGCCGCCGCCGAAGAAGCTCCCGCCGAAGCGGAAGCCTCCGGTCAAGAAGCTCCCGCCGAAGAAGCGACCCCCGAAGAAGCTCCCGCCGAAGCGGAAGCCTCCGGTCAAGAAGCGGCCCCCGAAGAAGCTCCCGCCGAAGCGGAAGCCTCCGGTCAAGAAGCTGCCGCCTCCGAAGAAGCTCCCGCCGAAGCGGAAGCCTCCGGTCAAGAAGTCGCCGCCGCCGCCGCCGCCGAAGAAGCTCCCGCCGAAACGGAAGCCTCCGGTCAAGAAGCCGCCGCCGCCGCCGAAGAAGCTCCCGCCGAAGCGGAAGCCTCCGGTCAAGAAGCCCCCGCCGAAGAAGCCCCCGGCCAGGAAGCGCCGCCCTCCGCGCCGCCCGCCTCCGAAGCGCAAGCCTCCCGTCAAGAAGCGCGTACCCCCGAAGAAGGGGCCGCCGAAACGGATCCGCGACGAGGCGCTCCTCGTCCGCTCCTACATGGCCGACGTGCTCCACTCGACGTGCGGCCGGATGCGCGACGAAGGGCTCGTGTGCCAGGTGCGCACCGCGAAGGAAGGCGATGGCTCCGTCTCGGGAGAGATCGTTGTGCCCGTGCCCGCGCCTGGCACCGACGAAGGCGACGTGCGCCTCTTGCTGATCACCCTCGAAGAACTGGATGGCTGGTCGGCGAACCCGGCTCCCTGGAAGTGCTGGGTGACGATCCTCTTCCGCGTCGATGCGCGCGGCGTGCAGGGAGCGGATCTCAAGTACCCCGTGAAGGTCGCCCCGGGACGTATGACGTACAACGTCGCGACGAACTACCATTTCCTCGAAAACACCGCGTATGCGTACCAGATCGCTCGCGACGATATCCTCCCCGGTCTGCTCAGGGCGGGGAGAGCCATCGTCTCGATCGTCATGCGCGTGCGCTACATGCCGAGCGGCGAGCATCCGGTCAGGCCGAGAACGTAACCGAGAGTGCGAGAGTGCGAGAGCGCGAGCGCGAGCACGAAGGAGAACGAACATGAACGAACGAATCGACCACCCGAAGCACTACACCTCTCACCCATCCGGAGTGGAGTGCGTAGATATCGCCGAACACCTTTCCTTCAATCTCGGGAACGCGCTCAAGTACCTTTGGCGCTCGGGGCTCAAGAATGAGGCGACGGCGCGCGAGGATCTTGAGAAGGCGCTCTGGTATCTGAATCGAGAGGAGGATCTCTTGTTCACGCCGCTCAATCACCTGAGCGTATTTTCCCGCGAAGTCGTCATCGCGCTCGCGTGGAAGGTGAGCCGTTCGTTTGAGGCTCTGAACGAAGAGGATCTGAACGTGGAAGAGGAGACTGAGGCGAGCCCTTTCGAGTCCCTGATTCTCAGCCTGGCGAACGTGGGAGAGGACTGCAAGATCGATCTGGCCGGGGCGATCTTGAACATTGAAAAGAGCCTGGAGTCGTGACCGACAAGGCCCGCATGAAAACGGCCGCCGAGGTCGTGCTCGATATCGGCTCCGCGCTCGGCTTCGCCTGCCGGCTTGCGCTCGACTACGATCTGAGCCGCGAGACGCTCATCGATCTTCTCGATGCGTCCTACGATGCGGCCGTCGAGATCCGCTCGAAGAGTCCCGGGGCGACTTCGGCGACTTCGGCGGCTCCGCTGCCCGGATTGAAGAAGAGCACCTCCAGGGCGAAGAAACTGAAACTGAGGCGCTCGTGAGAGTGGTCTTCGGCGAGGGAGGCGAGGGGTTCTCCGTGAAGCTCTCTAGCGCTGAAGCGCTGACGCTCCTCGAAGAGCTGGGCGACGCGCCAGCGAAACGCGCCCCGAAGATCCGGCAGCTCTACACGGAGCTGACGGCGATGCTCCACGCTGCCTACGAGGGCGAGGTCAGGCGTTCTCTCGATCAGAGGCAGGAAGAAAAAATCGCTCGGGCTCGGGCCAGGGCGGAGGATAAGGAGAGCGAGAGGGAGGATTCGGTGTCTCAGCAACCCGCTCTAAGCCGGGCTCACGCCCGCTGGGGGATCGGCTCATGAACCTCATCGTCGCGCCAAGCACGGATCTCTACGCCACGGCGGCAGTCCCGGGAGGGCTCGTACCCCGTCCACCGGGCGAGGGGTGGAGCCTTGCTGGACTCGAAACTCTCGGAGAGCTGCGCATCGTCTACTTCTGGACGCGCTCGAAGGTGTACGGCGAGGCTGAGAGATTGCTCGAAGCCACGGCTCCGAAGGTGGCCGCGGGCAGCGCTCAGAAGGGGAAGCCATGAAGGATCTCTTTTCACTGTCAGAGAAGGCCGCGTTCTACATTCTAGCGATCGGCCTCGTCGTCTTCCTCGTCTGGGTGATCTTCACGGTGGGGCACGAAGCTGGGGTGAGTGAGGCTACGAGGGAAGCCCGCGAAGCTCGTGAGTGCGATTGCGGAGAGGTGAAGCCTTGCGCGTTCGCTCCCGGCATCGTCGGGATCCGCGAGTGTCGGAGATTCGACAACCGCTGGGGACGGTGCGAACCGGATCCGAAGTACCGCATCGAAGAGAACGCCTGGCTGCCGGGTATCACGCCATGACGCGAACCATGACGCGAGACGAGATCCTGGCCGGGGCCGTGAACGCCTGGGGCACGCGCTCTCAGGTGAACATGGCGATCGAAGAGTGCGGCGAGCTGATCGTGGTCCTCTCTCACCGGATCCGAGGGCGGGCGACCGATCTCGACGTGGCAGGGGAAATCGCCGACGTGCGCATCATGCTCGATCAGCTAGCGCTCATCATCGGCAAGGATCTCGTCGCGAACGCCGAAGAAGCGAAACTGAATCGGCTCGAAGAGCGAGTGAGAGCTGCGACCCCCACCACCTTCGATCTGAAGAAGCTCGCGGAGGCTCTGAGCCGGGACGCCAGCGGCGTCTACGCGGAGGGGTACGACGGAGAAGGAGGCGGAGGAGACGGAGGAGACGGCGGAGGAGACGGCGACGATGGGCGCGAGGGAGGCGGAGGCTCGTGATCGTAGGAGGCAGCGATCTCGACGGGCTCTCTCCGATCCTACTCGTCGTGCCCACGGGCGACTCTTCTCCGGGGACGCCCGGGGGCAGCGTCATCGTCCAGCCCTCGTGCATCCGGGACGTGTGGGCCTGGCTCCACTCGATGCGGACGGGGGCGGATCTCCTCGACGTGGAGAGCGTCGAGCGCGCGGCTGCGATTGAGCTGGAAGCGTTTGCGGCGAAGCAGAGGGAAGAAGGGGAACGAGGATGAGTCTCACACCGATCGACAGAGCGCCAACGATACGCGATTTTGCCACCTACGATCTCGAATGGATCCCTCACGCGCTAGAGATCCGTTGCATCGGCACTTACGACGGGGAGAGCTATCGGGCCTTCACCGACATGGGCGCGTTCCTCGACTACGCACTCTCGTCCGATCGGCGAGGCAAGTGGTACTACGCGCACGCTGGCGGGCTCTACGATATCCAGTTCGTCTTCGACTACATCTTTCAGCATCGACGCGAGGAATACGAGATCGATGCGAAGTTCTCGGGCTCGTCTGCGATCATCGTGAAGATCAAGAAGGGGAAAAATTGCTGGTACTTCCTCGATTCGTACTGGCTCCTCCGCGCGCCACTCCGCGAGATCGGCGAGAAGATGGTGGGGATCAAGAAGGGCGGCTTGGACCCAAACGAAGGAGCCACGCGCGAACAAATCGAGGCGTACTACCGCGACACGCCGCTGCCGGAGCTGATCGAGTACAACCGCACCGATTGCGAGATCCTCTGGCGAGCCATCGCGCTCTTCCAGCAGAATCTTCTCGATCTCGGAGGGCAGCTTCAGATGACGCTCGCGTCGTCGGCGATGGCGCTCTTCCGGCGGAGGTTCCTGAAGCGCGAGATCAAGACGCGAGACGGCGTGAACCGGACGGCGCGAGGCGCGTACATCGCGAGCCGCGTGGAGGTGCTCTCGAAGACGTGTGAGAGCGCGAATTACTACGATATCAATAGCTCGTTCCCCTTCGCGATGACTCAGCCTGCACCCGGGAAGCTCCTCTCGATGCGCCGCACCGTGCCGAAGGGAGAACACCAGCTCTACATCGCGAAGGCCGTGATCAGCTCTCCCGAGCGCTTCCTGCCGCCCTTGCCGTTCCGCACGCCAGATCACCGGATCTACTTTCCGACCGGGACGTGGGAGGGAAACTTCACGAACGTCGATCTCGAATTGCTCGAAGAGGTGGGCGGGAAGATCGAGAGCATCGAGGAGGTGCTCACGTTCGAGCCGTGCCTGGATCTCGCCGACTACGCGACGACGCTCTACGAAATGCGTCGGACGCTCGACGACTCCGATCCCATGAGGACGATCCTCAAGCTACTGCTCAATTCCCTTGGGGGCGCCCCACTGGCTTCGGCCGGTGGGGCAGCCCTCAGCAAAGACTCTACGGAAAGTTTGCCGAGCAGAGCGAAAAGCAATCGCTGCACTCGAATCCTCCCGCCAGCTTCTTCAGGGATCCGAAGATCATCGAACGCGAAATGCTCTCGCCGGGGATCTGGCTCGCGTGGAGCGAGAGCGAGGTCGAGCACGCTCACGTCCCGTTCGCAGCCCACATCACGGCTATCGCCCGGCGGAACCTCTTCCGCTACATGGATCAGTGCAAAGAGACGTACTACTGCGACACGGACGGGTTCGCGTGCGATCTCGGGAGCACCTTCACCACGGGGGACGCGCTCGGAGCGCTCAAGCTCGAAAAGATCCTGCGCCCGGAAGATCGCTGCTTCCGCCATCCGAACGTGCCGGTCACTCAAACAGCGGGGACAAGGGGCGTGTGCCCCGTGTGCGCTTACGAGCTTCAGCCTGGGGCCGTCTTCCTCGCGCCGAAGCACTACACGATGCACACCGACAAGGGGAAGCGTCTCGTGAAGGGCAAGGGCTTCTCGCGCATCACCTACGAGGATTTTCTGAAACTATCGGAGGGCGAGGACGTGGAGATCGAGCGCATGGTTCGGATCCGAGAGAACCTCCGCTCGGGGCGCTCGGCGCCGCTCGAAAAAGTCTTCGCGAAGGGGATGCGCGGGACGGCCCGGCCGAAGCGCTTCTTCAAGCCGGACGGCACGTCGAGGCCGTGGGATATCGGCGAGCTGGGCGAGGAGTGGGAGAAGGGCAACGCGGGCGACATGAACGGTTCGCGGGAAGGAGCATGAGCGAATGGCCGGGGCTCGCAAGGACGTGGAGAAGCTGATCACCATCGCCAAGAGCGAAGGGTGGACGTGCGCCAGGTGCGGCTCGGGCCACTACAAGCTCGTCTCCCCCGCCGGGGCCATCGTCATCCTGCCGTTCTCGCCCAGCTCGGGGAGAGCGTTCTACTACTCGCGCGCACTACTGCGGCGCTACGGCTTGAAAGGCGCTTGAGGGTATCGCCTGCGGGTGCTAGGGATCGAATCGGAGAAGCAAAAACGCTTACTAGCTAAGGGGCTTAACCATGACAGCAGCATCGACAGATCCCGAGTTTCCCGACTCTGAGCTGTGGACTCTCGAATATGACGAGGAGCGTCAGAGATCCTCTCTCTACGAGCCTGGCTCTTCCTCCGAGGAGAATTGGCGGGCTTGCATCACGATCATCGGCCCTCGCGAGCGAGGCGAGGAGTTCCTTCGCAAGCTCCGCGAGCTTGACGCTCTCGGCGGCGACTTCTGGATCACGGTGCATCCCCGCTTTCTTCTCAGACAGGGCGGTGAAGCTCGGGAGATCGCCAAGCTCCTCAAGGAGCAGGCGAAGACGATCGAGTTCGCCTGCGAAGAGATCGAGAACGCCGTTTACCAAGACGTTGACGATGCGAGAACGCTTCAGCTCCGGAAGGCTTGAACATGCACACGACACCTCGACTTCCTGATCCCATGCTCGCCGCTCTCACGGCGAAGCTCATCACTTCGCCCGAGCTGCGCTGGCGACACCACGGCATCGGGCTTCTCCAGGCGTACCTCGTGGAAGGGCGCCCTGGCGCGG
>Ga0315284_10004806_pt1 | contig 19194 bp, 15 predicted proteins | sample YL17G09_16_MG_FD_203696 | JGI IMG/M metagenome (GOLD analysis project Ga0315284, IMG submission 203696) | Sediment microbial communities from Yellowstone Lake, YNP, Wyoming, USA - YL17G09_16 | ecosystem: Environmental > Aquatic > Freshwater > Lake > Sediment | place: USA: Wyoming | collected... | reverse complement strand
AAGTCGGCCATGCGCAGGGAGAACTGGTGGGTGTCGACGCCGGTCTCCTTCGTCAGTTCCTCCCAGCTGTATCGGACCTGCTCTATCCGGCGCTTGCCCGCGGCGAAGGGGGCCGTCGCGCCCGGGACCTTCGCAAGCTTCATGGCCGCGTACCGGGCCTTCTGCAGGATGTGTATCCCGAGCTCGCGCATGCCTTGCGGCCCCATGAGGGCAAGATAGACAGCTGCCGCGATGCCGTAGAGGGCGGCCGCCGTCCCGATGAACTCCTTGCCCTTCTCCCGTTTGTCGAAAGACGTCCGGCTGTAGGCGACGTCGCCGAACCCCCATTCGCCTTCGACCGAGGTCCGGGCGATGCCGAAGAGCCGGGATGGATATTCCATGACGAACTTCTCTTCGTCCCGTGTCGCGATGAAGCCTCCGAGGGAGCCTCCGTAGAACATGTGGTTCCCGAGCCCCTGGATGTCGCCGCAGGCCAGGTCGGCGCCGTACCGGCAATCGTAGGTGGGGACGTTGACGACGTCGAAGTCGAGGAGCTCGGCCATCAGGCTCTCGTACTCGAAGAGGGCTTGGAACCGCCCCGCGTCCTCATACGGCTCGCCGGCGTAGGCGGTCAGGAACTCCGAGCGATGGGCGATCTCATCGCAGATGGCCGGGACGTAGTGCCGGGCGCAGCCTCCCCCCAGGAAGCTCGGCCTCTCGCCGCAGGATATATTTTGATCCAGGACGGCTTCCACGTGGCGTCTGAGCTCGAGCTCCGAAAGCAGGGGCTCGGGAAGGTTCAGGTCTCTTTTCAGTCGCAATTCCGGAGGGATGTCCTCATAGAGCTCCTCGATGTCCTTGACGCCGATCTCCTCGAGCATCTTCTTTTTGACCTCGGGGACGGAGTTCGGGATGTACGGATGGATGAAGGGTTTTTTATCCACGGCTACCTCCTCGGGCGGTATTATATCCCAGTTCGAGTTGGAATTGCCGTGGAAATAGCTACTTCATTTGGGCAAGTTCGGCTTCGGCGGCGATATAACCGAACGCCTGCCAGGCCGGGCCTTTCATGACCTGCTCGAAGATCGCCCGGGCCTTGTCCTTTTCCCCGTTCATGAGATAGAAGTTCCCGACGGCGAAGCCGTATGTGGCCAGGTCCACGTCAGGACCCCCCGTCCGCAACAGGTCCTCGGGGGCGTAGGTTCCTTTGTACATCAAAAGGCGGTTCAGGTAGACCATGTTCTCGGAGATCTTCATGTCGGGACGAACGACGTCGAGGACCTTGGCCGCTTCGTCTTTCCGGCCGAGACGGCGCAGGGTCATGAAGAGCCAGTCCGAGACGGAGACCAGGCTTTCATCGTTCCCCTTTGCGGCCTTGAGACATTCCCGGTAGGCCTGGAGCGCACCCTGAAAATCTCCCTTGAGAAAGCGGGCCAGGCCGAGGTGATACCAGACGCTGAACCGGAGGGTATTCGTGGGCTTGGCGGAAGCGCCCTGAACGGCCGTGCCCCCGGAGCCGTCCGTATCCGGGATATCCGGTTTTCTCTTTATTAGCCCGGCCGACCGCGTCAGGTCGGCGATCGCCTTGTCGAATTCACGGACTGTAATGTAGCGGTGGCCACGATAGCGGAGGAGCCGCGCGTCGCCCGGATGCCTGGAGATCCCCCTCGAAAAGATGTCGATCGCCTCCCGGTAACGGCCCAGGTCGGCCGTCCTGAGCCCGAGCCGGAGGACGGCGTCGGCGCTGTCAGGGTTCTTCACGAACTCCGTGGTCGCCTTGGCCAAGTCGTCTTCCAAGACCTTTTTTCGGTCGGTCGGTGCCGCGGCCGGATAGAGCGGCTTGCCGAGGAGGGACATCGCCTCGGGTTTGCGTTCTCCGGTCAACGCGCCTTTCGGCTTAAGGAAGCTGTCGTACCAGGCGACGTAGCGCTCATAGCGGTCCTTCTGGTAGCTGGGGGTCCCGATCCCGTGCCACTGGTCCGGGTAGATGACGAGTTCGGTCCGGACCTTCCCGATCCGGCGGACGGCCTGGTAGAGCTGCTCCGAGTTGAGGAGGGGGACGTTCATGTCGAGCGCGCCGCACATGTAGAGGACGGGAGTCGTAATCTTCTCGACGTCGAAGAAGGAAGAAGAGAGCTTAAGCCAGAGGTCGCGGTTCCGCCAGGGCAGGCCGAGCTCGGTCTCATATTCGTACTGGTAGTGGTCGGTCCCGTAGCCGGCCAGCCAGTTGGCTCCAGAGGCGCCAGCGATCGCCGCCTTGAAACGGTCCGTTTTCGTGATGACATAGTCCGTCTGGATGCCGCCGTAACTCCAGCCGCCGACCCCAAGCCGGTCCGGGTCGGCGATCCCCATGGCTACCGCGCCGTCGACGGCCGCCATGACGTCCTCGAAGTCCTTGTTTCCCCAGTCGGCAAAGATGGCGCGGCTGAACGCCGTCCCGTAGCCGGTCGATCCCCTGGGGTTGGATGTGACGACGGCGTAACCCTGGGCGGCCAGGATCTGCCACTCGAAATCGAATCCCGTCGTGAACTGAGATGTTGGACCGCCGTGGATGCGGAGAATCGCCGGGAGCTTCGTCCCCTCCTTGTAGTCCGGCGGCAGGGTCAGAAAGGCGTCGATGGGTGTTCCGTCCTTGCTCGTCGCCTTATAGCGGCGGACCTGGCCAAGCTTGATGCCCTTCAAGACCTCGTCGTTGACATGGGTCAAGCGGGTCAACGTCCCGTCCGTGCCCACGGCGGAGATCTCGGCCGGCCGTTCGGCCGTTGCCTCCAGGACCACGACCGGCCCTTTTCCGGCGACGTCGAAAGCCTGGACCTCACGGTCCGTCCCCGCGACGCGTTCGACCGTTCCGCCGTCGACGCTCACCCGGCAAAGGGGTTGATTCCCCCCGTCCTCGAGGAGGAAGTACACATATAGGCCGTCGGGAGAGAAGACCGGGGCGTAGGCATTGCGATCGATGGACGCGGTCAGGGGCCGCGGCGTTCCTCCCCCCGCTGGGACAAGGGCAATATGGTTTGAGCCGTACCACATATCTTTCGGGTCGCAGCCCTGGAGGTAGAGGAGCCATCGGCCGTCGGGAGACCAGGCGGGGGAGTCGTCCTCGCCCGGCGACGCGACGACCGCCCTGGGCACGGACCCCGCTTTCGCTTCAACGACATAGATGTTTCTGTCCTGGCTGGCGTCGGCGTCGGGAAGGGTCCTGTTGCTGACGAAAGCGATCCGCGTCCCGTCGGGCGACCAGACGGGCGATGAATCGTCAAAGGGTCCCGAGGTCAGCTGGATGGCCGTTTTTCCGGCGATGTCGAATATGTGGATATGGCGGCGCCTTTCATCCAGATAGCCGGTGCCGTCCCTCTTGAACTGGAGGCGGCGGACGACGATCGGCTTTGGGGTCTTCGGTTTCTCCACGCTGACGGCCGGGGCGTCTTCTTCCTCATCGTCCCCGCCAGTGTCCCCTCCGTCGGGATCGGCGTCCTTCATGACGAGGGCCAGGCGCTTTGAGTCGGGCGACCAGACGACATCGGAGACACCCGTTTTGAAGTCGGTGAGCTTCACCGCTTCGCCCCCGCTCCGCGGCAGGAGCCAGACCTGGGTCCGTTTCCCCTCCCGGGCCGAGAGGAACGCCAGCCATTTTCCGTCGGGGCTGAAACGGGGACGCGATTCCGGTTTCGGGCTTGACGTCACGCGGACCGGATCGCCGCCGGCGGCCGGGACCATCCAGATGTCCGTGTCGGAGGTCTCCTTGGCGAGGTCGGTGGCGGTGACCGTGTAGGCGACCCAGGCGCCGTCGGGGCTCAATTGCGGGTCATAGACGTCTTTCAAAGCGAAAAGGTCATCGATTTTGAGGGAGCGAAGAGGCTTGACGGACTCGTCCGCCGCCGGGGCGGCCGGCGCCAATGCGGCGAGAGCCGAGACAAGGAACAAGCCCAGCCCGATCAAGGAAATGAAACGGTTCTTTCTTGTCATTGGATAAACCCCTTTCTGGGAGCCAGAGATCTTTTTCCACGCGCCAAAGTCGGCGGATTCGTTTCGGCAACGCGTGGACGACATGAAAATTCTCTCCCGAAATATATCTTTGTCCGAGCGGTGCTGTCAAGAAACATCCTACAACCCGCGAGTCCCGGTTCCTCCCGGCCGAACCGGCTGATCTCGTTCAGATACATTGGTGACACCATGGGCTATGATAGGAGTCGCCATGTATCTACAACCGACTGCGACCTATGGGTCCCTGATTCCTGGTTCAGAGTACATCCGAAGCCTGGTCCGCCAGGGGACGATCTCCTCGGCCGCGGCCGCGAGGCTGAAGTGGATGGATCACTATACCGAGCACAGGAACGCCCGTCTGACCTGCCGACATTTCGACATATCTCCTCAGACGTTTTACCGCTGGAAGCGCCGCTTCGATCCCTATGATCTGACAACATTGGAAGATGAGAGTCGGCGGCCGGACCGGGTGCGGCAACCGCAGACTTCCTCCGCCATCGTGGAACGCATCCTCGGGCTGCGGACCCGCTACCCGCGCTGGGGCAAGGATAAGCTGGTTGTTCTCCTCCAACGGGAAGGGATCCTGGTCTCGACGTCCACAGTGGGGCGGGTCTTGAAACGGCTCAAGGATCGCGGGGTGTTGGTTGAACCGTTGAACGTTCGCTTGGCCAAAGCGGCCCGCAAGCGCCGGTGGAAGCCCCGTTATGCCATGCGAAAGCCTGCCGGCTATCGCGTGGATGCGCCCGGGGATCCGGTCCAGGTGGATACGCTCCAGATCCGTTTACAAAGTGACGACGTTCGCTACCAATATAGTGCCCGGGACGCGATCTCCCGTTGGGACTGCTCGCACGCCTATCGTCGGGCGACGAGCTTCACCGCCGCCTGCTTCCTGGAGTATATGGAACGCAAGTTTCCCTTCCCGATCCGGTCCATCAAGATCGACGGCGGGTCGGAGTTCAAGAAGCACTTCGAACAGGCCTATCGGGACCGCTCGATCCGCCTGTTCATGACACCGCCGCGGTCACCGAAGTTTCAATGCTATGTCGAGCGATCGAACCGGACGCATCGAGAGGAGTTCTATGAAGTCGAGGATATCGCGATCAGGTTGGACGAGCACAACCAACAGCTCGAGCGATGGAATCAGACCTATAATTACGTCCGCCCCCATCAATCGCTTGCCCAGAAGACCCCAAATGAATATTATCGAGACTGGGTTGAACGCCATAAGGCTCCCCGGTGTCACTAATGTACTGGACGAGTACAGCGGCTTGACATCCCGCCCGGGCCGATCTAGAATCCCGCTTGAGACGAAGGGGTTCAGTTGATGTTCTCCGAAACATCATCCGTTTCTGAAGAAGAGGTTGAAATTACTGCATTTAGGTCTGGAAGGATGCCGGATTCTCCGGCGTCTTATACGGCACTTAATGCCATTTTTGGGTTTTTATATAGATCCATATAAACATTGTTCGCTGAAACACAAAGATTATGAAACGCAACAGAACAATTGGTTCCATCAAGGCGGAGCTTCTCGCGAAGGCAAAGGAATCCGCGCTTTGCGCCATCAAGGTCTTCAATGACCCCTTAATCAAATTCAAGTCCGAAGCCTTCATAGTACTCATGACCATTGCTTGGACATACCTTCTTCACGCCTATTACCGCTCAAAAGGAATCGACTACCGGTATTACAAGCAGACTGCAAAACGTAAGACATACGACAGGACCAAGCACGGAGCAAAGAAGCACTGGGAACTCGAACGTTGCCTGAACGATAACGACTGTCCCCTTGACCACGACACCAAGAACAACCTTAGATTCCTCATTGGCCTTCGGCACGAAATCGAACACCAAATGACGCGTGTACTCGACAATTACTTAAGCGCCCGTTATCAAGCATGTGTACTCAATTTCAACACCTACCTGAAGAATCTCTTCGGGGTAAGGCATGCTCTGGACACCCATCTGACATACAGCATCCAATTCGTCGAACTGACCGTTGACCAGTTCAAGCAGGCGGAGACGCCAGAATTACTACCGCCCAATCTGCGCGCTTACATCGGCACATTTGACGGTGCTCTGTCCCACGACGAGTACAACAGTCCTCGGTATTCCTACCGTCTGCTGTTCAAGAAGAAACTCGTAAATCGTCCGGGACAGGCGGATAAGGTGATTGAGTTTATCGATCCCAACTCAGAACTGGCCAAAACGATCGACAAGGAATACTGGGTGAAGAAAGAAGTGGAACGACCGAAGTTCCTTGCAAAGCATATCGTAGCCGAAGTCCGAAAAGCGGGCTTCGCTAAGTTTCGGACCATGCCAGAGCACTTACGGATGTGGCAGTCCGAAGATGCCAAGAACCCCGCCAAAGGCTACGGCGCCGACGTGGCTGGTACATGGTACTGGTACGAATCATGGGTCAAACACTGCATCGGACTGTGTCAAGCCGCTGGGGACAAATACAAATGAAGCAGCGAACAAACCAATCCAGCCGACCGCTTACAGCGTCGGCTGATTTTTGACGTTCGCCATATGAGAATGGAGGATCACCATGGTCATTGGTTTCCGATCATTTTCTGATGGCTTTGCGTACGTGGTTCTCGATGGGAGTCAATCCGCTCTTCAAGTTGTCGCGAAAAACAGGGTCTTTTTGCCCAAGGGCGAAAGCTGGCCAAAATGCCTGTCCTGGGTACGTCGCCAGCTCGGCGAGATTCTTAATGCGTACGCCGTCAATGGCGCTTGCATAAAGACCATTGAACCCGTCGCAAAGCGAAAATCAGCAGAACGCATACAAGTGGAGGCTATCATTCAGGAGTACTTGTGCACAGCACACACGCTGCGCTGCTCTGTCAGAATCAAGTCCCAACTCAAGCGGGATATCAAGGGCTTCATCGACCATGCGCGCTGCTTGGACCGCGTCCTCGTGAACAACCAAGTGTTGGCAGAACTGAATACGCTGGTGTATCAGGAGGCAACGCTTGCTGCGGTTTCCGAACTACCGGAGTCCTGATGTCAGATTACGAACGACTGCGACGGCTAGGCGCTGGCAATTTTGGGGAAGTCTGGCTAGTTTACGACCGTGCGCTGGACGTGCGACGCGCGGTAAAGTATGTGCCAAAGGACCGCATTCACGACCCCACCAGTTTCTATAAGGAACCACAGACGTTGATGGCTTTGAGGCACGATAATATTGTCCGAATCGAAGACGCTGGAAAGGCTGCAGACGGAACTCTCTTCTTGGCCATGGAATACCTGCCGCGCGGGTCGGTGGAAAACGTCTCCAAAGGTGGACCGCTCCCCCTTTCATTTGCTTTCTCGTTTCTCCGGGATGTCTGCTGGGCAATCGAATACGCGCACCAGCAGGACTACATTCATAGGGATATCAAACCGGCAAATATTCTGATTGATCCAAACGGTCGCGCGAAACTCTCCGACTTCGGGTTGGCTACCCGAGTACCCAAAGGCGCAACGGCCTCACCATACGGATATCTCACGCACGTTGCACCCGAAGTCTTGTCTACAGGTAAGACTTCTAAGTCCTCAGACATCTATGCCCTTGGAGTAACGGCATACAGGATGATTAATGGTGATGGATTCCTCCCAGAAATTTCAGATACGGGGAAGATTCAGGATATGATACTTGCCGGAGAGTATCCTGACAGGAAACACTATCGACCTTATGTCCCAAACAGTGTCCAGCGCATCATTAACCAGTGCATGTCGCCTGATCAGCGAGATCGTTTTGCTTCAGCTGCGGACTTCCGGCGAGCACTTGAGGCCATCACACTACACTGTGATTGGCGGCTGAGACGTCATCGCCGAGTATTGTCCTACCATGGCAGAATCAATTCCTGCTCCGTCATCGTAACGATAACACCGAAGTCGGATCGGCATTTCAGCATAGAGACCACCAGAACTGTGGCGGGAGGGAACCTGCGGCGTGTTGTTTCTGACTGCCATCGCCAGCTTACTTTGACGCAGATGAAGAAGAAACTTCGCCAGATACTCCCGAGGTATGTCGTCAAGGGTAAGTAGGCGAACAATTGGCTGGAGACTATCGGCCTACGCGGGGCGCTCCGGCCGAAGTCTCAGCCGTAACGTTGGGCAGGAGCAAGGTCATGATGACTCAAGACGAATTCGTTGACGCGATTGTCACGACAGCTCGGTCTCGAGGCTACTCGATCGAGAACAGCCGGAACGGCAGGCAAATCGACTTCGGGCGCAAGAAGCTGCATGAGGGACACTTGAGCCTGCTATACCCGGACATCCTTGCCGAAGGTGCACACATCCCCTCCCTAATTGAGGCTGTAGCTCCTGGTCGCCCTTGCAGCCACAAGCCAATGAGAGAGATCGTTGCGACAGTGAAGACAGTATGGGAAACCCAACAATCGGATCGAACGCGACTCCGGTAGGGCCGCGGCGGCCTCACCGGAGTGGTTCATCCGAGACGTTAGCCGGACGGATACGAACTTGAACTCCATGAATGTCTTCCTGGGCAACCGGAGGATCATCGAGACGGAACTCTGGGACCGTGAGGCTCTGGATTTGGTTGCCCCGGCGATGCTCTCTCTCAAGCCGAAAGGCGTGGGACAGATCGCGTTCATCGCGATCGAAGCGCAGCTCGACTATCGCGCCGTCATGCGCGATGGGCTGCCAGGTGTCGAATTTTCCTTTCAAGGGTTCGACGAAGGCGACGAGGTGATGGGTCGGGGTTGGGCGATTCTCCAAGGGGAGCAACTTCGAGGTAGACTCTTCTTCCATCAAGGCGACGATTCGTCATTCGTGGCTCGACGGGAACCACACCGGAAATCCCCGGCTAACCGGCGTTTGCAGCCGACGGCGCCTGGCGCGATCATGAGGCGCCGCGGCTGAAGCGCTGGACGGTTAGCCAGAGAGATCATATGGATAAATCGGAGCAGCGTATTCACGCCGTACTCGGTGACGACAACGAACGGACGCCCGAGAACGCCCGTCGCTATCTTGTGTACCTCAAGAAACATCTCTCCCTTCCTCTGCGTGTAACCGGCATCGAGGACTTCCCGTGGGAAGAGCCATATGTGCTCGGAGGCTGGGACCGGACGGCCAGACCTTCCAGATGGAACTCTCGTGGCTCAGGTGTGTTGACAAGAAATCACCGGACTACGTGACGCTAAACGACTACTCTGTGTGGCATGTGAACTACTGAAGAGGCGAAATGGAGATCGAAATGAAAGACATTGCAAAGTGCATCGAGGATCTTCGGGTTCAACTTGAAAGGTTGTCCTCCATCTGGAAGCGAAGCAACTCGGAGACCCACTTGACGACGTCAAGTCAATCACGCAGGTCGTCGGCTACGCCGCCAACGACGGGATTGAATGGTGCATGCTGACAAACGGAGTGAGATACAAAGTCTACAAGGCATCGGAAAAGGCGAGGGCCGAGATCAGGATCAAGCCCAGCCCGATCGAGGAAATGAGACGGTTCTTGATGGTCATGTGCGGAAGTCCTTAAAATTCTCTTCCGAAATATATCGTTCTCCGAGCGATGCTGTCAAGAAACGTCCAACAACCCGCGAGTCCCGGTCCCGCCCGGCCGAACCGGCGGCTTTCTTCGGGGAAAAGGAATTTCCAGGCTTGACATCCCGGCCGGGCCGATCTAGAATCCCGCTTGAGACGAAGGGGTTCAGTTGATTTTCTCCGAAATATCATCCGTTTCCGAAGAAGAGGTTGAAATTACTGCATTTAGGTCTGAAAGGATGCCGGATTTTCCGGTGTTTTATACGGCACTTAATGCCAGCTTTGGGTTTTTATATGGATCCATATATACATTGTTAGACCGCGCTGACCGTGCCCAGGAGATCAGATGAATCCAGCATCGACACCTTTCTATCTCGATTGGACGTTTTGGGCTGCCACGATCGCGGTCCTAGCACTCATCCTATTGCAGCTGCCACCGGTACGGGTTCTGTTTCGACGGACGGCGGTGAGCCTGCGTCCCTACGATCGTCTAAACGTCACGCACTGGCTTGGCAATCCCAACGTCAATTTGCATATCCAACTTATGAATACGGGTGGCCGGACCGTAAAGGTGTCCGCGCTTGCACTTGAGCTCACCAGGGATGATGGGGTCATCGTAACGCTCCCAGCTCAGACGTTTTCTCGCGCCGATGGTACGGCAGGCTCTCTACTTTTCACCCGTCTCACCCTTGAACTGGACAAGGAGTGGGCCAACTTTGTCACCTTTTTCTCGCAGTTTACCGTTCCCGACGAACGGCTTTCCAAGCGCCTTACGCGCGACCTTAGGCTTGACATCGACGCGAAACTCTTGGCACAGACGCAAGCAAGCGGGCAGAAGCAACTCGTGGAGGCAGCAGCGGCGCAGGTGGACCCCCTCATCACGTTCTTCCAGAACCATAATTTTTGGCGACCAGGCGAATACGCGGCGAGATTGATGGCCATCTGCGAACCGTCGCGTGCCTCCGTTGCGAAGTCGTTCCGGTTTACGCTTTTTGAATCGGATGTTCAAGATCTAGATGAGCGAACGAGTCGGTACAAATACGGGTTCGGGGTTTATTTGACCGATACTGCACAGACCGAGGTGTATCCACGCATCAAGGACGTCGCATAGCGCGGCTTAACCCGCGCTTGCAGCTGACGGGGCCTGAGCGCTTCGGCCGCCGCCGAGTATCTTGGGCTGGGCAGGACGGCGGGGGCCTCAGCAGGCCCCGCAGCTGAAGCACAAGGCGTTGTGCGAGTAGAATGAAATATGCCCTTATGGAGTGCGTTCCTTTTAAGCATACTTCTGTATTGATGATAAAAACATAAATATGCCCTCTACCATTATCAAAGAGTTTATCGTAGCCCTTGACCAAGAAATTGCTGCTATCAAGGGAGGCAAAGGAGGAAGCATTGTCAAAGTATTTAACGGTCGCTTCCTTCGCGAGGTTTCGGGCCTTTTTGTGTATGTCTTCAATCTCGAAAACTTCTTGGCTATCTTGGGTGATTCTCCTGCTGAAATAGAAATCCGCGGCAACCGATACCCCGCACAAGTTCTGTTGACACAGGGGTTGGAAGTAGAAATTGGGATTGAACGTTTTTGCGGGCAATATGTTTCAGAGGCCAAGCTCCAAACCAATTTGTGGTACCTCCTAGAATTACTCAAAAAGAAGTTTTTCGAATTGCAGAAAGGCGGTAGCGGCCCTGTTGTCAGCGAAGCTCTCCTGAGCGGCAAATCTGCTACAATACCGGGCTTTGACAATATAGTGTCATGCGGAAACTGTGGAACCAAGAATAGAATGACGAATTATGTATCCTCAAAGACTCCAATCTGCGGTAGATGCAAGCACGAAATAAGGCCGCACTATTCACTTTCTGCAAAACCCCCTAACGACCCTCAAAAGAGGGCAATTGCCGCTTCTTTTTTTTCTCAGATGGCTGTTATTTGGGGTCCTCCCGGAACAGGCAAAACCAAGACCGTAGCACAAGCCATAGAAGCCCACCTGAATGCTGGCCGACGCGTTCTTCTTGTTTCTCACGCCAATGCTGCTGTTGATGAGGCATTGGAGGAGGTTGCCGAGCAGTTAAGGGCCACGCCCTTTTACAATGAGGGAAAGCTGGTTAGGCTGGGCATCCCACAATCCAGCCATTTGGAGAAACTGACTGAGAAATGTCCCTTGGTGTTACTGGATAATATTGCAGCAAAACTCGGTGAGTCATTATCGAAAGAAAAGCATGATTTGGAGGAAGAAAAGCTCCGGCTCGAGGACATTCTCGATCAATACGACACCCTACTTCAGGCGATTCAGGCGGTTAGAGCCTTATCTTCTGAGCTGGCTGCCCTTATATCTGACCTGTCCGGACTATCAAGCAAGCTTTCTGTTGCCAACAATGAGCTTAGACGATTGGATGAAACGCAGACAAAAAACAGAGAAAAATTGATTGAGGCTCAATCGTCGGGCTCGATAAAGAGATTTTTCAGTGGTCTTGATCTTCATAAGATTCAGAGGAAGATTGATCAAACCAGTGTAGCTATCGATTCCAAGAAAAGGCTTGCAAAAGAGATAGCCGACCGCATCCACATACTCAAGGATTTGCAAGCTACAAAAGAGAAGGAGGTTGAAAGGGCGAGAACAGCGGCCGACAATCTCCTGGCGTGCGCCAGGGTCTCCGTTGCGGAAATAGAAAACAAAAAGAAAGAAATGACATCGAGAAAAGATGCGATCCTGGCAAGGCTCGCAGAAATAAATCAGCAACTGGATGAAATCCAGAAAAAGATTCTCTCCGAAGCAAGGCTCATAGCTACTACTCTGACAAAGACTTTTACAGCCAAACAATTTCCAGATACCCCCTTCGACGTGCTCATTCTTGACGAGGCCAGCATGGCACCATTACCGCACCTTTACTGGGCGGCCAGCCGATGCCGTGGCTACATCACCATTGTCGGAGATTTTCTCCAACTTCCACCCATTTGCATAGCAAAAGAAGATATGGCCCAAAAGTGGTTAGGGCGAAGCCTGTTTTCCGTTTTGGGTATTGACCAGGTGAAAAAGGCTATCCGGGATGACCGGGTTACGCTTCTTGAAACACAGTACAGGATGGCTCCGGAAATTTCCCTAATTCCAAATAGGTTTTTCTATCAAAACATGTTGAAGGATGATCTGAGCACAAGGAATCGAAGCCTAAATGATGGCGTTTCAAAATCACCCCTTGTCCTGATAGAAACAGGGGCAATGAACCCGTGGTGCAGTCGGCTTTCAACAGGCGGACGTTTCAACCTTTATAATGCCCTGCTCTGCTGTACGCTGGCAAAAAAGATCATCCCCAAAGCTGTCAACGGCAAGATCGGGATAATAACCCCATATGCGGCACAGGCGCGCCTGATAGACAAGATAGCAAGGGATTGGGGAATACGGGACAGCATACGCCCAAGCACTATTCATCGTTTTCAAGGCGGGGAAGAATCGATAATCATCTTTGATACTGTTGAGGGATCAGGCACCAGGGTTGCACCCATGCTTGACGACAAAAAGCCTGATTCTGATGCAAGGCTCCTGTTGAACGTTGCAGTAACACGGGCTAAATACCGCTTCTATCTGGTTGGGCACACCAAGCATCTCCTTTCGGATTTGCATGCAGATTCCGTCCTATCAAGAATGGTCCAGCACTTTTACGGTAATGCACAAAGGATAGCATCGGAAAGCCTTGTGGACAGCTATTTCACAAATGATTTTGAAAGGTGGGCTGATGCCCTTCTATCAACCGGCGGAAACCCCGACCCTGCCTATGGTCACATGTATACAGAAAGAAACTTCTGGGCTAAATTCTTTCAGGACATAAAAAGCTGTCAGCAGCGGCTCATTATCCTCAGCCCTTTTCTTTCGGTAAGGCGCAGCAGCACCTTTATGGATTACTTTAGAACTATGAAAGGGAGGGGTATAGACATTCGGGTTCATACACGGCCAAGAAATCAGCAGACCGGTGAGATGGCAAACCAGGCGGATATTGTAATCGACCAACTACGGAGTATTAGCGTTAATGTTGTTGAGAGGGGCAAGATGCACCAAAAAGTAGCGATTATTGATGACGCCATAGCTTGGGAAGGCAGTCTGAACATACTCAGTCACAAAGACACGGAAGAGCATATGAGACGATTTGAAGGCCCTTCGACTGTTGAAGAGATTATCAGAAATTTAGAGTTGGATGAAGAGATGCCGAGCGGAAACCAAACGGAAGAAAAATGTCCAGAACCCGGGTGTGACGGGTTCCTTGTTGTTCGGAACAAATATGGGAGGAAATTTCTCGGCTGCTCAAATTATGCAAAAAAGAAATGTCGGTATACTAAGGCGCTATAAGGGAGGAAAGACTGCCCAACAAGGCATTCCACCGGATCGTCGGGAGACCCGGTGCCCGGTGAACTTTACCGTTGGCCGAATACCATGAGGGAGGAAGACAGGATGTCCATTACCGCCGGCCGCACATACCTGACGTTAGGCACGCCATGCGAACGACGGCATTTCTGTCATGGAGGGCATTCCTAGTGGCGAAGCAAGGTGTACTAAGGCGACCAGGTATTGAGAGGACGCCGTATCCAAACCGGGTTGCCACGCTAGTTCGGGCGAGTGTGACGGTGCTGTGTCTTGTTGTTATCAGCGACGGCTGCGCCCCCGGTCTCGACCATCGCCGCGCGGCGCCAAGCGCAACCTCTGCCACGACGCTAGTCATGACCGATCGCGTCGACCATCTTGACCTGCTCGCGCGTGAACCGATGGTTGTCGAGCATCCCGACGGCACGCTGTTCGTGAGCGGGTTCGGAGAACCCGGACCGAAGCTCTGGCAGAGCCGGGACCGCGGCGCCACGTGGGTGCGTGTGAACGTTGGCAGCGAGGCCGACGGGGCGATTGGCAACTCGGACGTGGATCTGGCGGTGGCCCGGGACGGCACCCTCTACTTCGTGACGATGGGCTTCGACCGCAAGGTCAATGAGGGCACGCACGTCACCATCGGCGTCAGCAAGAACGCAGGGGCGACGTGGTCCTGGACGATGCTGTCGAAAACCCGGTTCGACGACCGACCCTGGGTCGAAGTGGCGGCAGACGGAACTGCCCATGTCATCTGGAACGACGGCAGAGGCGTCTGCCACGCGGTCAGCTTGGATGGAGGTGTCACCTGGACTGAGCGGCCCCGGATCCATGCACAGGGCGGATCAAGCCACCTCGCCGTCGGCCCTAACCGTGAAGTCGCGGTGCGCGTGACTCCGGAGTCGGCCTCCGGCAACATGTTCACCGAGGGTGTCGATCTCGTCGCCGTCAGCGTTGACGGCGGGACGACGTGGCGCAAGCACGCGGCGCCGGGCCAGCGCGAGTGGAGCTCGCCTGACGACACGGAGGGGGTGCCGCGGTGGGTGGAGCCGCTTGCCTGGGACGCCCGGGGTGCCCTCTACTCTCTCTGGACGGATCGAAAGGGACTCTGGCTGGCGCGATCGATTGATCAAGGCGGCACGTGGACGACTTGGCGTGTAGCCCAGAGCGAGGACGTCTTGTACTTCCCGTATCTGGTCGCGCGTGGGCCTGGGGAGCTCGCAGCCACGTGGTTCTCGGGCCGGGGCGAGACCTTGCAGGCTCACGTAGGCCTAATCGAGGTCAGCGATGGCGACGCGCCTCCGAGAATGATCACCTCGCCGCCGTTTCGGCCTGACAGTTGGCGATCGGGCGCCCGCCCTGAAGATCCGCCGACTCGAGATACTGCCGGCGAATACCTGGCAGTGACGTTTCTCAGCGCGGGTGGCTTGGGAATGGTCAGCCCCATTCAGAACCGCCCCGCACAGCATCTCGGGTTCACCTGGTGGAGGATCGAGGCGCGCTGACGTGAACGATGGACCGACAGGCGAGTGCGCTCGGGTTGCCTCGCGCCAGGAAAGCTGAAATGCGTTGGTGCCTCATTCACTCCGCTTTCGTGAACAGGCGTCTCGAGGGCACGGCCCAGATCGACGGCTCAGCGATTCTTCGGATTTCATCGCCCCGATAAGCGACGATCCCGCCCGCCCAATGAGACCCCAACGAATCCGCCACCGCTTTCATGGCCCGGATGTCCTTCGGCACGACGGTTCGCCGCCCTTTGATCTCCAGTCCCAGAAAACGCCCCCCCTCCAGGCCGATCAGCATGTCCAGCTCAAGTCCCGATCGCGTCCGATAAAAGAAGAGCTCTACATTCCTCATTGCGGTCCGGATCCATTTGACGATCTCCGAGACGATAAGTGTTTCATAGACCTCGCCGCCGCTCTCCTCGCGGCGGCCGCTTAATCGCCGGAGGATTCCGATGTCCAGCCAATAGAGCTTGGGCGTCTTGATGACCGCGCTGGTCAAGTTCCGTTCAAAGGGCTGAAGAAGGATCACCTGGTAGGAAAGGCGGAGGTACTCGAGGTATCGTCGGGCCGTATCGACGCCGACCGAAGCGTCCCGGGCCAACTCCGAATAGTTGATCAATCGGCCGGAACAGAGAGCCGACAGCCTCTGGAACTTGGTGAAAGGGGTCAGGTCGTCCAGCCTGACAAAGTCCGAGAGATCCCTTTCGAGGTACGTGTATTCATAATCCTTGAGCCATTTCCAGCGCTCCTCATCGTTCAAGGACAGGAGCGCGGGCATGCCCCCCCAGTTGAGTAGATGCGTTTCCGCCCGGAGCGCTTCCTCCGCTTTCTCTCCGATCAAAGATGGCGGAACGTTCTTGAGGACATCGTCAAGAGACTCCGGCCCGAGGATCCGGTCGAAGAGAGGGAGTGCCCAATCTTCCCGATCACCGGAGATCGTGATCTCGGACATCAGAAGAGGCCATAACTCATAAAGACTGACCCGTCCGGCTAAGGACTCACGAACCTTTTTCAAGAGGAGAATCTGGCTCGAACCTAGGAGGACGGTGAAATCGATGGCCCGCATGTCGAAGGCGTATTTCACTTTCTCGAAAACGGAGGGCTCCTTCTGGGCCTCGTCGATGACGGCGTTGCGAACGGTTGCCGCCCAGGATGGCGTCGAGATATTCCTCAGGAGTTCACGGTTTTCCGGAGCGTCCAGGTTGATATAATTCAGCCCGGCATATTTTGCCTTGGCTAACGTGGTCTTTCCCGTCTGACGGGCACCTGTCAAAACAACGAGGCCGCGTTTGGAAGAACCAGGGAGAAAGCGTTCTAAGAACCGATATCTGGTAAAATTATCGCTCATCATCGTAAATATTACAGGAATATTAATGATATGTCAAGAGGATTGACGCTAATAATTGTCTATTTGATAGAAAATCCAGCTTTCTTGATGATTCGGGGGAAGCCGGCCAGGTGTCGGAGCGAAGCGCCAGCGGGGAAGAAGGGGAAGAAATAGAGAGATTATGCGAGTATCATCCGGCGGGCTTCTCCATGAATTGTCCCGAAACGAACTTGTGGAGAACGCTCGAGATGAACGTCTGATAAGGGAGGCCTTCTTTCACCGCCCTTCTTTGAAGCTGCAGGAGATCCTTCTCTGAAATCCGGATGTTGATTCTCTTGTCCTTTCGAAAAGTCGCCCGGGCATACCTCTGGTAACGCTGGGATTCCTTCTCGGAGTCAGGGACTGTCGTCCATTCTCCGCGTTCCACGGAATCAAGAAGCTCTTTTTCGTCCTTATCTTTTTTCACGGCGCTTCTCTCCTAGGTATATCTTCGTCATTTTTCGGCTGGGAATGATCGTCTTCAGGAAGATGGTCATTTCGTCCTCCATGAAAGGCACAACATAGACATATTCGTCAATGTTCACGATAAAAATCCTCTGACCCGGGTATCTCTTGGGATTCGAATGCTCGATAGTATCCAATAAGCCGTCTTGGGATATGCTCAAGACGACGTCCTCGAAAGAGACACCCCTATGGGCCTTGAGTTCTTCATTTTTCCGCAAGCTCCAATCGAAGAGCTTCATGATACATATATATGCTAATGTGTGCCTTTTGTCAACACTTCAGCGTCTTGGATTTGCATTTTCCGGGGCCCGGCGATATACTCAAAAAAAGCCATAAATCCATGAAAGAAAAGATCGGGCATCCGAATCAAGACGCTCACCGGAGCATTTTATGCCGATCCTCATAAGACATCATGATAATAATATCAACTTGCCGGAAGAGGTTGAAATTACTGCATTTAGGCCTGAAAGAATGCCCAATTCTCCGGCGTCTTATACGGCACTTAATGCCATCTTTGGGTTTTTTTATGGATCTATATAAAGACTGTTTGGCATGCCGCCGGAGGTTTTCGATGAGACCGCGTAGTGCTTTCATCGCATTTGGCCTATGCCTGTTGCTGCTCGGAGAGTCCGGAGAGGCACAGGAGTCACCGGGCACGGTTCTAATCGCCGAGCTCGCAATCGCGACGATCACGATTCCGGGATCCGCTGATTTCCTCGCGGCCGACGGACGCGCCGTTTGGGTGACCAACGAGGGTCGTGTCGAGAAGCTTCAGGTCGATCGTGCGAGTCCCGTGGCGACCGTGCTGATACCGGAGCCTTGTGGCGCGATGGTCGTTGCCTTCAAGTCGCTCTGGGTCGCCAACTGCCAAGATTCTTCCGTGTATCGCGTGGATCTCGAGTCCCAGAGTATTTCCGCGAAGATCCCCACTGGACTTGCCGATCCGGGCGGAGAACTGAGCCTGGCAGCTGGAGCAGGCTCTGTCTGGGTGCTTAGCGACGCCAGGGGGATCCTTTCGCGTATCGAGGCGGCAAGCAATAAGGTCGTGGCCCGGATTGAGGTGAGCCCCAATTCCTATGCGGCCGCATTCGCGTATGATGCCGTGTGGATAACGAACACGGGCTCAGGGGACAAGCAGTCTGCGGGCTCGGTACAGCGGATCGATCCAACTACGAATGAAGTGAAGGCCACAATTCCAGTCGGTCCGATTCCCCGTTTCCTGGCAGCCGGCGAGGGCGCCGTCTGGACATTGAATCAAGGAGACGGTTCCGTGACAAGGATCGATCCGAGTGTGAACCGGCCGGTAGCCTCCATTCCGCTCGGCATTGTAGGTGCAGGGGGTGACATTGCGACTGGCGGAGGCAGGGTCTGGGTGCGGGGGAAAAACGTGTTGCTGGCATCAATCAATCCTGAAACCAACCGATTGAGCAACATTTATGGGCCTCCAGCCGGTAGCGGAGGCGTGCGCGTCGCCGGCGATCTCGTGTGGGTAACGGCGCATGACGCGAAGAAAGTATGGGTCTTGCGGCTTGCCCCGTAAACCATACGCCCAACAAGCGCTTGCAGCCGAAGCGGTTTCACCGCGCGGCTGAAGCGTCGCGTTGGGGGCAAGGAAGAGCACGAGGTAGTCTTTTGCTGCTTCTCGCGGAGTGATATGCTTGTGTGCGAAAGGCTTCTTGGTGAAACAGCGGCCTAACAGCCGCGTGCAGTCGAGTTTGTTTTGCTGCGCTTCGCATAGCGGCTGACGCGGGACGTTGGCTGGGCGAAATAATGAAAGGAGTGCGAATGAGCATTCGTGCCAAGTCTGTTTGTTTAGTGAGCCTTGTCGTCGTTTTCTTATCGATGAGTATGTTTCTTTCTGCTTCGGAGGAGCAGGAGAAGAAGGTGCCGCAGCCCAAGCTGATATCATTGGATTTTGGCGCAAAGGAGTACATGCGCCTTCTCGGGGGACCACCCGAGACGGTGACGATGCATTCGGGGCTCGTGGTGCTTGAGCCCGGCAAATCGGTAGGCAAGCACAATACGAAGAACTACGAGGAGGTGCTTGTCGTCCTGGAGGGTGCGGG
>Ga0315284_10004805_pt1 | contig 19195 bp, 22 predicted proteins | sample YL17G09_16_MG_FD_203696 | JGI IMG/M metagenome (GOLD analysis project Ga0315284, IMG submission 203696) | Sediment microbial communities from Yellowstone Lake, YNP, Wyoming, USA - YL17G09_16 | ecosystem: Environmental > Aquatic > Freshwater > Lake > Sediment | place: USA: Wyoming | collected... | reverse complement strand
ATCCACATACCTGATTTGTAGAACGTTATGTGTATAGGGACAGGTACAGGGCTTGCATACATCCCGCTGACGTCCATGGCGTATCTTGGATGTAAGTTATTTATGGGGGTGTCCGCTTTGAGGTCTCACCTATATCCGGACTCCGTCGATGAGGCCGTCATGCTTAAACCTCACAAGCCTCTCCCCGTCTCCATGACTGTAGAATTTTATATGGTCGCCGTCTTCGACCGCATATGGACCTACATAGAACCCCAAATCAGGTTCATACCTTAGCCTTCCTCTGAATGCCCTATCAAAATCAGGGCCTGGCATCAGCATGGCTTGGGCTTTCCTTCGCTGGTATAGCCCTCTCTCGGTCAACACCTGCATATCAGTAATTGGAAGAAAACCTTAAATTTCAGAAGATGTCCGGTTGCAGCTCTCATGGTACGGACAGACATGCAGGCCAATACAACAGGCATGCCGATGTCCGAATGCAGGGCTCACACATCTTTCGGGGCTCGTTGGAATCGTCTACGCCTGGTCTCATGGTCTATTATTTCGAACGGCCAGTAAGGCTCGTTAACCCCACTCCCGCTTGAAGACACAAGAGTAGCTGCCTTGTACTTTTCAATCTCTCCGGGAGGGACTCCATCATAATACCCGAAGGGTAGGTTGGTGTAGATTGTCGCCTTCACGTCCGGGGACATTGAATTGAAGCGCTCGAAAAGCTCCCAAAGCTCTCCCAGGTCATCAGTCAGGACTTCGGCCCTTTTCACCCAGCGGAAAATGTCTTTGGCCTTTCCTTTTTCATGCTCCACGCTCCCCTCTTCGGGGCAGCATGACATCAAGAATTCATCAAGTCCCGTATCTCCTATGCCAAACAAAAGCATCATGCCGTCATAATTCAGCTGGTCGCCGCAGGTATAGTTTAAAGAAGGGCGCATTATTGCCTGGCCTGAAGTCGCGCCAAGCATGACCTTTCTCACGTATGGAGCCATGTTTCTGCGCACCTTGTTTACAACGAAGTCAGAAATATCATAGGGACCGACGATGGCCAAATATGTCCTTCCTGTACAATTGGGATGCGAAAGTATGGGCTTTCCAAAATACATGAATAAAATTGGCGATTAACTATTTAAGAAATGTCCGTTCCTAGGACTCACTTTGGCTGCCTTTTCTTGCCCTTGGGCGCCTTTTTCTCGGCGGCCTCAGACGAGCCCTTCTCCATGGCGTCCTCTATCTCATCGAGCTTGCGGGCTATGGCGTCGAGGTTATGCGCTATCTCCCAGCCTGCGTCGGTGAGCTTCACTATCTTTATCCTGCCCTTCTTCTCGAAGCTGACGAGGTTCATCTTCCTGAAAAGGTTTAATATCTTTATCGTGTGCGAATAGGTGCAGTTGGCATCCTTCGACAGGATGGTGGCATATATTTTGCCTTTTGCATTGTTGAGATCTAGCAGTATCTTTGACGGCTTGTCCCTGAGAAACATGCCCTCCAGTATGCGCTTTTTGCCCTTTCCGTCCACTCAAATCAACCCATCCTCGCCTGAAAATGTTATGTCCGATCTTAGGACTCACTTTCAGCCTCACCGAGAGTCCGCTCTCGGAACTTTCACTCCTGTATTGTATAGCTACTTAATAAATCTTTAACTCGTGTTAAGTAGTATTCTTTTTAGTATGTATATCATTATAATCATATTAAATAATATATTACATTATAGTTATTATATAAAGTATGTATTAAACAATCTATTTTACGGGATAAACCAGAATTGCGCTAATTACGTCAAGTGAGCCATTTTTGCATTTATTTTGCATTTATATTCTTGAGTAGTAACTATGTTACGGTGACAATCGTGGCAGCCAAAGCTAAGGCCAAGGAGAAGGTGCTGATAATCTCCGTTGACAGGGACGACGACCTGGGGAACAAGGCGAAAGTGAGGGGTCCTGTTGTCGGCAGGGATGCCGTGCTTAAGGCAGCCGAAGCGCTGGGCCTCGCAGACGCGGAAGAGTCGGACTTCAATGCCATGTTCCAGGCCGTGAGGCTTTACGACGACCTGAAGAAGCAGTATGACGCCGAGGTCGCGATACTGACAGGCCACGACAACGTGGGCATACAGTCAGACCGCGAGATAAACCGGCAGCTGGTGGCTGTCCTCAGCAGGTTCAGGGCGGATTATGCGGTCATGGTTACCGACGGCACAGAGGACGAGCATGTGATACCCATAGTCCAGTCAAGGGTGCCAATACTCTCGGTCAGGCGTGTGATAGTCAAGCAGTCGGAAGAGCTGGAATCGACTTATTACAAGATAAAGGACTTCATAACAGAATCGCTGGACAACCCGAAATTCGCGCGCCTTGTCTTCGGCCTGCCTGCTGTTGCTCTTCTGCTTTATGCGCTGTTCGGCGCAGAGGGCTGGCGTTTCATAGTCGGCGCAGTCGGAGCATACCTGTTCGTCAAAGGCTTCAAGCTGGAAAGGTATGTCTACAACCTGGCGGACGAGTTCAGGATGACGCTGGAAAGGCGCAAGTTTGCCTTCTTCCTGTATGTGATAGCCATACTGGCAGCCATCTATGCGAGCTACAGGGGTTATGTTGGAGCCCTCGGCTTCCTGAGCTCGGGTCTTTTCGAGATGGCGGCCGCGTTCCTCAGCACATCCGTGTACTATTATTTCATAGCAGTGGCTGCGGTATGGATGGGCAGGCTTGTGGCCCACAGGAAGGTAACAATACGGGGCATTGTTGCATTCCTGCTGTTTGGTTTCGCCATTTCCATGGTCATCTACAACGCTGCCGAGCTGGTTGTCAATCCGAACATCAGCTTCATGAACTTCCTGATATCGATAGCAATCGGTTTTGTGATTCTAGGCATAGCGCTTGTCATAGAGCTGAAGAAATAGAGGTGATAAAATGTGGTACAGAATACAAAACGTAGAGAATCTGGGTGATGCTGTTAGTGCAATTACACAATGCATGGTTGCTGACGGCATGAAAAAGGACATACTGAGCCGTGACTACAGGAGTTGCATGCTAGATTTCGAGGTTGAAGGGGAGTTCAGTAAAACCAGTTTGGAGTACCTTATGAAGGCGGGTTGGACACTAAAACCGATACCTATCCCAGGACATCCATTATAAATCATAGCTCAGCCAATTATGCGCTATGGAAGAGATGGAAAAGCAACTCAAGAAGACGCAGATATGCATAGATCCCAAGAACTGCAGCCTTGATACGCGGCTGCAGCAGATGCAGCCCTGCCCGATAGGCATGCGCGGGCTTTGCTGCAAGAACTGCCTGATGGGGCCGTGCAGGCTGCTGAAACCCGAGGACAAGGGCATCTGCGGCGCCGACGGCAACCTTGTCAGTTCGCGAAACATCCTGAGGTTCGTGGCAGGCGGCACCAGCGCGCACGTCGGCCACGCATACCACCTTCTGGAATATCTGGACAAACCCTACCCTGCACATTACATAGAGAAGAAGGCTCCTGCTTACCTGAAGGAAATCTGGGACAAACTGGGCATTATCCCGAAGGTCAGGTTCGAGCACTTCAAGGAGATATCAGAAGCGCTGCACATGACCACCATGGGGGTGAACGCTGATTTCAAGCTGAACCTTGCGACAGCCATGAAGCTCGGCATCATCGACGGCTATTACGGCATGTACCTTGCAACTGAACTTGAGGACGGGGAATTCGGCAGGCCAAAAGTGAAGAAGGGCAAGCTGAACCTTGGCGTCATAAATCCTGATAAAATCAACATAGCAGTCCATGGGCACGAGCCGGAACTGGCTGAAGCGCTTGCGGCGGAAATGAAGAAGCCTGAGAACAGGGACATCAACCTCGTAGGCGTCTGCTGCACCGGCGCGTCGCTGCTGGCACGGCATGGCGTGCCGCTTGCTGCCAACGTCATCCTTCAGGAGGATGTGATTGCGACCGGCGTCATTGAAGCGATAGCCGTAGACACGCAGTGCATCATGCCGAGCATAGCCGACCTTGCCGAATGCTTCCACACAAAGGTCATAACGACAAATGACATCTGCAGGATTCCGAACGCCACGCATCTGCCTGTGAAGAATCTGGAGACAGCAGAAGCCGCTGCCAAGAAAATAATCCAGATTGCAAGGGAGAACAGGGGCAACAGGAAGAAGTCCAGTTTCGACCCTTCAAAATCACCGAAGAAGGAAGCCATGGTCGGCTTCAGCCAGTACAACCTGCCTCTCAACGAGTGGGCCAGGGACATAAAGGCAGGCAGGCTGAAGGGCATAGTCGCTGTCATCGGATGCGAGAACCCGCGCGTGAAGGAGAAGTGGATACCGCTGTACAAGGAGCTGAGCAAGGACCATATCATCCTTGCGACAGGCTGCATGGCATTCAGGCTTGGCGCAGAAGGGCTGCTCGACGGCAGGCGCTTCTTCCACCTCGGCTCCTGCGTGAACAACGCTAGAGTTGCAGAAGTCTTCAGGATTGTGGCCGAGAAGCTGGGCAAGGAGCTGGGTGTGGCGCCGTTCCTTGTCTCATGCCCTGCGCCGATAACCGAGAAGGCAGTCGCCATCGGCTTCTTCTTCGCGTCAATAGGCGTGGACGTGCATGTAGGCTATCCCTTCCTGCTCGCGGAGAAGACCAAGGTCACAGACTTCCTCGCAACCGCGCTGCGCGACAACTTCAAGAGCAGGATATTTTTGGAAACGCACCCCGACAGACTCCGCGAGCAGATGGCTGCCGCGAGGCTGTGAAGCGCAAACCTGATGAACTGAGATGAAGGGCAAAGAGACTGGGTAGACAGCTTCTACAGACAGGGAAGTCTTAAATGGATAAGATTCAATCATTCCAGTAATATGAACATACTTCTGACAGGCGGGGCTGGCTTTGTCGGGTCACATGTGGCCCGGAATATCACGGCCGCAGGACATTTGCCAATAATTTACGACGACTTAAGAACAGGCCATGCCGAATCAGTACCAGATTACGAGCTAATAAAGGCAGACCTTGCCGACGGCGATGCTCTACGGGAAGCGATGACTGATTGTGGCGTAGAACTTGTAATGCACCTGGCCGCTTCCACTGAAGCAGGCGAGTCTGTAAAAAATCCCGAGCTATACTTCAGGAACAATTGTCTCAACGGTAAAACCTTGCTTGACGCCATGCTTGAGTGTGGGGTACATGATATTGTATTTAGCTCCACGGCAGCAGTTTATGGCACACCAAAACGAATACCAGTCAAAGAAAGCGACCCACTCGAGCCGATAAACCCATATGGCATGAGCAAGTTATCCTTTGAGTATATGTTGCAAGCATATGCCGAGGCATATGGTATGGGGGCTGTCTCCCTGCGTTACTTCAATGTAGCCGGGGCCGACCCGTCTGGCGACATAGGCGAGGACCACAGGCCAGAAACCCATCTTATTCCTCTGGTCCTCCAAGTGCCTTTGGGCAAAAAAGAAGAGGTGTTAATATTTGGTGACGAACATGGCCCGCCAGATGGCACGTGCATACGCGACTATGTTCATGTCTGCGACATTGCAGAAGCCCATTCGTTGGCTACAAACAGGATTGAGAGGGGCAGGATGAAGGCTTATAATCTAGGCAACGGGGATGGATTTTCAGTTATGGAAGTTGTAGATGCCTGCCGGGAGGTAACAGGCCACGATATTCCCGCTGAAGTTTCTGTCAGCCGACGTGGAGACCCTGCCATACTGGTGGCCTCGTCGGATAAAGCTATGGAGGAGCTGGGCTGGCAGCCAAGGCACAACTCCCTGAAGAGGATGGTCGAAGATGCATGGAGATGGCATAGCTCTCATCCAGAAGGATATGGCTAATGAATAACACTGGAGACTCCGCACAATTTAAATCCTTCCTCCCATTATTTCCTATGCCAGCCTGAGTCAGATGCGATTGACGAACTCGGTGGCAGTAATATCTGACATTTGGAGAAAGATATTCCATGCTTCCAACAACCGAGCTGATAGAGAAGATTTCCCAGGAGACCAAGAAGACGAAGGATGAAGTCAGGAAGCTCATAGAAGAGAAGATGGACGAGCTTTCAGGTCTCGTGTCAGAGGAGGGCGCCGCCTACATTGTTGCGCGCGAGCTTGGGTTGAACCTTCTTGCCAGCATTCAGAGGCAGCTGAAGGTCGCGAACCTCATCCCCGGCCTTAGGTCGGTTGATATTGTCGCGCGCGTGACAAAAATATTCCCGCCGCGCGAGTTCTCGAAGAACGGGAAGGTCGGCATTGTCCAGAACATCGGGCTTGCAGACGAGACAGGGCGCGTCAGGCTCTCGCTGTGGAATGACGAGACCAAGCTGGTGACCGAGGGCAAGATAAAGGAAGACGACGTCGTGAAGATAGAGCACGGCTTCACCAAGCAGGACAACAGGGGCGCACCCGAGCTGCGCATAGGCAAGGGCGCGATGGCCGTCGTGAAGGAGGAGATAGAACTGCCAAAGGCAGGGCAGGTTGCAGGATTCAGCACAGGCGTGAGGATGTCCATAGACAGGCTGAGGGACGGCGACAGCGCTGAGATAAGGGCGTGCATACTGCAGGTTTACAGGCGCAACCCGTTCTACGAGGTCTGCCCGCAGTGCGAGAAGCGCGCGCAGGAGCAGGACGGCAAGTTCGCATGCAAGGAGCACGGTGAGGTGGAACCGAAGCTCAGCATGGTAGTGTCAGGGGTTGTTGATGACGGCTATGGCAGCATAAGGGTAGTCTTCTTCCGTGAGCTGGCCGAGAAAGCCTTCGGCAAATCAGTTGATGAGCTGCGAAAGCTCATGATGAAGTCAGCTGACCCGCTGGCAATCTTCGACCAATTCCAGAATATAGGCAGGGATATGGTGCTGCGCGGCAGGGTCAAGAGGAGCGCCATCAACGAGTCGCTGGAGTTCGTCGTGAACGACTTGCAGGAAATGGACGTCAAGAAAGAGTGCGAGATGCTGGTTAAAGAGCTGGGCGGGAAGGGATAGCCTTATAAAAGTTATTCTTAATATCACTATGTGATAGTTACAATTTAGACATTGCCTGCTCATACATTACACCATTCCAAGTTAAGCCAGTCGAATCAACCAGCGCAGAATCGGATTCTGTGCAGGGGACTGACCTGAAGCAAAGTCTCGCGAGACTTGATTCTCGCTAGTACTATTTCTACAGAAAGGACAAGCCATGAAAACAAAACACGTGCTTGCGTTTCTCGTTCTGTTCGCTGTTCTCGGACTGGCATGGTTCAGTAATCACCAGCCCAGCAGAGACCCGCTCACAAGCGGACTCTTTCTGGCAGCGATGACACGCAACGAGCAGCTGGCCAGGGACGGGGTTGTGAGGGGTTATGACGTCAACGAAAGGGCGGACTGGAATGTAACCCCGCTCCACTTCGCCGCCAGCTTTGGCTCTTCTGGTGTAGCGGAGGTGCTCATCGAGAGCGGAGCCGATGTCAACGCCTGCGACAACGACGGGCTCACTCCGCTGCACGAAGCCGCACGGTTCGGCTCAACAGAAATCGTGAAACTGCTGCTGGATAGGGGCGTCAAGGACATTGACGCAAGGAGCATGATGGGCCTAACCCCGTTCCACATGGCAGCCATGAACGGATGCACCGAGGTGGCAAGGCTGCTGCTGGAGCATGGCGCGGACCCATGGGCCGAAACACCAAACGGCCTTAATGCAGGCGAGCTGGCAGCAGGTAACGAACACTACAACATCGCAATCCTAATCATGCAGCACATGCTGGAGCGTCTCGAACGGCTCCAGCTGCCGCAGAGAAACACGGTGGTCTGCGAAAAACAATCCCCTGGAACTGAGGAGGGTAGAAAATGTTGAGAACTGAGAAAAGACACAACGGGCAAACGATTTTGAGCATCAGAACGAAGCTAACCATCGAGTCCGTTGGCCCTACGCTGAACATCTCGGCAGGCGGCATGTGTATGCTCACGTCCGAGCAGCTGAGGGGTGGCTTGAGACTCTCTCTGACGTTCAACTTGCCGGACGACACAGTGCCGATTACTTGCAAGGGTCAGGTCGTCTCGTGCAAGCCTTCAACGATTGACCCTGAGTTGTTCGAGGTCGGGCTGCAGTTCACCGAAGTCGGCGACAAAGACAGGGCGCGGGTGCTCCAGTTTGTCAAGGAGTATTTGGATTAACTGAACTACTACGGAAGGGAGGCTGAACATGACAACTGGAGGGACTGGAAAGGTGAGCTGGTGCTGGGCAAAGTGCCCTGACTGCGGCGGAAAGGAAAAAGTTAGGCGGGTTGTGTTTGAGAGACGAAACAGACCGAGGTGTGGCGGCTGCGGTGGTTTTCTCCAGCCGTCGGAAGACGCGAAAGGTGTGATGGCCGGCGCAAGGGAAACCCGCCGCGACCTGCCTGAGAACCGCGACAGGTTGCACTGATTCGTCACGGGAAACGGACTCAACATCCGTTTCCTGCTTAATGCTGTCAACTTGTCGGGCTATAAAGTGCAGCGGTGCGGCTGAGGATAGCGCTTTTTAATTATCCTCAGGCACCGGTAGCCAAGTAAACGGCTACCGGCATAGCGGCACGGTCCCCCCGAATAGCTTTTAAATAGCTTCAGTTCAAGAGTAACTTGTTGTGAGAGGGATGGGAAGGAACAGTAATTCTGAAGAGGAAGTTGTTGAAGAGGCTGAAGAGGTTTCTGTAGAATCTGAAGAGAAGCCGAAGCTTGCAGACAGGCATGACGCCATGGAAGAGATAGCGAACCTTGCAGGTATAGGTGACAAGACGCTGGAGAAGATAAGGGAGAGCGGCATCACTGACATGATGGCGCTCGCAGCCTGCAGCCCCAAGGAGCTCATGGAGGCCAGCGGAATCGGCGACGAGACCGCGCTGAAGATAATAAATTATGCCCGCGAGACTATGCACGTGGGCTTCGAAACAGCCACCGAGGTCTTCAAGAGACGGCAGGCAATCGGCAGGATAACCACAGGCAGCAAATCGCTCGATGACCTGCTCGGCGGAGGCGGGCTTGAGACGCAGGCGATAACGGAATGCTACGGAGCATTTGGTTCCGGCAAGAGCCAGATTGCGCACCAGTTGGCTGTCAATATCCAGCTGCCCAAGGAGAAGGGCGGGCTGGAAGGCAAGGCTATTTTTATTGACACAGAACAGACTTTCCGTCCAGAACGCATCATTGACATGGCCAAAGCCAAGGGCCTTGATCCGAACGAAGCGCTGAAGAACATCTACATGGCGAGGGCTTACAATTCCGACCATCAGATCGTGCTTGTCGAAAAAGCCGAGGACATCATCAAGAAGGAAAACATCAAAATCATAGTCATTGACTCGCTTACATCCTCTTTCAGGAGCGATTACACAGGCCGCGGCGAGCTGGCCGGCCGCCAGCAGAAGCTGAACAGGCACATGCACAAACTGCAGCGGCTTGCTGACGTCTACAACATTGTAGTCTACGTGACCAACCAGGTCATGGCTAGGCCTGACATCATGTTCGGCGACCCCACGGTGCCCATAGGCGGCCATATCGTAGGCCACCAGGCCACTTACCGTGTCTACTTGAGGAAAAGCAAAGAGGACAAAAGGATTGCAAAGCTTATCGACTCGCCTTGCCTCCCCGAAGCCGAGACTGTCTTCAGGGTGACGAAGGACGGCATCATCGATGTTGAGGAAGCGAAGAAGTAAATTGCCAGCTTTTATTCCCACGTTTTATATCTTATGATTATGGAAACAAGCAAAGAGCGTGTGGCGATATTCATAGACGGCAGCAACTTCACTTCAGATGTTCCAGAAATTCATCCTTCGTAAGTCCGGTTGACCTTATTATTGAGAGCAGATTTCCGTCTGACAGTTCTTTCTTCATCTGGACAGTAACAGTCTTGCAGGCGTGCTTGACGAAGTTCATATGGTCGCCTCTTGTCCTTGAAGTCTGGTAGCCAAGCTCAACGAGAATCTTTGCGACTTCCTTCCAGCCAAGGACAGGCAGCCTCATATCAAACACATTCTATGATGCAATTCTTGCCTTTAGGTATGCCTATTGTGGCAGTCGAGGTGAATACCTCAACTCCGATATCTATGTGAATTGGAATGCCAGGTTCCTCAAGGAACAGTTCCACCGCTTCCTTCAGTTCAGAAACAGCCTCTTCCACCGTATCCCCCTGCGAAGCTATGTCAAATAGCGGCGTTGAAGCTGTATAGACTTCTTTCTTGCTTTTGCCGAGCTTTTCCTTTACCACAATAATAGGTATAGGAATGTTCTTCTTTTCCATAACACTCACCACATAATTGATTAGAAAGACGGCTTATATGCTTGATTAGCCCAGTGTTGCCCAGGGACGAACCCTGGAACAAGACTGGGGAACATATTACTTTATTATAGTTGCGAAGGGCTTATAAAACTCTTCTTTGCTTCCAAGGACGGCATCATTGACGCCGAGGAGAAGTAGCCCTATATTTTTCAAGGCTTGACCAAAGCAGCATAATCCCAGCCGCTATGCATCGCAATCTCGAACCCAGCTGATTTTATCTGCGAATGGAATAATGCAAGCTCATCTTCCGGGAAGAATTCGCAGCCCAGCAGATAGACGCCTCCCCGCTTGAGCACCCTGAACGCCTCTGCCAATATTTCGGAAGCGCAATCCTCGTTGTCGTATTGGTATATCCTCCAGCTGAACAGGTAGGGCAGCGAGCGGTCGGCAAATGGCAGCCTCCTCAGGCTTGAGGCAACGAAGATGGAATCCGGAGATTTCTCATGGGCTTCGCGCAGATAGTCATAGTTGATGTCGACGCCTATTGCCGCGACCTGCGGGTATCTGGACTTGATAGCAGCCACCATGTCGCCGGTACCGCATCCAAGTTCCACAAAGGCACCGCCTGCAAGAACCCCTTGGATGCCGAAGCGTTCTGGGAGCATGAGCAGTAGTTCGTCTATTAAAAATTCGCCCGTCCTTGCATCCGAGAGGTAGCCCTCAAATGGTTCGCGTGCCATGAGAAGAATTGATGATAAGGTTTAAAGCGGCAATTGTCAAATGCTTATATGCCCCAGCCATCAGCTTCCGAACTGAAGAAAATCATCAGGCAGGTCACAGCCCTCGCCAACAAGAAGTTCGGGAGGGACTGGAGCCTTGTGATAAGCAATGAGGGCAGCATGCAGATAGAGGCGCGCCACACCGAAGGGAAGCTGGTTCAGGCCGTCGTCTGGACTGGCGGCAGAATTGAAAGCAGGACAACTGTGGCGAAGGGCTCTTAGAAACATATGTCCGTTTTTATTACTCACTTCAAACCAAGCAGGTCGACCTGCTGGAGACCTGAACTGAGTTTTTTGTCTGAAGTGAGCTTCCTGAATACCATCGTGGCAATGGAGAGGTCCTGGATTGCCATGCCTGTAGAGTCGAATACTGTTATATCGCTGTCCGATGTCCTTCCTTTTTTCTTTCCTACAACCAGCTCGCCTATGTCACAGCGGATATCTTTCCTTGTCAGGATGCCCTTGGTTATGGGCACATTTATCTCGCCGCTATGCGAAGCCTGCTCCCAGTTGTCAATTACTACCACGGCGCGCTTGAGTATGGCAGGGTCAAGCTCCTCCTTGCCGGGAGCGTCCGCGCCTATCGCATTTATGTGCGTGCCTTTGCGGATGTCCTTGTCCATGACCATGGGACTCCTCACAGGCGTGGTAGTGACAACCACATCAGCATTCCTTGTTGCCTCGTTCACTGAACTGGTGCATACGGCCTCAATACCGTATTTTGCTTTGGTTTCCTGTGTGAACTTCTTCATGCTGTCAGCATTTGTGCCGTAAGCCAGTACTTTGGACATCTTCGGCCTGACCAGCAACAGCGCTTCCAGCTGCGTCCTTGCCTGCGCTCCTGTGCCAATGAAAGCAGCGGTCTTCGAGTCCTTCCTTGAAAGGTACTTGGCAGCCACGCCTCCTGCAGCACCTGTCCTCATGTTTGTTATGTAGGTGCCGTCCATTATTGCCAAGGGAAATCCGTTTTCCGGATCAATGAGCGTTATGGTGGCCATCACAGCAGGAATTCCCGCATTGCCTGGGTGCACATTGACTATCTTGACCCCGCCCATCTTCAGGGACGGTATGTAGGAAGGCATGCACCGCAGGTCGCCTTTTTCAAATGAAAGATAGACCTTCGGTGGCATCTGCGTCTTGCCCTGACCGTAGAGCCTGAAAACATTTTCGATGGCAGAGACGCAGTCGCGCATGTTGAGCGCTTTCTCAACCATCTCTCTTCTTACTATGTATGTCGGCTTGCCCATCACATCACCAATATCATAAGAGTATTCCTTACGCTGGAATATATCTTTTATTAAAACCAGCTACATAGAATTATCCATATGGAATTCAAGGACAAAGTTGTTTTGGTAACAGGCGCCGGCAGGGGGATTGGCAGGGGGATTGCCATCCAGTTCGGGCTCCAGAAGGCAAAGGTCATCGTCGCCGACATGGACCTTAGCCTCTGCAAAGCCGCAGCCGGCGAGATTGTTTCAAAGCGCGGAAAGGCGATTGCAGTCAAATGCGATGTGTCCTCAAAGGAAGATGTGAAGCTGCTTTTTGAGAAAGCTGTTAGTGAATTCGGCAGAGTAGACGTTCTTGTAAACAATGCAGGCATCTACCCGTTCACCAAGTTCACTGAGATGACCGAAGAGCAGTGGGATAAGGTAATCGGCGTGAACCTCAAGGGCACGTTCCTCTGTTCGCAGCAGGCTGCAAAGGCCATGATAAAGCAGGGGAGCGGCGGCAAGATAGTCAACGTTTCATCGATAGCTTCGGTTATAGGTTACGAGGGACTCGTGCATTACTGCGCATCCAAGGGAGGGATTAACGGCATGACGAGAGCCCTTGCGCTTGAGCTTGCGCCGAATAAAATCAATGTGAATGCCGTGCTTCCCGGGCCGATAAAAACCCCGGGCGTGGGCAAGCTGGACGAAAAGATGGTGGCTGGTGTGATATCAACCATACCATGGGGTAGGATGGGAGAGCCTGCGGACATCGCCAATGCGGTCCTTTTCCTGGCCTCGGACAAGGCTGATTTCATCACAGGCCAGACCCTTGTTGTGGACGGCGGGACAACGGCGAGATAATTTGAGAAATTCTAGTGCCTGACTTTTTCGATGACGTTGGTTTCCCTGATGGTATTGTGCCCTATAACACGGGCAGGATTACCGCCATTTCATCTTCACTGACGCCTACATATTCTGTGCCGCCATCAGAAGTCTCTACTCTTACCACCTTGACCAGCTTCCCGTAATATGTGCCGAATCCAATGATATCCGCGGCATTGCCGGTGTTGTTGAAGTACGCCATTGCAATTTCCTTGGCCTCATCATCTGAGACGCTGAAATCCTGCGCCTCGCAGCTCTTTGTTGCCTGGCTGCACATCTGCCCTATGGAGTGGCACTTGCAATCAAGGCAGCAGTTGCTGGAATCTTCAAAGGGCTCGCAAACACCATTTCCACATGCGGTGTTTACGCACGCATTTTCCTTGCTTGAGCAGTACTGGCCATCCTTGCAGGCACAATCAGCGCCGCAGTTCCAGCAGTTCTCGCCGCTATCGCAGGCATTGTTCCCGCAAATCCCGGCAGCTTGGCCGGTGGGTCCGCCTGGTCCGGCTACACACATTGCTGCCGCTATGACCATAACCGCCAGGATACTCAGGCATATTTTCATTTCCACACTTACCACATTCTCTTGATTTTCAGAGTCGGGTCCCCATACAGCCGGATTATGTCAAAGTGATACTGCGTCCCGTATGGGCAGTCGTAATGCTGCAGGTAGTAATTCTTTCCTTCCTTGAATGCATCGCCAATCCTTGTGCCGATAGAGAACCTCTTTGCTATCTCTGCGTATAATGAGCCTGTGCAGGAGTCCCCGCCCGGGACCTCATCCGAGCAGGATGTGCATGCTTCATTCGCGCAAGACCTGCATGTCCCGCTTCCTTGAGGGCAGCCCTTTCCTCCATAGGTCGTCCTTATGCCGCCTATGTATATTGCTCCACCGTTCTTCAGGTATGTTATTGGAATGCTGTCAGCCGTTTCGGCCTTGTTCTGTATCAGGCTTCCCGAGCACGACATAGTCAGCCACAAAGTGTCCCGCACGTTCAGCGGGAGGACGTCACTTGGCAGGAAACCCTTGCCCTCGTCCCAGCCCACACACCTGCCGGATAAGCAGGAGCTTGAACACTCGCATGGGAAGTTGCATGAAAATTTCTGCTGCTCGTCGTCACTCCCGTGAAGCAGGAGCGTAAAGAGGCCCTTCCCGTTTGATTCCCTCAGCGAGCAGTCTATATCGCTCCCGCAGTTCGGGTCCGAGCTGCAGGGTTTGCCGAAAATGTCTTTATTGAAACATTGCCCGGTAATCCACTTGTCACCCATGGTCAGCGTCTGGTAATTGGACAGGTCGATCCCGCCGCTCCTGTGCAGCCGGATTGCGGTATCAAGATAGTTCAATATCACATCAACGTCGCCGTTTATCGGGTCTGGAATCCTGCCGACGGCAACTTCCAGAAGCCCGTTTGCATAGCCGTCTATGTCCCCATAATTGTTGTCATTGATTTCCGGCGGAACGAGAAGCTGCCGTTTGTCCCCTCCCAGCATCATGATGTAAGAAGAGCCGAGCCTTTGCGCCAGCTGCCTTATGGCCCCGCTTATCTCCGATGGGTTTGCATGCCCTATGCTGGCGCCTGATATGGCTGATGTTTCTGCGTCGTCAACGTAACCAAAAAAAGAGCATAACCCTTCTTCAGCCAGCGCCAGCTGGTATTCCCTTGCCTTGTTTTCTATCCTGTCTATTTCGTCAAAAGAATACGCGTTTTCTAGATTCCCGTATCCAACGAAACGGAGGGCCAGGATGAGCACATCCACATTCGGCTCCTGGTCGCCGAGGAGCACGATAGTAAAATTCACATTTTCGGCGTCCTGCCCTGTAATGTCAACAAACAGCTGTTCCGGCTCGAATGTTTTCCAGTTGCAGCTGCCCACATGCTGGGATAATGCGCTGACAAGATATTTTCCCGCGCGGAGGATGATGTTATAATCAAGCCAGTCATGACCCCATGTCTTTTTGGTATCCGCAATTGTAATCCCAGAACCGGCCACGCACATGTATTGGCACCTGCCAAAGTCGCCGCATATCTTTTCCGCCGGACATATCTTAATTTTGTATATGCCTTCGTTCAGGGATGAATAGCCTGCGCCCGCGATTTTTCCCGATATACTGTGGAAGACAATTGTATAATTCTCGGTCTCCTCCTTGGAAATTATTACGGTGCCTGCGCTTACTACAATCATGGTTTTTTCTTTGGAGCCCTTGTTGCCGGACGGGTCAGAAGCCTCGGCTTTGAAAACCATGCTGCCCTCAGGATATGGGCCGCCCGAATAGCTGCATGTCCAGTATCTGCCAAGCGCGTCAATGTTCTCTTTAAGCGATTTTCCTGAGCATGTTTTAACTTTGCTGCCATTCAGAAAGATGCTGACTCCCGTGACGTTCGTGTCGTCCCTTGCAGTCACTTCGAATGCGACTCCGGACGATGTGTTTATGGTCGACGGGATATCTGTGATTGCTACCAAAGGTTGAATAGTGTCTTTTGCCGGAAGTATTGGCGCTGATTTGCATGCATTGCCTTCGCAGCCGTTTGCGCATGTTTCCTGCTCATAAGTGCAGTTGTTGTCCTGCCCAACAAAGGCGCCATAGAACCTGCTGCTGCCTTCGCAGTAATCAGGGCAGATTTCCAGCTCGCATCCCTGCCAGAAGTCAGGCCCCTTCACCCTCAACGTGACATTGTGTTCAAGCACGGTTGAGTATGCTGTTTTCCAGTATTCATAGGAAGGCCAGATGTCCCAGAGGCCTCTTCTGTCTATGGTGAGATTTTTCTGGAAATGCACGGACGCTGAAGGGTTGAGCACGCCGTTCGCACTGGTAAACCCAAAATCCCTGTTCTGGTTGTCCCTGTCCCTGACCGCTGCAAAAATACCTTTGTCAGTGAGATTCATTGGCGCCTGATTGGTATTTTTTATGTCGAATCTGATCTCAATGCTGCCGCCGGCATCAACGTTCCTTGGGCCTTCCACGGAAAACCCGGTGAGCTGCAGGCCGTCCTGCGATGTGTCCGTGCCGTTGAACGTGCAAAGAGTCTCCGCCATTGCAGACGATGCCGACAGGAATAACACCAAAATTATTATCGAAAATGGCAGAAATAACGCCTCTACTGCATTCATGTATTAACTTTTTTAACTATATTTTTAAGCGTTCAAAACACGGTCTTATTGTTCAACCGGCTCGGGGCTCGACTCCAACTCATGAAGTTTCCAAACATCTAATCTATATGGTGCTTGGGGATGCCTTTCATGCCCTGGACCTATTACAATTCTGCCTTCCTCTTCTTTTCTTGTAATTAAATGAGGTCTCCATTTTGGATGAAGCTCAAGAATTTCATGATGAATCAGTTTTCTTACCAATCCGTTATCTTGCGCAGCTCTTTCTAATTCAAATCTTGTTCTATAATGGTCTGCTTGATGCCGCTGCGCTTCTCTATTATGTGGCTTCATCCGAGAATATGCAGTAACTATGAGAATTCCATCATTAAAATCGTCAGAATTGTATAAATCAATAATCCTGTTTGTTCCATCTCTTTGCCCATTTCTTAAACCAAAGGTATCCCAGATTGCTTCATAATCTAATTGTTTTGTATCAACAACTTCAGTCTCGCCCCTCACATCAAAGTTGTATCTCATAAATAAGTGTAATATGTTAATTTTATAAACCTTTCGGCTCAGCGCTTCTCAATCACGCTTATCTCCCTCAGCGTGTTGTGCCTGTCCTCGAAGTCGCGGAGAGGCTTTGCGCCCGAGAACGCGGAACCTGCCAGCGAGTTTATCACCCTGCCGCCGCACCTGCCTGCCATCTCGGCCATGTTCAGGCCGTAGAACTTCCCCTTGACTATGAAGCACGGGCTCACCATGCATATCCTGCCTCCGGGTCTCAGGACAATAATCATTTCCCTCAGCGAATGCTCGTAGAGCTGCTTGAGGCTGTCAAGGATGTTCATTGCCCGAATCCTGTCAGGCCGGCGCTTCATCGGCGGGCCCATGTAGGGCTCTGTCACTATGGCGTCAATGCTGCCGGCCTTGAAGTGGCTGCTGAGCCAGCGGCAGTCCTCCTTCCTGATGATGTTCTCCATCTCAGGGATTTTCATCTTGTATTCTGCCTCCAGCCAGTGCAAATTTTTTCTCGTATCGCCTATGCATGAGTCTTTGGTGTCAACCCCCATGATGCGCATGCCCATGAGGCTGGCCTCGCCAAGTATGGTGCCGATGCCGCAGAACGGGTCCATCAGCAGCCCGCCTTTGTGCACCCCGCTGAGATTTATCATTATGCGCGCGAGCCGGGGCGGGATGGAGAAGATGGGACGCTGTATCGGCCTCTTGAGGTCGCGCTTCCTGAACTCGAACGGGTCGTGAACGGCGATGGTCTTTGCGACGTAGAGGTTCTTCTTCCCGAGGCAAATCAGCAGCTCGAAGCCGTTCCTGAGGATTTTCTTCTCCACAAGCTGCGTGTGGGTTACAAAATCCGTCTTCGTATGGACCGAAGAGACCTTGAGGCCTTCAGCCTTCGCCAGCTGCTTGATTAAGTGCTCGATTGCTTCCCTTCCTGTTCCTATGCCGCAACCGAAAGCATGGCTTTCGGTGCGCACCGAGGCTTTCGCCTCGGTTGCGCCATAGAGGCTCAGGCCGAAAGTCAGCTTGTTGTATGTGAAGCCTCTTATCAGGTCGGGAAAATGTTTTTTTATGGCGTTATCCACGATGCTCTGGCTTGCATCAGTATCAAGGATGCTCACAACCTGCGCCACCTTCAGTGTGCCGCCGAGGCGCCCCATCAGGTCTTTGGCTTCGAAGATGTCGAACACCGAGAACTCTGCATTCGCTTCTATGGGGGGCTTGCCTGTGAGCGCCATCAGCTCGGCTACCGAAAGGGCAGGGTTCTTCCCGTGGATGAATACAAATTGCGGCATATCAGCACCAAATTATCTGGATGATACGCTCATGGGACAGCAGTCTCATAGCGTGCCCGACAGCAATGCTGTCGGTTGCATACCTGTTGCCGATGCAACAGTGTATAGCAAGAGTTTGTAGGCTGCATATAAAAGCCGAAAACAGCAAACAAAACGGTGGCGAGAAGGATGCCCTCGACTTCTACATGAAAATATGGACAATCTGTTTTTCACTCTCAAATAAAAGCAGGCTAGGCGAAACATTACGTATGGCAAAGGCCCACAAAGGCCAGCTTTATGAACATCACCTCAAGCGGGAGCTGGGCCTCTTTGAAGCGACCTTCTACGGGGTTGGCATAATCATCGGTGCAGGCATCTTTGTCATGCTCGGCAGCGCATCAGGGCTTGCAGGCAATGCGGTGTGGCTTTCTTTTGTCCTGTCGGCGCTGATAGCTGCATTCACCGGCCTGAGCTACTGCGAGCTGAGCAGCAGGTATCCCCACGAATCGGCAGAGTACCTCTACACAAAACAGGCATTCCGCTCCCTCTCGCTCTCGTTCATCATCGGCTGGCTGCTCATAATAACCGCGGCATTCTCAGCTGCAACAGTGGCCGTGGGCTTTGCCGGATATTTCTCGGCGCTGTTCAGCACGCCTGTTGCAGAGACGGCAGTCATGCTGCTCCTGCTGCTGTCGCTGGTCAACTTCCGCGGAATCAAGGAGAGCGCGAGGATGAGCGTCATTTTCGCGCTGATGGAAATCGGCGCTCTGGTGATAGTAATACTGATAAGCATACCGTTCCTCGGTTCCGTGAACTACTTCTCAACACCGTCCGGCAGCCTGCCTGCGGGGCTGGGCGGCGTGGCGGCTGCCGCCGCGCTGGTGTTTTTCGCGTACATAGGCTTTGACACCATACCGAAAATTTCTGATGAGACAAGGAAGCCGAGCAAGACCATTCCCAAGGCGCTCGTCTACTCGCTGGTCATCTCGACTGTGCTCTACATACTCGTTTCGCTTTCGGTTGTCAGCGTCCTGCCGTGGGAGGGGCTGGCAGCCAGCGTGGCGCCACTGACTGACGTTACAATAGCAGCCGCCGGCCCGATATGGGGCTCAATCATCTCATTCCTCGCGCTGGTTGCCACGCTTTCAACAGTCCTCATAATCCTTGTCGCCGGTTCGAGGACGATATATGGCATGGCAAAAGAGGGCGCGCTGCCCGAGTATCTGGCACACGTTCATCCGAAAAGGCGCACGCCATA
>Ga0315284_10004804_pt1 | contig 19197 bp, 26 predicted proteins | sample YL17G09_16_MG_FD_203696 | JGI IMG/M metagenome (GOLD analysis project Ga0315284, IMG submission 203696) | Sediment microbial communities from Yellowstone Lake, YNP, Wyoming, USA - YL17G09_16 | ecosystem: Environmental > Aquatic > Freshwater > Lake > Sediment | place: USA: Wyoming | collected... | reverse complement strand
GACCAAGAGGAAAGTGCTATTGCGCCCAAGAATCTTCCTGCATTTCCATTTCGGGCGGCATAGATGACTGCTCCGTATCCATAAGAAGGTGCTAATGTCTTTAATAGCATTGCGGCGGCGGCAAATCCTTTTGATAGGGTTGAGAAGGAAAGGAATGTACCTACATTGCCCTGCCATGTACCATCAGAGTATTTACTCATTGATCCCGGTCTTATATTAAAGGGGTTATTATGTATTACTTTACTTATGCCCCCGGATTCTTGGCGGAACCAAGCGATGACGGCTTTAATCATATATCGATTTTTATAGTCGGCCCCCAGTACCCGTAGGAACATCTGAGCGCCCAGTATCTCTGCTGTATTAGGTTTTGCCAGCATTCTTATCTCCTTTATACATTGCGTTACTACATCCAGTACAGAACCAGAGGGTTTGTCCAATACTTTCGTTGGGGTTTTTCTTCCACGGTAGTCCACAACAGGCAGCAAGTCCCGATCCCGGTGGATCGATTAAATGAATAACTACTACTGGATAATCTGGTAAACCCGGAGTCTTTACATAAGACATTGACATACAGGGACATTCCCTGTCATGCCTTCTCTCATGCACAGGTTCGGCGTCAAATTGTCCGTGCTTTTTAGACGGTAGGTAATTCATCGTGCCATTACTCCACACTTATCACTTAGTCCCCGGTGGATATATCCCTGTGAATGGCATAGACTTGGGAATGATCTTGACTAATTCCCAGCCACCTTCTTCTTTAAGATACGCTAGGATGGTAGCCGCCCATAAAGCGTTAATTTCTCGAAAACTAAAATTAGGATGGTCAATCGAATGTAGTGCTGCTGCTAGAGCCTCTTTAGGTGTTTCATTACTCATTTATCGTTCCTAATCGCATGAATAAATATGCCGGGATAATTTGGGTCTTCTTCTTGGGAGTCTAGTCTACATGAAGCAAGGTTAGCAATTAACTCTCCCGACGAAAGCATAAACCTCCAATAATCAGAAGGATAGTCATGCTCCCCAAACCCATTACCACGGGTTGTCAATAACAAGTGCCCATTGGATTTAAGTACCCTGCCAATCTCTGCAAGGGTAATCCAGAAGGCTGAATCGTGTTCTATCATTTCGGTACATACGACAACATCGAAGGATGAATCAAGAAACGCCAAATAATGTGAATCCATTACCATGTCAACATCTGGACCGGCTATAATATCAATTCCCACGTATGGGCCTTTAAATGCTCCCCTAGCCGTCCCATTTATGTCCCGGCTACCTACTTCCAGTACGGATAGATTCTCTAGATCAAATTCTCTAACTTTCTTGTATACCCAATCCATTACTTCTTGGTTCAATGTATCAAAATCTCCATAAAATATATCCATTTATAATTTCTATCTTTTCCTCCATAGTAAAATAAAATTAACTACTATTACAAATAATATAACACTAGTTATAATAAATAGGGTAGGATCAAGCCCACCATATGTAATTATGGTCATGGTGATTTTATCACTCCACTTCTTGGAGGGATAATAGCTATAGCAGGAGTTGCTGCTATAAATCCAAGTGCTGAAAACAGATGGCTGAATGCAGATGCCCCTACAAATACAATATCGGAGTCTTGGATTACTTCATCCTTGCGATGAGTGGCGATCCCAATAATTCCACCAATAGGAATAAACGTGACTACCTTGAAGTTATCCTCAACATAGGCGTCCACTTCTCGTAAGGTAATTTCGTGAACCTGATCATAGTTAAGGCTATTTCCTTCGGCTAGTATCCTCTGCGCCGCAGTAATAATATCTTTCTTACGACTATCGCCAATATTCTCGCTCATTGTGGACCTACACATCCGTATCTTGAAACATCAATTCTACCTTCCTCATAATGCCCATAAGGAACGTATCCTATATTAATCTTAGCACTAAATACCCCTCTACAAGTTTTACAAAATCCCGCTAGGAATATATCAAAATTAGGGCCGGGAACAATGGAATACATCCAGTTATGTATCCAGTTAGGATTTTCCTCATTTGCTTTTACAAGTTCAGGTGGAGGTGCAATTATCGGTCCAGTAGGATAAGGGTCAGGATTAGCCCTCTCTCCAATAATGTCTATCAGATTAAAGTCTACAGGTGGGGGCTTAATAGGTCCGGGCATTGGTCGTGGACCTTCTGGTGCCTCTACTACAAATGTCTTCGTATTATCCATATTATATTACCTCTACTAGTCTAGGATTGGATTCATGCACAGTATGTGCAGAAACGTGTATAAACTCTGCATATTCTCGTAATTCTTGTAAGTTTAATGCTCCGACATAGGAAAGGCCAGATCGTATGCCGCCCGCAAGATATTTAATAACATTTGCTACTGGACCCTTCTCTTCTACAAAGCCTGACACCCCTTCCTTTACATAGCGCTCACCATTAGCCCCGAAGATGCTTTGACCACGATAACGTCTAAATCTACGTCCATTAACGCTTTCCAATACTTCTCCGGGCGTTTCTGTAGTTCCTGCAAGCAGATTACCAATCATTACTACATCTGCTCCTGCGGCAAGCGCTTTGACAATATCTCCACTTGATCGAATCCCACCATCGGCTATAATTGCTGGGTAGTTGGTCCAGTTTTTTGTCATATTAGTTCTTCTATTATTTATATCCACAATAGCTGAAAGCTGCGGGTATCCGAACCCTGTTACGATTCTTGTAGTACAGGCAGACCCCGGACCAATTCCAACTTTAACTGCGTCGGCTCCTGCTTGGGCAAGAAATAGATAGCCGTCCCAAGTTGACACGTTTCCTGCTATAATCTTGACTTGAGGATATTCGTCTTTTATAAAGACAATTACCTCTTCAACCCGTTTATGGTGGCCATGAGCAACATCAATAGTAACAATAAACGGATGATTCCTCATATCTAACTCTTCTTCAATAAAAGTCAGTTTATGTTTAATCTCCGTAAAATCCCTAATCCCGATAGAGATTGCTAGCGGGTCTACAGCACTATTATAGACTGCTGTAATATCCTCTTCTTCATCTGCCCACGAAGAATAGAACCTATGCAGTATGCCTAAGCCCCCTGCAATATTCATCGCCACAGCCATGTTAGCGCCTGTGACTAAATCCATGTTAGCAGAGATGATAGGAACTCTTAATTTTACTCCCAAAAATTCCTGTTCCAGCGAAATGTCTTCCCTAGAATTAATATCAGAATAACCGGGGACCAAGAGAACATCATCGAATGTGAGGCGCATACCACCTTCTAATATCTTTGCCATTTTAAGACCTTCATTTTATGAAATGTAAAAATCTGTAGTATATATTGATTCTTAGTCTTATTTATTCTAATACATCCCTCCCCATCAAAAAATCCTGCTGCCCACGCTATATCGGTCTTATCTACATAAATCATTCACTAATGTACCTCACTCGGACGTTCTTGATAACTCCAATTATATTCCATTGACAACCACATATAATTTCAAAATCCCTTATATTTAGATCAACCGCTCTTCCAGCCCTTTGACTGGCAAGACTAGGCCCAGCATCGTTGCTGCGCCTTAGTATACACCCAACAGGACCACAAACTTCAACAAGGATGCCACCCCCTTCTGGTAGGGCTAGATAGCCCCCGTATCCGGGTCCATAAGTTGTGGCCTTTCCATATCTAGTTTTATAGAATGTAAATTGTTGTTTTGGTTTAGGTTTGGGTTTTGCTGTAGGTTCAGCCGTAGGCTCGGGCGTTATTAGTACTTCTGATTGTTTTAATAGTACTATATCCTGAATGGGTTCAATTGTCGGTAAAATAATTGGTTTTAACTCATAATCGTGTAAAAATTCTTGATTTGCTGGTTTTACAGCGCTTGCATTAGAGCATCCTATAATAGTGTTAGAGCAAACTATAGTTAAAACTAGCGCACAGGCTAGCACGTTTCCTTTCATAACTCGACCTCCGTGTTACGGTTTATCGTTCCTCATCTGAAAATGGCCCAATTTTAGGACGTTGATCTATCGTGGTGTCCTTTGGTATGATATCTACGTCCCTAGTTCCACACTTACAGCAAATCCAGATTAAAGTTTTCTGATTTGTTTTCTTTATAGTTTTTCTTCCTAGTCTAATAGGAGCAAAGCAACACTTGCTTCTAAAGTTATAATCTAACATAGTTACCTACTCTGTACAGTATAGTGTTATTAGTATATGCACCCTCCCCCTCGCAAGTCTCATTGTAGCGGCTTGGGGCGGGAAGGTCAACTTCCGAAAATTAAGATTCCTTAATCAAGTCAGGAGGCCCGTAACAAGGCTTCACAGTAGAGTAAGAGGTATGCAAATGAGGCCCAAAATTTATGATTATTATATACTGGTTTACCAGCCTTCTCATGACAGGGCAGTAGAGGCTGGGTATGTTCCAGAACAAATACTGGTCGCTGAGAAGGTTCTTGGGCGACCTCTATCAATAGACGAAGACGTTAGACACATCAATGGGAATGCGCAGGATAATAGGCCCGACAATCTTGAGATTGTTTCTGTTAATCATGGGTATAAAGTGTTACAACTTGGGGAAGCACCATACAGGCGATCAAACAAGATATCGAGAACCTATATGGCTTGTAAGTACCAAAAGCCTTGTTGGAAGATGATTCGGGCACCCATCATCAAGCAACACAAGATTTATTTACCTTACATATGTTCAAATCAAATTGAAGGCGATATCTATAAGTGCTCCCATTTTTGGAATTTTTTAAAGAATGATAGCGAAAGGAGTGAGATTAGTGCCGTACCAACCAGCGGGATTATCGGAGACAATATTTAAGGAAAGGTATACAATACATCCAGAGGAGACATGGGAAGAGGCTTCAAGAAGATTATCGAAGCACGTAGCTTCGGCAGAGGTTAATGGAAATAGGCCAATCGTAGAAGAAGCATTCTACGAAGAGATAGTAGAAAATAGATTTATGCCCGGTGGGAGGATTTGGTATGGAAGTGGTCGCCCTCGCGGTCAGTTGCTTAATTGCTTTGTGGTTCCTACAAATGATAGCCGTGAGGGGTGGGGCACTACGATCCATGATGTTATCGTTATATCTGGCATGGGCGGTGGTGTGGGTATTAATTGTAGTCCTATTCGTCCTCGCGGTTCAAGGATTAGCGGGACTGGTGGCATCGCTACTGGCGCTGTTTCTTTAATGCAAATGATCAATGCTGTTGGCGACGTTCTCGTTGGCGGGGGCGGAAGACGATTAGCGTTGATGTTAGACTTAAATATTACACATCCAGACATAATAGAGTTTCTGGATAAGAAGTTAGATCAGAAAGAACTGACAAACGCAAATATCTCAGTTATCATTGATAAGAGGCTCCCTGCGGAGTCCTTCATAAAGAAGGTTAGAAAAGGTGAAGACTTTGACCTAATGTTCGGAGGAACAAAGGCGGGCAAGGCTAACGCCAAGGAAATTTGGGAAAAGATAGTTGCTAACGCTTGGACAAGCGGAGAGCCGGGAGTATTAAATGGAGACTTGGCAAACAAGGAATCAAACATCTGGTACTATAAGCCCCTTATATCTACTAACCCCTGTGGTGAGATTTGGTTGGAAGAGTTTGGTAGTTGTGACCTCGGTGCTCTTGTTCTTCCTCGCTTTGTTACCGACCTTGGTTTTGTTGATTGGGATGGGCTTCGTTCTACGATTACTACATCCGTTAGATTTTTAGATAATGTCTTGTCCGTTAATGAGTATCCTCTTAATTCCATAAGGGATAATAATAACTATGTTAGGCGGCTGGGACTAGGTATCATGGGCTTGCATTCCATGTTGATAAAGATGGGACGCAAATATTCAGATTCCTTAACATTTATAGAGGAACTAATGGTATTCATAAAGGAGACAGCCTACAATGCCAGCATCGACCTCGCTATTGATAAAGGTTCGTTTGGAGGATTTGACGAGCGGTTCCTCGACTCAGGATTTGCACGCCGCGCTCTTTCGACTTCAATACGCTCTAGAATCCGTAAGAATGGTATTAGAAATGCAGCAATTCTCACTATTGCACCAACGGGAACAACTGGAATGGTTTCAAACGTATCTACAGGAATTGAACCTCTCTTCGCTCCTGCGTACTGGCGCAGATTCTATCGACCAACTGATGATGGAAGTAGAAAACTTGATAAAGAATTAGTTATCGATCCGTTATGGGATTCTGTTGATGATGTAGGTGTTCTTGAGGGAGCATACGATATCAAGCCCGAAACTCACTTTGATGTACAGCGAGTATGCCAACAGCACATCGATAACGCTGTATCAAAGACAATCAATTTAGAGGCAAACTTTCCTGTTGAATCTCTCAGCGACCTTTGGCTAGAATACCTACCAGACCTGAAGGGCACCACGTTCTACAGGGCTGGCTCACGCGGGCAGGAGCCTCTAGAGGCGATCCCGCTGGATGAGGCGAGAAGGCTGGTAGCAGAAAGAAAGCACGAAGTCCATACTGATTCGACAATTGACGAGCAAAGTAGCCTAGATTGTCCCGGTGGTATGTGTGATATGCGAGATAGACAGATTCCTGATAAGGGAGCATTAGAATTTACAATAGATATACTTAGAGAAGAGCAAATAGTTTTGGTGTGATATGCGACCCGGTAGCCCTAAGCAACACGTTCATAATTGGCAATTTGGAACCTTTCACAAGAGAACCCTAGGATGGCAATGGGGCCGTCCTGACTTTTGGGGGTTTGAGCAGATACAGTATATTATGTGCGTGCGGGGAGGTAAGATTAAGCATACCATACCCGCTGGGCCTAAGAAAGCTAAGTTTACAGGTACTTTTATCACGGCATCTGGAATAATGCCTGAAGGTTGGGTAGATGAAGAGTTTGCTAGACGTACTAGCAGAAAATAACATAGTAACCAAAGAAAGTACTGGTGGGAGGAAAATTGGTCGATGCCCGTTTCATACGGGCGACCATACTCCCTCCTTTACTATCTATCCCGGCGATACTTATTATTGCTTCGGTTGTGGAGCATGGGGAAATCCCGTCAAATTTCTTGTAGACTATAAGGGAATGTCTGAACGAGAAGCAATCGAGTATACAGGAGGCTGGTACTTTAGAGAGAAGGCGTCTGGTGTTATCAAGGTTAAGAACGTATCCGAAACTTGGCGCTTCTTGTGGATAGTAGCGGATCAGTATAACCAGAATCTTATGGCAAATCGTGGTGCGTTAGAATACTTATTAAGACGTGGACTTACTATAGATACTATTAAAAACTATCTGGTAGGATATACAGACGGCTTTGTTCTTAATATTACGACCTCTCATGAGGCTGCTTTAGGAGCAGAGATAGGACTTATCGACAAAGACGGGGTTGAGAGCATGGCCCACAGAATTACAATCCCGAATCTGTTAAGTGGAACTATGATGGCCGATTTTATGGTGGGCAGAACAGTTGTTAACAATAAGGTCAAATACCTAGGGCTAAGAATGCCCAAGCCGATTATTGGACTATCTTCGGTACAGGCATCTCCTATAATATTTCTAGTAGAGGGGCAGTTTGATTGGTTGGCTCTTAAGCAATGGGGGTATCCTGCTGTAACCGCAGGAGGTACAAATATATCTAGGGCTAATATAGCATCAATTAAGGATAAGGCGGTAGTTATCGTGCCAGATTATGATCCTAGTGGTATTGGCCTTAAGGCTGCTGATACACTTAAGAGTAAGATAGGCAATGATAAGACCTTTATCTTGGACTACTCCTCTCTTAGAGAGGGAGAGGAAAAATTAGATATCTCTAAATTAGCGGAGCGTGAAGGCTCCGAGAAACAATTTGCAGAAATAGTTAAGGAGCAACTACCGTGGCTTGGAAACTTGTCCAATCAGACGATGCAGACCTTCTTTCAAGGTTTGGTGCGTTCAACACATTTTCAATCGACTTGGAAACCACAGGTCTAAATCCATACGATTCTCGTATCTTGTTAGCGCAGATTGGGTTTCCAGACGATACTGTATATATTCTGAATGTATTTGAGAATGACTTGGAATTTCTTCGCCCATATCTAGAAAATAGAAAGTGGCTTAAACTTATCCATAATGCTAAGTTTGAGGCCAAATTCATTAAGTATTTTTATAATATAGATATTTGTGGCGTTTATGATACCTTCCTAGCGGAACAGTTGGTTACGGCCAACGTGTACTCCTCACTACTGACCGTGGCACAGAAGTACACGGGAGTTGTACTTGACAAGTCTATCCGTACATCGTTCTTTGAGTCCAAGGGCACAGACTTTACTACGGAACAGTTGGATTATGCTGCTAAGGATGCTCAAATCCTGTTCCCAATTTGGGGCGCACAGAAGAAGATCATCGAAGAGTTTAATCTAAGTCGGGTTGCTGAACTAGAATTTGACTTGGTTCGTGTTGTGGCAGCTATGGAGTTGGAGGGCGTGCCGATCAATCTTGACTTGTGGAGCAGCAAGTTGAGAGATTATGAGAGGCAGCACGAAGAGTCCAGACTAAAGATGCATGAAATTATCTTTGATGACGGCAAGGTTTGGGAGCAAACCGCTCTATTTGAGAGAGATTCTATTAATCTTAATAGTCCAAAGCAAATTCTAGAGGCTTTTCATAAGATTGGGATCAAGACTAAGGCTACCAATGAGCGAGAGTTGGCATTGATAGACCATCCTGCGGCTAGAGAGTTATTGAACTACCGTAGGTTGCAGAAAATCTTGTCTGCGTATGGAGATACCTTTACAGGGGCTATCCACCCATTTACACAGCGCATTCATGCAGACTTCCAGCAGATAGGCACCCATACAGGAAGATTCTCCTGCAAAGAGCCTAATATGCAGCAAATGCCTGAAGAGTTTCGCCATTGCGTAACTCTTAAGGGTCGCAAGATCGTAGTTGCAGACTATTCTCAGATCGAGTTGCGCATCCTTGCAGAGATTAGTGGCGATCCTGCTCTTACACAAGCATTTGATATGGGCGACGATCCTCACAAGGCGACAGCCGCGCAGATGTTTAACATGCCTATCGAGGAAGTTAATAAGGAGCAACGCTTTATTGCCAAGACCATTAACTTTGGACTAGCCTATGGAATGGGTTATACTAAGTTGCGGGACATGCTTAACGTCACTCGGGACAGGGATAACCAACTCTCTATCGAAGATAGCAAGAGTCTACTGTTCCGGTATAAGAAAATTTACAAGAAAGCTATCGAGTGGTTAAATTATGCGGGAAATGCAGGATTTGCCCGCGACTATTCCGAAACCATGCTTGGGCGCAGAAGGTATTTCGTAAAGCCAGAAGCAGGGCCAGATTATGATAGGGAGGCAGCATCGATCAGGAGACAGGCTGCTAACTCCGTAATCCAAGGCACAAACGCTGACATTACCAAACTGGCAATGATCGATATTTACGATGAGTTGAACTTATACGACCTTCGTGCTAATATTATTCTACAGGTTCATGATGAGATTGTAGTCCTTGCCCACGAACGGTCTGCGGAAACTGTTAAAGATGTGGTAGAGGCTTCGATGATTAACGCAGCGAAAACTCTACTGAAGTCAGTTCCCGTTAAGGCTGACGCAATTGTAGCAGATATTTGGAAGAAGGACTAGGTGCATGAACATTGAGCGACATACATGATTCGATACGTAATATTATTGATAAAGCGGATTGGCTCCCAGCCGACGGTTTATCAGCACCCGATATGGAGGCGTATCCAATACAGAAAGATACACTACCTACCTATCAGGTACAGAAAATTCTAACAGAGATTTACGTGTTTACAGACACGGAGAAGATGCAGTATGGATCAAAGACATTTCAAGATGTAATACTTATGGGCGAAATGACCAAAGCCCAAGTTGATACTATTATTGAGAACAAGATGAAGCGAAAGCGAAGGGGATAATGCTTAGTGGACGACGTATCGGAGTTGTCGGTAGCCGAACTTTTGGAAGTTATCAACAACTTACCAAAGAACTTGAAACTATTATTAGAATGGGAGATATTCTTGTATCGGGCGGTGCAGTTGGAGCAGATTCTATGGCCCAACGATTCGCAAAGGATACCGGAATGGAAATCAGGGTTATCTATCCTAATTACGCGACCTACGGTAAGGGTGCCGCCTTTATCCGCAACCGTGATATAGTAGAAAACAGTGATCTTATCTTGGCTTTCTATGCCAAGGGCAGATTCAAGCAGGGCGGTACTGCTAACACGATTATGTGGGCGGATAAAATGAATGTCCCATATCATGAATATGAAGAGATTTAATATAATGCCACGGATGGTTGGCCGAGTGGTAAGGCACCAGTCTTGAAAACTGGCGAGGCGAAAGCTACAAGGGTTCGAATCCTTTACCATCCGCCAAATTTAGGAGTTATAAATGTCTGTTGATATGGTAATCGGCTCTCAATGGGGGGACGAGGGAAAAGGAAAGGTTATTGATTACTTAGCAGAATTTTCTGACATGGTAATTAGATACCACGGGGGAAATAATGCTGGCCATACTGTAATTAATCAGTACGGCAAATTTCCCATGCATCTTATACCATCAGGTATCTTTAATCCTAAAGTTATTGCTGTTATAGCAAATGGGGTAGTTCTTGATCTAGAGTGTCTTATTAATGAGATTAATCTTCTTAAAGAATCTGGCATAGATATTGAGAATAGGCTTCTTATCTCGCCCCGTTGTCATTTAGTTATGCCTTATCATAAGATACTTGATAAGGTATACGAAGAAGCAAGGGGGGAGAGTAAGATAGGCACAACCGGAAGGGGTATCGGCCCTGCCTATGCTGATAAGGTAAGCTATAACGGAATCAGACTAGGCGACCTGTTTGATAGAAAACAATTTAATCAAAAACTAGAGATACAACTTAGAATTAAAGACCTAAGCATTAAGCAATCCGAGATTGAGGAAACTTATTATAACCTCTTTAATCAAATTAAACCATATATTTACGATAGCTTTGATTTGATATATCAATATATAGAAGGAAATAAACGTATTTTAGCCGAAGGAGCACATGGGGTATTCTTGGATAATGATTGGGGAACCTATCCTTATGTAACAGCTTCTAGTGTTGTATCAGGCTCAATAACTGCGGGCGCGGGTATTTCTCCACTTTCTATTACTAGTATAATTGGAGTTGCAAAGGCGTATACTACAAGAGTAGGGGCAGGACCATTTCCTACTGAGGTTATCGCTAATTCTCCTATCGATGAATTATTGGTTAATAACGGTAAGGAGTTTGGAACGACTACGGGGCGACGAAGAAGGGTTGGCTGGTTTGATGCAGAGATGGTTAGATTTGCAGCTAAACTAAATGGCTTTACTAGTCTAATAATAACAAAACTTGATGTACTTGATGGAATTCCTGAAATTGCTCTCTGTACTCATTATGATGAGGGTAAACCTGTTTATAAAGTACTACAGGGTTGGAAGAATAGTAGAGGAGTAACTAGCTATAAGAATCTGCCGAATAACGCTATAAAATACTTAGAAGAAGTTGAACAGCAAGTTGGTGTACCAATTGATCTTGTCTCTACCGGAGAGAAAAGGAATGAAATGTGCTCAATGCTATAACTCCCCTAGATGGAAGATACGATTTAACTGAGTTAGCCCCATACGTCAGTGAATATGCTCTTATAAAGAAGAGATTAGAGATAGAGATTAAATACCTTAAATCTCTAATAGAGTATAAAATTATAGCTCCCGTTAAATACCTTGATAGCATATTAGAAAATTTTTCTATGGAAGAAGCAATCAAGATAAAAGAGATAGAGAAAATTACTCGCCATGATGTAAAGGCGGTTGAACTATATCTCCGTCAACTAGTACCAAACGATGTGCGTGAGTTCGTTCATTTAGGAATTACATCGGAAGATATTAATAATATCGCTTACCGATTAATACTTACAGATGCAGTAACGAAGGTTATTGTACCTAAACTTTATGAAATAAATGATACTTTTGATTTATCTAATATACCAATGCTTGCTCGTACTCATGGACAGCCAGCGGCTCCTACAACATGGGAGCACGAAATGCGTGTATTTAAGATAAGACTATACAAAGAGATAGTAAACCTTGCGCACTCCGTAGCATCTTTAACTGGAAAGTTTAATGGGTCGGTAGGCAATTTCTACGCATTAAAATTTGCTTATCCTGATGTTGATTGGGATAGGCTATCACGAGAATTAGTACTGTCATTTAACTTGACTCCAAATTTAGTGACCACGCAGATCAATCCCTTTGAAGATATAGTTATACTGTTCCAGAATTTACAGAGGATAAACGGTATTCTATTAGATTTTGTACAAGATATGTGGCGCTATATTAGCGATGGCTGGGTTAAATTAAAGGATGTTGAATTTGAGGTTGGCTCAAGCACAATGCCTCAGAAGGTTAATCCAATTGATTTTGAGAATGCCGAAGGCAACCTAACGCTGGCTAACGGACTAGCACAAACAATGATAGATAAACTTTATATATCTAGATTACAAAGAGATTTATCAAATAGTACAATTATGCGTAATATAGGCACATTACTAGGATATTGTTTAGTTTCTTATAATAGTACCATAACAGGTATGTCTCGCACTAACCCCGATGCTAATACCATGCAAAATGCACTAGAGAAAGATTGGACAATTTATGCTGAGACGCTTCAAGTATATTTACGTAAGCAGGGTATAGAAAATGCTTACGATATTGTTAAAAGTATGACACGGAAGGTATCCGAATGGTGAGGAACTTGTTTGCTAAACAGGCGCAGAAATCTGTTGCGGGTTCGACCCCCGCACCTTCCGCCAAACCTACTTCTGTAGAGGTAGGAAAATATTATCGAGTACGAACTACAAACGATAAGGAATCTATTGTAAGATATGATGGGATACCTAAATCTTACCATTGCAAAACATGTACATGTGTTGGTCCCCCTAGTTTTGTATTAGTATCAGGGGATATGATTGTAGGTCCGTTTGATTTATCTGTTATAGAAGAAGTAAAGAAACCAGATTAAGGTTCCTTGCCTGAATGGTTAAAGGGGGCGGTTGCAGACCGCTTATTTGTCAGTTCGATTCTGACAGGAACCTCCACGGGGGTATAGTTTAACGGAAGAACGATTCGCTTGCACCGAATAGATCGGGGTTCAATTCCCCGTTCCTCCACCAAATATAAAATCGAGTTGAAGTTCGGCTACGAAAGGTGCTACAATGGACGAAACGAGGGACAAGACCTCAAAGGAAGCAGGGGAACGCATAGCGAAGAATTGGGATAAACCATTAGCCCTTCCTCGCGCAGTTCCAAAGCCAACTTCACTTAAGAAGAAAGGCCGCTATCCCTCTAAAGAGACAACTGAATAGAATAGGTGGTCGATCACCCGGTAAAGGATATCAACAAAGACCCGTTTCTTGGTTTCGTTCATGGTGAGTAAGTTTGCGCGTTCAGGGGTGACTAGAGATATCTACCACAAAAATTTATCTGTTATAGGCAGAATTGAGGTAAGGAAATGGCTAAGTTAAATACAAAGACAGTTACAAGTTTAGAAACTCTTGATCCTGAAAACCTGACTCTTAACGAAGAGGCAGGAGTAGCATGGAAGCTGCCAGCAAAGGATCGTTTAATTGAGCGTGTTCTTGGTGCATTTTGGAGCGAGAATACGTTCTATAAGAGTGGTGACAAGATCGCCAATGAAATCGTTAAGGACATTAAGGAAGTCGCAAAGAGCGACCCTAAGTTTGTCCTACAGCTAGCGGCATACGCTAGAAACGAAATCTATCTAAGAACGACTCCACAGGTTCTACTTGTGGAAGCCGCAAATATCGAAGCGTGCAAGCCTTTCGTGAGGGAGTATACTCCTAAGATCGTTAAGCGTGCCGACGAATTGGCTGACGTTATTGCGTACCAATTAACGGCGCATGGAAAGCCTATTCCTAACTCTTTGAAGAAGGGACTGGCTGCTGCCTTCGCGGCATTCGATGAATACCAATTAAATAAGTATGACTCTGATAAGAAGGGCGTCTCCCTAGGAGATGTTCTACATCTTATCTATCGTAGAGAGGGCTATCCAGTTTCCAAGGCAATGCGAAACTATCTTATCAACGATGTAGTTGATGAGGAAGCCTTGCCAAAGATTGCAGCACTAAAGCAGTTGCTTGCAAAGGATACTCTTGATCTGGAATTGCTTGAGAAATCGGGCGCAACTTGGGAAAATATTATTTCCAAGTTTGGTTCCAGCAAGGAAACATGGAATGCCATCTTTCCAAAGATGGGCTACATGGCATTGCTACGCAACTTGCGTAACTTTGACAAGTCCGGGGTCGATCTTGATCCCGTTCTTGCCAAGATTACCGATGAGCGGCTAATCAAGAATTCCAAGCAGTTACCGTATCGATTCTTCTCTGCTTATAAGGAAGTAGACAATCAAAAGATTAATAGAGCAATTGCTCAAGCATTTGAGAAGTCAATCTCTAACGTAGTCCTAGACGGTACTACAGCAGTTCTAGTGGACCTTTCGGGGTCCATGACGGGCGCAAATGTGTCGGCTAAGTCTAAGATGACAAATGCAGAGGTTGCGGCTGTTCTAGGAGCGATTGCAACTAAGAAGGCTGCTAATTCCATCGTTATTGGGTTTGGACAGACAGCACAAGTTATTAAATTAAACCCTGATGACACGATGATCAACAACATTGAGAAGATTGTCCGTACAGATGTTGGGCACTCTACGAATGCTGGCCTAGCATTTAAGTTACTACTTGATAGTAAGATCAAGGTAGATCGTATCGTGCTTATCTCTGATATGCAATGCTACGATACTACAGGAAGGGGAGCAGGAAGTCAGAAGGATTATTACGGTTCAACATTCTCTTGGTACACTGACTCCTTCGTAAATACGGAGTTAAAAGAATATCGGGCCAAGATAAATAGAAATGTATATCTATACTCCCTAGACTTGTCTGCATACGGTACACGTCAAACACCTTCTACTAGTAAGAATACCGTTCTGCTTAACGGATGGTCGGATAAAATTATTGACTATATGGCTCTCGTTGAGGGCGCTAATATGGCCGCACAAATCAGTAAGTGGTAAATTTTAATCGGTAGTGAAGGATTCGGTTACTTCTAAGATTCAGAAACAAGCACCGGATTCGCCTAATTCTCCGATTAATTTAAAACTAAATATTCTAGGTAGTGTAGTGTAGGATTTCTTCTAAAATAATTCCAAACAATTACATTTTTGAGCCTACACGCCCAATTCTCCTAGAAAATAAGTACATTAATATTAGGTAGTGCAGTATAGACATACTTCGCTTGGGAACGGGATATCGGAGGTTCAATTCCTCCCTCTCTTCTCTAATCAGTTGAGAGTACAGAGGGTCTATGCGATCTTTTCTCCTAATAATTTGGCCCTATCGTCTAACGGTTTAGGACAGCAGATTTTCACTCTGCCAATCGGCGTTCGATTCGCCGTAGGGCTACCAAAAACCTAACGTTTTGTTAGGGTAGTGACAGTATCAGTTACTTCGGTAAAACACAGAATTAATACTTTTGAGATTATAGGTTCGAATCCTATCACCTTACTTGTTAGGGTGAAGTTATATATAAAGACTGATACGCCTAAATTCTCCCTAATATAATTTAATACTTGGATAAGGTAGTGCAGACTTCAGATACTTCGATTCTTGAAAAATCTTACTTCCACTAACCCTTCGGGGCAGCAGGGCGGGAAAACCTGCAAATTCGTCTGAGGTTGATTAATTCTCCTTATTACTTTCCCGTGTAGTTCAATGGTAGAACGATTGGCTGTTAACCAGTATGTTATAGGTTCGATCCCTATCGCGGGAGCCAACTTAGGGGAGTAGCATAATTGGCAATGCGGCTGACTTTGGATCAGTCGAGTATAGGTTCGAATCCTATCTCCCCTGCCAACTCTATAATTACGGGCCGATGCCCGTTCCTTTTTATTTTAGGAGGAAATTTAAATGTTGGCTCTACGAGAGCTTTTACATTACTTTAAATTAGGTCTTTATATCATGCTCCCACTATTAACAGTAGTATTAATAGTTGCAGGGATTAATGTATTAGTACCCGGATTCGCAATGGCAGCAGTCTTTGTGGTAACACTTATAATTGTTACCTTAGTTGTAGGAATAGGGGTTGAGCAGTTATCATGAACCTAGTATTTCTAGTTGCTACGTATAACGAATCCGCAGAAGTTGAGAACTTACTTACTACTGTTGCAGATTACGTGCAGGATATTGTAGTTTCGGATGACGGAAGCACCGACGATACGGTAGATACGGTATACGCTTGGGGCAAGGCGAACAATGATCGTATTATAGACGTTCTCTATAATGATCATACAGGACTTCCAGAATCTATTAAGAAGATTGGTGTAGACTATATTCGCTATACCATTGGCTCTAATACTTGGGTTCTGATGCTAGACGCGGATGAGCGGATAGATGAGGCAACTATGCATAAGATCGTAGAGTTTGTTCAGTCAGGCGATCTATCTACACATGTCTGGTTTACCCTTGATGAGTATATCGACGGAAAGGGGCCGTTACGCACCTTCCTAAAGTGCCGACTGTTTAGAGCGGATTCGGTTCGATTCTCCAACTCTGTACATGAAGACGATGACTTTATTGGGCAGGGAGCAAACTTCGGTTGGAAGATTACCCATAGAAAGACCAGTAGCAAGCAAATCCTGCGAGAGAATGAATACATAGAAACCTATAAGCGTCTACTGAGCGAGGGAAAGGTAACGCAGGAATGGATTGATCGTTGTATCGGCTTTCACTACTTTGTGAAAGAGTTCGGGTTGGTACCACATGGCTAAGGTAGTTTATACCGGAGGGACATTTGATTTGTTCCATGCAGGGCATGTTAACTTTCTTCGTCAATGTAAGGAGATTGCTGGGGAACGCGGCCAAGTAGTAGTATGCCTTAATACAGATGAATTTGTAGAGGGATATAAAGGTAAGCCCCCGATTTATAGTTATGAAGATCGTAGCGCTATTTTACAAGCGTGTAGGTATGTATTCTTTGTCTATCCTAATATTGGTGGGGCAGACTCTAAGCCCGCAATCGAGATAATAAAACCTAGCATCATAGTTGTTGGAGATGATTGGGCATGTAAAGACTATTACGCTCAGATGCAATTTACACAAAAATGGCTAGACGATAAAAATATTACTCTAGCATACGTACCCTATACCAAAGGTATTTCTACTACGGAACTAAAGCGGAGAATACTACAGTCATGACTCCCATAGTTGCCGTGGTCCCTACTAGATTTGATACAACTTATCTTCTGAGGCTGTTACCATCCTTAGGCGATATAGAAATGTTATATATCATGGATAATGGGCTAGATTCGGATAGGCTTTCCTACTTACAGCAAGAGTTACTATCCAATTCTACCATAAGGGATGCAACAATTATCCATTGCCCCGAACTATCAATCTATCAAATGTGGAATCTTGGCTGGGATGCCGCTATTAAGGACTTTGGACCAAAGGTTAATATAGCAATATTAAATGACGATATCTACTTCTTGCCCGGTACATTGAGTAAATTATCTCAATATCTTGAGCAAAATGATGATATTGGCGCTATATGTCCAGATTACTATAGGCCCACCTTTCTAAGAGAGGGAGATATAACTTTAGAGTATACAGATAGTACCTACGGTCATGGGGGCTTGGCAGGATTTGCGTTTATGGTCAAGGGCCATCTACCTATTAGGGTAGATTGGAATCTTCGTTGGTGGTATGGGGACGATGATCTAGTTAAAGAGATTGGAAAACTCGGCCTAAAAATTGCTAAACTTATTGGCCTTCCAGTAGACCATTATCAGGGCGCATCATTTAAACTTATACAAGATGAACTAGAAAAGCAGATTGAACTAGATCGTCAATATTTTAATAGGAAGTACGGTGAGAATAGGACAAGATGGTAAAGCAAGGTATAGCCATTGTAACTTGGTCGGGCGGCGAAGAGGCTTTCACGACACTTAGAAATTCTATTCCAGATATAAGTTATCCAATTATAGTTATAGTAAATGATGGATTTAATGCAGAGTGGACAAATACTTGGATCGAAAGTGGTAGAGATTATTTTATAAAACTAACTGGTGATCATTATGAGATAGGCGCTATCGGAGCTATCTTAGACTTTACAAATTGGGACGAATTTATCTTTCTTCAAGATACATTTGAAATTAAGAATGCAGATATATTTAGAAAATTATTTGAAGATTATCCTAATCAAAGTGTAGCATATAATCCGCACTTCCAGATGTATTTTGGAAAATTTAGACGGATAGCACTAAATAAGATATCTTTTCCAGAGGTAAATAATAAGGTAGATGCTGTCAGACAGGAAGATATATTTACTAAAGCCTATAGGGCAATAGAGCCGGTAGCAATCTTTAATCATGCTTTCGTAGATCAGAATTTCTACGGTAATTATGAAGAGCGTTGGGGGCGTAAGAATCTTGTCTTAGAAGATGAGTATATAATAAAGAGGAAAGGTACTTGGGATGCTGCAAGTCAATTATAGGTTGTTGAACTTAGTCAGAGGAATATGGTAAGATATGAGGGAAGAGACGGTTCTAGACAAAGGCTTCGTTAAATTAATAAACGTATACGGTGGAGATATCTCCGTGGTTGCCGCTGCACGCGTCAGCAACGGCCTAGGACCGGAGGAAGCGTCCAAAGGTGAGGAACAGGACCAGAAGTTAATTAATTATCTTATGAAGCATCGTCACGGAACACCATTTGAGCATAACCTGTTTACGTTCTATGTAAAGGTTCCTATCTTTGTGGCGCGAGAATGGCAGAGACATAGGATAGGAAGTTACAACGAGAAGTCTGGAAGGTATACAGAGTTCGAACCTGAATTCTATATTCCCAACGGATTTCGTAAGTCGGGCGCTACAAATAAGCAGGGATCAGAGCCAGTAGATGATCCCAAGGCTGCTGAGTGGCTAAAGGAAGGTTTTATCAAGTGGTCCCAAATGGCGTATGATGAGTACGTATTTCTATTAAAGCAAGACCTAGCTAAAGAAATGGCGCGCATGGTATTACCACTTAATCTATACACTGAATACTACTGGTCTGTGAACGCGAGGTCATTGATGAACTTTCTAAGTCTTCGCACAGGAGAGGACGCCCAATGGGAGATA
>Ga0315284_10004802_pt1 | contig 19203 bp, 22 predicted proteins | sample YL17G09_16_MG_FD_203696 | JGI IMG/M metagenome (GOLD analysis project Ga0315284, IMG submission 203696) | Sediment microbial communities from Yellowstone Lake, YNP, Wyoming, USA - YL17G09_16 | ecosystem: Environmental > Aquatic > Freshwater > Lake > Sediment | place: USA: Wyoming | collected... | reverse complement strand
GCGCCAGGAAGCCGAGGCTGCCCGGGTACCGGTATCCGATCGCCATGTGGCCGGCGTCGAAGAGCTCGAGCGTGTGGTCGATGCCGAGCTTCTCGAGCTCCCGCGACACGGCCACCGCGCCGTTGTCCAGGTACCACTCATCCCGCTTCCCGGCGTCGAGGTAGATTGCCCGCATCGAGCGGAGCACGTCGGCGTGGCGGGGGACCATCCGCACGGGGTCCTTCTCGAGCCAGCGCTGCCAGACGCCGTCGATCAGACGACCGGTCTCGATCTCGAACGGGAGCCGTACCGTCCCATCCGGGTCGGCCGAGTAGCATGCCGACATCGCCCACGTGTCGACCATGTACGTGTCCCACGGCTTCGTGTTCGCAACGCGCGAGCGGAAGTCCTCCCAGAAGCGCTCGTACGAGCCGCCGTACTCCTCGCGGAGCGTGCGCACGACGTCGCGGAACTCCGGTAGGTAGCAGGCCTCGAACAGCGCGTCGCCGGCGTGTGAGGCGAGCGCACCGAACACGTCGGGTCGCAGCATCGGCATGACCATCGCGCCGTAGCCCCCGCTCGACTTGCCCTGGATCGCACGCTGCTCCCGGCGCGCGTCGGTACGGTACCGCGAGTCGACGAACGCGACGACGTCATCACACAGGTAGTCGAGATAGCGGCCGGTGGCGGGGGAGTTCAGGAACTGACTCCCGCCGATCGAGGTCCAGCAATCGACGAAGGCGACGATCGCCGGCGGAGCCTCGCCGCGTGCGAACAGCTCGTCGGCGGTCTCGAGGTAGGTGGGGCGGAAGGGTTCGCGGTTCCGCCACATGTCGAGCTGGCCGGTGAAACCTTGGATCACGTAGATGGAAGGGTAGCGGCGCCCCTGCTCGTCGGCGTAGCCCGGCGGTAGATACACCCACAGCGGCCGAACCGTCGGGTCACCGAGTGGGTTGCCCCGCAAGGCCTTGCTGTCGACCTCCAGCTCGTCTATCCGTCCTGCGAGATCGCGTCTCCACGGTTCCACGTGCCGTCCTCCCTCCGGTTGCGCCGCCGTCGAGTCCTCCTCGACGGAACCTCTATATGATGCTGGATACATGGCCGAGGTATCCGAGATCGTAGGTATCGGTCTCGCCGGAGGCCAGGGTCTGCGGGCACGCCCGCTCACGCTGAAAGCTCCCGGTTACCTCCGCTCGAAGGCCGCCATGTCCTTCCTCGGGCGGCGTCTGATCCGATGGGTCATCCAGATCCTCTCGAGCGAGGGCATCAAGGACTACTACGTCATCGCCCACGGCAAAGAGAACCGCTACCAGATCAAGGTCATGATCGGCTACGGCGAGGGATTCGGCGTCGACGTGAAGTACTCCCCTGTGAAGTACGACGCGCTGTCGACCGGTAGTGCCGATTCCACGCTGCGGATGCTCGACTACTGGGACCTCTCGCAGCCGGCGCTCGTGTTCCCGACCGATTCGATCATCGACTTCGACCTCGCGCCGATGTACGAGCATCACATGCGGAGCGGTGCGGTCGCGACGATCGCCGCGATGACGCGCGAGCCCGACGAGGTTGCCGAGAAGTACGGCGTGATGCTAGCCGACGACGACCGTCGCGTGACCGAGTTCGTCGAGAAGCCGACGCTCGCCGAGCTCCGCGAGCACTTCCACGCCGAGAGCGACGAGGACTTCAAGCGGTTGCCGCTCATGACGAATGCCGGTTTCTACCTGATCGATTCGGAGATCGTCCGGGGACTGGCCTCGAACCCCCAGGTCGCAGAGCTGCGCGAGCGGCGCCTGGACTTCGGCAAGGACCTGCTGCCGTGGCTGGTGGGCAACGGCTACCCGGTGCACACGTTCCCGGTGCGCCGGATCGGGGATCTCGGGAACGTCGAGGACTACATCGAGACGATGGTCGCGGTGCTGCGGGGCGACTTCGAGGCGGTCGACCGACTGCTCGGCCCGCCCTTCGACCCCGAGAACCACGTGTGGATCGCGCCGGAGTCGCTCGCGACGCGCGACTCGACGAGCGGCACGACGCTCGCCGAGAAGCTCGCCGAGGGCCTGGTCAAGATCGGACCGGCCGTGCGGATCGGGCGTTTCTGCGAGATCCATCCGGGCGTCACGATCAGCGAATCCAACCTCGACGACGACGTCGAGGTCCACCGCGATGCCACGATCCGGTGCTCGCAGATCCGCGACGGCGCGATCATCGGCCCCGGCGCTCACCTCTCGGAGGTCGTCGTCGGCTCGATGTCCGAGATCCGCTCCGAACCCTGGAACCGGACGAGCGTCGAGGGGGGCGTGGCCCTCGGCGACGAGGTGATCGTGTACCCGGGCGTGCACCTCTCGGACAACATCTCGGTCTATCCGCGACTGAAGATCCCGAACGGCATCCACATCCCAGCCGGCGTCGAGGTCACGGGCCCGGCGGACGTCCTGCGCTACATGTAGATTCCTGCCGATGCGGATCGGCCTGGCCCTGCCCCACTACGGCTTCTCGCTGCCCGGCGGCAAGCCGATCTCGTTCGCGCGGATGGCCGAGGTCGCGCACGAAGCCGAGCGCCTCGGGTTCGACTCGGCGTGGATCTCCGACCACTTCTTCCTCTCGCTCGCACGGTACGGCGGGCCGCCGGAGCTGCAGGGCTCGCTCGAGCCGCTCACGTCGCTCGCCGCGCTCGCGGTCACGACCGAGCGCGTGCGGCTGGGCACGCTCGTGCTCTGCGCGCCGTTCCGGCATCCGGCGATCCTCGCGAAGACCGCGACGGCCATCGATCTGCTGTCGGGTGGTCGCCTCGACCTCGGGATCGGCGCGGGCTGGTACCGGGAGGAGTTCGAGGCTTTCGGCGTCCCGTTCGGCACGGTGGGGGAGCGGTTCCTCATCCTCGAGGAGACGCTCCAGGTTCTCGGCACCCTATTCGGCGAGGAGGAGCCGGCGAGCTTCGAGGGGCGCCGGTTCCGGCTCCGCGAGGCCTACAACCACCCCCGTCCGAGGCAGCGTCCCCGTCCGCCGCTGTGGGTAGGCGCGAAGGGCGGCGACCGGTCGCTCCGCCTCGCGGCCCGCCATGCCGACGGCTGGAACACGGTATGGCGATGGACGCCGGACGCGTACGCGGCGCGCGTGCGCCGGGCGCGCGAGATCTGTGAGGAGGAAGGCCGTGACCCGTCGACGCTCAGGCTGTCGGTCGGGCTGTACTCGATCGTTGGCGAGGACCCGGACGACCTCGCTGCGCGGTTCCGCGCGATGCAGCGCTGGATGCCCGGCGGAGCGCTCGACGGAGAGCTCCTCGACGCCCACGCGACCGACACGCTGACGGGTACCCCGGAGCAGGTGCTCGAACGCCTCGCGGCCTTCGCGGCGCTCGGCGTCGAGGAGATGATCGTCTCCCCGGCGCCGCTCCCGTTCTCCGTGCCGGACCCCTCGATGCTCGGGATCTGGGCCGAAGCGATCATCCCGAGGGCTCGCGCGCTGTAGCGGCTAGGGCCGGTACCCGACCTGCGGGTGCGTCAGCGGAGCACCTCCAGCACGTGCCGGGGCTCGGCGCCCTCGAACAGCACCCGGTAGACGGCGAGGTGGTAGGGAAGGTCGACCCCGGCCTCCCCGGCCAGGCGGTGAACGTCACGGGTCGAGTCGACGCCCTCGACCGTCATGCCGCGCCCCTCCATCTCCTCGAGGGTCTTGTCGGGCGGGTTGCCGGCCCCGACGAGCTCGCCGTAGAGCCGGTTCCGCCCGCCGAGGCTCGTGACGAGCTGGTCGCCGACGCCGGCGAGGCCGAGCGCCGTCTCGGCTCGCCCGCCGAGCGCGCTCACGAGCTCCGACAACTCGTGAGCGGCCTTCGCGAACAGCGCGGCCTTCGCGTTCTTGAAGTCCTCTTGCATCGGCTTGCCGAGGCCATCGAGGAGCCCGAGGCCGATCGCCGCGACGTTCTTCATCATCGAGCAGAGCTCTACACCGACGACGTCATCGGTGTAGAGGATCTGGTACGCGTCGGACTCGAACGGCGCGCCGGCCTCCTTGGCGTTCGCGCCGCCGTCACCGGACGCCCAGACCGCGGCCGTCGGCAGCGCCTCGGCGAGCTCGGCCGCGAGGCACGGGCCCCCGACCGCAACGACCTCGATCCCGAGTTCCTCGCCGTAGACGGCGGAGATCCGAAGGCCTGTCTCCGGCTCCAGGCCCTTCGCGACCGAGACCACGAGGCACGCGGCGGGGATCGCGCCGGCGACCATCCGCGCGAGCGATCGCGCGCCGTGTGAGTTGGCCGCCATGACCGCGATCCGGCAACCGCCCGCGGCCTCGCTGAGCGCATCGGGCCCGAAGACGGCGACACCGGCCGGGAGGTGCTCGGGCAGGAGCGGGTGCCGCCCCTCCGAACGGAGGTGCTCGAGCACGCGCTCGTCGTGGGGGTTGGCCCAGAGCGCGGTGTCGAGGCCCCGGCGGGCCGCGTGCATCGCGAACGCGGTCCCCATAGCCCCGGCGCCGAAGACGGTGACGTGCGCCACGGCACAACGATAATGGGCGCATGTCCCGACGGCATCTCGCCCTGCTCGCACTGGGCGTCGTCGCGGTCTCGTTCGCCTCGATCCTGATCCGCTGGGCGGAGGCCCCGGCCCTGTCGGTCGCCTTCTACCGCAACGCTATGGCGGCCGCCGTTCTGCTGCCGCTCGCGCTCGTCCGGCACCCGGACGAGATCCGCGGGCTCACACGCAGACAGTGGGGAGTGGCGCTGCTCGCCGGGGCGCTGCTCGCGATCCACTTCGCGTTGTGGGTCCCATCCCTCTCGTACACGACGGTGGCGGCGAGCACGGTGCTCGTGACCACCCAGCCGGTGTGGGTCGCGCTGATCGAGCGGGTGATGGGGGAGCGGGCGTCGCGCGTCGCGGTCATCGGCATCGCGCTCTCGCTCGTGGGCGCCGTGGTCATCTCAGGCGGCGACTTCGCGCTGTCGCGGCGGGCGGCGTTCGGCGACCTGCTCGCGCTGCTCGGCGCGGTCGCGGCGGCCGGGTACTTCGTGACCGGGCGGAACCTGCGGCAGCGGCTGTCGCTGCTGACCTACACGGGGATCGCGTACACGGCGTGCGCGGTGGTGCTGGCCATCGTGATGCTCGCGTCGGGCAGGCCGTTCACCGGGTTCGAGCCGAGGGTCTGGGGCCTGTTCGCGCTGATGGCGCTCGTCCCGCAGATCCTCGGGCACACGGTGTTCAACTACCTGCTGGGGCACGTCAAGACCGGCGTGATCGCCATCGCGGTGACGGGCGAGCCCATCGGCTCGACGCTCCTCGCGCTGCTGTTCTTCCAGGAGGTACCGCGTTGGACGGCGTTCCCGGGGGGCGCGCTGATCCTGGCCGGGATCTACGTCACGGTCTCCGCGCAGTCCCGCCGCGAGCCCGTCGCCCCTGTCGACTGAGCCTCGCGCGACGCTCGTCGGGCGCGTGTGACGTTCGCGGGTCGCGTCTGCCACCATGACCCGGCCATGCCAGGCATCGACCTTCACACGCACTCGAACCGCTCCGACGGCACCTTCGAGCCGGCGGAGATCGTCCGGCTGGCCGTCGAGCGGGGTCTGGAGGTCGTCGCCCTGACCGACCACGACACGACCGACGGGCTCGAGGAGGCGCTCGCGGCCGGCCGGGAGCTGGGGATCGAGGTCGTGCCCGGTGTCGAGTTCTCCGCGGAGTACGAGAACACGAGCGTCCACGTCCTCTGCTACTGGATGGACGTCGAGAACGAGGAGTTGCAGGCCGAACTCACGCGGCTGCGCGACGACCGGTTCCGGCGGGGAGAGCGGATGATAGAGAAGCTCCGGGCGCTCGGGTTCGACATCTCGTTCGACCGCGTCCGCGAGATCGCCGCCGGCGGTAACATCATCCGCCCGCACGTCGCCCAGGCCATGGTCGAGGCCGGGATCGTCGAGACCGAGGCCGAGGCGTTCGACGAGTACATCTCCGACGGGGGGCCGGCGCACGTGCCGAAGCATGCCCTCCACCCGCTCGACGCCGTGAGGCTGATCCGCAAGGCCGGCGGCATCTGCGTGCTCGCGCACCCCGGCATGTGGGGCGCTCAGACGTCGGTCCCCGGCGAGCTGATCGAGGCGATGTCCGAGGCGGACATGCAGGGTCTGGAGGTCGACCACACTGACCATGACCCGGCGACGCGCGCCTACTACCGCGAGGTCGCCACGCGGCTCGGGCTGGTCGCCACCGGCGGCTCGGACTGCCACGGAACCAGGTACGAGCCGATCCGCCTGGGCACCTCGACCTGCGACCCGGAGGGGTTCGCCGCGCTCCGCGCGCTCGCCGGCCGCTGACCCCGGCCACGGTCTCGGCTGCTGACCGGCGGCCACGGCCTCCCTCCTCTCCCGTAGCATCACGTTCATGGACCGCGACGGCGCTCCGGTGCTCGAGGTAGACGGTCTCACGAAGCGCTACGGGGACTTCGTGGCGGTGGACGACGTGTCGTTCTCGATCTACCAAGGGGAGACCGTCGGCGTGCTGGGGCCGAACGGCGCCGGGAAGACCACGACGATCCACATGATCCTCGGCCTCGTGACGCCGACCGCGGGAACGGTCCAGATCCTCGGCCGTGACCCGCACCATGACCGGGGAGCGCTCGAGGTCGTCGGGTTCACCGCCACGTACGTGTCGCTCCCGCAGACGCTGACCCTGCGCGAGAACCTGCGCGTCTTCGCTCGGATGTACGGGATCAGGAACGGTGACACTCGGATCGCCGACATCCTCGAACGCCTGCAGATCACGCACCTTGCGGACAAGCCGACGCGGAGCCTTTCGAGCGGACAGGCCACGATGGCGTTCGTCGCTAAGTCGCTCCTCGCCTCGCCGCGTCTGCTGCTGCTCGACGAGCCGACGGCCTCTCTCGACCCGGACGCGGCCGACCGCGCCCGCCGGCAGATCACGGAGATCGCGCGCGAGGAGGGCATCACTCAGCTCGTCACCTCGCACAACATGCGGGAGGTCGAGGAGCTCTGCGACCGCGTCCTCTTCATGCGTGGTGGGCGCATCGTGGCCGAAGGCACTTCTCGCGAGCTCTCCGAGCGGTACGGAGTGCTCGACCTCGAGGAGGTCTTCCTGAAGGTCGCCCGTTCCGAAGAGGAGCTCCGGTAGATGTCCGAGGTCACGCACCTGCCCGATCTCCAGCCGTCCACGTGGGGCCGCATCTCTGCGGTGATGCTCCGGCAGATGTACCTGTACAAGCGGACGCTCCACCGGTGGCTCGAGGCGATCTACTGGCCGACGCTCGACATCGTGATGTGGGGCCTGTTCGCGACCTACCTGAGCAAGAACCCGACGACCGGTCGGCTCGGATTCGCGCTGCTGGGCGCGCTGATCTGCTGGGACATCCTGTTCCGGGCGCAGCAGTCGGTGGCGGTCGGGTTCCTCGAGGACATGTGGAGTCGCAACGTGCTCAACGTTTGGTCGACGCCGATCCGCGCGTGGGAGTACGTGAGCGGCACGATCCTCGTCGGCGTGTTCCGCGTGGCGAGCGGTACCGGGATCGCCATCGCGATCGCCGGCTTCGCCTACGGCTTCAACTTCTTCGCGCAGATCGGGCTGCCGGTGATCCCGTTCATCCTGGCGCTCTGTCTGATGGGCTGGGCGATCGGCATCATCACCACCGCGCTGATCCTGCGGCTCGGACAGGGGGCGGAGGAACTCGCGTGGGCGCTCGCGTTCCTATTCCAGCCGTTCAGCGCGGTCTTCTACCCGGTCTCGAACCTCCCGGGGCCCATGCGGGCGATCGCCTTCTGGATCCCGGCGTCGCATGTGTTCGAAGGGCTACGCGCGATCATCATCCAGGGGGCGGGGTTCCCGACGACCGAGCTCGTGTGGGCCTTCGCGATCGATGCGCTGTACATGGCGTTCGCCGTGTGGTTGTTCAGATGGGCGCTCCGGCAGGTCCGCGAGCGCGGGCTGCTGGCGAGGTTCGGCGAGTAGCGTCCGGGGAACCAGACGGGAGGTCCGAGCTACCGCTAGTGGTCGGAGCGGCCGGTGAACCGGAAGCCGTCGATCTTGAGGGCCGGCACCCGCGAGGAAGAGAAGAAGAACTCGCTCGCGAGCTCGGTGTCGCGGCCGATCATCGTCACGTTGGACAGGGCTTCGATGATCGACTGTGTGAAGCGCAGGTTCCTCACGGGGTAGGAGATCTCGCCGTTCTCGATCAGGAACGTGCCGTCGCGCGTCATGCCCGTGATCGTCGACTCCACTTGGTGCACGACGTTCGAGTAGTGGAAGCGCGTGACGAGCAGGCCACGCTCGGTCGACGCGATCATCTCCTCAAGGGTCGCGTCACCAGGCGCGAGGAACAGGTTCAGGGGGAACGGGCCCTCGGGGTTCGGCGGCGGGAGGGCATGTCCGGTCGTCTGCCTTCCGGTCTGCTTCGCCGTTCGAAGGTCGTAGACACCGCCTAGGAACACGCCGTCCTTGATCAGGTCGACGCGCCGGCGGGGCACGCCCTCGAAGTCGAACGGCACCCCGAGCGTGAGCGGGGACAGCGCATCGTCGTAGATCGCGATGGAGGACGCGACCACCTGCTGCCCCTCCTTGCCGGAGAAGCACGAGCGGCCCTCGGCGAGCGACCGACCTCCGAAGCCGATCCACGCGAGGAACCCGATCGGCGTGGAGACCGCCGAGGGCTCGAGCACGACCGTGTACCGGCCGGGCTCGATCTCGCGCGGGTTCTGAGCAAGGGCAGCCTTCTCCGCCGCGCGGCGTCCGATCGCCTCGGGGTCGATCTCGGCCACCCTCACGGTGAATGCCTCGGCGAAGCCGTTGCCGCCCTCCCCACCGGTCACGACGGTCGTGAGGGAGGCCCGGGTCGACGGCGACCAGCAGAACTGTCCATCGGTGTTCACGACCGCAACCTCCGAGGCGACCGTCTCGAAGGCGCCGGCCGCCTCGAACCCGTCGGGGCACTGCGCGGCCAGCGTCGCGACACCCTCAGCACGCTCTTCGGGGGTCGCCGACGCCGTTGCCTCGTCGAACCCGTCGCGCGTCGGCACGGCCTGCGGTGGTGCGAGCCCCGGGAACATCGGGTCCGGGGCCACGACCTCGGCCATCTCTCGCGCGCTCTCCGCCGCCTTGCGGGCGCCGTCCGGCGACCATCCGTTCGCCGCCGCGACGCCGATCCGTCCGCCCTTCACGACCCGGACGCGCACCTCCGTATCCTCGCGCCACGTGCTCTGGTGGATCGCCGAGGACGCGAACCGAGTGAGCCCGCCCCACTCGTGCATGAACAGGACCTCGACGCCGTCGACACCGGAGACCTCGAGCGCTGCCTGCGAGACGCGACGGATCTCGTCGGGGCCGATGGCGCCGGGCATCAGCGGATCCCCACCTGAACGTTCCGGAACCGGGCCGGCGACGCGCCGTGGCCGACGCGCGCGGTCTGCTCCGGCTGGCCTTTGCCGCAGTTCGGGGTGCCCCAGAGCGTCCACTCCTCCCGCCCGCCGACGGCGTCGCATGAGCCCCAGAACTCGGTCGTGATGCCCGTGTAGTTCGGATTCCGGTATATCTCGGTCAGCTTGCCGTTCTTGATGCGCCAGGCGATCTCGCAGCCGAACTGGAAGTTCACGCGCTTGTCGTCGATCGACCAGGACGTGTTCGTGGCCATGAAGATGCCGTCCTTGGTGTCGCCGATGATGTCGGCGAGCGAGCCGTCGCGCGGCTCGATCGAGATGTTCGTCATGCGGATCAGCGGGAGGTTCTGCCAGCCGTCAGCGCGCATCGCGCCCGACGACGGCAGCCCGAGCACGCTCGCCGTCTCGCGCGATGAGATGAAGTCCTGGAAGATCCCATCGACGATGATCGGGATCCGCTGCGCCGGAACGCCCTCGTCGTCCCACCCGAACGACCCGAGCCCGCCGGGGAGCGTCGCGTCGGCCGTGATCGAGACGAGCGGGCTCGCGTAGCGGAGCCTGCCGCGATCCTCCGGCCGCACGAACGACGAGCCGGCGTACGCCTCCTCCATGCCGAGAACACGGTCGAGCTCGACGGCGTGACCGATCGACTCGTGGATCTGCAGCTCGACCTGACCGGAGTCAAGAACGAGGGTCGTGACCTCGCTAGGGCAGTCCTTCGCCGAGAGCAGCTCGGCGGCCTCGGTCGCGGTCCGCTCGGCCTCCTCGATCAACCCCAGCTTCCTGATGTGCTCCCAGCCGGCGGCCGCGATGTGGCCGCGGAACGAGTTCGGATACGAGCGGCGCTGCATCTCGCCCTCGCCGATGGTCGTGCCCTCGATGCCGGCGCCGGAGTCGACGATGGTCTGCTCGATCGCGGTGCCTTCGCTCGTCGCGAGATACGTTCGGCGCCGGTACAGGTCGATTCCGCCCTCGGCGAACGAGAGGCCCTTCACCTGCTGCATGCGCCGGGTCGCCTCCATCAGGAGCGCGATCTTCTCCTCGAGGGAGACGGTGAACGGGTCCTCCTGCATCGGGCTGTGCCAGGTGCCGGTGACCGGCTCGACCTCGGCGAGCTTCACCGGCTCGCGCGGCAGGCGCGACGCGGCTCGTGCGATCGCCACGGCCGCCCGGGCGGTGCGGGCGATCTCGGCGTCCTCCATCCGGGCGGTCGCGGCGAAGCCCCAGTAGCCATCGACGAGCACCCGGATCCCGGTCCCCTCCGAAGAGGAGCGGTCGATGCCCTCCATCTGCTGGTTACGCACGGTGAGGGACTCGGAGTCTTCGCGGACGACGCGGGCGTCGGCGTAGTCGGCGCCCGCTGCGCGGGCGGCATCGACCGCCTGTCTGGCTACATCGAGCACCCTCGAGAACCTCCGGACGTATCGACCCCGGGGTCGGGCCGCGGCCAAGCGTACCGGAGTGACGGCCGGGCCGCATCCGTGTCATCGCGATGTGGCGTAGGGTGTCGAGGACCTGCACCGGCGCGGCCTCGGATCTCGACGCCGGTTGCTCGTAGGATCGGTGGAGAGATCGAGGAGGGCAACATGTCGGCGAAGAAGGAGTTCACGTCGGCCGAGGCTGAGGAGATCGCCAAGGAGCTGGGCATCGACCTCGCGGCCGAGGGGATCGAACTCGAGCAGCTCCGGTTGGGGCTCGGCGTCGAGTTGGAGCACGGGACGTGCGATCCCAGGACCGATGTCACTCACGACGACCCGCTCATGACGGGCAAGATCGCGCTCGCCCACCTGTTCGAGATCAATGACTACTACACGCACCTGATCCGGATGGAGGCCGAGGCGGAGGGGAAGGTCTAGGCTCCCCTCCGCGTTCGCCTAGGTCGAGGCGCGCCGGCGAGTCGGTCGGCGGCCGGGCACATCGAAAGGGACCGAGCCGAGGTGGGGCTCAGGCCGAGAAGGCGTACTCCTGTGCAACCGAGTCGCAGGGGTTCCCGCGCCCGAACCACACCCGCATCTCCGTCATGTCGGCGATGCACCAGAACGCGGTCGCGGAATCCTTCGAACCGCCGTAGATCTCCGGATGCCGGCAGAGCGAGCTCGGCGCGTTCTCGTGGTCGGAGAGCATCGCGCGTAGCTTCTCGACGGTGATCGTGCCCGGCGGCTGCACGGCGAGCAACTCCTGCGCACGCCGGTAGCGGATCGCCGAGTGCTGCGCGTACTCGGGGTCGCCCTCGAACCGCAGCATCCGCTCGCTCACGTAGTGGTTCGTGTGCACGAGGGTGCCCGCCTCCGAGACCCCGGTCAGCTCGGCGTCGGTCGCCGAGCCCTCGACGTTCACGACCTCGCCCTCCCGGGACACGACGACGTTGTTGTAGGAGGACGCTCGGTCCGGCCGCAGCGCCTCGGCGACCGCGGCCCGCATCGTCGGCTGCCGCAGCATCGAGCGGAACTGGATCTCGCGCGGGATTCCGATCTTCTCGTCGTTCGGCGAGAGCTCGTTGCCCGTGAACGAGATGCCGGCCGAGTTCCACCCGGCGCTCATCCAGGCGCCGTTCCCGATCGTGAGGACCGCCGGGTCCCCCTCGACGCTCCACTCGACCGCGACGAGCTGGTCCTGGTACGTGCGCGGCATGTCGTTGTTGTGCGCGACCAGCACGTGGTCGCCGGCGGTGGCCGGCGCGACCGCCACGAGGTCGCTGCACGCGTCGGCGGGATGCGCACGAGGTTCGTACCAGATCTCCTCGGTCATGGTGGCGAACAGCGCGAGTGGGTCAACCCCGGCGCCCTCTGCTACCCCCTCGATCTCCTCCGTGTACCACGGGTACGCGGCCACCGTGACCTCCCGGTAGCGGGCCGCGAGCGCTAGTTGCTCCCCGTGCGTGCGGCCGCCCGGGAGCTTCGAGTCGTCGAACGCCGCCTCGGCGCGGATCGCGTCGGCGCAGGCCTCGCCGACCTGGAGGCCGACCTCGCGGTGCGTGCCCTCGACTTGGAGCAGTGGGATCGTGTGCGGTGTCGTCATGGCTCCGATGGTATCCGGTCGGCCGCGAGGGAGGTGGCTCCGCCCGTGGGCTTCAGCCACGGCGAGGAGTGCTCGGATTCACGCCGTGTGCGACGAGAGCGCGCCGGCGATCTCGCAGGCCCAGGCGCGGACCCTCTCGAAGTTGCGGAAGTCGCCGGCGAGCCCGTTCTGGACCATCTTCCGTGCGACGAACCCCCGCGCGTCCGCGTCGAGTTTCCCGCCGAAGGTCGTGTGCCCTAGAACACGGATCTGCCCGGCGAGCGCGGCGACGTTCTTCGGCAGGGGAACGACGGCCCGGTCGGCCGAGTCGTTGAGCGGTCCGCTCTGGAACAGCCAGACGTCGCGCTCGCCGAGCGCCGCACGGTTCCTGCGGAGGAATCGGACCGCCTCTCCGCGCCAGCGACCCGGGTACACCGCGCTTCCGAGCACGACCGCCCGATACTCGGCGAGGTCGCGAACCTCGCCGACGGGGAGCGCCACCGCGTCAAGGCCGTGCTGGCAGAGACGGTCGCGGATCTCGCCCGCGATCTCAGCCGTGGAGCCGTGCTTGCTCGCGTACGTCACCAGCACCGGTCCAGCGTCCATGTGGGTGCCCCCATCTCCGTTCGCGGACCTCTGTACCTTCTCACCCCGGAGCCGGCTATCCGCGGGCGCTCGGTCGCGGCCGATCCGTTGCCGGGCAGTACCTTCGCGGAGGTACCGTAGCGAGCGGGCGAGTGATAGGACGATACCGAGACACGAACGGAGGACTCCCATGATCGCGAGGACCTGGCGCGGTACGACGAAGGCGGAAAGAGCCGACGAGTACCTCGAGTACCTGAAGGAAACCGGCGTCAACGAGTACGCGGCCACCGAGGGCAACCGCGGGGTCTTCGTCCTTCGCCGGATCTCGGACGGGAGGGCCGAGTTCCTGCTCGTGTCGCTGTGGGATTCGATGGACGACGTCAAGCGGTTCGCCGGGGAGCAGGCCGAGCGAGCGGTCTTCTACCCCGAGGACGACGAGTTCCTCGTCGACCGGGAGATCGAGGCGATCCACTACGAGGTGCTCGTCGCCCCCTGAGGATCCCGAGCGCTATGCATAGGGTCCCGGGCGGCCGTTCACGGGGAGCTGTAGAGCTCAGCGCGCGGCCGGCTCGCCCACCTGTGCGCGCTCGTCGAGCAGCCGCAGGTACGTGCCACGCTTCGCGAACGTCTCGCGGAGCTGGTCCGTGAGGCCCGTGACGAACTCGTCGCGGTACGTGGAGTCCACGGCCTGGGCCACCGCGTAGTACAGCGCCGAGAACGAGGCGACGCCCGCGGCGGTGCGGACGAGCTCCCGGGTGATCTGGAGCTTCTGACCGATGAACGGCAGCGTGAACAGCTCGTGGCCGGGCGTGCCCATCCAGCTCCGCCGGATCTCGGTGTTCACGAGCAGAGATCCGAACAGCATGAAGAACAACCAGACCGCAAGAGCGACGAAGGCGATCTGCAACGCCTGTGCGACGAAGATGACGAGGCCGACGTTCGTGCGCTGCGCTCGGGTGAGCGGAACTCCGGCGAGGTCGCTCTCGCGCTCGAGGTCGCGGACGCTCCCTGGAAGGCGCACGAGCAGGAACAGCACCGTGAGCGCCGCGAACAGCAGGACGGCTCCGTAGAAGGTCGAGTCGGCCGCGAGGCCGAACATCTGCCAGTACTCGTTCGCGAAGAACGTGACCAGGGAGAAGAACAGCAGGAGCGGCAGCGCCCGGACGAGCAGCGTGAGCGAGGCCCGCAGCTGCCGGACGAACCGGCCGCCGGTCCAGCGGAGGATCGGCAGGAGCCCGAAGCCGACGACGAGGTAGACGAGCAGCAGGACGGTCAGGCTGTCGGCCGTGGTGAGCAGGGCGGTGCCGACCTGCCCCCGGTAGACGAGCGGCGGGATCGCCGGTAGGACGACGAAGGCCGCGAGCTCGGGCACGCCGACCTTCCGCGGGATCGACAGGAGCGGCCGGCCGCGCAGCACGTTCAGGACGCCGAACGCCCCGGCCATCACTCCGACGGCGACGGCGAACGCCACGAGGTTCTGCGCGAGCGTGAACTCGAGACGCAGAGCCGCGGACATGTTCAGGAAGAACACGATGACGAGGGCCGGCAGCGCGCGGGTGAAGACGTCCTCGGTCGCGTGGTAGCCCTCGGCCAGGTTGGGGAGACCGGCCCGGCGGAAGTCCCGCTCGAGCTCCCGGATCCTGCGGTCGAGGTCGGCCGGTTCGTCCACTAGCGCTATGGAACCCCGCGCCCCGGCCCGGTGCAAGTAGGCCCTGCAACCGGCGGGGCGTCCGGTACCCTTGCCTGCGATGCGGTTCTCGAGCGCGTTGGTCCTGTTCGCCCACCCCGACGATGGGGAGTACATGTGCGGCGCCACCGTGGCGCTTTGGGGGCTCGAGGGGACGGCGGTCCACTACGTCGCCGTCACCGACGGATCCGCAGGCTCGAACGAGCCCGGTGCCACGCGCGAGGAGGTGACCGCGATCCGCGAGCGCGAGCAGCGGGCGGCCGCCGAACTGCTCGGCGTGGCCAGTCTGACCTTCCTGGGGTTCAGGGACGGTGAGCTCGAGGTGAACCTGGATACGCGCCGCGCGGTCGCGCGCGAGGTTCGACGCCTCCGGCCGCAGGTGCTGATCGCGCCGGACCCGTCGAGGCTCTGGTCGAGCAGGGGGTACATCAACCACTCGGACCACAGGGCGGCCGGCCAACTCGCGCTCTGCGCGGTGATGCCCGATGCGCCGACGCGGCTGCAGTTCCCCGAGCTCCTCGAGGAGGGCTTCGAGCCCTACGAGGTCCCGAACCTCTGGCTGGGCTCAGAGGAGCCCGATACCTACGTGGATGTGACGAAGACGATCGACATCAAGATCGAGGCCCTTGTCCGGCACCGATCGCAGCGCGGTGAGACCTCGGCGCCGTGGGTCCTCGAACGGGCTCGGGAGCTCGGCCGGCAAGGTGGTGTGGAATACGCGGAGGCCTTCAGAACCTTCATCCTGAAGGATGATGAGGAGTGATGGGAGAACCGACCGACCGCGGCGAAGAGCCCGAAGAGCCCCTCGAGCCCCTCGAGCCCGAGGAGGAGGGCAACGTCCGCGCCGACCTGGAGGAGCTCGGTGGGATGCGCGACGTGTTCGCGCAGCAGGGCGTGAAGGGCGTCGTGATCGCGTGCCCCGACTGCGGCGAGAACCACTACTACGAGTGGGACCTCCTGAAGGAGAACCTCGAGCACATGTTGCAGACCGGCGAGCCCCGGATGCACGAGCCGGCGTTCGAGGTGCGCGAGGACGAGTACATCCAGTGGGACTACGGCAAGGGCTACATCGACGCCCTCGCCGACACCGGCCTCGAGCCCGACCGGCGGGTCGAGGTCACGCGCTGCCCCTGGTGCGAGACGCCGAGCCAGGAGTTCTTCCGGTTCTGCCCGAAGTGCGGCCGCTCTCTCGCCGCGCTCCGCATCTACCGCGAGCTCACCGACCACGGTCTCGACGAGCGCGAGGTCCGCGCGATGCTCGTCCGGGCCGGATTCGAGCCGTTCTGACCGGTCGGGCCACCAGGGGGGCGAAGCTTCCGTAAGCTCCCATCGTGGGAACCGAGACCGAGACCGGAACCGAGACCGAGGTGAGGCACCGGAGCGACCGGTGGGCCGCGTCGGGGAAGACCCGGAACCCCTGGGCGACCGTCGCGCTCCTGTGTGCGCTGCTCGGGCTCGCGGCCGCCGGAGCCATCGCGGGGGCGACGGCGGGGCTGAGCCTCTTCGAGGGCCTCCCCGACGAAGCCGGCTACGTGCTGTACGGGGCGGTTCCGTCGTTCGGCGTGCTCGGGCTCGCGTTCGCCGCCGTCGCGGTGCGCCGGCCACGTTTGCGGTGGCTCTCGATCCCCGTGATCGTCCTCGCCGCGATCGAGGTTCTCGCCTCGATCGCGGTGCTCGTCATGCTCGTGAGCGCCACTCGGTCGCTGTAGCTGGGAGCTAGCCCGCTCCGACCGCGCCCGGACCGCACCCCTTCACCAGGGCGGCGTACACAGCGGTCGCGTAGGACTCGAGGTTGATCGCGACCTGCGCCCGCGCGAGCGCTCCGGGCAGATCCGGGGGGAACCCGCGCACGATCTCGCCGAACCGGCCGTTCGCGAACTCGATCGGCGCGAGGTCCAGATCCGCTGAGGCGGTGTCCCGGACCTTCCGGTAGAGGAGGTCTAGAGCTACGGCGTCCTTCTGATACCTGCCGAGGCTCGCGTTCGCGTCCTCGTAGCTGCGGACCGATCGCAGGCGCGCGTCGAGCCGGAGCAGGTTCCGGCAGAAGGGCGTGTGGGCAGGCGTTGGCGACGGTGAGATCGCCGAGGCGCTCGGCGAGGGGGAGCTCGTCGAGGAGCCCGACGCGGTGTTCTCCGCCCCACCGGAGCACCCGGCGAGAACGAGGGCGAGCACGAGCGCTAGCACTCCCACCGGCGCCCGGCGTCTCAGTGTTCCCTCCGCGGGGTCCGGGCGGCGGAACGTGTGGTTGATCTCGACAGAGAGGGACCGGCTCGCATAGCAGCCGGCCATCTCCCCATCCTTCAGTCCCTCCGGGTACAAGACCCCGTGGGTCCCCTCCGGGTCAGCGAAACCGGAGATTCCCAGGTAGAAGGTCCCTGCCATCGGGGAGAATCATGGCATGAGCACCCCGGAGATCCGGAGCCGGATCGAGACGAGGGCGGCCGGGGCCGTCACGACGGCCTGGCTCGTGCCGGCGGGAGCTGTCGCGGCGCTGGTACTCGCGCACGGGGCCGGCGCCGGCATGGATCACCCGTTCCTCGCGGGGTTCTGCCGGGCCGTCGCCGACCACGGCGTGGCAACGTTCCGCTTCAACTTCCCGTACATGGAGCGCGGTCGCCGCTCGCCCGACACGGAAGCCGTGCTGCGGCAGACGTGGCTCGCCGCGTTTGAGGCGGGTCGGCAGCGCGCGGGCGATCTGCCGGTGCTCGCCGGCGGGAAGTCGCTCGGTGGGCGGCTCGCCTCGATGGTCGTGGCCGACGGGATGCCGGCCGCAGGGCTGGTGTTCCTCGGCTACCCGCTGCACGCGCCCGGCAGGCCCGAGGGGATCCGCGACGAGTACCTCGAGCGGATCGCCGTCCCGATGCTGTTCCTGCAGGGAACCGCCGACCCGTTCGCGCAGACGGAACTGCTGCGTTCGGTGCTCGAGCGGCTCGGCGACCTCGCGACGTACGCGCCGTTCGAGGGCGGTGACCACTCGTTCAGGGTCAAAGGCGAGCGGAGGGACGATCGCGAGATCGGTGCCGGGCTCGCCGAGGTCGCGGGGCCGTGGATACGTCGCATCGTGGGGGCCACCTGATGCCTCGGAAGAACCGTCGCGCTCCGGACGAAGTCGAGCCCGTGCGCCGCCCGCGCTCGGAGGCGCCGACCTGGGCGCTCATCCCCGGGTACGAGGTGCGCCATGTGAGCGGGGATAGGCCCTACGTCTGTCCGGGCTGCGACCACCAGATCAGGCCAGGCCTCTGGCACCTCGTCGTCGTTCCCGAGGACGACCCCGACAGCCGGCGCCACTGGCACACCGAGTGCTGGCGGAAGGAACTCAACCGCGCCCGCGGCCGGTGAGCTGCCACCAGGCGACATCACACTGGCGCACCCCAGCGTGCGCCGACATACCCAGACCGGATGTGCATGAGGACGCGCTTCCAGCAAGCGTGAGGCCTCGACGAGTTCCGAGAATCCTGCAGATCGCCTAGTCGCGGCTGTGACGTCGCAGTGCCGCGAGGACTGCCGTGTAGATCACGAACCACGTGATGATTAGGGGGATCGCGTAGAGCAGGATGAACCACGCGGGCGAGCCGAGATTCATACGAAGTCCCCTTTCAGCGTGAGTCTTGAGACGATCCTACACGCGAGGCCTAGGAGGTCACGTGGGGGAAGCACTCGTGCACCACAGCGTGCTGTCCTCAGTGAGTTGGCCATTCTCTCCGTCAAGCATCTACCGAGCATCACGCACCCGCGAGCATCTGGCAGGTGAAGGCGATCCGCCGTAGGATCGCTGCGGCCGCCGGCGGCGTCGCTATCATCGGCGGCATGCCTGACAACCTCGCGCGCGCGACGCTCGTTCCGATCGACGGCGGCTGGATCGGCCGTCTCGGCCGCGTGGAGGTGTCCGCGCCCAGCCGCCGCGGCTGCCTCGCGAAGCTCCGCCGTGCCGCCGGTGACGACGCCACGCTCACCGTCGAGGTGACCCCGGCCCTCGTCGGGGTCGCCGAGGCCGCGGCCATCATCGGCTGGGACAAGCGGCGCGTCGTCACATACATCGACCGCGGCTCGTTCCCCGAACCCATCGCGCGCCTGGCCTCCGGCCGCGTGTGGCGACGCGAGGACGTGGAGGCCTTCGCGCGGGCGTGGCGCCGCAAGCAGACCCGCAGGCGCGAGCAGACCCGCAGGCGCGCGCGATGAGCGAGCCCCGCATCCTGTTCCTGATCCGTCACGGCCGTTCGGACCAGAGTTCCGACGACCTCGCGGCGATGCCCCGCGGGATGCAGTGGGACCCGCCGCTCGACGCGACCGGCCGCGACCAGGCCGAGCTCCTCGCCCGGCGACTGCTGTTGATGGAGCCGCCCTCCGCCGTGTACTGCTCGCCGCTTCGGCGCGCGCGGGAGACGATCGCGCCGTACGCGGAGCGCGCCGAGGTCCAGGTCGAGTACGACGCCGGCCTCACGGAGGCGTATGTGGGCGGCTGGGAGAGCAGGAGCTTCGAGGAGATCCTCGCCTCCGACGACGAGTTGCTCCACCGGTTCCGGAACCAGGAAGCGCTCTGGCACCGCGCGCCGGGTGGGGAGACGCTCGCGTCGCTCCGCGAGCGCGTGCG
>Ga0315284_10004801_pt1 | contig 19204 bp, 14 predicted proteins | sample YL17G09_16_MG_FD_203696 | JGI IMG/M metagenome (GOLD analysis project Ga0315284, IMG submission 203696) | Sediment microbial communities from Yellowstone Lake, YNP, Wyoming, USA - YL17G09_16 | ecosystem: Environmental > Aquatic > Freshwater > Lake > Sediment | place: USA: Wyoming | collected... | reverse complement strand
TCCCCGCAGTTGCTATGTCGGAGGCAGAGATTTCAGCCTTCAGCTGCGTTTTCGACACGAATGTGGTGGCGCGGGCGACCCCGTTCCACCGTACCACCGAGATGCCGTCTAAGTAGTAGTTGCCGTTAACCGTCAGCGTGAAGCCCGTCTGTCCCGCGGCCTTGCTGGCGGGGGAAATGCTGGATATGGTCGGCCTGCTCGGGCGTTTGATGTAGAATATCTTGTAGTTTGACACAGTCGTGCCTGGAGTGAGCACTGTCACCTTCGCGCTCCCCGCTGCTGCTATGTCCGGGGCGGGGATGTCGGCCGTGATCTGCGTGGCTGACACGTAGTGGGTGGTGCGGGCTGCCCCCTTCCACTGTACCACCGAGAGGCCTTCCACGAAGTTGGTGCCGTTCACTATCAGGGCGAAGGCCGGCTGTCCCGCATACCTGTTCTTGGGGTCAATGCTGGTAATGGTAGGTCTTAGCGGTGCATTGATGGTTAACGTCTGGGCGTTCGACTCAGGAGTCGGCGCGCCGGCATTGTACACCGTCACGCTCGCGGTCCCCGCCGATGCTATGTCGGAAGCATTGATGTCGGCCGTCAGCAACGTGCTCGAGTGGACGTGGGTGGTGCGGGCGGAGCCTTTCCACCGTACCACCGAGAGGCCTTCCACGAAGTTGGTGCCGTTCACTGTCAGGGAGAAGGCCGGCTGTCCTGAGACCTTGCTGGTGGGGGAAATGCTCGTAGTGGTGGGGTTGGGCGGTATACCGATGCTGAATGTCAGGGCTTTTCTCGACTCTGGAGTCCTCGCGCCGGGATTGTACACCGTAACGCTCGCACTCCCCACTGATGCTATGTCGGAAGCTGGGATGTCGGCCGTCAGTACTGTGGCTGATGTGTAGTGGGTGGTGCGTGCGGAGCCGTTCCACCGTACCTGCGAGAGGCCGTCCACAAAGTTGGTGCCGGTCACTGTCAGGGTGAAGCCCAGCTCTCCCGTGACCTTAAAGGTAGGGGAAATGCTGGTAATGGTCGGTGTGCGCGGGCGTTTGATGCTGAGCGACTTGGCGTTTGACTCCGGTCTCTCCGCGCCGGCATTGTACACAGTCACCCTGGCGCTCCCGACCAATGCTATGTCGGAGCCGGGGATGTCGGCCGTCAGCTGAGTGCTCGACTGGAAGTGGGTGGTGCGTGCGACCCCTTTCCACCGTACCACCGAGAGGCCGTCTACGAAGTTGGTGCCGTTCACTGTCAGGGTGAAGGCCGGCTGTCCCGCGACCTTGCTCTTGGGGTCCAGGCTGGAAATGGTCGGTCTGAGCAGAGCAGTGATGGTGAGCGCCTGGGGGTTAGACTCCGGAGTCGCCGCGCCGGCATTGTACACCGTTACGCTCGCAGTCCCAGCCGATGTTATGTCAGAATCAGGAATGTCGGCTGTCAGCTGTGTGCTCGACTGGAAGTGGGTGGTGCGGGGGGATGTGTTCCAACGTACCACGGAGCCTGCTACGAAGTTGGTGCCGTTCACTGTCAAGGTGAAGGCCGGCTGTCCTGCGGCCTTGCTGGTGGGGGAAATGCTGGTAGTGGTGGGGGAAGGTACGGCTCCAGGATTGATAGTGAACGTCTGGGGGCCCGACTCAGGATTCGTCGCGCCGGCATTGTACACCTTCACGCTCGCAGTCCCCACTGATGCTATATCGGCACTAGAGATTGCGGCCTGCAAATGTGTGTCCGATACGAATGTTGTGGTGCGGGGGTCTCCGTTCCATCGTACCTTGGAGACTCCGCCCACGAAGTTGGTTCCGTACACGTCCAGGGTGAAGTCCCCCTCTCCCGCGACCTTGCTGGTGGGGGAAATGCTGGTAGTGGTGGGGTCAGGGGGAGGCGGGCCGGCCGAGTCGGTTATTATCGTTATGGTGGTGCCGGGTACGCCGCCAGGGGGTGGTGCAGCGTTGGTGCCGAAGTTACCGAAGTACACCTTATTGGTGGCTGGGTTTACGTCACAGGCCAGGGGATAGTCGAGCCCGCCCCCCGTGACAGTCTCGACGACAGTCTCTGCGCCGGCGTCTATAATCGTTACGCTGTTGCCAACGCTGTTTGCCGTGTAGACCCTGTTGAGGGTGTTGCTGTAGGCCATGCCAAATACGCCTGAGCCCACCGTGATGGTATTGGTAATGGCGTTCGTGGCCGGGTTTATCACCTGTACGGTGTTGCCGGGTGTGGCGGCGGTACCGTTGCATCCCACAAAGATCTTGTTGTCTACGGAGTCGTAGACGAGTCCTAAGGGGCCGTCGTTCGTTGTTATCACTTCTTGTGCCCAGGTTGTCATGTTGATCGCGAATAACCTGTTGTCCATGACCGGGGTTGCCGGCGGGGCGGCCTGGGTACCGCTGCACGCCACGTACAGCTTGTTGTTGGTGGGGCAGTAGATCATACCTATGGGGGTTCTGCCCGCGGTGCCGCCTGTTGTCAGAACCGTCGAACCGTGCGTGGGCGTTACTTGCTGGGTCGCGGGGTCAATCCTGTATATTTTGTTGTCGGCAATGTTTGACGCATACAGATAATGGTCGCCCGAGTTGTACATGATGTACGCAAAGCCTAAGCTTATCTGAGGGCCAGTAGTGACTGTGCTGCCGTCTGTCTTCCATACGCTCCCCGGGGGGGCCGCTAATGAATATATGTTTGTTCCGTAGACCAAGTGGTCGTCCGGGTTGTAGGTGCAGGCTGCGGGAGCTCCTGGGAAAGGCGCCACCGTGAGGGTCGCCACACTGTTATCCGCTGTGTTTAGCACCGATACGGTATTGCCGCTTGTGCGGGGGTTTGGCAGACCTGCAAAGTTGCCGTTTGCCAGGTAGACCTTGTTGTCGTGGGGGTTGAAGGCTACGCCCATTGGGCCTGTGCCCCCCGGTACGGTCACCACCGTAGCAGCCGCTACAGTGCCCGCGCTGATGAAAAGAATGCCCGCGGCGCTGAAAAGGACCGCCAGCGCAACGAGCAGGGCGGTCGCCATCGCCACGATTTGTCTTCCGGTTGAAAAGCCTGATGTTGTCTTGCCGCCTGCGTGTTTCTTCTTCAATTCAATCCCCCCCGTTCTTGACGCGTTCGTCTGGTCCGCCAATTCTATATCGTTACCCCGGACTTTGTCCAGTGTCAAGCAGGCTACGCCTCTTTGAATAACCGGATATCCTTCAAATACCGCTTCCAGGGCCGATATTTTAGAACGATTTCGACCTTTCCTGCAAGGCTGTGCGCTGATCCGTTGCCCAGGGCCTGTTGCCAAATTGGGCTGGCGTGATAAGACAAACACCCGGTAGGAATCGGCCGAGGCAGCGGACTCGGGGGGCCATCGGGGGGACTCCCCCCAATAGAGGGAGCGAATACGCGGCAATCAAGTGATGTCTGTCGCGACCGATGGAGCCGGCGCGCGGATTCGAACCGCGGACCTGCTCATTACGAGTGTGCCGGTCTACCGACTGAGCCACACCGGCCTGGACGGAATAGGACAGAGCTGGAGAACGGGTCTCGAAACCTTTGCCGCGTCAGTTTACCCGGCTCATACAACAAACCAGTTAGCTTTGCCCTCAAGCGATTCGACGAGGTCCTCCAGGTAATCTTCCGAAAGCTCTGGCGAAAGGTAATAACTTCCGTCAAACAAACCGCTTTCATCCTGGAGCTGACCGTCTCTTCGGGCATCCGCGAGAACACCCTGGTGATGTTCAAGCGAGAGGCCGATATTGACGTTCACTATCTGAGCTTGAGGGAGGCTGCCGAGCAAATCCATGGACTCGTCGATGGTCTCCGGAGACTCCCCGGGCCCCCCCAGAAGCAAGGAAACCATGAATGGAAGCTCCGCCCTGGAGAGGCTGGTGATGGCCTCTCTTATATGTTCCGTGGAGTAACCTCTTCTCATTCTCTTGAGCATCCGCTCGGACCCGCTCTCCACGGAAAGGGACGCGGCCGCGCATCCCGATTCCTTTAGCAGGCGGCAAAAATCTTTTGTCATCCCCAGGGGGGTCAGGCCGTCCGCGGTCCACCGTATCCCGGGTTCCTTCTCTATCAACTCATCCAAGATAGCCTCAGCGTGGTGCCTGGGGAAATTGAACAGGTTGTCGCTGAGATAAAACATGTCCGCGTTTCCCGCGCTTCTTGCTCTAGCGATCTCATCGATCACGCGCTTCGGAGACTTCAACCTGTAGCGAGAGCCTTCCAGTACGTCCTGAGGGCAGTGAGTACAATGGAAAGAGCAGCCCCTCTTCGTGAATATCGAAGGAGAACACCCCATGGTCCTGTATGCATCCAGGTCAAAAAGCTCGAAGGCGGGATATGGAGTTGCATCAAGGTCCTCTACAGGTTCGATTGGAACCTCGAAAAGCTGCCCGTCTTCGCGGTAGACGCCCCCCTGGATTGTGTGAATGTCTCCACCCCCGTCAAGCATATCAAGATACCTCGGAAAGGTGAGCTCACCCTCGCCCCTGAGCGCGAAATCAAGGTCCAGGTACTCCAGCCACTCTCGGCCGAAGTTGTTGATAGCCGGGCCGCCGAGCACTACGGGCGCGGTTGAGATCCGTGTCACTGAGTCCGTGATCTCCTTTACTCCCGGGCGTAAGTCCTGATGGTCAGACCACCGGCGCGCGCGTACGTTCCTGACAGAAATACCTATCGCATCGGGGTCGAACCTTTCGACGTGTTCGGTCAGCTCACCGGTCACGTCATCGGCAAGGCAGGCATCGAAGACCTCGACTTCGTGACCGGCTTCCCGTGCCGCGCCGGCTATGTATGCCGGGCCGGATGGAAAAGCGGGTATTGGAGCGGCAAGTGCCTTGACCCGGTTACTGGAGATCACGAGCACTTTCATTTCTCCGCCTCCCCTTGCCTTTGTCGATTCCAACTCTACCCATATGGGGGCTTCCGCCCCCCCATGGCGCAGGACCAGGGTCTGCTGTGAGTTACTAGAAGAAGTAGAGCACCGCGAAGACCAGGTGGACGATGACGACCGCGAGGATTATGACCATAATCACCCACGTGTGTATCTTGAACGGCAGCTTGATTACGTTGTGACCCAGCAGAACTTCGAACAGGAGCAGGGCCAGGGCGAGGAACCCGAGCCATACGAATATCGGTTTAGAGAACAGTAAAGGAACTCTGACCGCGGCTATCATCAGGCATCACTCCTTCCCTCGCCTGCATCTGGCCTGCCCACCCGGGACGGTAGGGGTGCCAGGGTGCCGTTCCCTCCAGGCGGTTTAGTTCAGGAGCCCCTCGGCGTACCGGCGCACCTCCCCGCTGTTGGTGATGGCCTTGACCCGCGCCGTCGAGCTCCGAAACGTAGAACATCGGGGCATCGGTGTCGTTATCCGGTTCTGGTATCATGCCGATGTTAACCGGAAGGTCGAGCCCCGTTGCGACAACCTCGACCTCGAAACCGGGAAATGTCCAGCAGTTACCCGCTCTCCACGCGGGTGATGTCTTCCAGGTCGGGTGGAGCCGGCGCGCGGATTCGAACCGCGGACCTGCTCATTACGAGTGAGCCGCTCTACCGACTGAGCTACACCGGCTTGGATCTAGGTTATTCCTTCTGTCGGTTCTCACAGTGTAACAAAAAACGAGAGCCTTCGCTCTCGAGCAGGCCACTGCCAAATCGAGGCCCACGACGCAGTTGCTCTATCAGATATACTCTGGAACCCAGCCGTGGAGCCTGCGGATAGACTCGGAGACCTCCTGCTCCAGAAGGTCCTCGGCCTCTTTGCCTTCCCTGCTCGCGAGTATCTGGCTGAATCGTCCCTGGATCTCGAGGTAGTCCTTCACCGGTCTTTTCTTCACCTTTCCCTCGATTATCCTCTTGGTGGCCGCCGTGAAGCGTGTCTCCCCGCCCTCGTGCTCGTACAGGAGCCACATGCCGCTCTGTACGGCCATGCGGCTGATCTCTATCATCTGGCTCGAGGGAAACTTCCAGCCCGGCGGACATGGTGCGAGCATCTCAATGTACTTGGTTCCCCGGATGCTCTTCGCCTTCAGCATCTTCTGGTAGAAATCAAGGGGATAGGCAAGGGAAACCGTGGCGACGTAGGGGATCCTGTGGGCGATCATTATCTGGGCGATGTCCTTCCGGGGGTGGATCTTGCCCGCCGGCGTGGTGGTGGTCCAGGCGCCCAGCGGCGTGGCGCCGCTTCGCTGGGTCCCGGTGTTCGAGTACATCTCGTTGTTGTAGCAGACGTAGATGAAATCTGTCTCACGCTCCGCCGCTCCGGACAGCGACTGGATGCCGATGTCGTATGTTCCGCCGTCACCGGCCCAGACCAGCACCGTCGGCTCTTTCTCCAGTTCGCCCCGCTTGACGAGCGCCTTCATACCCGCAAGTACCCCGGAAGCGCTCGCGCCCCCCGTGGCGAAGAGCACGTTCATGAGCGGAAGGTCTATCGCGGAAAGCGGGTAGGAGCCCTGGAGCACCGACGTGCAGGAGGCGACGACCAGCAGTACCGTGTCCCTGCCGAGCGCCTTGAAAGCGATACGCAGGGCAAGGCTCGCGGGACAACCCTGGCAGGCCGTGCTCCCCGCCAGGAAAAGCTCTTCGGAGGGAAGCTCCTTGAAACTAACCATTCCTCTTATACCCCGGTCTCACTGTCAGTTGTCCAGTATCTCGTTAAACTCGTCGATGCACTCCATGGTGATCCGGTGCGCCTCGGTGATGTGTGAATCGCCCCAGGTCACGTCGTCGAGCTCGCCGCGCGCGGCCTTCAGGGTCATGTCCCCTATCAACTCGTAGGTGACGTCTCTGCCTCCCAGGCCGACGATGAGGTTCTTCATCGGAACGCTCACCCGGCCGAAAAGCGCGGACTTCACTTCCGTGAAAAGCGCGCCCTCCATCCCGTAAGAGAAGTCCCTGTCTATCACCAGCAGGTCTTTTCGGTCCTTGCAGAGCTCCCTCAACTCGTCGAACGGGAACGGCCGGAAGAAGCGGACCCGCAGCACACCCGCCTTGAGGCCGTCTTCCCTCAGCCTGTCGACCGCAACACGGCTCTCGGCGGCCAGGCTGCCCATCGCCACTATCACGTGCTCCGCGTCATCGAGCCTGTATCCTTCGACGAGGTCCCCGTGCCAGCGCCCGAACATATCCTTGAACTCCTTCGCGGCCCGCCTCGCCACGACCCTGGCATTCTCCTGACCCTCCTGCATGGACTGCCTCGTTTCGCTGAAGTCGGAGGGGAACACGACCGAGCCGTGGGTCACGGGCAACCTGGGGTCGAGCTTCCAGAGCGGGCGATACTGCGGGAGATACGCCGAGACCTGTTCCCCGTCCGGGACATCCGCGTCCATGTACGTATGGGAAAGGACGATAGCGTCCAGGTTGAGCATCAACGGAAGGAGCACGGAGTGGTCCTCTGTTATCCTGTATGCCTGGATGACCGTATCCACCACCTCCTGGTGGCTCGCTACGTACACCTGCAGCCAACCGGTGTCCCTCTGGCTTATGGAGTCCTGGTGGTCGCACCAGATGTTCCAGCCCGGCCCCAGCGCGCGGTTCACGTTGGCCATCACCACAGGCGCCCTGATGCCGGCGGCATAGTGGAGCACCTCGTGCATGTAGGCCAGCCCGTGGGCGCTCGTCGCGGAGAAGGCCCGCGCCCCGGTCAGAGAGGCGCCCACCAGCGCGGCGCAGGCGCTGTGCTCGGACTCTACAGGTATGTACTCTGCATCCATCTCGCCGTCGGCTATGAGGTCCGCCACCTTCTCGATTATCTGGGTCTGCGGAGTTATCGGGTACGCGGGCACTACCTCGACACCCACGGACCGGGCCGCGAGGGCGACCAGGTGATTACCGGTCTCAAGCACCCTCACCGTTTTTCCTCCTTCACCATCGTAATGGCGCCGGTCGGACACTCGACCTCGCATATCCCGCAGCCTTTGCAGTACTGGTAATCTATCTCCATATCCTCCCTCGATATCGAGGCCTCCGGGCAGAAGACCCAGCAGAGCAGGCAGTCGTTGCACTTGTCTTTGTCCTTGACGGGCCGGAAGACGCGCCATTCACCCGTGTCGCCGGCGCATCCTTTGACCGGCTTTGAGAGGGAGGTAATGTATCCGACTTCCTCGTCTTTTTCACTCATTGGTGATCACTTCCCGAAAACAATGTGCCTTCCGCCACGCAAGGGTTTCATCTGACCTTTTCCTTTGCCACGGCACACTCGACGCCCTCGAACCCGCGACGCGCGGCGCTCTCGTACGCCTCGTACTGGCCGTGTCTGGCTATCCCGGAGACAAGCCGAAGGAGAACCTCGCGCGGCGCGACCTGCGCCTGGCTCACCAGCGCCCCGAAGAGCGGGATGTTCACCATCGGCATCCCGTCGTACTCGAGACCCAGTTCCAGGGAAATCCCCGTAGCGTCTATGAAATCGATCTCCCTTTCGAACCGCTCGGCCATCTTCTCAGCGAGCTCGCGCTCGGCATTGACGAGCAGGCGCCCACCCGGCGCAATGCCCTCTTCCAGGGCGAGGCCGGTAAGCTCGTGGCTCATTACCAGAAGCAGGTTCGGATGATATATCTGGCTTCGCAGGTCGATCGGCCTGTCGTCGATTCGCACATACGCCTTGACGGGCGCGCCCCTTCGCTCCGCCCCGAAGAACGGGAACGCCTGGACGTGCTTGTCCACGGCGTAGCCGGCCTGGGCTACCCATGTGACCAGCGTTACTGCACCCTGCCCCCCGCGACCGTGAACCCTTATCTCGAACATCACACCAATCCATCCCGGCGAAAAAGACTGCCGTCGTTTCGCCAACACCACTTTTCCCTTTACCAAAGCGCCTTAACGGCCCGGTACGGAAATCGGAAAGTCATATTAGCACTACGAAATGGCAATTGCGATGACGTGCGACAACCGGAGATACCAGAACAAGCGGGAAGGTCATGCCTCCGGCAGGTCCAGGGAGGATTCCTCATCCCTCCTCTTCCTGCCGGGCTTCTTGCCCCGGTCCCCCTTTCGCCTGCCGATCTCGCTCAAGGGGACCTCGACCTTGATGCCGGTCTCCAGCTCCACCACCACGAGCCCGAGCGGTACCTGGTAACCGGCTACCGTCCCCCCGCCCTCTTCGAGCTCTACCCTGCTACCCAGGGCCGGGGCCTTCAGGTTGAACTCCGCGTAAGCCTCCACCTCGTACTTGAGGCAACACATGAGGCGGCCGCATATGCCGCTTATCTTTGAAGGATTGAGCGGTAGGTCCTGCTCCTTCGCCATCTTTATCGATACGGGGTTGAAGTCGGAGAGAAACAGGCTGCAGCAGAGGTCGCGGCCGCAAGGGCCGAGGCCGCCCACCATCTTCGCCTCGTCGCGGACACCCACCTGTCGAAGCTCTATCCGCGCCTTGAGCGCCGAAGCAAGGTCCTTGACCAGGTCGCGGAAGTCCACGCGACCCTCCGACGTAAAGTAGAAAACCGCGCTTGAGCCGTCGAAGACGTAGTCCACGTCCACCAGCTTCATTGTCAACCCGTGTTTCTGGATAAGCCTCCGGCACGTCCTGTACGCCTCGTCCTTCTTGCGGGCGTTCTCACGCTTGCGCTCGCGGTCCGCCGGGGTCGCTCGCCGCATCACCTTCTTGAGAGGCTCCTGCAAGGCCTCCCCGGAGACCTCTCTTATAGACGACACGACAACCCCGAACTCGACGCCGCGGGCCGCGGGCACGACCACCTCGTCACCCGGGACCAGTGAAATCCCTTCCGGGTCGTACAGGTAAGTCTTGCCACCGGGCCGGAACGAAACACCGACCGCCTTAGGCATAAAGCACCTCCTGTATCCCGAGGAGCGCGCTCTCGAGGTTCAGCTGCAAGGGCACGTTCTGCTCAACGGCCTTCATCGCGTTTCCCAGGAGCTCTATACATTGAATCACCTTCTGCGCGGGGTCCGCCTGGGCCTCGGTAGAGATCTCGGAGGCGAGATCCACGTTGACCAGGAGACTCGTGTCCCCGCCCTCCTCCAATATCAGGATATCACGATACCACCAGGCCAGGGTCGATAAGACCTCCTTGGCGCCCCTGGTCTCCTCCTTCAGTTGCTCCCTCTTGCACTCCTCGTCGAGGGCCTTCGAGAACCTGCGGACCGCATCGTCGTCCAGGGTCCCGTCGGCGAGCCCCTTCTTCCTCTCCTCGTAAACGGAGGCCAGCTCCTCCGCGGGCCCTCTCACCTCACGGTAAAGTTCCTGCGCCATCTCCAGCGCATGGTCCATGTCCGCCTGCTTCAGAGCACGTGCCATCTTGAGCACGCTGTCCCGCCGCGAAAACCTGGACGGGTCGTCACACCAGTCCAGGGCCCTCCCCAGCACTCCACCGGTCAGCCTCACCACCAGCTCGGCTTTCTCGACCGGCACTCCCTTTCGCTCTACCAGGTAGTCGCGAAGCTCTCCGGCGGGTACCCCTGAGAAGTTGATCTGCTGGCAGCGCGAGCGGACGGTAGGGAGCATCGCATCGGGATTCGCCGTGACCAGTACGAACACCGTGTTCCCCGGCGGCTCCTCCAGCACTTTCAGAAGCGTCGACGCACCCTCTTCCCACATCCTTTCGGCTTCCTTTATTATGTAGACCTTCCGGTCCGACTCGGTCGGCTTGCGGAACGCATCCAGGCGCAGGGCGCGGATCGCCTCCACCGGTATGTTCTTCCCCGCCGGCCTCAAGACTGTAACGTCGGGGTGCTTCTCTTCTATAACCCTCCGGCAAACATTGCATTCACCGCAGCCGCCCTCCGGGCAGAGCATCGCCGCGGCGAAGACCCTGGCGGTCATGTATTTACCGACCCCCGACGGACCGGCGAAGAGGTACGCGTGGTTTATGCGTCCACGCTCTACCGCGTTCTTGAGGCTGCGCTTTATCGCCTTGTGGCCCACCACGTTATCCCAGAGCAACTTACAGGAACCTTTCTACCTCTCTTCTCACGCGGGCGTGAATCTCTTCCCTGCTCGCCTTCGCGTCGATGACGACGACGCGGTGCGAGTAAAGCTTCGAAAGCATGATATAGGCTTCCCTGACGGCCTGGTGGAACACGGCCGGCTCACCCTCGATGCGGTCGTGCCCCTCGCCCGCTTTACGGGCCAGGGCTTCCTCCACAGGCATGTCCAGGTAGAAGGTGAGCGTCGGTTCGAGACCGCCGGTCGCCCACTCGTTGAGTCTCGCAACCGCCTCGAGCCCGACTCCCCTTGCCACACCCTGATAAGCCAGCGAGCTGTCCACGAACCGGTCGCCGATCACGACCAGGCCTTCGCGCAACGCCGGCATGACGACTTCCGCGACCTGCTGTGCCCGGTCCGCCGCGAAAAGGAGCGCCTCTGCCAGGGGTTCTATGCCGGTCCCTTCGGGGTCGAGCAGGATCTCCCTTATGCGGGCGCCGACCGCCGTTCCACCGGGCTCGCGGGAGACCAGCACCTCAAAGCCTCTCTCGGCGAGGTTTTCTTCAAGCAGTTCGACCTGGGTCGTCTTGCCCGATCCCTCGCACCCCTCGAAGGTGAAAAAAAACCCGGAGAGTTCTCCGGCGCGCGGCAGCGGACCCTCTTCCTCATCAGCCAACCGGTGCCTCCAAAACTGGCGCCTCACTTATCAGTATCTCTGACGCCTATTGTATTATTACTCCCCACTATACTGGAGATAACGCTCCGCCAGGATGTCGCGCCCGTTCGCGTCGATCGCAACGACCGCGGGGAAGTCCCTCAATATCACGCTGTAAACAGCCTCCGGGCCGAGGTCCTCCCAGGCGACAATCTCGATTCCCTCGACCATACCCCCGTGCAGGGCCGCCACTCCGCCGACCGCCGCCAGGTAGACGGCCCCGTATCGCTCGTGAAGCTCCCTGACCTCGGGCGCGCGCGGCCCCTTCCCGAGGGTCACCCGCACCCCGAGCTCGAACGTGAGCTCGAGAAAGCGGTCCATGCGTGCAGATGTCGTGGGCCCTATGGCACCGACCGGCCGCCCCGCCGCTGCCGGCGATGGCCCGGCGTAGAAGACGAGCTGGCCGGCAAGGTCGAACGGCGGCTTCTGACCGCTGTCAACCAGGTCCGCGAGCCTCCCGTGGGCGGCGTCGCGAAGGGTCAGCGCACGGCCGGCCAGGAGCACTTCCTCGCCCGCGGCGAGCGTTCGCAGTTCTTTATCATCAGGTGGCAGGTCCAGCGCTCTCAACAGCATCGGCCTCCTTGATCGAAGAGAAATACTTGCGGAGGGACCGTATCGCGATCACCCCGCCGACGATCACGACGGCTCCCCCGACCATAAGCGCTAACGTGGCTGGATAAAAGCTCTTTGATATGAAACCGAGGTTCAGGGTCTTTGAGACCGGGTTCTCTTCGGTCCAGGGAATCCATAACGTGAAAAGCCATCCTATAAACGCGAAGATCCCCATGGAAGCGAGCAGGCAGGTGCGCATGATGGTCTGCATCGCCGCGAAGACCCTCCCGCGGATTTCCTCCTCCAGGTTCTGGTGCAGCAGGGTGTATGCCGTGACGAGAAGGTAGCCGAGCAGTGTCCCTCCGATGCAGATGACAACCATGGAGAGCACGTAGACGTCGATGAGGGCGAAGACGATGAGCACTATGCCGAAGCCTACCACCGCGCGCCCGAACCATTTCTCCGTTGGAAAGACCCTGCTGGCCCACGGCGCCAGCGCGGCGCCCAGCACGACCCCCGAGAGCAGTACGGTAAGGATAAACGTGAACTTGGCCCCTGTCGCGCTCAGAACCTGTTGCGCAAAAGGGGCCCCGAGTATGTAGATCGAGCCGCCGCCGATGAAGCCGATTATCATGACGCCGAGTATGGAGCGGGTGAGCTGGTTGGTCCGCATGAACTTGAGCCCCTCCCTGAGGTCGCTCCAGATGTTCCTGAAAGATATATCCGGCTTTCCCTCGGTCCGGCGAGGGAAGGCGACGGTGAATATCAACATCGCCGATATGATGAAGGTGAACGCGTCGATGATGAACGCGAACCGGTGCTGGAAGTTCGCCTGTGTGGTGATCCGCGATATGAAAGGAAGGGTCTTGTATATCAACGCCGCGAGGCCGAGGAATACCGTCGCGATCATGGTGCCGAGCGCCATCGTCAGATAGGTGCTGGTGGACATCATGGAGTTCGCGGTCATCACCTCGTCCGGCTTTACGAGGTCGGGTATGGAGGAATCCCGGGCGGGGCCGAAAAGCAGGGTGAAGCACTCGATGCCGAAGACGACACCGCATATCATCACAAGCGATTTGCTGAAGGCGAGCACGACCACGAGAACGGCGCGGGATATCTCGCAGAACATCAGGATGTTCTTGCGCTCCAGACGGTCGACCACGGCGCCCGCGACGAGCCCGAAAAGGAGAGCGGGCAGGAACCTGAAGATAAGCAACCAGAAAAGGCCCAGGCCGCCCATTCGGTTCACGGTGTCGAGCAGTACGCCTACTATGACCCAGTCGCCGATGCCGGATATGCCCTGGCCGGTCCACAGGGCGAGGAAGCCCCTGTTGCGCAGGACCTTGCGGTAGGCGGATATCTCGATGCTGACACCGGCCTGTGGCTCTTGCCTGTCCCCAGGGTCTCCTTCTAAGCCGGTAGCATCCTTATCCACGGGAAAAGTCCTTAGATCGGTATTACCTTGCGGCGCAGCTCGTGACAGTTGACGCTCACGGCCACCGGTAACGTGGCCATGTGGCAGGGCGCCGAGGCTATACGCGCACCGATGCACGTGACCGTCCCGCCCAGCGCCCCGGGACCGAACCCGAGACGGTTCACTTCATCGACGACCTCTCTCTCGCGAGCCGCCGTCACCGGGTCCGGGTTCTCGCGGTCGAGTGTCTCGAGAAGGGACTTTTTCGCGAGTTTCGGAGCCCTGTCGAAGCTCCCGCCGATACCCACCCCGAGCACCAGCGGGGGGCATGCGCACGCGCCGACCTCGGCGGCGACATCGCGCACGAACCGGAGCACTCCCGGCCAGCCGGCACCGGCAGGCAGCATCCCCAACCGGCTCGCGTTCTCGCAGCCGCCTCCCTTTGCCATAACCGCCAGTGTCGATTGCCCGCCGAATGCGACATCGACCTCGACCAGCGGCGGGGTATTGTCGCCGGTATTGGCGCGGCCGTCTACCGGGTCCGCGACCACCGAAGGCCTCAGGGAACCGCCAGCAGTGGCGCGTGCCACGGCCCGGGCGGCCTCAACCTCAAGGTCGCCCTCGAGGCATGCGTCGCCACCGAGGGTGAGAAAGACGGTGAACATGCCGGTGTCCTGGCACAGCGGCACGCCCATCTCCCCGGCGACCCTCGCATTCTCGATGATAAGGTCTATGACCTTCCGCGCGGACTCGGATTTCTCGTTCTGGCGCGCGCGCGAGAGCGCCTCGAGCACGTCTTGCGGGAGAACTGTTGAAATCTCGAGACAGAGTGACTCTATCCGGGGTCCGAGGTCCGACGCTCTAATGGTTTTCATCGGTCGCAACCGTCCCGAGTGCCTGAATCCTCTTGCTCACGCCACCCGCGGCCCGGCGGAGCGACTCCTTCTCGGAGTCCGAAAGCGGTAGTTCCAGGACCTCCAGCACGCCCTGGCGGCCGAGGCGCGCGGGTACGCCGAAGAATATCCCCTCGATACCGTATTCCCCGCTCAAGTAGGCGCTGACCGGGAGGATCCTTCCGGTATCGCCGAGAACGGCAAGTGCCATGATCCCTGTCGAGACCGCCGGGGCGAAATAAGCGCTGCCCGTCTTCAGGTGGCCGACTATCTCGGCCCCGCTGTCGCGCGTGCGCTCTGTCACACGCCCGAGGACCTCCGCTTCGATGGCCTCGGAAAGAGAGGATTCACCGGCCTTGGACCAGTCGGACAGGGGCACCATGTCGTCCCCATGGGTCCCCAGTACGAGCGCCTGGACCTCCCGGGGGTCAAGCGATGCAAGTATATTTAGAAAGTAAAGGAAACGCGAGGTATCAAGGACTCCCGCCATCCCCATCACGCGGCTCGCGGGCAGGCCCGATGCCTTCCAGGTGGTGTAGGTCATCTCATCGAGAGGATTCGTCACGACTATCACCACGGCGTCCGGAGCGGAGCGGGCAACCTCTCCTGCTATCGAGGCGACGATGGGCGCGTTCTTCTCGACGAGTTCCAGGCGCGACATGCCCGGCATACGCGGGTAACCCGCTGTTATCACGACAAGGTCGGACCCCTCGACCAGGCGGGGGTCGGTGCCGCCCTCGACGCTCGCGGTCGAGCCTGCGTAGAGAAGCGACTGCCCGAGGTCGAGTGCCGTCCCCCTGGCTTTGCCATCCACGTTGTCAACGAGGACCAGGTCGAGACTCGCCGAAAGCGCGAGGTAGAAGGCGGTTGTGGCACCCACATGCCCGGCGCCGAATACTGTGACTTTGTCCATGATAGCCTCTGTGTTCGATAGTTACTTCTACCGTGCGCCCGTGTCTCCCTGTACGGACGGTACGTCTTTCTCACCATCCGCCCGGTCTTTCTTGGTGGGGCACTCTGGATCGAGGCAAAGCTCCCAGGGCCTGCGCCGCGCCACGAGCACTTTTATCTTCGGGCTGCCGCACTCCTCGCAGGTCTCCCCCGACCCGACGATCCCACCCTTCTGCGGTAGAGGATACAACTGTTCACAGTCGGGGTAGCTCCCGCAGCCGGCGAAACGTTTCCCGGACTTTCTCGCCCTTCTTATCTGGATCTCCCCGCCGCAGCGGGGGCAGGCCCCCAGCACGGTGTCGCCTTTTATCCCATCGCGTATCTCGCGGGCTATCTCCTCTTTCTGCTCCTCCATGATCTCGAGTATCCCGGAGAGGACCTCTCGCGACCGGTTCACCACTGCATCGAGCGACTGCTGCCCTTCGGCTATCCCGTCCATGTCGGTCTCGAGCTGGGCGGTCATCTCGGGGGTCGCCACGGGACCGGCGTGGCGCTCGAGCGCCCCTGCTACCGCTATCCCCATCCCGCTCGGCTTCAGAGGGCTGCCGTAGACATATCCCCTCTCCTCGAGGTTCTGGATTATCGAATGCCGGGTGGACTTCGTCCCCAGGCCGAGTTCCTCCATCTTCTCTATTAGCTTTCCCTCGGTGAAGCGCGCCGGTGGCTGCGTCTGCTTCGCCTCCAGCTCCCTGTCCACGACGCGAACAGTATCGCCCTCCGCGAGGTCGGGAAGCTCCTCGTCCTTCTTACGGAAGTACTGGTAGTAACGCAGGAAACCCTCGCTCGCAATCATGTCGCCGCGCGCCAGGAAGGGCTCGCCGCCGATATCCAGGTCGACCCTGGTGGACTGAGCCAGCGCCGGGTCCGCGAGTGTTGCGAGAAACCGCCTCGCCACGAGCTCGTAGACCCTCCACTCGGGCCCTTTGAGCTTATCCTTTGAAGCGGAGTCGGTGGGGTGTATCGGTGGGTGGTCCGTGGCGAACTTCTTCCCGCGGGTGGGCTTGAACTGCCCCTTCTCCAGGAGCTCTTTCGCGAGCGGGCCTATGACATCGGCGCCGGCTATGGATTCCAGTATGGCCCGCATCGAAAGCGAATCCGGATACACGGTGTTGTCAACCCTCGGGTAGCTGATGAGTCCCCTCATATACAGAGTCTCCGCGATATTCATAGCCCGCGCGGGTTGTAACTTGATGCTGGAGGCGGCCGCCAGGAAGGCCGTGGTGTTGAACGGGGCGGGGGGGTTTATGGTGCGGTCCTTCTTTCTCACGGAAGTGACCGTGCCCTCCTCGCCGATTTTCTCGAAAGCGGCTCGAGCCGCCGTTTCGTCGGTGAAGCGATCTTTCTGGTGACGCGCCGTGAATGTCCCGCCCCCGTCCTGGAGCGTTACCCTTACCTGCCAGTAATCCTCGGGCTTGAACGCCTGTATCACCCTCTCCCTGTCCACCACTATGGCCAGGGTCGGGCTCTGCACGCGGCCGACTGAGAGGAACCTCGCGCCGAGCCGGGTTGTGGCGAGCGAGATGAAACGGGTCAGCGCCGCTCCCCATATGAGGTCTATGTCCTGGCGGGCCTCACCTGCGCGGGCAAGGTCGGTATCGAGCTCGTCGTGCCCGCTGAAAGCGCGCTTGATCTCCACCGGCGTGAGGGCAGAGAAACGCGCGCGGCTGAAGGTGGCCTTTGGGTTCGCCTCCAGGACCAGCCCCATTACGTCCGCGCCGATAAGCTCGCCCTCCCTGTCATAGTCGGTAGCTATCACCACGCTTTCGGCTTCTTTCGCGAGCCTCTTCAAAGTCGCGGCGAGGGTCTTCTCAGCCGGCGTTTTCACGATGTCGGCATCGAGCAGGTCCCTGGGGTCGACCTGCTGCCACTGCCGGTACTCATCGGGGAAATCGACCTTCATTATGTGACCGCGCAGGCCGAGGCACTTGACCTCCTCCCCGTTCGAGTCGAAGACATACACGGGGCTTCGTGCGGTCCCCTCGCGCTTTGCCTTGCCTCCGGAGAGTACGGTCGCGATGCGACTGGCGGTTTGATTCTTCTCTGTCACTATCAACTTCATGGCAAAGAAGTCTACCGGATAGAAAGAGAAAGGGTCAATTTACCTCAGGAAGCCTGACCGCCCGCGGCAGGGCTCCCTACTTGAAGAACAGAGGGACAAATAGCAGGGAAACGACAGTCATCACCTTTATGAGGATGTTCATGGCGGGTCCCGAGGTATCCTTGAACGGGTCACCCACCGTGTCACCCACGATGGAAGCCGCGTGCGTGGGGGTACCCTTGCCCCCAAGGTTCCCGCCCTCGATAAACTTCTTGGCGTTATCCCAGGCTCCACCCGCGTTCGTCATCATGATCGCGAGTATGAAACCGCAGACCAGCGCACCCGCCAGGAATCCGGCCAGCGCCTCCACGCCCAGGAACCTGCCAATCAGGAGCGGCAAGGCGATTGCGAGCGATCCGGGAAGGAGCATTTCGTATATGGCTGTACGCGTAGTCATGTCAACACACCTGGCGTAGTCCGGCCTGGCGCCCTCCTTGCCCTCGCGAAGCCCCGGTATCTCTCTGAACTGCCGCCGGACCTCCTCGACGACGGAAAAGGCCGCCCGTCCGACCGCGTTGAGCGTCAGCGAGCTGAAGATGAAGGGCAGGCATGCTCCCAGCAGAAGGCCAACGATGAACTTGTAGTCGCCCACGACGTCCACCCTGGACAGCCCGGTCGCCTGTGCGAACGCCGCGAAGAGAGCGAGCGCCGCCAGCGCCGAGGACCCTATCGCGAACCCCTTGCCTATCGCGGCCGTGGTGTTCCCGGCAGAGTCGAGGTTGTCGGTTATCTCCCTGACCTCCGGTCCGAGCTTCGCCATCTCGGCGATTCCGCCCGCATTGTCCGCGACCGGCCCGTAGGCGTCGACCGACACGACCATCCCTGTGGTGCAGAGCATCCCCAGGGCAGCGAGGCCGATAGCATATATGCCCCCTCCGCCGGGGATCGCACGGTTCCCCGTCCAGAAGGACACTCCCATGGCGATGCCGACCATGATTATCGGTAAGGCCGTCGAGAGCATGCCGGTCGCCAGACCGCGGATTATCGTTGTCGCCGCTCCCGTCTGGGAAGCCTTCGCAATCTCCTGGACGGGCCTGTAGTGGTCGGAGGTAAAGTACTCGCACACCAGGCCTATGCCCATCCCGGAGCCGATCCCCATCACCAGCGACCACGCGAGCCCGATATATCTCGATCCCAGTATCGCCCAGACCAGCAGGATCGAGCTTACCGTCGCGAGGACCGCGGTTATGTATGTGGCGCCGGTCAGCGCCCTCTGCGCGCGCCCTCCCGGCCGTATCCTGACCAGGAGCGTGCCCAGGACGCAGCAGACGATCCCGGCGCCGGCTATCGCGAGAGGAAGTAACATACCCCTCGCTCCGAGGACAGGGCCCCCGGGGTGCAGCCTGGTGCGGTAAACGATGCCCGAACTGGCGATCGCTATCGGAGCCACGATCGCCGCGACGTATGACTCGTAGAGGTCCGCGCCCATTCCGGCGACGTCACCCACGTTGTCTCCCACGTTATCGGCGATGACGGCGGGGTTGCGAGGGTCGTCCTCCGGTATGCCCGCCTCGACCTTGCCGACAAGGTCGGCGCCGACGTCGGCCGCCTTCGTGAAGATGCCGCCGCCGACGCGCGCGAAGAGCGCCACGGACGATGCCCCCAGCAAGAAGCCCAGCATGATGTACGCGGAGTTCCAGAAGCCGAACCAGACCTCGAAGATAAGGTAGCAGATGGTAAGGCCGAGCAGGCCGAGCCCCGCGACCGTCATTCCCATCACTGCGCCGCTCCTGAACG
>Ga0315284_10004798_pt1 | contig 19207 bp, 13 predicted proteins | sample YL17G09_16_MG_FD_203696 | JGI IMG/M metagenome (GOLD analysis project Ga0315284, IMG submission 203696) | Sediment microbial communities from Yellowstone Lake, YNP, Wyoming, USA - YL17G09_16 | ecosystem: Environmental > Aquatic > Freshwater > Lake > Sediment | place: USA: Wyoming | collected... | reverse complement strand
CGGCGAGCACGTAGCAGTCGTGCTTGAGCGCCATCTCGGCTACCGCTTCAATGTCGGCCTTGGTCATCACGCCGCCGCATGGATTGCCGGGCGAGTTGATGATGATGAGCTTGGTCTTGGGCGTGACTAGGCCCTTGAACTCGTTTACGTCAAAGCTAAACTCGCGCTCCTCGCGCAGCGGCAGCGGCACTGGCGCGCCTTCCATGAAATTGATCATGCTCTCGTAAATCGGAAAGCCCGGGTTGGGATAGATCACCTCGTCGCCCGGGTTGACCAGCGCCATGATCACATAGAACATGATGGGCTTGCCGCCCGGCACGACGACGACGTTCTCTGCCTTGACGGGAATCTTGCGCGTTTCAGCGATGTAATCGGCAATCGTCTCGCGCACGGGCATCAGCCCGGCGGCGGGCGTGTAATGCGTAAAGCCCTGGTCGAGCGCGTCCTTGGCAGCCTGCTTGATATAGCCGGGCGTGTCAAAGTCAGGCTCGCCGATTTCCATGTGGATAATCTCTTTGCCTTGCGCCTCGAGCGCCTTGGCGCGGGCCAGCACCTCGAACGCGGTCTCGGTGCCCAGTCGGCTCAAGCGATCAGCGAACGGTTTCATGATTCCATCCTTTCTCTTTATCAGATGAGGACAAGGAGAGGGAGACAAGGAGATCAACGTTCTCCTTGTCACCTTGTCTCCTTGTCAGCTTTTCACAGCGAACGCGCGGCATCAATCTCCGCCTGCAAACGAGCCAGCCGCGCGTCGCGGTCTCGCACGAATCGTTCGATGCCTTCCAAAATCCAGCGCGGTGAAAGATGCGCTTCTTCCAGCACCTCGGCCAGCGTGCCGCCGGTGCGCCAGCGGTTGTCCCAGTCGGCGGAGAGCGCATACTCTTCGGCCGTCTTGTTGAACAGCCAGTCGTGCATCAGCCAGCGGGCCTGCGTGGTAATGACCATTGAGTTGGCGCGGTCGCCGGGCGAGAGCACCTTGTTGCGGTATTCCTCTGACTGAAGCGCGAATAGTTGCGGGCTGGCCGCACAGATGACCTTGATGTTCAGATTGCGCTGCTCGAATTCCGGCAGCAGCTTGATAATGCCGACCATGGCGCTCGTGCCTTGCACAATGACCGTGCCGCCGCGGGGTTTGCCGGGCGCTTGCGCGTAATCGCGCACGACGTAGGCCCCACGCGCCGCTTCAAAGTGCGAGGGGATGCCCAGCTTTTCGCGGTCAGGGATTTCGATGGGCGGGCGAGTGAGATGCAATCCGACGATGGGCACGTTTTGCTTGAGCGCCGCGGCCAGCAGCACCGGCACTTCGTTGTATTCCCACGGGTGCACGTTAATGATCTGCCCATCAGGGAAAAGCTGCGTTGCGCCGGGCGAAAAGATGCCAAAGTGCGTGCGGCTATCGTCGGCGGTCTCGGGACCAGAGTGGCCGGCGATCCAGATGACTTTGCCGACTTTCCACTGGCAATCTTGGGCGAGCTGGCTGAGCAAGCGGAACATGCCGTATTTCAAGTACGAGAACGAGCCATACGTCGAGCACGCGCCCCAGAAACCCTCAAACTCTTTTTCCGGGTCGGGCGCAAAGTTGACCGTCGCCATGCCACACAGTATACCCGAATTAGCGAACTCGGTGATCTCTTGCGGCAGCAACACGCCATCGGGCGTGCCGTATCGCTCATACCAGCCCCAGCCCTTGAAATCGCCATAGCCTTTGGCAAAGCCGCTAATGTTGGTCGAGTCGGCCAGGTCGGCGGATGCGGCCATGAACAGCGGGCGGTCGTATTCCTTTGCGCCGAATGAGTTGACCCATGCGCCCCACTTCATCAGCGCCGCGCGATTCGCAATGTTCGTGCCCGGCTTGACGTAGATATCGGCGGGATAGTTGCGAAAGTCGTACAGCCGCTCGTCCTTGAAGGGATTGCCGCGCTTGTTCAGCTTATAGGTCGGCATCTCTTCGGGCACGCTATCGCCCAACGCTACCAGCGTATCGGCCAGGTAATCCACCAGCGCCTGATCGCGGTGCAGCACGTCAATCACCGCTTTCAGGTTGGCTTTGAACTCGGCCTTCAGCTCGGCGGGGTCTTCGGGTGCACAGTTGCCATAGTTCTGGAACGTGGCGCCGTATTTTTCGGCGAACGGGCGCTTGGTCTCCCAGAACAGCTCGCAGTTCATCTTGTGCGGCACGCCGTGAACCGGGTTGTCGTACTTTAAATAGCCGCGACCTTTGCGCGTCTTGACCCAGGCCACGCTCGGCACGCGATTGAGATTCTCGCCATGCACCATCGCCAGCATCGCCTGCGTCACCGGCCCCCACTCACTGCCGAATTCCGCTCCGAACACGCGCCAGCCGTGCGAGCCAAACCAATCGTTGGGCGAGCCGTACATCACCGTGCTCACGGGATGGTCGTCAATCCCATAATCGTTCCAGTCCACCACGTAATAGAGATTGTCCAACGCCAGCCCGTAGGCCGAGTTGAACGTCTCGTGATTGACGCCGGGCGTGAGGCCCGCTTCGCCCTCAAACGCAAACACCTTGACGCCTTGCGCGCCGGCCCGCTTGAGCGCGAGCGCTTCGCCGGCCGCCGCCGGAGTGCCGTGCCCCGAAGGCCCGGTGTTGAATTTGAGGAATAGCGTCTTGCCTTCCATCTCGGCGTGGCCCGACAGCCCCTTGTTGTGCCGGAAGCCGAGCAAGTCTTCCCAGGTCAACATGCGCTCTTCGGGCTTGGGGATATAGTAGCGCTGGTCGCCGGTCTGCTGATACTTGATGCGCATGGCTTCGTTGAGCACGGCCAGCGTGCAATAAACGAGCGGGATGGTATGCCCGCCCACCAAAACGAACCGGTCGCCAAATCGCTTTTCAGGATGGCGAATGTCCCAGCGCATGACGCCACTGAAAAGTGTGACGATCAGAGCGGGCACCTTGGAGCGTGAGCCGCCCGGGTGCCCGCTCTGGCGATAATTCAAGATGACGTCAATGAGCTGGTCAATCAAATCCTTGGTCTTTTCCCAATATTCAAAGTATTGGGCCACTTGGCGATAGCGATGCGCTATCTTGTCTTCACTTGCGCGATCCATGGTCACTCCTTTGGGGACTGTGTGAGGAAAAGGTTACCGGCTTGACGATGGTTCCGTTGTCAGACATTAGAATTGTAGCATGGGCAGGCGTAAAAAGTCAAGGAAGGGTGTAACGTGTTGAAAGGCAATTAATCACGTGGGTAGACCTTCCCGCAAGCCGCCGGCTTTCGGGAAGGTCGGGAAAGTTGACTTACGGCGCGCCATAGTCGCGCATCACGATGTTTCGAGTATTCATGCTGCATCTCCGAGTCTGAGGCTTGCGCAGAATGAGTGTAAGCAGGCGGTTTCCTATCTCTCCAAAGGGAAGTGAACGCGGCGGCTCAGATTCCAGTACACCGTGTATCCGGCAATGGATTGAGCCTCACATCTGATATTCCGAGCTGTCAGATAGCTGGCAAATGCCTGCTCCTCCTCCGATCCCGCCAAAAAGATAACAGCCGGATCGGGCGAACTTTCAACCTCTGCCACATAGGGCTGATAGCGGTTCCATCCGACTTGGTTACCCGGCCCGATGGTGAACGGGACAATCCTCTCCTGGCTTTCAAAAGCAAGGCAATAGCTGGTCCAGTAATCTGCATACACATGGCGGACGTCGTGCTCATCCAGCCAATTTACCAAGACTCGATGTCTATCCACCAAAGGCGGCTTGATGCTCAGGTTGCTGTAGAGATTGAGAACCAGTAACCCACCGAGTAAGGCTAGCCGCAGTCTTGGGGTTTTCTGCGTCAGGCGAAACAGTGCCAGCATAGCCAACGGAATGGCGCTGTACAGCGGCAAGAGATAACGCGGCTCTGACAACAACACAAAAGAAACTCGGCCTACAACAAAAAACGTGGCAAAGAGAAGGACTGTCACGGCGATAAAGAGTGGCAAGAGAATATCGCCACGGCCAAGTTGTTGGACTCCGATCCACAAGACAATCAGACACATCACCGCGCTGAGGCCAATACCCAAGGCATAGATCGCTCCTTGCGCCGCCATCTGGCTGGCGAATTGCGGATCCACACTAGGCTGCCAAAAACCCAAGAGCACAGGTAGAGCTAGCGTGACGAGGCCAACCAAGCGATGAAACGAATCGGCCAGCGAGGGCATGATGGGAAGCAACGATAGCACATAGCAAACAACGAACAACGCGACTGCTGCGAGCGCACCCCCTGCTATTCTCGCTCTTGGCGACAAGGTCGAGGATAGACTGGGGCGCTGCCAGGCTATTTTGATCCCGGCCGCCAGAACAAGGGCTGCAATATAATAGCCCGTGACATAGAGAACCCAGAAACTCAAAGCCAGTAAGAGAAGCAAAACAAGCAACTTGGCCGCGTTTGCTTTGCGCCGCAAATCCGCTGCCAGAACCAGGCTCATTGTGCCGAGCGCCAAAACGACAATGTAACCAGCGCCGGCCCTCAGCCCCCAGATAGTGAGCATGGATGGCGGAACAGCCGCATAGAGGGCGCTCATCAGGCCAATCGTCCGCCCGTACAACTTGCTGCCCAGCCAATAGATAGCTCCGACAAAGACGATGGAAAAACCCAAGGGCACAATCCTCAACACGATCCGATTCATCCCAAATACGGCGAATAGGGGAGCCGTCAGATAAGACTCTAGGGGGCCGTGATAACGGATGCCATAGTCGAAAAGTGGACGCGCCCCGTGGCGGATGTGTTGAGCCATCAAGCCAGTCGCCGCTTCATCGCTGATGATAGGCTGCAAGGTAGTGAGCAGCATGAACACCCGGAACAGCAAGGCCAGCATCAGGATAAGAGGCAAGGCATACTTTTTCATTTGATTTGGGTCAGGTCACTCATCTTTTCCACTCTGTTCGACGAGATGCAAGTCTACCACAATTCCGGCAATCTATATCAAGCAATGAAACGAATGACTGCGCGTTTGGTTTTACCACGCGCCAGCTTCACGCCGGTCAGCAGCCCGATCCGACCACCGGATCGCGCGCGGTGCCCATTTACCAGACCACGTCCTACGTGTTCAAGGATACCGATCATGCGGCCCGCCTGTTTGCCATGCAAGAGTCCGGCAACATTTACACCCGCATCATGAATCCAACCAGCGATGTGTTCGAGCAGCGTATAAAAACCTTCCCGAAAGCGGGGAGCTTTCGGGAAGGTGGGAGAGTTGACTTATGGCGCGCTATAGTCGCGCATCACGACTGGCAAGTAGAGTTTCACGCTGCGTTTCGTGATGCGGATGCGGGCCTGGGGGCAGTTTGGATCGGCATCCTGGCGGAGAATAGTGACGGTGTTGCTGGTCACGTTCTGTATGTTCGTGCCTTGCCACCCATTGATCCAGTGGTGGTTTCCCCCTGCGAATTGCTGGTGAATGCCCAGGCCACCGGGGTCTCTACATTCTCCATTCACCAGCATCATGTCAGGGTCCCAGCCCAGGTTATGCGGGAACGGAAATGCCGTGCCGGGCGCAATGGGCTGCCAGCCCAGAGTTACCAGGCTGTCATAGTCTGGTGGGGCCCCATACACCACTTCAACTCGCACTTGTTCGGCCACAGTGTCGGAAAGGAAGCGGGTCACCTGGACTGTATTGGTGGTCAGGTGATGCCAGAAGGCCCCTAACGTTCCGGTGAGGGGATTTACCGACAGGCCACCGTAGGCATAGCGGTGAATGCCCAGGGCCGTGCTGCTGAACGTCAGGTTGACTACCAAGTCCGTAGCTGTGACTGCTAGGCCGTGCTGGATGGTGATCGGCTCACCAGGGGTGATGTTCTCCCACTCGCCAGGGTAGACCGTGGTGGAGGTGGGCGGAATCCAGACATTGATGCGGATCTCGTCGGCTGCGTTGTCGTTGGATTGACGAACGACCTGGATTGTGTTAGATGTGAGACGTTGCCAGTATGCGCCGTAGCGTAGAGTGCCGGATACGATGCCGCCGTAACCGTAGCGGTTGATGCCCAGATTGCCATCTGTGTCTTTGAACCACAATTCTACGGCATAGTCGTCTGGATTGCCGCCCAGGTTGTGAGTGAACGTCCGCGCGGTGCCCTCAGTGATGGTCACCCACTTGCCCCAGTAGGGCATGGCGGCGATGGTCGAGTTCGGGACGAGCCTGGCGGATGGGGATGGGCTGGCGATGACGATGTATGCGCCAGCCAGCAAGATCAGGATTGTGATGACCAGGGCGAAAATGAAGGTGGGTATATTTCGAATTTTCATTTTGTGTCTCCTTTCAAAAATCTGTGGTGCGCGCAGCGCTAGAGCGCAACAAGTTAGCGGCAACTGCAAGTCTGATCCGTTCATCACCTCCTCTGGCGCACTCATTGCTTCATCAAGCCTGATACACGATCTTTCCCCCCACCATCGTCATGGCAATGGTGGCGTTCCACAACTGCTGGACCGAGGCTGTGTAGGGATCCTGATTCCACACAGCCAAATCAGCCAGCTTGCCAACCTCGATAGAGCCTTTGATTTTCTCCTCGTGCGCGGCATAGGCCGCTTCAAGCGTGTGCGCCCGCAGCGCCTCCTGGATGGTCATGCATTGTTCAGCCCCCACGACTCGATTGGAGGCAGTCAAGCGGCTCACCGCCCCGGCCAACGTTACTTGCGGTGTGTACCACGGAGTCGTCGGCGCGTCGGAGCCGAGCGCCACATGGACGCCAGCCTCCAGCCACTCACGAGTGACAATCGCTCGCCGCATTCGTTCCTCGCCAAAAACGGTCTGCCAATGGTCTCCCCCCACACGGAGAAATTGAGGCTGAGTGCTGACGACCACTCCCAAGTCCTTCATCCGCCTGGTTGCCTGCGGCGTGCAAAGGACGCAATGCTCGATGCGATGGCGTGGGTCGGAGCGCGGGTTGGCTTTCATCGCCTCCTCGTAGGCGTCGAGCGTCAGGTCTACCGCCGCGTCGCCAATGCAGTGGACGCAGATTTGCAGGCCCGTGTCGTGCAGAGCGCGGACGGTTTGCTTAAAGCTCTTGGGCTCCCAGGTGGCCAAGTCCCACCTCACGCCATTGTGCGGCTGATGGCAATAGGCCATCTGGGCCTGGCCGTCGAGCAGGAACTTGAAGCCGGCAAAGCGGATGAACGGGTCGTCGTAGCGCTTGATTTCTTTGAGCGCCCGATCGAGGTCTTGCGGCCATTCCAGCGTGTAATAGACGGCGCCGCGCAGCGTCATCTTGCCTTGCTGGCCGACTTCACCATAGATGCGAATATTGTCTACGCCGCGCACGTTGTTATCCTGAAAGCTGGTGATCCCGCAAGCGGCAAACACGGGCAGGCTCGAGACAATGTTTTCTCGCGTCATATCTTCAGTGGAGAGGGGAATGTGCCGCCGCAGCACGTCCATCGCCCGGTGATTGTAAAAGACGCCGGTCGGCTCGCCCTTGGCATCCCGCTCGATGACGCCGCCGGAGGGGTTGGGCGTGCCGGCGGTGACGCCGGCCATCTTGAGCGCCAGGCTGTTGGCCGAGCCATAGTGCCCGCCCTGTTGCAGCACCCAGACCGGGTGGTTGGGCGAGGCCGGGTCCAGGTCGTGTCGGTTCGGCAGCCGACCTTCGCTCAAGGCCAAAAAGTAACCTTGCAGCCATTCCCCTTTGGGTTTCTTGGCCAACGCCTCGGCCAGCCTGGCTTGCAGGTCCTTGATCGTCTTGACCTCTGGCGGCATAAAGGCCACGTAACTGCTCTGCATCAAGCCCATGACCTGCACGTGATTGTGAGGATCAATCAACCCGGGCGTGATCGTTTTTTCCTTCAGGTCCACTACTTTTGTCTTTTCACCGACCAGGGTCTTTATCTTCTCGGTGGTTCCTACGGCCTGGATCAATCCATCCTTGATGGCGACGGCCTGAGCGAGGGTATCGGCGGCATCCATTGTGATGACCTTGCCGTTCAGTAGCAGCATATCGGCGGAGCCTGGCGCTGAAGCGGTCGGAGTGATGGAAGGCGTTGCCAGGCGAGTGGGTGCGCCCGTGGGCGTAAACGCGGGAGCAGGGGCAGAGGTGGAAACGACGCGGGTGGCAACCTCTGGCTCGCGCCCGCAAGCCAGCGCCGCGCCAGCCAACGCAGTACCGGCGCCGATCAAGAACTCGCGGCGGGTGACGCGGGAAGGTCGTGGTTTACTCATGGGTTCCTCCTCTTGTGTTGAGCGCACTTGTTCCGGGTGGCCTTCACGCGGCAGTCACTAGAATTTCCAACTCGGATCGTTTGCGGTCAGTATAGCAACCGACTATCAGGAAACTATCAGGACAGAGAGCCATACCGTATACTGAGCGCGCTTGAAAACGAGTGGCCCTCTGGGGCCAAGTTCTTTGTAGCAGCCGCACGCTTCGCGCCATGCGGCTGCGAACAACCCACTATAGAGTATGGCTGACCGGGCAAAAGTTGCCCGACCTTGCAGCCAACAATCAGCCAACCATTGGGAGGTTGGTGTTGGGGAGAAAGGGAAAGCGTTAACCGCTGGCGACGAGCTTGTACCCTCGCCCGCGCACGGTGAGGAGCAGCGCGGGATTGCGTGGGTCAGGCTCTAGCCTCTCGCGCAGCCGCTTGACCAATCGCTCGATCTGGTAGTCGTACACCTCTGCCTGGTATTCGGGCCAGACCGCTTCGGCGATCTCTTGCTTGCTACACACGCGGCCTGCGTTCCGGTAGAGGAGATCAAAGAGAGCTTGTTCTTTCGGAGAAAAAGAGACCAGGTTCCGGTTGACCCAGACCTCGCCGCTGGCCTCGTCTACGATCAACAGAGGCAGCTCGGTCACGCGGAGAGTAGCCTCTGGATCACGGAAAGTAAAGACGCCGCTGGCAACCGTGATCTCGTCGCCATCGCGCAACGTCTGCGGTTCGGTGATGCGACGACTGTTGAGAAAAGTGCCATTGGCGCTACCCAGGTCGCGCAATGTGCAGCTTTCGCCGTCCCAGCCGATCTCGGCGTGATGGCGAGAAGCTCGCGGATCGGGAATGAAAACCTGGCAGTGGGGCGAGCGGCCCAGCGTGGTGACGGGTTCTGCCAGAGGAAACCGTCGGCCAGCGCGATCCACCAGGTAGGGCACGTTCTCCGTCACGGCGTCACCTTGTAGACGATGCGCAGCGTCGGTCGGTCGGCGGGGCTGGGTTGTTCGCTCATATAAACCCAGTGGTGAGCTTGATTGTGGCTACCTGCCGACATCATCACGACCAGGCCACAGTTGGTCTTGCTCTGTTGACGCCAGGCCTCTACCGCCTGGGTGACATTCAAGCTCAACTGTCCTGCGTTGGGCACAGGCGCAAGGTCGAGCGGCGTGGGGTCATAGTCCACGCCCGCGGCAAGGCCCGGCGCGCTCCATGGCGCATTGTAGGTTGCCTTGCTCGGCTCCCAGGGCGTCATCACCTGATAAACGACGGCAGCGCCAGGAAACGATTCTTTGCCCCATCGTTCCACCCGCAACGTGAGCGTGGCCGAAACGACCATTGCGCTGGCGGGCAGGCTCGATAGATCAAAGCGCAGCAGAATCCTATCAGGCGTGAGCGGGCCTTGCAGGTGAACCAAATCGGTCTCGTGCCAGGCTTGGTCGGGCGTGTCAGGATCGAGCCAGGTGTCACTCACCACTTTTGATCCTTCCAGGACAAGCGCGGCATGTCCCGGTTGGAGCGTGGGCGCGGGAGTGAATCGCGCCAGGTATCGCTGTACCCGCCAATCGCGAGTGAGAAACATCATAGCCAGGCAAAAGATAATGGTGGCGGTGACCAGCGCCGCGCCAAGCAGCCTACTGCGCTTTTTTCCCGCGACCGGCGTCGTGCGGCGCGAGAGGCTTGGACGCTGAGAGGAAAACAGCGCGGCCTCGAGCGACCCGATGGCGGCGTAAAGCGCGCGGCCCATCTCGCCCGCGCTCTGAAAGCGGTCGTCGGGATTTTTCGCCATCGCCTTGAGAATCACTCGCTCGATGGACTCGGGCAGGTCAGGGCGCACGGAGCGAGGCGAAGGCAGCGGCGCGGTGATGTGCTTGAGAATAATCGCGTAGGGAGTATCCGCATCGAAAGGAACGCGCCCGGTGCACAGTTGATACAAGAGCACGCCCAGCGCATAGATGTCGGAGCGGGCGTCGCCGGTTTCTCCTTTCCCCTGTTCCGGCGACATGTAAGCCGGCGTGCCCAGCGTGCTACTGCTCCCGGTGATAGTCGTCGCCTCCATCATCCGCGCGATGCCAAAGTCGGTCAACACCGGGCGTCCATCGGCGGTGACGATGACGTTGGACGGCTTGACATCGCGGTGCATCATCCCCTGGCGGTGAGCGCGATCCAGCGCATCGGCCAGCGCGCCGACGATGCGCCCCACTTCTGGCAGCTCCATCCGCTCGCCCCGACCATCCAGATCGTGCAGCACGGACTTGAGGCTTTTGCCTTTCAGGTACTCCATCACCAAAAATGCCAGGCCCTGGTCGGCGTCAAAATCATAGACGCGGACGATGTGGGGATGCTCGAGCGCGGCGACCGCGCGTGCCTCGCGCCGAAAGCGAGCGGCAAAATCCTCGTCGCCGGTCAGGTGAGGATGCAGAACCTTGATGGCAACGTACCGATCCAGGTCGGGCTGGAAGGCTTTGTACACCTGCGCCATCCCGCCCTGGCCGATCTTTTCAATCAGGCGGTATTTGCCGAGGGTACAACCGACGAGGTTGAACATGCCGGAAGGCCCGGCGGTATCACTGGCTGTCGGGACAGGCTTGTCTGCGTCCATCGTTGGGTTTCCTTGGGCCTCGTCACCAGTATACTCATCCGAGAAAATTCAGCAAGGGGCACGCTAAGGATTTGTAAAAGAATAACTTGCGCTCCCGCCGGATTGCCAAATAGCGCCAATTGGCGCTACTGATAATCCGCCGGTCTATTGCCTGGATTTGGCACGCTGCGCGCAGGCCGAGCTAAATGGAAAGTTATTTAATTCTCATTCCTAAAGCTAGTTTTGCCTCACGTGATCGTAATCAACGTCTGCCCCTGCTCCACATTCTGACGGAGCTGCGTGCGCACGCCGGACACGACGCCATCGCGCGGCGCTTTGATCTCGTTTTCCATCTTCATGGATTCGAGGATCACGAGCACGTCGCCTTGCTGGACAACGTGGCCGAGCATGGCCGGAATGGCGACGATGAGACCCGGCATGGGCGCTTTGATTTGCAGCTCGCCGCCGGTCGGCGCAAACCCGCGTACCGCCTGCGCCAGCCGCCGCGCCCGCTCATCTTCGACGCGCGCGTTGAACAGGTGGCCCAACAGCAAAACCTGATAGTCGCCGTCCGCTTCGTTCACCAGCAGCTCGTAAGAATGGTTGTCGAGCAGTAGCGAAAATTCGGTGACCTGATCAATCGAGAAAAAATCTACCGCGAGCGTCTCCCCATCCACCGTCACCTGGTCGTCGCGATTCACATCCATAATAAACGTCTGGCCGCCCACCGTCGTTGCGTACTTCACTTTGCCCTCTCCCTGGCCTACTTTTTCCTTGCCTGCTTATCTCTTTACTCGCCCGGCCAATTTCCAGTTGCTCACATCTTGCGTTGGGCCGTGCACGATTTGCGTCGCTTCCTGCCCGCGCCGATGCGCCGCCAGCGTAGCGGCGATGGCGGCCACGCGCGGCAGCTCGGGCGGAACGTCCTCGTCCATCGAAAAGCGCTGCTCGACGAACGTCGTATCGAACTGACCGCCGTGAAAGCGATGGCTTTCCAGGATCGCCTGGTGGAATGGGACGTTGGTCTTGATGCCGATGACGCGATACTCGCGCAGCGCGCGGCGCATCCGCACGATGGCCTCGCCGCGCGTCTCGCCCCACACGACGAGTTTCGTCAGCAGTGAATCATAGTAGGGCGTGATCTCGGAGCCTTCCTCGATGCCGCTATCCACGCGCACGCCCGGCCCGGAGGGACGCCCCAGCGCGTTGATGCGCCCGGTCGAGGGCACGAAATCGTTGAATGGGTCTTCGGCGTTGATGCGGCACTCGATGGCCCAACCGTTGAGGTGAATGTCGTCTTGCGCGTAGCGCAGCTTGCGCCCGCGCGCGATGCGGATTTGCTCCTTGACGATGTCTATCCCCGTGACCATCTCGGTGACGGGGTGCTCGACCTGGAGGCGCGTGTTCATTTCGAGAAAGTAAAAGTTCTTGTCCTTGTCCACCAGAAATTCGACCGTGCCGGCGTTGGAATAGTGGATGGCCTGCGCGGCGCGCACGGCCACCTCGCCCATCCGTCGGCGCAAATCGTCGTCCACGAAAGGCGCTGGAGCTTCTTCCATCAGCTTTTGGTGGCGGCGCTGAATCGAGCACTCGCGTTCGCCCAGGTGAACGCAGTTGCCGTGCTGGTCGGCCAACAGTTGCACTTCGACGTGGCGCGCGCCCTCGACGACTTTTTCGAGATACACTGCGCCATCGCCGAATGCGGCCTCGGCTTCGCGCCGCGCTGAGACCAGCGCGCGCGGCAGGTCCTCCCATCGCTCGACCAGCCGCATCCCTTTGCCGCCGCCGCCGAACGTCGCTTTGACGAGCAGCGGAAAGCCCACTTGCGGCGCGACGGCCAGAATCTCTTTGTCGCGCAGCCCGCCTTCGCCTTCGGTGCCAGGGACAACCGGCACACCCGCCTTTTGCACGGTCGCGCGCGCCACAGCCTTGTCGCCCATCGCGCCAATGGCCGACGCGGGCGGGCCGATGAACGCCACGCCTTTTTCCGCGCAGGCCAGCGCGAACTCGGGCCGCTCGGCTAAAAAGCCATAGCCCGGATGAATCGCGTCCGCGCCGGAACGCTCGACCACCTCCAGAATCTTGTCAATTCGCAGATAGCTTTCTCGCGCGGGCGGCGGGCCGATGTGATACGCTTCGTCGGCGTAGCGCACGTGCAGCGCGGCGCGATCCACGTCCGAGTAGACCGCCACTGTCTTGACACCCAAATCACGGCAGGCACGGATGATGCGGACGGCGATCTCGCCTCGATTGGCGATGAGAATTTTGTTGAACATGCAACTCCTGCGTGCTGCGTATTTCGTATTCCGTTTTCACAGCACAAGTAATGCTATGAGGCGTTGATGATTTGTTCGATCTCTCGTAGGACTTGGCTCAGGTCGGGCGCTTCTGCGGCTGTAACACGCTCGCCGACGTGCTTGTGGTGAGGATGTGTGGGCAGTTCTGGGTGATGCGGTGCATTGTCGTAGCGCATTGCCAGCGAGCCGTCGGCTCGCTGGCAATGGTAAGTGTAATAGACTTTGATCAAGTGTCGGTCGGTCGGTAGTTGGCGCTTCTTCGACCTCTAACAACGATCTATCCCAGAAACGCAGTCGGGCGTGAAACTCACTCGTGCGGCCGGGCTGGTCAGAGCGGTCTGTGATTTCTAGCTCTTCAACTTCCAGTCCGCGCCTGGACCAGATGGTGTCGTGCAGGCGAGCCAGATATCGTTCCAGTTTTGATCTCATGCCACCACCGGAAGCGCATATTGTTCAAGAACGCTGAACATGCCTTTGATCTCTTGGCGCGCTTCCCGATACATGCGGTATTTAGTGGCCCACCGCACATAGTCCATCGCATCGCCCAATTCGCCGCGTTGGAACTTGTCCGCAAAGTCATCTGACGCCATCCCATAGCGTTGTTCGTACTGCGCCAGGTCGCGCACCAGCGAAACCAGGTCGTCCATCGGCGACGAGTTCTCTAGCGTCTCCCGCAGCAAAGTCTTTAGTTCTTCGCTTGTCTTGGGCATTGTTGTCCCGGTGAATCGCAGTGTTGCCATCTCACGCCTCCATCCATGATAAAGTGGCAGCGCATCACACATCACGCAGCACGCATTATATCACGGTTCGACCGTGATTAAATCCTTCAGCGCCTCGAACGTTGCGTCGCCGATGCCGCTGACGTTCTTGAGGTCTTCGCTCTTTTTGAATGGCCCGTTCTGGGTGCGATAGTCTATGATGCGCTGCGCGGTGACCAGGCCGATCTTGGGCAGTGTGTCCAGTTCGGCCAGCGTGGCTGTGTTGATGTTGACGCGCTTCGCCACAGGCGAGCCCTGTGTGGCGGCTGCGCTACCTGACACGGAAGGCCCGGGTTGAGCCGATTCGCCTTTGCGCGGCACGTGAATCTGCTGCTGGTCGCGCACTTCAAGCGCCAGGTTAATGCGGTCGAGATCGGCCTCGGCTGTCGCGCCACCAGCCGCCTTCAATGCGTCGTCCACCAGGCTGCGCGGTGGGAGCGTATATACGCCCGGCGTAGCGACCGCGCCGCTGACATACACCCGAACCGGCGCTGCCGTGGGTGGCAGAGTCGGCGCGAGGGTGGGCGGCGGCACCACGACGATGGGCGCAATCTGCTGGCACGCTGCCAGCGCCAAGCCTAGTACAAGGAGCAAGTTTCGCCAGTTCCACATCATGTTGACTCCTGCTCCCATACGATTTCGGATTGCGGTACAAGCCTCGTTTTCATTTCACGCGCCGAAATCCGAAATCAAACATCCGGAACACTTACCTGCGCTGGAGCCGAAGGCCCCCTGTGGGCAAGTGCAGGTGTCTACAACGGAATGTTTCCGTGTTTCTTGGGCGGATTCGTATCCCGCTTGTTCTGCAGCATTTCCAATGCGTTGATGAGGCGCGGGCGCGTTTCGCGCGGCTCGATCACGTCGTCCAAATAGCCGCGCGAGGCGGCGATGTACGGATTGGCAAACTGCTCGCGGTACATCTGGATCAGCTCGGCGCGTTTGGCTTCGGGGTCGGCGGCCTCGGCGATCTCTTTGCGAAAGATAATATTGACCGCGCCCTCCGGCCCCATCACGGCGATTTCCGCCGAGGGCCAGGCCAGGTTCACGTCGCCGCGGATGTGCTTGCTGCTCATCACACAGTAAGCGCCGCCGTAGGCCTTGCGCGTGATGACGGTGAGCTTGGGCACGGTCGCCTCGCAGTAGGCATACACCAGCTTGGCGCCGTGGCGGATGATGCCGCCGTGCTCTTGTCCCATGCCCGGCATAAAGCCTGGCACGTCCTCGAACGTGACGAGCGGGATGTTGAAGCAATCGCAAAAGCGGACAAAGCGCGCGCCCTTGTCCGACGCGTTGATATCCAGCACGCCGGCCAGCACGGCGGGCTGATTCGCCACGAGGCCCACGCTGCGCCCGCCCAGCCGCGCAAAGCCGACGACAAGGTTCGGCGCAAAGTGCTCTTGAATCTCGAACAGGTCGCCGTTGTCCACCACCATCCGAATCACGTCTTTGATGTCGTAAGGCTTGTTGGCGTTATCCGGCACGATCTTGTCCAACCGCTCGTCCATCCGCAGCGGATCGTCGCCGCCCTTGATGCGCGGCGGATCGTCGAGGTTGTTTTGCGGCAAAAAGCTCAACAGGCGGCGAATCAGGTAGAGACAATCAGCCTCGGATTCGGCGGCCACGTGGCTGACGCCGCTCGTGGCGTTGTGCGCCATCGCGCCGCCGAGCGTCTCGGCATTGATTTCTTCGTGCGTCACGGACTTGACCACGTCCGGCCCGGTGACAAACATGTAGGCCGAGTTCTTGACCATAAAGATGAAATCGGTCAACGCGGGCGAATAGACCGCGCCGCCCGCGCAAGGCCCCATGATGGCCGAGATTTGCGGGATGACGCCCGAGGCGAGCGTGTTGCGCAGGAAAATGTCGGCATACCCGCCCAGACTGACGACGCCTTCTTGAATGCGCGCGCCGCCTGAATCATTCAGGCCGATCATCGGCGCGCCATTTTTCATCGCCATGTCCAGCACTTTGCAAATCTTGGCCGCGTGGACTTCGCCCAGGCTGCCGCCAAACACGGTGAAATCCTGCGAATAGACGTACACCAGTCGCCCGTCAATTGTGCCCCAGCCGGTCACGACGCTATCGGCCAGGTATTTCTTGTTTTCCATGCCCAGGCCGACCGTGCGATGCTCGACGAACTGGTCTATCTCGTGCAAGCTGCCCTTGTCCAGCAAAAGGTCGAGCCGCTCGCGCGCCGTCATCCTGCGCTTGGCGTGTTGAGCCTCGATGCGCTCTGGCCCGCCGCCGAGCCTGGCCTGCTCTCGCATCTCGCGCAGTTTTTGAATGGGAGAGGTGACGCTCATGTTTTTCCTTTAGGCTTTTCCAGAAAAATAGTGATCCCACGCTGCTCCCGCCGGATCGCCAGATCCGGCGATGACGACCTGGATTTGGCACGCTGCGCGCAGGCCGAGCAAGCGGATATGGGATTACGACGTTTCACCAGCGAATCTCAGCCGGTCGCTCGTCTTCAAGGGATCGCCGCCAAAGTACGGATTCGTCCAGCTATCGTCCGGGGTGAGGGCGAGCGGCTTTGTTTTTGCTGTCTTGTCCTCTTTAGCAGCGCGAAAGCGGAAACGGTAGTGATCGTACAATCGCATCAGCTCGCAGCCATAGGAATCGGCCACGTCCGTGTCGCCTCGGAGGATGAGATAGTTCTCGTCGTTGCCCTCGGAGGCGGACTGGGACAAGTTGTGCGAGCCGCTGATGACGACTGGAGCATCAGAGGTAAAGTCAACGACGATGAGCTTGGTGTGGATGAGAATGTTGCCGCGTTGGCCTTTGGTGGATTCTTTGAGCCAGCCTTCCAATCCCTCGGGAAGCATCGCCGCTGCCGTGAACTCGGCGGTCCGGTCGGCGTGATAGCCCGTGATCGCGCTGCGCTGGTTCTGCAAGCCATAACGAAGGATGGGATCGTGCGGCTTGCCCAAAAGAGCTTTTTCCAGGTCGTCGTGCAGGTTAAAAGCTGTGCAGAACAACACGTCGCGCCGCGCCGCTTGAATCTCCCGAATAAAGGCCTGCAGGTCTGCGCCGCCTGAGCGCGGGGAAAAGCCGGCAAACAGCGGTCGAGGGTCGCCGAAGGGGTTGTTGGCCGTGATATACTTGCGCGTCGCCGCCGGATTGTCGCCCCGAAAGAGCACCTCGAACAGATCGAGATACGGCCGGGCAACGTCCGCGCGCTCCACCACGTGCACGACGTTCGCCTGCCGGTAGACGCCGTTCTCGGTGAAATTGGTTGACCCGCATAGCACGGCCTGGGGCTGGCGCGCGCCGCCGGCCCACTGGCTCAGCACGATGAACTTGTGGTGACAGATCTTGCTGGTGACCCGTGGCCGCTTGATCGCGTCCGGCAGACCGGCCAGGTTGTGCTCGTTCTCCCCGGTCTGCTTGTCGCCCGGCTTGGCGTGATAGACGATTCGCACTTGCGCGCCGCGCCCGTGCGCCGCTTCGACGGCCTGGACGATCCTGGGCAGCTCGTACTCGTAGATGGCGATGTCGAGCGCCCACGTCGCATCCACCGCGCGCTCGATAAAACTCACAATCTGACCCAGCACGTCCCGCGTGAGCCAGGCCAATGCATCCGGCGGCAATGGGGGCGGGGGTTGTTTGGCCTTTTTGGCAGCGGCCAATTGCGCTTCGAGGTCGGGGAATTTTCTAGAAAAAGCCTGGCTGGCCGCGGCGGCGCGATTGAAGGAAACGCGATGCTCGCCCGCGCGGATGCCGGAGGTTTTGACGGTGACCGCAGGCCCGTTTTTGACCACCGGCTTGTCCCACGCGCCATAGACCGGATGGACGGTGTACTCGTACTCGGTATCGGCATAAACTCGATAGTCCGACCAGCGGAATTTCTGGACCGGCGCGACGTTGGTCGGAACCAGCGCGCCCGGTGGGTGTGGGACGCCCGGAAAATTCAGCATCCCCATCAGCCATTCTTTCGGGCTGGCGCCCTGCCGTCGCTCCAGCGCAAAGCCGAGCAGTCCGGCTCGCTTTTTCGGGGTGACGTTCATCGCCAGGAGCACGCCGGTCGTTCCGGCATAAGCTTTTACCGACACGCCATTGAGTCTGGCTGTCTTGCGCATGGTCTCCTCCCTTCGTGGATGCCGAGCAGCAAATGCTTGGCTGTGATTGTTTCTTTGGCCGCGATCTATCTTCTGCGGGTATTCTACCATACTTTGGCGGCGGTTCGTTCGATGGGTGCATGCAGCTCGTCGCCCGCGCGAACCGGCTCTTGCCGCCGACCGAGCAGTTCCCCTCAGGGATGCGTCGAGGGCGCAGAAGAGTTTTGGACCGGGTGATGTTGCCTGGCACGCTAGAAAAAGTCGCCCCGGCCAGATGAGCCGGGGCGACGTTGTTGATCACTGATGGAGTGGCCAAAGGCTGTTACTGCGCAGTACCCAGGCCGCCCACCGCGGGTCCCAGCAATTTGAGCGCCTGTTGGAGACTCTTGGAAGCAGTGTCCACATCTAGACCGGTGTGTTGAGCCAACTCTTCCGGCAGGCCCGTAGACGCCAGGGTGAGTTTGTCAAGACGTTGACCACTGCTCGCCCGCTCCAAAAGGTCCTGCATCCCCGGTCCTTCTGGTACCAGGTCCATGCGGCCGGCGGGTCCTCCGCCACTAGAACCAGACACTAACTTGGCAAGCACAAAAGCGAGGACGGCGTGCGCCATTGCAGGCGGCAGCCCCAACTTTTGCGCCAAAAGATCGGCGATAGGCGCAAGAAGCGGACTGGCCCCGATGCTCGTGCTTCCGCCTCCCAGAACAGCGCCAAGAATATCGCCAATGCCAGTTGTGCCCTGTGGCGCCCCCATGGAGGGAATGGAACCTTGCGCACCGCCGCCCAAAAGAGAACCGAGAATCTGGCCCAACGCATCACCCGATTGCGGTATACCGCCAGGCTGGCCACCCTCGACTTGTTGAGGCGCACCTCCTGCTTGAGACATCTGTCCCAACATGTCTGCCAGTCCGCCGGCCTCGGGCGCGCCACCGGCTTGACCGGTCACAGCTCCACCCTGGGTCAGCACACCGAGTAAATCCGCCAGGTTTCTGACGCCCCCTCTTGTCTCTCCGCTACGGAGACTGCCAAGCAGTTCAGCCAATGGATCATTTGGTTCATTGCTCGACATTGCACCCTCCAAAGACGAGCACCTAATAACTGATCTTGCGGGGCAGCTTTTTGGCTTGCTTGACCCAATCCTTGACCTGGGCTTGTGTCGGCAGCTTGCGGACCCGCTTTTCTGCCTGGTTGACTTCTACCAGTTTAGGATACAGATTGGCCGGCTGCCGTTGGGCCAGCTCGACGACGGTGTCTACACCGGCTGCTTCAAGTAAATCCGAATATTCTTCGCCGACCCCTTTGATGCGAAAGAGGTCAACGTGGTTGACCCAGCGAAGAATGAGCGAGTCGCCAATGCCGGTCTTGGCGGCGATGTCCTTGCGGCCCT
>Ga0315284_10004797_pt1 | contig 19208 bp, 14 predicted proteins | sample YL17G09_16_MG_FD_203696 | JGI IMG/M metagenome (GOLD analysis project Ga0315284, IMG submission 203696) | Sediment microbial communities from Yellowstone Lake, YNP, Wyoming, USA - YL17G09_16 | ecosystem: Environmental > Aquatic > Freshwater > Lake > Sediment | place: USA: Wyoming | collected... | reverse complement strand
CCCCATGTGGCTCAGGATTTTCGTGCGGTGCGTGCCGGCTCCCGCTCGGGGGAAATCATGTACACGATGGCGGCACCCAGCAGCCCTCCCGCAGTGATTATCAGCCAGGCGAGGTCGTAGCTGTGGTAGGTGTCGAAGATCTTTCCTGCCAGCCACGGCGCGACCCACTGGCCCAGCGAATAACCCATGATGATCAGCGCCAGCAGCTTGCCGAGCGCGGCTAGTCCGAAACACTCGGCGGTGACCAGGGGAATCAGCATGTAGTCCGCGCCCATGGCAAAACCAAACACCAGCGCAAACGTCCAGAGTGCCAATCGGCTGGGCGCCAGTAACAGCAGAGGAATCGACAGCGCCAGCAGCAGATAAAAGAGCGCCATGACGTTTTTCTTGCTGTAACGGTCGGCAAAGTAGCCCACGATCAGCCGCCCCGCGAGGCTCGAGAAAAGCGAGCCACTCCACAGCCGGGCCGCCTGGGCGGTGGAGAATTGCTGGTCCTTCAGAAAGAGGATGATGTGCTGACTGACGGTCCCCACGGCACCGATGGTGAGCGTTGCCCCAGCCAGGATGAGCCAGAAGTTGACCGAGCGTACGGCGTCCTGAACACCCACGGATGGCGCGCTCGCGACCGCAGTCTCGGCCGCGAGGTCGGGGCTCCCGTCGGGGAGAAGTCCCATCTCGCCCGGCCTCGAGCGCGTCACCCACTGGGCAACCGGGAAGAGCATCGCCAGGCCTAAGACGCCGATGATCACGAAGGCATGCCGCCAGCCAAAACGGGCGATGAGCCAGTTGATCAGTAGAGGCGCAACTGCGCCGCCCAAGCCTAATCCCAGATAGGCAAAGCCCATCGCCTGGCCGCGTTTCGTCCGAAACCAGTTGCTAATCAGCACCTGATTGGGAATCGGTCCGGTCAACGCGTAGCCGACGACTTCCGCAATGCAGAGCAAGTAATACTGCCACAGGCCCGACATCCAGCCCATGAAGACCAGGGCGAGGCCCACGAAGGGAACTCCAATACGAATCACCTGACGCGGCCCGAAACGGTCAATGAGCACTCCGGCCACGAACCCGAACACCACCGCCACCGCCACAAATCCGTACAGGAAGCCCTGCGTGAGCTGAGCCCGTGTGAATCCCAGCGACGCAACCAGTGAAGGGTAGAAGACCGGAAAGCCGTAATAAACGATGCCCACCACGAAAAACAGGTTCAGGAAGGCGGCGAGAGTTACCCACCACCCATAGAAGACGTTCGTTGATTTAGAGAGATTCCGTTCGCTCGTCACTGGTCACTTGCCCCTTTTTTCTACCCGAATTCCGGACCCAGTGCCGCGCAGAGGAGCTCGGGTTGTCCGGGATGCGTGTTCGGGCCGCGATACATCCGCGTCAGCGGGCGGGAGAATTCAAAGTCTCGAGAGCGCACCAACTGGCGTGCGCAGGGATTCTCTTTCAAGCAGTCCACGAAGATGGTTTCGCGCCCGGAGCACCGGAGGAACCTGTCCAGCAAGTCGCGGGCGCTGGCTTCGTCCCGGGCCGTCCAGGGGCCTAGGTGGTCGGCGCGCGACCCTCGGCGCCCCAGAGCATAGCCAGTCAGGTAGCCGGGCATGCTCGTCGTCAGCGTGAACTCGGGCGCGTCGCCATCGAGCGAGCGCAGCAGGTCGCCCCGGTCAGCGCCGAAGACTTCCCGGTCCGCGCTGAGGATCCTCTCCAGATCTGGTGCCGGCGACTCAACTGTGACTGTCGCTGCCCCCGGCGCGCGCATGAGCGTCCAGCGCTCGATTTCGTATTCGGTGACGAATCCTAGTTTTTCGTAGATGGGCTTCCCCTGCGGCGTGGCGTCGAGCTTCATGGTAGGGACGCGGCACGCGTCGAGGTGCTCGATGGTCTTCTCCAGCAGTCGCGTGCCGATGCCCCGGCCACGATAGTCGGGATCCACCAGCACCATGCCGATCCAGGCGAAGCGCCCCTCGTACACGATCGTTGTCGCCGTGCCGACGACCTTTCCCTCGGCCTCGGCCACAAAACAACCCGCCGGGCTCGCGCGGAGGAAGCGTTCCCAGTCGGCGGGAGTCTGGTTCCATCCCGCGATATCCTTCAGTCGCATCCCAGCGGGAATGTCCGTCCGGCTCATCAGTCGGAGATGCATATTTGTGGCCACAATCGGATCATCGAGCCATCGGACCATCGATCCACCTCCTCATCGATGAACCGATGACCCGATGAACCGATTCTTTCAATCGCTCAATCCCGCAATTATTTCGTTCCAGTTCCTCCGGCACCACTCGGCCATCTCCAGGACGCTGGCTTCGCGTCTCCAGCCAAACCGCTCGCGCAGATCCAGGATCCACGCGAGAAAACCGTCCTCGGGGTGGAACAGCAGGTGGTGAAGAGCCTTCTCCGTCTTGCTCCCGGCACGCATCGGGAACTCGCCGTCGGGCAACTGAAACAGTGTGTGCATCTGAAAACTCGAGGCGCCGCGCAGCAGATATTCCGCTGCCATGCGGCCGGAATGGATGTCGCCCGAGGCGCTCACCGGGAGCAGCGCAGGGCCGGCGTGCTCGCCGGCCAAGCCGGACCGTTGCGTGGATGGCGCGGAGAGGAATTCTTCCAGCACGGCGAGGTTGCGGTCACTCAAGTCTGGTCCACCGTAAGCCACCCCCACCTTGTCCTCAAATTGCCTCTTGGGGTCGAAGAGACGATTGGCGTAGATGAGGAAATCAGCCCGTGCTTCTCCCGGAGGGACGGCGTGCACCGCCTCCAGCATCTGGAGCTGAAAGCTGTCCTCGAAAAGCGTGTTGAAAATCTTCAGGCCCACGGAGACCTTCCCGGGTGCGGCGCGGTGAATCAGACGCGGGACCGTGGTTAGCCACTCCAGGATTTTCTCCTGCTGGGCCGCCCGCGCTGAGCCTGCTAGCGTTGGGCTGAAGTCCTTTTCGAGGGGCATCGGCTGGCTGGTGTGATGCCGGTTCCAGATTTCGACCAGCGCGCCTGTGGTGAAGGTGTATTCCTCCTCGTTCCAGGAATTCTCCTCCGGCGTGGGGAGATGATACTTGACCGAAGGCGCCACGGGCATCCCGGCGTCACTGCCCACGGCCAACGCCTCGTCGAAGAAATTGAGGTAGGCCTGGAAGGTATCAAAGGACATTTCCGTTCGGATTGCTTCACATTCAACCCACCTGTCCGCCTCCTAGGCCCTGGAACAGTAGTGGTCTCCTGAGATAGGCCGGGGCTGCTCAAGGATTCTCTAGACTCACCACACAGCCTGCTCGTCGAGGATCGGCAGGTCAACGGTTTCGTGTTGCTTGGCTGACTGGTACATGGCAAGCGCCCACTCGAGTGTTGGACGTACGCTGGCCAGGGTGATCATCGGTTCGCGACCGTGTTCAATCGCCAATACCATGTCTTCAATCACGGTTTGATGGTCGTGGAACCCCAGATCTGCCGCGCCCGTTGCCCCGGTCGCCACTGCGGCACTTCCGTAGCGGCGGATCTCGTTATCCTCCGGCCGTTCGTCCTTGAACTTCCAGGTGTCCATGTACTCGCCGACCATAATGGCCGTGCCGTTTTCCCCGTTCACTTCGATACGCACATCAGTACCCGGCCAGAGGGCCGTCGAGGCCTCCACAACACCTTGCGCGCCGCTCTCATAGGTCACGAAAGCGAGAACAGTATCTTCCAGGGGTATATCTGGGTGCGCGAGGTTGGTCATGTGGGCCTGCACCCTCTTCACGGGGCCGACGAGATACTGCAGCAGATCAATGTAATGGAATGCCTGCTGAATGGTCACCCCAGCCCCGGAGCACCGTGACATGCGCCAAGCGTCTGTTCTGTAGTACTCGGAAGAGCGAAACCACTTCATGTAAGCATCTGCGTGATAAATCCTCCCAAAGCGTCCGTCGCTAATGGCTTTGCGAATGGCCCGCACTGCTCGACGCACTCGGCATTGGAGCACGACACCAATCTTGACGCCAGCAGTCGCGCAGGCGTCTCTCATTGAGTCCATCTCGCGCAAGGACATCGCAGGGGGTTTCTCAACCAAGATATGCTTGCCCGCGCTGGCAGCTTGGAGCACGGCCTCCGTGTGCAGATGGTTGGGCGTGAGAATATTGACCACTTGAATTTTAGGATCGCGGAGCATCTGCTCCAGGCTGGCGTACTCCCTGCAGTTGAATTCGCGGGTGAACTTCGCTAGGCGAGCGGCGTCCAGATCAGCCGCGCCCACCAAGCGACCCCGGTTCGATCCCGAAATCGCCTTTGCGTGGAATGGGGCGATCAGTCCGGTCCCCAGCAGTCCAAAACCTAGGGGCGAATCGTTCATCCTCGCCTCCTCACTCGGGGATCAGCAAGACCTTCAACTCGCGCTGCGCCTCGATCCCTTCAAAGGCGCTCCTCCATTCCATAAGAGGTGACCGGCGCGTGATAACTCCACCCGCCGCCAACTGGCCGCTGGCAATCAGGTGGATGGTTCTATCCCAGCTGGTATAGCTGGTCGAAAGGTTGAAGATCACGTCGCACACCTTGAACGCAGCCTTGTCCCATGGAAACGGGATTGTGTCCTTACCCGTCAAACCGATCACACAGATACGGCCTCTCTTACGGATCAGTTCGACCGTCGATGCAATCGCCGCGGCCGCACCACTGCATTCGATGACCAAGTCAGCCCCGAGGCCTCCCGTGAGCTCGTTTACGACAGCCACGGGATTTGTTTGCGCCACGTTGATCACCGTTTCAAAACCCAACTCCTTCGCCTTCTTCATGCGGAAGGCCTCGTCCGCTGGAGTTCCCACGATAACAACATCCCGGGCGCCGGCGGCTCGTGCCGTCAACGCCGCCAGCAAGCCAATGGGTCCGGGCCCCAGAACCACCACAAAGTCGCCCGCGTCGATCCTGGCTCGCTCCACGACATCGTGAACCGTATTGGCCGTCGACTCCACCAGTGCAGCCAAGTCATAACTCATGGAGTCCGGGATCCGATGCAGAAGGCGCTCGGGCATTTTCAGGTACTTCGTAAACGCCCCGTCGATGCCCCAGCCCGGCGAGCGCTTAAGAGGACAGATCTGGATGTTTCCGGTACGGCACAAGTAACAATAACCACAGGCACGCGTGTGCGGCTCTCCCACGACTCGATCACCGACTCCGAACAGCCTGGTCTCCGGGCCAGCCTCGACGATCTGCCCGGAGAATTCGTGCCCCAGAATCACCGGAGGCCAATACGGGAATCTGTCGTGCCATACATGCAGGTCCGTTCCGCAGATCCCGCAGGCTTTCACCTCAATGAGCACCTCGCCCGGGCCGGGGGACGGCTCGGGGACCTCGCGAAGCTCGAGGAAGCCGGGACCTTTTTGGGTTTTTACCAGTGCTTGCATCATCTGATTCAACCACACCAGTCCGCGAGGAAGCGCACCAAGATGGCCGCCGCCTCGCCAATTTCGTCCAAGCCGATTTGCTCTTCGTTGGAGTGGGCGAAACGCAGGCTGCCCGGACCGAAGACCACGCTGGGGATGCGCAGTTGGTTGTTATAGAACCAGGAGTCACACGAGGCAGTCATCGCGCTGACCTCGCCAGGCACTCCGGCTTCTCGGCAGCACGCTTGAAGACGGGTGACCAGCGGGTGCCCCGGATCCAGGCGATGGGCATCGTGCCGGTACATGAATTCCAGCGTGTAGTGGTATCGGAACCATTCATCTCCGCCGTCCAGGAGGGCCTGCTGCATCTCGTCCATCACTTGGTAGCGGGTTTTGTTCGGGAGTAAGCCCAAGACGCCCTCCACAGCGGCACAAGCAGGTGCTGTGGCCGGCCAGTCACCAGCCGCCAGTTTGCCAAAGGTGATCGGCATCGGGTTGGCAAATTGGTCGAACAGGGGCATACCCCGGGACGACGCCAGCAGGCGAGCATGATACTGCTCGAGAATCTCCATCGTTCGGACGGCCATCTTCAATGCGCTGACTGTATCGCCGGCCCGGCCGCTATGGCCTGGCTTGCCAATGCAGGTCACCCGGAACCAGACCGCGCCGCGTGCTGAAGAGAGAATGCGGAGGTCGGTTGGCTCCATCACAATACAGGCATCGGCCTGCTCGCCGCGGCGCACCATGGCCAGCGTCCCGTTACCGCCCACCTCTTCCTCTACAACGAGGTGTGCCAAGACATCCCCTTTGAACGTCACGCCCAAGTGCTTCACAGCCAGCAGTGCGGTGAACAGTGTGGCGACCTGTCCTTTGGCATCACAGGCGCCCCGCCCACGCACCCGATTCACTTCTATACTCGGTTCGAAAGGATGCTCTTGCCCCTGGGAGGGTGGCACAACATCGAGATGGGTATTGAACAGCAGAGACCGCCCGGCACCGGTTCCGGCAACATGCACGCGAAGATTTGATCGCCCTTCATACTCGATTCCTCGCACCGGGTCGGCGTAATCCGTGTCCTCGCGGAGCGCGTTGGTAAGTGGTATACGCTCCACCTCGCCCACTTCCGCGAAGCGTTGGGCGGCGCACTCTATAGCGCCTTGTTCCTTGCCGGGCAAAGAAGGAAAGCGGATCAGATCGCAGAGAAACTGCTCAGTCTCGCGATGCACTGCTTTAACTGCGGCGCGAATATCGGACAATGAGAATCCGTTCATAGGAGGGAAAGAGCTTTCTCGAATATGTCCAGGCTTTCGTGGGCTTCAGCCTCGGAAATGACCAAGGGTGGCGCCACCCGGATCACGTTGCCGAAAACGCCAACCGAGCCTATCAGGAGGCCGTGTATGGCAGCCAGGTCAATCAGCCTTCGGGTGAGGTCTGGCGCGGGCTCCTTGGTTCTCTTGTCCTTGACCAGTTCAACCCCCATGACCAACCCCATGCCTCGAATGTCGCCTACGTAGGCGGATTGCTCCTTCATCTCCAGGAGCCGTGACTTCATCAACGCTCCCATGCGCAGAGCATTTTCCTCCAGCCGCTCGCGCCGCATGATGTCGATAACCGCGCTGACGGCTGCGCTGGCAACCGGGTTGCCCCCCAGGGTGCTGCTCATCTCCCCGGGCCCGAGCGTTCCGATCACATCGCCGCGAGCCGCGATCGCCGAGGCCGGGACGCCACTGCCAATCCCCTTGCCGATACAAACCAAGTCGGGGGTCAGACCTTCCCATTCCATCGCCCAGAACCTGCCTGTACGCCCGAAAGAAGATTGCACTTCGTCGAGCGCAAACAGTAGCCGATGTTCCCTCAGCCAGTGCTCCAGGCGTGTCAACCACCCTTCCGGAGGAAAGATAAAACCGGCCGCGCCCTGGTACGGCTCCACGATCAAGCCGGCCAGGCATCCGGTGCTGTTGGCGCGGACCGCGTCCTCAATGTAATCCAGGCAGAGCATGTCACAGTTGGCCGGGTCGGCCCGGAAGGGACAGCGGTAGCAGTAAGGAAAAGGTACGCGAATCGATCCGGGCAGAGCAGGGCCGTAGCCCTTCTTCGGGCCGGGCAAGCCGCCGGCACTCAGGGCGGCATACGTCCGGCCGTGGAAGCCACCGTAGAAGCTGATGATTTCGAACTTGCCACTCTTCCGCTTCATGATACGGATGGCGCCTTCGACCGTCTCACTTCCTGTCGTAAGGAAGAAGCACTTGTCAAGATGCGGTGGCAGAACGGAAACCAGCTTCTCCGCCGCTTCCACGCGCGATTCATGCAGACACTCATAGTTGTTCAGAAGCTTTCGAGAAGCCTCTCGGACGGCTTTGACCAGCTCCGGATGGCAGTGTCCGACGTTGGTCACCAGAACGCCCGAGGTCCAGTCGATGAAAGTGTTGCCGTCGGCGTCGGTCACGACTACGCCCGAAGCATGGTCCCAGGCAACCGGAGCCTGGTAGCCAGCGCATTGCGCTTCGACACGCGCCCATCGGGTAAAGAGCTCCTTGGATCGAGGACCGGGCAAGGGCCCCTTTACGGATGTCACCTTGCTGCTCATCATGCTCCTCTCAAGCATTGGGCTTCGCGACATAGCGCGGGGGCTGGCCGGCCAGGAACCGGTCGATTTCGGTTAAAATCAGTTCGCGGATGCGCCGCCCCGAGTCCTCGGAATACCAGGCCAGATGGGGCGTCAGGATGACGTTCGGTAGCCCGAAAAGAGGATAGTCTGGCGGAGGAGGCTCGATATAGTAAACGTCGATCCCGGCACCGGCGATCACACCGCTCTTCAGCGCATCGGCCAAGGCCTGGGTGTCGACCATCGGCCCGCGTGCAGTGTTGACCAGGTAGGCGGTCGGCTTCATCATCGTGAGCGTGCGGGCGTTTACAAGGTGCCGTGTCTCGGGAGTCAGCGGAGTGTGGATGCTGACAAAGTCCGAGTGGCGGAACACCGTCTCCTTGTCCACCACTTCAATACCCAGTTCCCCTTTCCGTTCTTCCGACAGGTACGGATCGCAGATCAGGAACTTGAACCCAAAGGATCTCAGCTTGAGATAGACGAGAGAGCCAATGCGGCCACAGCCGATGATGCCCAAGGTTTGACCGGCCATCCGGTACATGGGGATGACATCTGCAAAATCCCAGGAGCCACGGGCCGAAGAGGCATCGAGCACCCGACGACTGCTTACAAGCCGCCGGCCACAGGCAAGCAGCAGCGCAATAGCCTGCTCGGCTACCTCTTCAGTGCAGTAGTCAGGAATGTAGCAGAGCGGGATGCCTGCTCTGTCCAGCGCCGCGACGTCGACGTTGTCATAACCGACGCCGTGACGGATGACCAGCCTGCACTTCTGCCACTGCGTGACGACCTCGGAGGTGATCACCACCATGTTGACGATGACCACATCGGCATCCCGGGTCGCGGCGATCACGTCTCCGCTCGGTGCGAACTTGAGCTGGTAAGTTAGGAATTCGAGGCCGCGCCGGGCCATCTCCCTGGCTTCCCAATCTAGATCGGGCTCAATGTAATCGGTAACGACGACCTTCACCGGATTCACAGTTGTACGCTCCGGCCACTCTCGGCCGATCGGTAGATGGCCTCAACCACTTCCAGCGCTCGCAGGCCATCTTCTCCGGTGATCGCCGGATGGGTACCGGTCCGGATCGACCGGACCAGGTCCAAGAGGAAACGAGTGCCCATGACACCCGCGTAGCCGGGTTGATGCTGGAGTTCGAAATCGATTTGACGGCGCGGAGCCTCCATGTAATCGCCTGAGTCGCTGCAAACGAACAGACGCTCCTTGATCCCCTCAAACGAAGGACTCCAGGAAAGCGCGCCTGCTGTGCCGCGCAGGGCCAGGAAGAGGTCACGCCCGAAGGGGTAAGAGTCGGGCACGGTGTAACTAATGTCCAGGGCGAGGACCGTTCCGTGGGAGAAAGTCAAAATCGCAAAGGAGTTGTCTTCGATGTCATATGTCTCGTTGACGTGGACGTTCTTGCCGATCACCTCCACCACTTCCTCGGCAAGCAGCCAGCGGTATAAGTCAATCCAGTGGACGCCCAGGTTATACATGGGCCCGCCCCCGCTCAACGCTTTGACTAGCATCCAGCCGGCGTTACCCTCGATATAGCGCGAAAGGCGGCCTGCGGCGCACCGGCCTTCGCAACCCACGATGCGTCCCAGCACGCCCTCATCGATGAGCTTCTTCATGTGCCGGACAACCGGGTGATAGCGCCAAACGTAAGGCGTCGACAGGAAGACGCCGGCTTTCTGCGCCGCGGCGATCATGCGTCGCACGCCTTCGGAACCGGCTGCCATGGGCTTCTCCACCAGGACGTGCGCGCCTCGCTCGGCGCAAGCAATGGCGGCCTCCGGGCACTGGAAGTGCGGCAGGAAAACCACCGCTAGGTCCAGCCGTTCCTTGTCGATCATCTCCCGCCAGTCTGCATATCCCCGGACCGCGAAATCCCTGACGAAGGCTTCCAACACAGCCCGATTGGAGTCGGCTACAGCAGTCACCGGTGTCCCAGGGATGGCTTGGAAGACAGGCATGTAGCTGCGAGGATGGAGATGACTAAGACCAAGAAAACCCACGGATAGGTTTTCGGTTTCTGCCATTAGAATTTCCCGTCCCGGGTTTCGAAATGAGTGGGCTTGCTCAGGGTCGGTCCCCCCGTCTGAATCCAGTGCGCAGTCCACTCAATCATCTGGTCAGCGGTCACGGAGGGATAGCCAAACAGATGATGGGACCGTGCTGCATTGTTGAGCAGAGCAGTGTCTGCCTCACGGCCTTCCAGAACCGGCTCTTTGCCGAAGAACTCGCCAAAGCGCTGTGCCGTGGCTCGGACCGAGAGTGTCTCCGGTCCGGTCAGGTTCAGGATTGCAGGCGGCGATTGACAGAGAGTGAAGCTGCGTAGAGCCACCGAACTGGCATCGCCCTGCCAGATCACGTTGACGGCGCCCATGGTGGTATCCACGCTGCGCCCCTCGAAAACCTTCGCGCCGATATCGAGCAGCACACCGTACCGGAGATCGATTGCATAATTCAGCCGCAGCAGGGTGACCGGCGTGCCGTAGCATTTGGAGAAGTGCTCGAACATCCGCTCCCGTGCCAGAACGGATTGGGCGTACTCTCCGACCGGCTCAGGAGCAGTCTGCTCGGTGGCGCCGCCCGAGACCACTGGCAGGAGCGGATAGACGTTGCCGCTCGAGAAGGCAACGATTCTGGAATGGCGATACCGTTCGGCGACTCGCGCCGGCACGTAAGCATTCATTGCCCAGGTGAGACTCTCGTTACGTGTCGAGCCGAACTTCCGCCCGGCCATAAACATGACATTCTGAGCTTCGGGCACGGTTGCCAAAAACTCGGGATCCAGCAAATTCCCCTGGAGGGTCTCGACCCTGGCCTCTTGGAGGAAACGTTGCGCGGCAGGGTTGAGGTCAATCTCGACGCCGATGATCCTCTTCTTCACACCTGCTGCGTGCGCGGCACGAGAGGCCCGGCGCGCAAGGCTAGGACCTATCTTGCCACCAACCCCAAGGATCAGGAGATCCCCCTCCATCGTGCGAAAGACAGCGACGTCCTCTGGGCTGGGTGTGGACAGGAGATCATCTAGTTCGTCCTCAGACTGAATCAGCTTTGACATGTGCCGTAATCTATGGCCGGTTCGCTCTGCCAGTCAAGTAGCAATTTCAAGTTACGATATTGAGATTTCACCTTCCGAAATTCTCTAAGGAACTGTGAGTGAAGATGCCTTTCTCCGACTTCAGCGGCAATGCGTACCTCGCTTGTCCTTCGCCAAGATCACATCTGCCTGATGATAGTTGATTTCCCCTAAGTGATCTCAGATACTCAAGAGCATACGCACGCTCCCGCTTTCACTGGTTGGTCCCCCTTTCACCGCACCCGACGTTCGTAAGTCAAGCTCTGAAAGTTCTGTAAATTCGCATTTCCTTGGTGAGTTGGACCATCTCCTCCTCGCTGACGGTTGTCGCGTCCTCTTCAGGTACACCCTCTCCATCCATTCCAGGTTCGTTTCCATCGCCAGGGCGGAGATCAGCCGTAGGCACGCGGCCTCGTTGGGGAAGACGCGGATCACCCGCGTCCGCCGCTTGATCTCCTGATTCAGCCGCTCCAGCAGGTTGCTCGACTGCACCCGTCGGGGATGTTCCGGCGGCAACTGATAGACCGCCAGGGTCTCCTCCCCTTGCTCTTCCAGGAAACCCGCCAGCTTCGGATTTCACTTCTTCAGCAAAGATCTAGTAGCCGAGACTCATATCGGAAATGCGGGACCAAACCAACCGCGGCCCTTCCAGGTGACCGTCCAGCCTTCCAGGCCACTGCGGCCGCGAATGCGCTCGACTACCATCCGCGTCTCAGGGATGGCCCACTCCCCCATGGTTTGCTCGCCCGTGCGGTCCTGGGCGATGACCGTCTTCAGCACCACAAATCCCAAGCCGGCTTCCGCGTCCTTCTCCACCTGATGGCGGGCGAGCGAAAGCTGGCCGGAAGCTTTGCCGAAGGGGTTCTTTAACTTCAGCCCTCCATAGTCGCTGGTCAGGTCGATCCCGTAAGTATCGCGGATGTAAGGCTCGAGCGGGCGTGGCAGCCCGTCGTGGAATCTCTCAAAGTCCTTGGCCAGTTGACGGGCGTTCGCGGCACCCGGACGAGGGGTGCCACGCAGGCGGACTTTCGGCGGCAGATACTCCCACATAGCGGGTCAGATGGTAGCCGCGCTGGATTTATTTTTCAATTCACGGACGGGCTGCATCCCGTACCCCTACACCTCACCGAGAGCGCGCAGGGTGTTCCCCAATTCGGTGAATTCGCTTTCCGGCAGTGCCGGCCCCCAAGGGTCGTAGGCGGAGTCGCGGCTGACGACCCCCTGGTGGGCCAACGCCCAGAGCATCCGCCGGATATAACCTTCCATGGGAGGAATGAATGTCACCTGCGAGAGGAGGTCCACTTTACGGGACAGTTCCAGGAACTCCGTGGCGTGCCCGTCGAAGTAGGCTTTCAACAGGTTGTGCTGCAAAGTGGTGCAGGCTGCTCCCATGCCGATCAACGCGGCGTGCGCGCCGCACATCAGACTGTAACCCAGGAAACGGTCTTCGCCGGTGATGATGAGTTTCTGCGGGAATTCGCGTGTCACGAGGTTCGCAATTTTCTGAAACGTCATCACGCTGTCGAGCGCGGCGAGCTTGATGCCCACGACCTCAGGCAAGGCAAAGAGCTCGCGCAGGTGCTCCGCGGAATAAGGAAACCCTCCGGCCGCTTCGTAAAGATAGAACAAAAACTGGGGCGGGCCGGCCGAAGCCACTTCCTTGTGGTAGGTGAGGAGCAAATCCCGGTTGTTGGCCACATGGTGAAACAGCCGGGGTGGCTGAACCAGAAAGGCGTGGGCACCGTGGTCCAGCGCGTCACGGGCCATCTCCAAAGCAGAGGCAATGTAGGTGGAGAAGTCTTCCGCGTGTTGGGGTGAGCCGCCCACCCCGGCCACGACGACTTTGTCGGCGCCTAGTCCCTGGGCCCAACTTTGCAGGATCTCGATTCGCTGCTCGCGAGTCAAAAGCAGGCCGCGGCCCGTGTGCGCCCACACGGCCACCCCGGCTGCGGGCTGCTTGGCCATCCAGGCCACGTAACGTGCTTGCGCTGCGGCGTCGATCTGGCCGCTCGCCGTAAACGGGACCGGCACGGCGGGAATCAGGCCGTGCCAGAGACGGCATTGGACCTCGCCCGTCGTTAAGCGACTCATGGCAGAAACTCCTCCAGCCGGATTCGGTAGCGCGCTACTTTCTCCAAGTCCACGGTGTGACCCATCCCTGGCCCCTGGGGTAGGTGAATCAGGCCTTGCGCCGAGACCTCAATGGGTGGCGCGATAATATCATCCACGTACCACCGGGCGGAAGCTTCTACATCCGTGGGAAGCACGAAGTTCGGTAACGTGCCGAGGTGTAAGCCCTGGGCGGAAGCAATTCCCAGCTCCGGCATGGTGCCGAGCCAGCAGGGGATGCCGGCGGCCTGCGCGACGTCGTGCGCCTGGCGCGCCAGCCAGAGCCCACCCATCCGCTGCACCTTGATGTTCAGGATGCGCGCGCTCCCGAGCCGCACGATGGCTTGAATCGCCGCCAGGCTTTCGGCGGATTCGTCCAGGCAGACGGGTGTCCGCAAGCGGCGTTGTAGCTCCGCCTGCTCCTCAAGCGCCGTGCGCGCCAAAGGTTGCTCGATCATCATGAGCCCGAAGCGGTCGAGTTGCTGAAAGATCGGCCAATCTTCAAGCCGGTAGGCGGCGTTCGCGTCCACCATCAGGGGAATATCTCCGAAGCGTTCACGAATCGCGCCCACCAACTCGACATCGCGGCCCGGCTCGATCTTGATTTTGATGCGGCGGTAGCCTTCGGCAAGAAAACGCTCGACGCGGTCGAGGAGTTCCGCAACGGTGGGCATCAGGCCGATGGCCGCACCTGAGGGGATGGCGCGTTGTTCGCCGCCCAGCGCCATCCACAGCGACTGCGAACGCTCGTTCGCCCAGAGGTCCCAGACCGCGCCTTCCAGTCCGGCCTTGGCAAAGGGCTCGCCCGGAAAATCCGCGAGGCGGTCGGAACACCGGCGCGGGTCGAGTTCAGGCTCGGCGAGAAAGCTGGGCACCAACCGACTGCGGAGGAATTCCCATGTGCTTTCCGGCGTCTCCGCGGAATAGAACGCGCCCGCCATGGGCGAAGCCTCGCCCCAGCCCGCCGCGCCGTGCACTTCAAGCTCAATCAGGATGGCGTCTTTAACCGAAACCTCCCCGCTCGAGATTCGGAAAGGCTCGTGGAGCGGTACTTGGACCCAATGCAGTCGGACGGCAGAGAGGCGCATATCGAAAGCCGAGTTTATCCGACTTTTGCACCCCTGCAAAAGTAAACGTGGAGGGCGGAACCGGGGCAGCGAGTGCGGCGGTCGAACATTGACGTGGCGCGCGCGGGGATGTGACAATAAGTATGTGGGTGAGGGAAACCCTTCGTAAAGCCAGTAGCGCGTCTGACGAGGAGGCAACCAGATGGATCGTCGAGATTTCCTGAAGAAGGGCACAGTAGCGGCGGGTCTGGCAGCGTCGCAGAAGGTCCTCGAACCGTTGGCCTGGGCCGGCGGGGCGGCCACCGCGCCGTTTCCCAAGCGCCGGCTCGGCAAGACTGGGGTCGAGCTTTCCATCATCGGCCTGGGCGGGATTGTCGTGACCGACACCGAGCAGTCGTTTGCCAACAACATCGTGGCCGAGGCCTTCGACCGTGGCATCAACTACTTCGATGTCGCGCCCACTTACGGCAACGCCCAAGAGCGTCTGGGGCCAGCACTTGAACCCTATCGGCAGCGCGTCTTTCTGGCCTGCAAGACCACCAAACGCGACAAGGAAGGTGCCGCTGCCGAACTCGAGAACTCCCTGAAGGTTTTGCGCACCGACCACGTGGACCTCTATCAGTTTCATGCGGTGACGACGAAGGAAGACGTGGAAAAGATTTTCGGGCCCCACGGGGCCCTGGAGGCTTTCCAAGCCGCGCGCCAGGCAGGCAAGATCCGGTTCATTGGCTTTTCAGCGCACTCCGTGGAGAACGCCCTGGCCATGCTCGATCGGCACGCCTTTGACACGATTCTGTTTCCCTTCAACTTCGTGCTCTTCTCGCAAGCCAACTTCGGTCCGCAGGTGCTCAAGCGCGCGCAAGAGAAGAGCATGGGGATTCTGGCGCTGAAAGCCATGGCCAAGACGACGTGGCCCAAGGCGATAAAGGAAGAGGAACGCCCACACCCGAAGTGCTGGTACCAACCGGCGGCCTTGCCTGACGAGGCCGCGCTGGGCCTTCGCTGGACGCTCTCGCAGCCGATTACCGCGGCGGTTCCCCCCGGCGACGAGAAGTACTTCCGCCTGGCTATGGACGTGGCGCAGAAGTTCGAGCCTATCCGGCCGGAGGAGGAGAAGACCCTGATGGCCCACGCGGCCGGCGTCGAGCCGCTCTTCCACCTGGGCAACGGCTGATCCCTTCTGTAGTGGCACCTGGGAACCACCGCAGAGATGTTCCGGCGGAACGTCTTCTCCTATGAGACGGCCCACCGGGCCGTCTCTACTCCAATCGCTCCGGCACTGCAAAATCCCAAAGCGTGGTAATCTTCGCAACCTGTGTGTGTTCCCGCGCGGCGGCGCTGCGGGATCGTCTGCGGGAAGGAGGTCCTGCAATGAATTCATCTTCCTCGAACGGCTGTCCCCGTCTTCGCAGCCGCGACTGGTTCGGCAAGCGCGACCGTTGGGGATTAGGCCACCGCGCCTGGCTGCGCGCCGAGGGTTTCAGCGAGAGGGTATTCGAGGGGAAGCCGGTCATCGGCATCTGCAACTCATGGAGCGAACTGAACAACTGCAACGCCCACTTGCGCCAAGTGGCCGAGGCAGTCAAACGCGGCGTGTGGGAGGCAGGCGGGTTTCCACTCGAGTTCGGTACCATCTCGCTGGGCGAAATGCTGATGAAGCCCACCACGATGCTCTATCGCAACCTGATGGCGATGGACGTGGAGGAGTGTATCCGCGCCTACCCTCTCGATGCGGTGGTTCTGCTGTGCGGCTGCGACAAGACCACGCCGGCGCAATTGATGGGCGCCGCCAGCGCCGATATCCCTGCCCTCATGGTTCCCGGCGGGCCCATGCTGAAAGGCATGTGGCGCGGGCAGGAGTTGGGCTCGGGGACCGACGTGCGGCGTCTGTGGGACGAGGTGCGCGCCGGCCGCATGACCGAAGAAGAGTGGTGCGAGATCGAAGGCTGCGTTTCCCGCAGCGCCGGGCATTGCACGGTGATGGGTACCGCCTCCACCATGGCCTGCCTGGCGGAGGCCCTGGGCATGACCCTTCCCGGATGCGCCGACATTCCCGCGGTGGACTCTCGCCGCCTGGCGATTGCCGAAGAAAGCGGGCGCCGCAGCGTGGAGATGGCGGTAGAGGGTTTGTGTCCCTCACGTATTCTTACCCCCGAGGCGTTCGAGAATGCTATCCGGGTGGACATGGCCATCGGTGGCTCTACGAACGCCATCGTCCACCTGGTGGCGATTGCCGGGCGCGCGGGCATCGAGTTGCCGCTCTCCAAGTTTGACGAAATCTCCCGCACGACTCCGGTGATTGCCAACGTCAAGCCGTCCGGAGAGTTCTTGATGGAAGACTTCAACTACGCCGGCGGGCTGCCGGCGGCCATGAAGGAAATCAGCGCGCTGCTGCACCTGGGCGCTCTGACCGTGAACGGGAAGACGCTGGGCGAGAACCTTGCTCGCGCCGCATGTTTCAACCGCCAGGTGATTAGACCGCTGAGCGAACCGTTGCGCTCCGAAGGGGGAACGGTGATTCTGAAAGGGAATCTGGCGCCGCAGGGTGCGGTCATCAAGCAGTCGGCGGCCTCGCCTCACTTGCTCCGGCACAAAGGCCGCGCCGTGGTGTTTGAGAACGGCGAGGATCTGCTGGCGCGCCTCGATGACCCAAATCTGGAAGTGGACGAGAACTCAATTCTGGTTTTGAAGAACGCCGGCCCCAAAGGCGCGCCCGGTATGCCCGAGTGGGGTCATCTGCCGATACCTGCCAAGCTACTCAAGGCTGGAGTGAAAGATATGGTCCGCCTGAGCGACGCCCGCATCAGCGGCACGAGCTTCGGGACGATTGTCGTCCACATCGCGCCGGAATCAGCGGTGGGCGGGCCGCTGGCGATCGCCAACAATGGTGATTGGATCGAGTTGAATGTCCCCGAACGACGGCTGGAACTGCTGGTTCCTGAAGCTGAAATGCGAAGCCGCCTGGCTGCGTGGCGCCCACCCGCACCACACTACGAGCGCGGTTACGGCAAGATGTATCTGGACCACATCCTGCAAGCCCCGGAAGGCTGCGACTTTGATTTTCTGCGCGGCAGGTCCACCGGCGACGCCGCCGAACCGCTGAGGAGATTCCGCAATCCTGCGGTCTAGGGGTGGCCACTCGCCGAGGCGCGAGGTGCCGAAACACATTGCGCCACCGGTTTTGCTTCGCTGTCTACTGCTTGCTGCCTATTGTTCTTCAGGGCGGGAAATTCATGCGGCGCAGGAGGTCCTGGAAGCGGGGATGCTGGCGGAGCGGGTCGAGGTCAGAGTCGTGCGCGATCCAGTCCTTCTGCGCCATGCCCGAGGTGATCGCCTTCTCCAGGCAGCTGAGAGCTTCTTCCACCTCGCCCGCCAGGGAGTAGTTGCAGGCGGCGTTGTAAAAGGTGACCGGCTCATCCGGCGTAATGGCCAGGGCTCTCCCCACCCACTCCAGGCATTTGTCGCGGTTCTCGGCCTGCAAGTGCTGGGTGGCTCCAAAGAGCAGGGCGCGGGAATCGTCGGGGTGCATCAGCACGTGCTTTTCCACCACCTGCAGGCCACGCAGATCGACAGCCCTGGCTTCCTCTTTGCGACCCAACGCTCTCAGGGCCATGGCCAGGAAGTGCGGCGTCTGATAATCATCCGGGTTCACGTCGCACGCCTTCCGGAACATCTCTGCCGCCGCCTCCATATTCCCCTGTCCGTGCAAGGCTCGGCCATAAAAGTAGTAAGCTTCGAAGAGCTTGGGATTGAGCCGGATCGCCGTTTCGAATTCTTTGGCCGCCTCGTCGTATCGCTTGTTCAGAGCCACGGCCAGGCCGCGCGAGGCGTGCGCTTCAGCGAGGTCGGGATCGAGCTCCAACGCCCGACGGCTGGCCCCCTCGGCCTCCCGCAAGTTGGCCTCCGTGGATTCGAAATACATGTAGAGAAACGAACAGCAATCTGCAATGCCCGCATAGGCGCGCCCGTACTTGGGGTCGGTCTCGATGGCGCGTGTGAACATCTGTCGCGCAAATCCGAAGGACTCGCCTCGAAACTGGTGGAAAAACTGCCGGCCACGCAGATAGTAGTCGTAGGCCTGCACGTCGGCCGTGGGAACCTTCTCAATGGCCCGCTTCTCCTGGTCGGTTAGCATCACTCGCAAAGCTCGGGCGATGCTCTGGGCGATCTCATCCTGGATGGCGAAGACATCCTCCCACTCTCGGTCATAGCGCTCCGCCCACACCGAGCGGGCGGTTCGCGTCTCCACCAGCTGGGCAGTGAGGCGTAGGCGACTACCCATGCGCCGCAGGCTCCCCTCCAAAACGTAAGAAGCGTTGAGCTGCTGACCGACCTGGGCGGCGGTCATCGGCCTGTCCCGATAAGCCAGCACGGAAGAACGTGAGAATACCCACAGTTCGCCAATCTTGGACAATTCGGTGATGATGTCTTCCGTGATCCCGTCCCGGAAGTACTCGTCTTCCTTTGCCTCGCTCACATTCTCGAAGTAGAGGACCGCCACCGACTTCTCCGCCTGCACCGCGGGAGCCGCAGTCCGCCGCAAGGCCGCCAGCACTTCAGCCAGTGAACCGTAGCGCTGCTCGGGGGCTTTCGCCAGACAACGCTCCACGAGTTGCTCCCAAGCGGGGGAGATCTCCGGAACCAGACTGCGCACGGGCGTGGGAGACTGGCGTAGGATGGCGTACTGAATGTCAACCGAAGTTTCCCCTCGAAAGGGCAACCGCCCGGTCAAAGATTCATAGAGCAGGACGCCCAAAGAGAAAATATCGCCTCGCTCATCCACCGACTCACCCCGCAACTGCTCCGGCGACATGTAAGCCAAAGTGCCCAGAGCGACCCCGGGGCTGGTCAGATTGTCCGTCGTGACGGCCGCGGCTTGCGCCGGGGTCCCAACCACTTCTGCCACTCGCCGCCGCGGGGGGATCAGCTTGGCCAGCCCGAAGTCGAGAACCTTCAACCGGCCGTGCTGGGTCAAGAAGATATTCGTCGGCTTGATGTCCCGATG
>Ga0315284_10004796_pt1 | contig 19208 bp, 13 predicted proteins | sample YL17G09_16_MG_FD_203696 | JGI IMG/M metagenome (GOLD analysis project Ga0315284, IMG submission 203696) | Sediment microbial communities from Yellowstone Lake, YNP, Wyoming, USA - YL17G09_16 | ecosystem: Environmental > Aquatic > Freshwater > Lake > Sediment | place: USA: Wyoming | collected... | reverse complement strand
CCTTTCGCCGCTCTTCCGCTTTCTGCAATCTGCGAGAAGGCAATAGGTTACCGATAATATGCCGACGCGCGTCGTAAAGTGAACCTAATTGTCGTTGGGCATGTCTATAATTGTCGTTCATCAGCCAATAGTACTTCAGCGAAGTCCACGATGCTCCGCACACGCTGGCACGGATGGAATTTGCGTGAAGACGGGATGCCGATGGAGAGAGACGCTCTGCGCAGGTAGGAGGCAGAGATATACTTGGCGCTGCGACCCTATGCCACATGTCGGATTTTTCAGACAGTGTCTGGAAAATCTCTGGGGTTTGCTGTGCGACCGATTTGCCAGACAGTGTCTGGCAAATCTTCTCGTATGTGAAGGACCAATGGTATAGCCTCATCTGCTGCCGGTTCCGGCGGGAGTTTCCGCGCGCGGTCGTGAATCCGGCCAAATCCTGCCCAAACACCGAGATTCCACCGGTCCGAGCTAGAATCAGAAAGCCCAACTTGACGCAGGTGAGCGGGGAAACGATTTTGAGTGTGAAATGGGATCTTCCTGCAGGCTCGTTGGGGCCACCAGCGCGTGACCGTCGAGATCAACACCAGTAGCCGAAGAGCACCCCCTCGCATTCGGACTTCAACAACAGACAGGACGTTTGATGGCCCTCTCGCTCAACAAACCTAAACTCGACAACCTCGCGTCCGACATCTGGAAGTCGGCCGAACGATTGCGCGGCAAGTTCAAGTCGTACGAGTACCAAAGTGTTATTCTGCCCATCATCGTAATTCGTCGGCTGGAATGCGTGCTCATTGACTGGCGCTCCAGCAAATCCGCCGAAGTGCTGAAGAGCCGGCCTAAGCTCACCGAGAAGGAACTCGCCAAGCTGGTCAAGGAACTTGAGCTGAATCCCAAGCAGTGCTCGTTCTCCAACACCACCGACTGGACGCTCCGCTCGGTGTATGAAGAGGACCACGCGCTGCTGGAAGAGAACTTCCGGGCCTACATCAACGGTTTCTCGAAAAACGTTGACGATATTGTCGAACACTTCAATTACCGCGCCACCATCGGCCTGATGGTGAAGAACAACCGGCTTGCCCCGATCCTGAACCAGTACAAGGAACTCGAGCTCGGTCCCGACCAGCTCTCCGGGCTGGAGATGGGCTACATCTACGAGGAATTGCTCAGGCGCTTTTCGGAACAAAGCGGTGACGAAGCCGGGGAGCACTTCACGCCACGCGAAGTCGTTCGCCTGATGGTGGAGCTGCTGGATATTCCCATCCCGGAGAAGCATCTCTCCATCTACGACCCGGCCAGCGGCACGGGCGGCATGTTGTCCGTGGCGAAGGAGCACCTGCTGGAGCGGGCCGACTCAGCAGAGGAAAAGGCACGGGTGGAGAAGTACGTCACCGTGCATGGGCAGGAGCTTTCGCCCACGAACTATGCCGTGTGTCAAGCCGACCTGCTCATCAAGAACGACCAGCAGGCCACTGTCCACCTCGGCAATTCACTCATCCCGCACGACCCGAACAGCAAGGAGCCGGGCGACCAGTGGCCGGAGTCGAAATGGCGTTTCAACCGGATGTTGAGCAATCCGCCCTTCGGCGTTACCTGGGGAGGCAAGGACGGCTATGAGAAGGAAGCCCGCAAGTTGGAGCTGACCCGCTACAAGGCCGGGATGCCGCGCGTGAATGACGGCGCGCTGCTCTTTCTGCAAACCATGCTTGCGAAGATGGTCCCGGCCGAAGAGGGTGGTAGCCGCATCGCCATCATCTTCAATGGCTCGCCCCTTTCCAATGGCGACTGCGGCTCAGGCGAGAGCGAAATCCGCCGCTGGATTCTGGAGAACGACTGGCTCGATGCGATCGTGATGCTGCCCGACCAACTGTTCTACAACACCGGCATCTTCACCTACATCTGGTTACTGCGAAACGACAAGCCCGCCGGCCACAAGGGCCGCGTGATGCTCATTGACTCCCGCCAGCAGTTCGAGAAGGAGCCAAAATCCTTTGGCAACAAACGCCACCGCATCACCGACGCCCACCGCGCGTGGATCGAGGAGCGTTACACCAAGGGCTGGGCCAAGGGCTACTCCGACGAGCAGGTGAAGATTTTCCCGCGCGAGGACTTCGCCTACCATAAGGTCAACGTCGTCTTCTGGCAAACGGATGAGCACGACCAGCCCGCCATCGTCACAGAGCCATACGAGAAGACCTTCACCGCCGCGAACGTGACAAAGGAGCAGGACTTCCACGAGAGCGACCTGAGCTTCCGCGTGCGGGTGAAGGAGAAGGGCAAGGAGAAAATCGTCGAGTTCACCGTGAAAGCGAAGGATAACGCCGCCAGGAAGTTCAAGGAAGCCATGTCCGATGCCGACGAAACGCTCTCTGTCGAATGGACGCACCGACACTACGTGCAGGATGACGAATACATCCCGCACGGCGAGGACATCGCAGCCTTTCTAAAACGGGAAATCGCCAAGCCGATCATTCGCTGGGAGGAGACGCAGAAGGAAGGGAAGGCGATTCTGGGGTACGAGATTTTGCCGAACAAATACTTCTACCGCTATCAACCGCCTACACCCGCGGGGGATTTGTTGGCGGAGTTCTGGAAGTTGGAGAAAGAGGCGGAGGGGATGTTGGAGGGGTTGGCGAGATGATAAGCCCCATCCCCAAAGACTGGACGAGCGATAGACTCAAGGATGTGTCAGCCATCAACGCGTCGGCGCTCCCCGCCGACACCAACGCGGACTACGAGTTAGACTACCTCGAAATCTCGAATGTGAACTACCACGGCATTGTCGATCCAAACGCGATTGAGCGGCTACGCTACGAAGACGCTCCGTCGCGAGCACGGCGGCGGATAGCGACGAATTGCACTGCGATTTCATCCGTTAGGCCGAACTTGCAGGCTGTGGCATTCATTGAAAGTGCACCGGACGATCTGGTTTGCTCAACTGGCTTCAATGTTGTCCGACCGACCACACACAAGCTTTCTCCCAAGTTTGCCTACTATTCTCTCCTCGCGGATGGGGCACGACAGTACTTCGAGGCCTCAGCCAAGGGCGTCGGCTATCCGGCAGTTGACGACAAAGACTTCCAGTCATTTCGCGTGTTCCTCCCCCCACTGCCGGAGCAACAGCGCATCGCGGCGTATCTGGATGCGAGTTGCGCGGCGATTGACGCGGCGGTGACCGCCAAACGCCGGCAACTCGAGACGCTTGACGCTCTCCGCAAATCCATCATCCAACGCGCCGTCACCCGGGGCATCTCAGAGGGCGTCACGCTGGAATCTACGGGCAGCGCGTGGATGGAACAGATTCCGCGAGGTTGGAATCTCGTTTGTCTAAAACGCATCGCTGCAATTCAGGGCGGCCTTACCCTCGGCAAACAATACGAAGGCTCGCTCATCGAGCGGCCTTATTTGCGTGTCGGCAACGTGCAAGATGGCCACCTCGACTTGGCGGATGTTTCCGTGATCGAACTCCCGGCCAGTGTGGCAAAGGGTGTTGAACTTCGTCCTGACGATGTGTTGATGACCGAAGGTGGTGACCTCGACAAGCTTGGCCGTGGCTATGTGTGGAAGGGCGAGATTCCGGGTTGCCTCCACCAAAACCACATCTTCGCCGTGCGCTGCTTTCTTCACAAATTGAAGCCCATGTTCCTCGCGTATGTTACTGCCGCCAAGTATGGGCGTGATTACTTTGAGGCGACGGGCAAGAAGACAACGAACCTCGCCTGCACAAACGCGACCAAGGTCGGCGAGTTCCCAATCCCCTTGCCAAGATTGACTGAACAAGAGGCGATCTGCGCCTACCTCGAAAAGAAGCTCGGCGAAGTGAACGACACTGTCAGCGCCATCGAAACCCAAATCGCCACCCTCACCGCCTACCGCAAATCCCTGATCCACGAATGCGTCACCGGCCAGCGGCGCATCACCGAGGCGGAGGTGCAGGGCATCAAAGGTCGCACTGGCCATCTCACCCAAGAACCGATCCATCAAGCACCCACCGTATGAGTACCAAACCACCCAAAACCTCTCTCAACCGCATCGCTTCCGCCAAGCCCACGCCCAAGCGCGTCGCGGCTGACCCCTTGCTGGCAGACCTGCGACACATGATCGCAGCGGCGCGAGAGCAGGTGGCTCGCGCGGTGAATGACGCCTTGACATTGCTGTATTGGCACATCGGCTCTCGCATCCGCACCCACATCCTTCACGAAACGCGCGCCGAGTATGGCGAGCAAATTGTCTCCGCAGTGGGGAGACAATTGGAGCAGGAGTTTGGCAGAGGGTTTTCCACCAAATCGCTGCATCACATGGTCCGCTTTGCCGAGGCCTTTCCCGAAGTTTCAATTGTCTCCGCACTGCGGAGACAATTGACGTGGACGCATTTCAAATCGCTGATGTACCTCGAAGACCCGCTGAAGCGCGATTTCTACGCTGAGATGTGCCGCATCGAGCGCTGGAGCACCCGCACGCTGGAGAAGAAAATCGGCGGGATGCTGTTCGAGCGCACGGCCCTGTCCAGGAAGCCTGCCAAGCTGGCAGCCATGGAGCTGAAGGCTCTGCGAGAAGGGGATACGTTGACGCCCGACATGGTGTTCCGCGATCCCTATTTCCTCGATTTCCTGGGGTTGAAAGACACCTACGCCGAGAAAGATCTGGAGGCTGCGATCCTCCGTGAGATGGAGGCCTTCATCCTTGAGCTGGGCGTGGGTTTTGCGTTTCTGGAGCGTCAGAAGCGGGTGACGGTGGACGGGGTGGATCACTATCTGGATCTGCTCTTCTATCACCGGCACTTGCAGCGGCTGGTGGCGGTGGAACTGAAGTTGGAGGACTTCAAGCCCGGCGACAAGGGCCAAATGGAGCTCTACCTCGGATGGTTGAACCGCTATGAGCGCAAGCCGGGCGAGAAAGCCCCCATCGGCCTGATCCTCTGCGCGGGAAAACGTCAGGAAACCATCGAACTGCTCAATCTGGAGCGCAGCGGCATCCAGGTGTCAAGCTATTGGACCGAGGCCCTGCCGAAACAGGAAATGGAACGCAAACTCCACCAAGCCGTTGCACTGGCCCGCGCCCGACTGAAACTTGACGCTCCTACATCATGAAGAAGAAGCCCCCGGAAATAACGTTCCAGAAGCATATCGAGGACTACCTCGTCCGCGAGCACGCGTACGCCGTGCTGGAACAGTCCGACATCACGGACGCCGAGCATTTCATCGCCGAAGACCAGCTCTGGTCCTTCCTGAAAGCCAGTCAATCCGACACGCTGAAGAAGCTGGCGGACGATTACGGTACAGACGCGCGGGAGGAAGTCTTCAAGGCGCTGCGCAAAGAGCTGGAGCACACGCCGCTATGGATGCTCTTCCGGCAGGGACTCAAAGTGCGCGGACTGGAGTTCCGGCTCTTCTATCCCAAGCCGCGATCTGCCGCGAGCACCGCCGCTGCCAAGTACGCCGAAAACCACATCACCTTCCGCCCGCACTTCTACTTCGGCGACGCGAATCACGAAATTGACTTTGTCTTCTACCTCAACGGCCTACCCATCGTAGCGCTGGAGCTGAAGCACGAGGCCAACCAGAACGTGCACGATGCGGTGTCGCAGTTTACCAAGCGCGACCATGCGCACAAGATATTCCAGCACCCTTTCCTCTACCTCGCCGCCGACACAAGTGACGCGATGGCCGCCACCGACCCGCGCAAGCAAGAGAATTTCCGCTGGCACAACATGGGGCTGACCAACACGCCCAAGAATGCCCACGAGTATCCGGTTGAATTCCTTTACCATGAAGTGCTGTCGCAGGACCAATTGCTGGAGGCGCTGTCGTTCTTCCTCGTGCGGGTGACCGAACGCGAAGCAGAGGCCGACAAGCAGGCACGCCCGGCCTCCACCATCTTTCCGCGCTACCACCAAAGCCGCCTGGTGCGGCGAATTGCCGAGGACATCACAGCCCACTTCGTTCGGGCGGGCGACATTGGCAAAAAGTATCTGGCCGACCATTCCGCCGGCAGCGGCAAGACGCTCTCCATCTGCTGGCTGGCCGACCGCCTGCACAGCCTCTTCAAGCCCGGCACCAACGAGAAGCTGGTCGACATCACCTTCATCCTCACCGACCGCAAATCGCTCGACACGAACATTCGCGAAGACATCGACAAGTTCACCCACCTTAAGGATGTAGTGGGCATCGCGAAAAAGGCTGACGACCTGCCGCGTTTTCTCAATGAGCGGAAATCCATCGTCGTCACCACGCAGCAGAAGTTTGCCTGGGTGCTGGACGAGATCCAGAAGAGCCCGGAATTGAAAAAGCTGAGAGTCGCGTTTCTGATCGATGAAGCCCACCGCTCGCAGGAAGGCCACATGGGTACGGCCATCCGTCTGCCGTTCCGCAAGGAGGGCGAGCCGGACGAGGACGCACCCGAAGAGGATCCCGAAGAGCAGATTGCCAGGATCATTCGCGAGCATGACCTGAACCAATTGTTCGTCGCCTTCACAGCCACACCTGCCCCCGCCACGGTGTCGATGTTCGGCAAGCCGTTCGACAGCTACACCGAGGCGGAGGCCATCGCCGAGGGCTACATCGTGGACGTGGCAGCGAGCATCATCTCCTACAAGACGCTCTACAACCTCCATTGCCCCATCGTCCCACTGGACGAGGAGAAGCTCTATCCCAAGGGCGTCGTGTCCAAGGCGCTCCAGAACGTGGCGTTTCAAGATGACGGGCTGATCCAATACAAGGCCGAGGTGATGCTGCGCATTTTCGAGAAAGACGTGAAGCCACTCATTGGCGGACGTGCCAAGGCGATGATCGTCACCTCGTCGCGAGTGGCCGGGCTGCGGTATTTCAACATCATCAAGGAGAAGCTCAGGGAGCGTGGCGCCAACTACAAGGTTCTCTATGCCTTCTCGGACTTCGTCCACCATGAGACGAACGCTGCTATCAGCGAACACGCCGTGAATGAATTGCAGGCAGGCGAGTTGATCGAAGACCGCTTTGAGGGCGATGACTACCGGCTCATAGTGGTGGCAAACAAATTCCAGACAGGCTTTGACCAGCCCTTGCTCGCAGGAATGTTCCTTGACAAGCCCGTCATCGACCGCAACGCCGTGCAGACGGTATCGCGGCTGAACCGGTGTCATCACGGCAAGAAGGATGTCGTGGTCGTGGACTTCACCAACAACGCCAAACAAATCCTTAAAGCCTTCGCCAAGTACCGGAAAGGCACTCCATTCGAGCCAGACGAGCCGGATCAAGACACGTGCCCGAGACTACACACCGAGATCCTCGCAGCGGGCGTCTTCACCCAGAAAGACGCCACCGACATGCTTGCGCTGCTCAGAAACGGGACGGATGCGCGGGTGCAATTCCAAGTCAATGCCCTGCGGACGCGCTTTCAGGAGAAGCTCATCAATTGGGAAGAGCGCAAGGCGTTCGTGTATCTGCTGGCCCGCTTCGTGAAGAGTTACCATTTCCTGACATGCTTCTTCACCTACTCGCCGGCAATTCAGGAGTTCGTCACCTTCGCTGAATGGGTCGGCCCGCAACTCATCAAGGCCGGGACGGTATCCGACCTGATGAAACAGATTCGCGCCACAGTGGTGACCAAGGCGGCGGTGCAGTATCAGGGCGTGATGACCAGCGGCGGCCCAGTGAAGCTTCAACCGGGCAGGAAAAAAGGCGGCGCAGGCCCGGTGCCGGTGAAGGCCACCGTGCAAGACATGATCGCCGACATCCAAGCCAAATTTCAAATCACCGACGACGAGGCGCTCTACATCAGGCAGGTGACAGAAGAGAAGATCGCCGACCCGGCCATTCGCGCCACGGTTCAAGTGCACCGCGGCGACCGCACCTATCTCGAAGGGCCGTATCGCGGACAGGTCAACGGCGACATTCAGACGACCTACAATGAACGCGGGCGCTATGACGAACTTGCCGACGCGAAATACACGGACACCGGCGGCATTTTCGACATCATGGCCATGACCGTTATCCAAACCCATTTGCCCCTCGCTGCTTGAAGCCATGAGCAAGACAATTCACGACATCCCCGAGGCCGACCGGCCGCGCGAGAAGCTTCTTCGCCAAGGCGGAGCAGCGCTGAGCGACCAGGAGCTGCTCGCCGTGCTGCTCGGCAAGGGCACACCCGGCATGGACGTGATGACGCTGGCCTCCAGGCTGACGCGACTCATTGACGAGAAGGGGCTGGACGTGAAGGCCGAGGAGCTTTCGCAGTTCGCAGGTGTCGGCGATGCCAAGGCTACGTTGATCCTTGCGGCCATCGAGTTCGTCCGCCGTCGCATCAAACCCGAAGGCGCGAAGATCGTGACCCCTGCCGACCTGTTGCCCCATCTCCGCCACTACGCGGACCGCAAGCAGGAGCATTTCCTCTGCGCCAGCATCAACGGTGCAAACGAGATTCTGAACATTCGTGTTGTGTCGATTGGCCTGATTGACCGCAGCCCCGTTCATCCGCGGGAAGTCTTCGCGGATGTACTGTCAGATCGTGCTTCCGCCGCCATCGTCGCCCACAACCACCCGAGCGGGGGTCTCCAACCATCGCCCAGCGACATCGCGATCACCGCTCAGCTCAAGGCAGCCGGTGAAGTGGTCGGCATTGAGTTGCTTGACCACATCATCTTCAACAGGATTGGGTATTACAGTTTTCTGGAAGATGGGAAGCTGTAGGTTGAAGTCTTGTGGAGCATGTCAAGGTGTGCCGCCTGACACGAGCATGCAGCTGACGGCGCTTCGCGCCGCAGCCGTTGCTGGCCGCTATGCCTGACTAAGTTTGAGGTCATCGGTTCAGTGTCTGGAGGCATTCGACATGCAATCAAGCGAAGAAATACCTTCTGTCAACAAGACCCCGCTACAATACTTCAAGGACTTCTATAATTGGCCGCGAGATTGGATGGGGTTTGAAGCTGATATTGAGGTTGGGGGTAGAATACTTACCGAGTTCATTCCGTTCATTGAATTCATAGTGAAGAAGGGCCTTGCAAGAAGCACGATCAAGAAGTACATGACGGACTTGGGTGTCCTGGGCTCGGAAATCATTAGAAGAATCCACGATAGTGAAGCCCAGAGGAAGTGGCCAGCCTCCAAGATTCTTCTTCACTACATTGACGATTCAGGAGGGCCATTGCCCTACTGCTGGGATGTGAACGATGTTACTCAACAGCGATATGTGACTGCATATGATTCGGTATGCCGGACGCTTCACAAATTCATCACGAAGCGAGACTGATTCTCAAATCGAACTCTTGAGCTGTCAATGGTTGTTGAGGCGGACAAGGACAAGTTCGTTGCCCCATCGAGATCAATGGGGGCTTTCGGTTGACGTCGCGCATTGTGACAGGCGGAGCACTTATGAGACTACAGACACTGCTGAAGTGTGCAATCGATGCATTCGGGGCAGACGAAATCGATATTGACTACGAGAACGGTGAGAATGTCGTCTATGCAATGAGGAACGGAACCGGACTGAACATTGCTAAACTGGACTCGGAACAGTGGGATGAGGTTTCGCGTGAACTTCAGAGAATCAAGAGACCCAAGACGTTCAGCATCAATCAGAAGGACTATCGCATTTCAGTTTCTCCATATGAGAGCTTTGGGGAACTGCAGTACGTCATCAAAGTTGACAAGATTGAGTGATGTCGTCCCACCCAATTCAGGTGGCTGTATGCCAACCAAACAGGTTTCCCTGAACAAGAATGCTCTACAGAAGGGCGGCAAGAAATGGTATATCACATCGATGCCGACACCATCAGTCTGGATGATGTACGGAAGCGAATTGAAGCAACCGACCTTGTACCGAGTCGTGCTTGTCTTGCCGACAAGATCAGAGAGAAGATGAAGATGCTCGAGGGACATGTTCGATTGGATGCTGCCCTGCGTCCTGCGTCGAACTGAACGTCACCTGACTGTGCGTCAGACGTTCCCAGGCTCCCGCTCAAAGCGTAGTCCCACGTCCCAGAGCGCTTCCGCTGCTGGCATGTCAGTATTTTCTGTTTATCGACGTGGTCTTCACGGCTCTGATGGTTTGTAATCGAGAAGGCGTGCTATCCATGGCATTTCCCATTGACGAAAGGCAAGTCAACCTCCTCATCCGCGAGGGAGAGGGCCTGACGATTGAGTTCAAGGAGCGCTACACGCAGCGCATTGACGAGGACATCGTTGCGTTCGCGAATGCCAAAGGAGGGACGTTGCTCCTGGGCGTACGCGACAACTGCACCGTCGGTGGTGAACGTCTGACCAACGACTTGAAGGCCAGGATCAACAGCCTGGCGCGGAACTGCAGCCCTTCAATCTCGATATCCACGGCGCAGATTGGCGATGTCGTGGCTGTGATCGTACCCGAGGGCGTGGACAAGCCGTACTCGTGTGCATCCGGTTTCTACCGTCGGCTCGATGGAAACACTCAGAAGTTGAGCAGTAGCGAGCTTCGGCTCATGTTCGCAGAGAACGACCCTGTTCCCTTTGAAGAGAAGACCATCCGGGGTTTCACGTTCGCCGACGTGGCCCCTGCCAAGATTCGCGCATTCGCCGAGGAAGCGGGCATCCGCATGGGGCGGACGGCGATACCCCTGTTCCTGCAGAGCCTGAAGGTCGCAGATGAGACGCGGATCAGGAACGCGGGCATCCTCTTCTTCGCCAAAGACGTGTACGATCACCTTCACCAGGCGCAGATGACCCTCCTTGCCTTCAAAGGGGTGGACCGACTTCACATCTACGACCGCCGGGACGTACGGGACGACCTTCTCACTCAGTTCAACGAGGCCGTTGCATTTCTCAGGAAGCACCTGAACGTTCGCAGCGAAGTCCGGGGTGTCGACAGGGAGGACAGCTACGAAATCCCGATCGAGGCGCTACGGGAGGCAGTGGTGAATGCCTTGATGCACCGAGACTACAGCATCACGGGAACTCAAGTGAGTGTGGAGATCTACGACGACCGGGTTGAGATAGTCAATCCTGGAAAGCTGCCCAAGGGCCTGTCAGTTCGTGATCTCGGTTCTCTGTCGATCCGAAGGAATGAACTCATCGCAGATCTCTTCTTCCGGATGCACAAGGTTGAGCGCATCGGCATGGGAATCGGGAACATGAAAGAGATCATGTCGGCTGCAGGACTGCGGCCGCCAGTCTTTGACGCGACCGCATTCTTCAAGGTCACCTTCTCTCGGCGACCGGATTTTGCCCTGAAGGATGGAGTGCACGATTTGCAGAAGCGCCCTGTTGAGCAACTCGGAGCACGTTCGGAGAAAGGTTCGGAGAAAGGTTCGGAGAAAGGTTCGGAGAAAAGTTCGGAGAAAAGTTCGGAGAAGATCATACGCCTGATCTCAGACAACGGAGCGGCCAATGCGCGCGAAATCGCTTCTGCTTTGGGGCTCACGTCTCGCGCTGTTGAGAAACAGATTGCTTCACTGAAGTCTGCAGGTCGACTGCGTCGTATTGGCCCGGACAAGGGAGGCCGTTGGGAGGTGGTGCTGTCGGCGAAGCAATCGGAGAAGGACAATTCATGATGCGGCATGCTACTGGACACGACGCTCTCGCGATCCGCAACCCTCGCGAGCAGTTCCAGCACCCACCTCGGCTAGCAATGACACAAGCCCCCTCAAATCTCATCCTGGTCGGAATGCCGGGCGCGGGCAAGAGCACCGTTGGCGTCGTCCTGGCGAAGCGGACCTCTCGTGACTTCGTCGACACCGACGTCCTAATTCAACGGTCACAACAGCGGACTTTGCAGGACATTGTTGATGTTGACGGATACGCAGCTCTCCGAAAGGTCGAGGAAGTCGTTCTGCTCGGCCTCTCCGTTCGGAACCATGTCATTGCCACCGGCGGCAGCGCAGTGTACAGCGGCCGTGCCATGGGTCACCTCAGGGCGGACGGTCTTGTCATCTTCCTCGATGTGGATTTGCCCACCCTTGTATCGAGGGTTCACGACTTCGCTTCGAGGGGTCTGGCCAAGAGACCGGATCAGGACTTTGCCGACTTGTTTCAAGAGCGCATGGATCGGTACAAGTTGTACGCTGACATCACCGTGGACTGCACTGGATTGACTCAAGAGGAAGTCTGTGCCGCAATCATCAGCCGGACCGGCGGGATGGGCTAGTCCGACACGCGCGGCCGGCTGCGGCAGATCTACATCGCCATCTGACCCAAGGAGTGGATGTGAACACATACATCGCGCTGTTTCGAGGTATCAATGTGGGCGGAAAGAACATTCTGTCAATGAAGGCCCTTGTCGGCGTCCTTGAAGAGGTAGGATGCAAACACGTCAGCACCTACATACAAAGCGGGAATGCAGTATTCCAGTCCAGTGAGGCCAGAACAACCAGGATTGCGGAAGCGATAGCCACTGGAGTCATGAAGAGCAACGGATTCACCCCGAAGGTGTTGGTGCTGGGAGTTGCGGACCTGGAGAACGCCATCGAGAACAATCCCTACAAGACAACCGAGGGAAAGACACTGCATTTCTTCTTCCTGGAATCCAGACCGCTACATCCCGATCTGAAGGGACTTATGAATGTCACATCGAGCACTGAGGAGTTCGGGCTTGTTGGGAGAACATTCTACCTGTACGCACCGGATGGAATCGGTCGCTCCAAATTGGCAGCCAGAGCGGAAGAACTTCTCGGAGTTTCGGCAACGGCAAGAAATCTCAATACGGTCAGCAAGCTCGCGGCCATGGTCAAGCAGGTGTGATGGGACGAATTCAGCCGAGGGTGCGCTGGTCGGGCTCGGCAGTTCCCGGAGTTCCCCGGCACCCTTGACACCTGGTAGGATCCGAAGCGCCGCTCGCCTGCCGATCCGGGCATCTACCCGCCCTCAATCTCCGCAACAAACGCCCGGTGCTTTGCCGCGATCTCGCGGAACTGGCGATCGACCTCGGCGCACTGAGCAAAGAGGCGCCCGATCTGGGAATCGGTGAGAGTCCGGTTCATCCACGGGATACATGAGCATCACCAAGGGATTACCGTGGACAAATCGGAAGCGAGGGACCGTCAGTGACAAGGAAACCCCGACCTGCACCGGTATTGATACCAAACGTCAACCTACATTGGGGAGCAGAAAACGCTTGCATTCCATCCTCGTCCTGAATTATTGTTGATAACGGTTTGAAGATGGCACCCCGTTTCTCGGGTTTGCGATTGCAGGGAGTTGGGAAATGGTCGGCGTGCTGGCGGTCACGGCGCCTTGCTTTTCCCTTGCAGATCTGCTCGAGTCCAGACAGCAGCACTCCCCGATCAGTAGATGCGTCGGAGCCGAAATCTCCAGCAATCAAGGCAGCAGGAGCAACACAAAGGTCGACCAAGTGCTTGTTCGACCCATGGATACCGGTTCGGCATGGGCGAAGACGCGATTGAGAGGCTCTTTACGCCTCTCCCCGCGACCAATGGACCCAGCGAAGGTTCGGACCTTGGGCCAACAACCGTGCAAAGAATCATTCAAGTGCACGACGGCACTATGTCCTGCTCATCGAGCAGCAACTCCGCAGACTCGGAAAGAAGGAACACATCCCCGCCATCCTCGCCACCGCCGTACTGCACGCTCTCAGATCTGCCGAAGGGCTCGTCAATGTGCGCGAACTCAACAATTGGGTCAAGAGGACCATGACCCTCCGGGACGGCAAGCGTATTGCCAATTGACACAATAGAGGAATATCTCCCCAACGCGAGAAGAGCCGTCAGAGAAGTGCTTGATGCTACCAGGGGCCTCACGAGCGCGGCAACGCCTATGAATGCGAGTATACCAAACAAGGGATGACCGAGTGTAAAGACAATGTCACCGAAGCCGCAAAACGGCTTGATCTGCAGCGACCGTATTTGTATGAGAAGCTGAAGAAGTTGGGGATGTGAGGATGTCGAGTTATCGCACTGTACGGCATTGGAAGATCGCTGGTGAGTCGTTTAACCACAGGATGCCGATGCCGAATCTCCTTCCGGGGGCCGTATGCTAACCACCGTCATGATTGGCGTTACCGCCATCGTGTTGATCGCGACCGTCTATTGGCCCGTTTGTCAGTGGTACATTGGACTTCGATTTCGAAAGACTCGCCTGCAATTCTGGGGATTCATTTCGCATAGCGGTGTTGACAAGAGATTTGCAGTCTGGCTACAGAGGAACATCGAGAAGTACCCAATACCGCACGAACTCGTGGGGAAGCCCGGTATTTCGGGCGACATTGTCCCAGGAAGACTTGTTTCAGTTTTCCGGGACCGCGCAGACTTTGCAGCCGCGCCCAGCCTCACTGCCGCGCTCAAAGCCGCGATTGCAGATTCCCGGTTCCTGGTTGTCGTATGTTCTCCTGAAGCAGCAGAGTCGAAATATGTCGGCATGGAGATCGCCGAGTTCAGGAAGACCCACGGCGCAGACAGGATCATCCCGGTGATTTTGCGAGGCGAGCCCAACGCCTCGAAAGAGGCAGAAGAGGAGTGCCTCCCCTCTCAGCTTAGATCCTGGTCCGATGCGGGAAGCGTGAATATAAAGGCGGACGATGCCCCCCTTTGTCCGGATGCCAGGAAAGGCAAAGATGGGAGACGAAATGCCCTTGTTAAAGTGGTTGCCGGGATGCTCGTTGGCGGGCACCAGTTGGACTTGTTTATCAAACGCGACAAACGCCGACGTAGATGGGCCACCTTCCGTTGGACCTCGCTATCCGTTTGTCTTCTCGCGGTCTTTCTGCTTCTGGCTCAAGAACTTTCTAACGAGACCGTTCGTGCCTCGAATATAGAGTATGCAGAAGGCAGCAAGTACGCCAAGGAGGGATCCTGGAACAAAGCCAGAGCCTACTGGGCCGCATGCTTAAGAAAGAATCCAACGCACGGAGCAGCGATGGCACAACTCCTGTCGTCTCTGCTGTATAGATCCTATGCAGTGCCGGTCGGTGATGGTCTTCAGTTTGGGTCAGACATTTCCCAGGTTGCGGTGAGTCAGAATGGAAAGTACGTTGCCGTGGCCTTTGATGATGGAAGTTTGTCCTTGTTCGATGGAGACTCCGGAATTCGCCTTGAACAGGATCTGACTCTGATAGAGGATGGAAACAGGGTAACAGCGCAAGCGACCGCGAGGAAGGGACGGGGGGCCGTTGGTTTCGGCACAGAATCAGGTGGACAACTGACACTTAAGCGGCTTTTGGCTCGGTTGTGGAACCGTCGTGCTGTTGACTTTACAGAATCGTGTGATGAGATTCTTACGTTTCCAGTTAGGAGAGTTGAATTCGTGGAAGAACGGGTACTGGTGGTGGAAGGCGGATATCTGCCCAGAAGTGTTTTCCTGAGTCTGCCCTCGTGCTCGGTTCTTTACAGCTTTCCTATTCCTTGGCAAACCAAAAAGTCAACCATCGCAGAAGAATACTTAAGCAGCGGCTATATGGACAGGTTTCGTCGTGCATGCTGCTCTGTTGGAAATGGAGCGAAGCCACCTCAGGTTAGCCCTTCGACACATCCAAATGACGAAATGCCTTCTGCGGTCTTGAGGATTGGGTTTCGAACTTCATTAGATCTTCTGTTCGGCCAGAAGACAGCACAGCCGCTAGTTCTTTGCAGTTGCGGCAAGGTGGGGATTCTTGCCGATACAACCATGTCATTTCTCGAGTATTCTGATTCCATCGTCGCCATAGATGCGTCTTGCGACGGAAGCCGGTTTCTCACGCTGTCTGAGTATGGGGACATCGTCGTCTGGGATTCCGAGAGTCAGAAGCCCTTGGCCACAATCACGGCCAACGCGGACCGAGCCACCTATTCCCCAGACGGTACCCGGATTCTTTCCACAACGGACTCGTGGAGAGATACCCTGCGCCTTTGGGATTCCGAGACCGGAGATCTGCTCTCGGCGGTGCCTATAGATGGTCCCGAGCCGTGCTTCAGTGGAGATGGGCTCCGCTTGGTAGTAGCTGATGGAAATATGGCAAGGTTTTTTGACACCAGAGACATGTCGGAGTTAGCAGAGCCTATTGAGCTCGATCATCCCTGTACCGCCTTCGACATGGGGGAGAATGGGTCGACCATTGCGGTTGCGGTCGGCAATGAACTGAAAATCTTCCATCTGAGGGTCAATAGGCCCATCCGAGAGCGAGCCCCAATTTCTGGCTCGGTTTCCGGATGGACCAGTTCCAGCAATGGCCTGACTCGCCTGACAACGCAAGGTACGAAAGTCAAGGCCTTCAGCCTTGCCAATGGCAGCGAATGGAGTACTGACCTTCCGGTTACTCCGATAGCGAACACGATAGAAATGAGTTCCGACGATAGCCAGTTTGCCGTATTCGGGCTAGACAGCGCCATCTACGTTACGAATACTCGAGATTTGCATGGCGCCCTCAAGCGACTGCACCGGCAGGGGCTTTCCAGCGATTTTCGGTTTCTCGGAAATGATATGATGCTGACAGTATCAGAAGGTGCTGCATGCATCTGGGATATTGACTCTCAGAGTGTAGTACACAACCTTGGAGACATGGGGACGAGGGTAACATCCATCTCCGCAGATGACGGGATGTCCGACAGAATCACATTCGCCCTTGGCAGCGCTGAAAAGGTCGCGGTCTATTCGATGCGGGATCGCAGGCTTGCTCGAATGATGGAAAGGAGTGATACGGCCGATGGAACCAATGACTTATCGCTCTCCGCTGACGGAAAACACCTGTTGGTGAAGAGAACCGCAGGGATCTACGCGACGGAACACCGATACTGGGATGTCTATAGCACTCTCGTAGGCGCATCGGTTATTCACTTTGAGTCAACCGATATTATGTCAAAATGCATTCTCAGCCCATCGGGCTCCATGGTAGTATTCCACGACTCAAAGAGTACTGTCGTGCGATCCATACCATCAGGGAAGGAACTATACAAAGGAGCTTCGAATGTTTGGCGTTTCTCCGACGATGACAGGTTCGCACATGTGCAGGAAGGCGGCTTTCCCGGCGGGATAGTTGTTGAGACCTCGAACTGGCAGCCTATGCTTGCGCTGCACCATCCTGCCTCCCACCTAGCCTTCAAGAAAGATACCGTGCTCACCCTTAATGCAAGCGGCGAAGCACATGTCGGCAAATGGCCTTTGGTTCGCCTTGGAAGATCACCCGCTTGGCTGCCTACGTTTGCTGAGAATATTGCCTGTATACGATTGGACAGAAACGGTCGGATCGAACCCGTATTGAGCCCCGTCGGCATGGGGTCTATGAACGAATGGCCTAGTCGGGGACGACGGGGTGACGCCAGTGCGAACATCCTCGATTGGCTGGTCCGTGAGCCTTCCCAGCGTACAGTCTCACCCTTTTCCAGGATGTCTCTCGAAAGCTGGACAAAGGAGCTTCTGTCATTGTGGACCGATTGGTCTCTCAAAGAAGCGGAGATAGTTGGTTCTAGTCTTCCCGCGGTCAGGGAGCAGACCATGGCGTACAGATCCTGGCGCTGTCGACTTGACGGAGTTGAGGCGCGCGAGTGGGAGAGGAACAGGCAGTCAGAATCTCCACATACACAACCTGCGAAGCAAAGAATCTCCAGAAGCAAGAAGTCGATAGGAGGGTGGTACGATCCTCGGTCGGATCGCCCCGCTTCGTCGATGCAGAAAGCTATGGTGAAAAATACCCCAATTGTCTATAGGTGCACTTCGCCTGCTGATCTTGCACAATCCGAGAACCACTTGATGTGCCTTGTGGAGAGATATCCAGACAATCCCGGGTGGCTGTATTCCGCGTGTGAGTTCTACTTGGATGAGCTATCTGCGTGTCCCAGGGGGAGGGATTGTACTTGCATGGGAAATTCGGAAAGAGGCCTGATTGTCGATAAGGCATCAAACAGCCTCTCCAGACTGAAGGACTTAGTTACTCGGCTGAATTCCCAGGATTCGAGCTATGCGCAGATCAGAAACTCTCGGGTGGCTACGATCGAAGAATTGCTGCGCGAGGAATTTTTCCCTTCTGCAGATCCTGCAGCATCACAATAAGGAAAAGGATTCGAGGTTCGGCAAGTTGAACAAAGCCGCTCCGCGGCAGCATCCTTGCCGTGGTGTTATTGATTGACAGATCTCCACAAGAAGCATCCAGCCCCTATCACAGACCACTCGTGCATCCTAATGGCACCGGTGCACGCAACCCATGCCGCCAAGTGCCCGCTCGATTACCACCCTCGCACAGAGCAGCCGCAGTCCATGCCACTTCGTGACCCATCCCTTTCATAGTGCCGTGGTGACTTCGAGGCAGCAGAGGCCACCAGTTGGTACCCCAATCTCGCAGAATTCTGCCAATCTCGAGTTTCGCCCATGCACTCACCCGCCGATGCACGCAACCACCGCAACCAATGCCACCAAGTGCCTGCTCGATTACCACCCTCGCACAGAGCGGCCACAGTCCATGCCACTTCGTGTCCCATCCCTTTCATAGTGCCGTGGTGACTTCCGGGCTGCAGAGGCCACCGGTTGCTACCCCAATCTCGCAGAATTCTGCCAAGCTCGAGTTTCGCCCATGTACTTCGCCCGCCGGTGCACGCAACCACCGCAACCAACGCCACCAACGCCACCAAGTGCCTGCTCGATTACCGCCCTCGCACAGAGCGGCCGCAGTCCATGCCACTTCGTGACCCATCCCTTCCATGGTGCAGTGGTGACTTCCAGGCTGTAGAGGCCACCGGTTGGTACCCCAATCTCGCAGAATTCTGCCAGCTCGAGTTTCGCCCATGCACTCACCCGCCGGTGCACGCAACCACCGCAACCACCGCCACCAAGTGCCTGCTCGATTACCACCCTCGCTCAAAGCGGTCGCAGTCCATGCCACTTCGTGACCCACCCCTTTTCATAGTGCCGTGGTGACTTCCAGGCTGTAGAGGCCACCAGTTGCTACCCCAATCTTGCAGATATCTCGCTGACATCGCGCTCCGCGCATATACATTGCCCTCAGGTGCTGTGTTCTTCCTTCACCTTCAGCAGAGGAGAGTGTATGACCCCGCTTCGCTCGCAGTTCATGGACGCCTTGCGCGTCACCATGCTGTATCTGCATGTGAGTACCGCACTCATCAACGCAACCGTCAGTCCCCTGGATGTGGACATTGACATATTGCGTGAGGGGGTAATCCATGCGTAACGCCCACATCCGCCTTGCCGATGTCTTCCGTGCAGGCTTCTCCAGGTACTGCCGCGACAATGGGCCCCTGCCTGCGCTGCACTATGCCGTAGCCAATGCCATCATGGCATGCCGCACCGCTGCGTTGGGAGGCCACCAGTTGCGCTGTGAGGACTGCG
>Ga0315284_10004795_pt1 | contig 19211 bp, 12 predicted proteins | sample YL17G09_16_MG_FD_203696 | JGI IMG/M metagenome (GOLD analysis project Ga0315284, IMG submission 203696) | Sediment microbial communities from Yellowstone Lake, YNP, Wyoming, USA - YL17G09_16 | ecosystem: Environmental > Aquatic > Freshwater > Lake > Sediment | place: USA: Wyoming | collected... | reverse complement strand
CCCGGGACCGACTAGAATCGCTTGGAAGACAAAGATTCAGGGATTCCAGACGGTACAAGGACACAAAAGTCATACCCAAGGACTACCAAGATTATGAGGATTGGTTGAAACGCAATCAAAATAAGCGAGTTCGATCGACAGATTTTAATCAGGAGGCCGAATTCGGTACAAATCGCAAACGCAGACATAGTACGGGTTCTATGTACGAGCCATTCAGATCCGACAGCGATTTGGGCGCACACAGCATGGATTCCGAATTTAGCGACGTAGAGTCTTTTGCGAGTTCTGTGTCATCCAGATCGACGGTCGGATCGGACGACGGGTATCACGGCATAAACACGAACAAACCGGATTCTGTGCTAGACCGTATGAGCTCTATTACGAACAACAAAAAATTCGAATCTTGTGTCGCGAAGAAATCAAAGACACCGCGCAATAAGTACGGAGAGTCAGATACTTGGACAACGCAGTTTGAGCAGATGGCATTCGACAATCCTGGAGACGCCGTAACATCTAACGCCGTACCGAACTCGACTGGCCGTAACGCTATGATGAAAAAAATAGAGCTAGAGCGTCAGATGGAGCTGGACGGCGGGTACTCTGCGTACGATGCGACAGACGACGGTGTGTATGGTGTTGTGCGGCCGGATTCAGCGGAGTTCATACACAACAATATGCAGCCCTTCGTATCGAAAGCCCCGAACGCTAGACACGAGGCGGCGATGAACGATGTCAAACAACAGAGGCTGGAGCTGTTTACCGGATCGGCCGATCAGATCGATTACAGGCCAAAAGTAGAACGCGCCCCTCTGTTCTCACCTCTAGTTGGTGTGAAGAATCTGTACGGCGATCCTGTGCGAACAGACGAGTATAAATCACGGTACTTCGCCGGCAATGAGAAGCGTAACGAGCTGCCTTTTGCCCAGGTAAAAATTACCCCGGGCTTGAATATCGGTTACAACGCGGTAGGTAAGCAAGGCTATCACGACATGTATAGGGTTGTGCCACGCGGTGTAGATGAGCTGCGAACACTCAACGATCCGAAAATATCGTACGGGTCTTACGTGGCGCCGGCAAACAAAGGCGAGAAGGGCCCTGTGCTTGGCCGCGTGTCTCACTACAAACCGCAAACCTTCAAAGAGCGCGACACGAAGGACATGGTACGACAGGCTGCGTACTATTCGGCGCCGACGGTCTACGGCACATACGACAAGGCGAATCTGGCTACAGTTAATCGCGGCACCAAAGAGACAATGAAAATCGGCCCCGCTCAGCACGATGTAACTGGCAATACGCCCGGCAAGTTTCGCGGTAACTGGGCTGAGGCCAAACGAGAGAACTACAAAAATGACGCGCCAAGAAATATCCATCATGTTGAGCATTTTGCGGGACAAGGTCATAACAACACATCGTTCGTGCCCGATCAGACGAAACGGAATGAATTTGAGTGCTACGACCATCCCCGTAATATACACGGATATGAAGAAGCCAAGGGACAGGGGCATAACAACGCTGCGTTCTTACCTGATCAGACGAAGAGGGGGGTGGTAAATTCTTACGACAGGGCCGGAAATGCGATTGTAGGAGGCCGTGAGCAGGTGCAGGCCATTAATTACAACGACGTGGGTGATTTGACCAAGCGGAATCTGACAGAAAATCATGATCGCAGTGGTCTTGCGGTGACTGGGGAGCATTTTGGCTATAGGACGGTGGACTTCAGCGATGTGCAAGACGTAACGAAGCGTCAGGTGCATAACGATCCACTGAGGGCGGGTCTTGCCATCACGGGGAATCGCGAACAAATCATGGCTATCGATTACACAGATATCCGAGACCCGACCAAGCGTGATATAAAAAATGAATGGGACAGGGCAGGATTCGTATCCGGTGAGCGTAATGATTATTTGGCTGTCAATGAGGATGACGTAATGGATGTAACTAAGCGCGATCTGTTCAATCGATATGATCGTGCCGGGGCTTCCATCGTAGGAAGCAAGCAATCCATACACACGGTGGATTGGAGCGATCTACCCGATGTCACGAAGAGAAATATTTTCGAACATTACGATAGGGCCGGAACGGGTATTTCGGGAGAAAAACAGCAAATAGTGGCTATTAACTGGGATTCGGTTAACGATGTCACGAAGCGCGATCTTTTTAACACGTATGATCGTGCAGGTTCTGGAATATCTGGGGAACGGAACCCGTATCTGGCTATTTCGTATGACGATGTTCCAAATTCAACAAAGCGACAAGTTCACGACAGCTTTGGTCGCGCCGGAGTTTCTATTACGGGAGAGCGTTTTGGGTATGCCGCAGTGGATTACGACGGGTCAACTCCAAATGTTACAAATCGTGAAATTCATCACGGAGAGCGATTGTTGAATGTGACCGGGAACAAGATGGGATACAGGGCTGTGAGCTTCGATGACATCCCCGAAAATACAAAGCGCGAGATAAACAACGGGCCTGTTCCGCTTAATGTAACCGGTGAGAGGATGGGATATCACACTGTGAGCTTCGATGATATTCCAGAACTCACGAAGCGTGAGGTCAACAACGGACCAGTTCCGCTCAATGTCACGGGGAACAGAGAAAGTTATAAAACTGTGAACTTTGACGATGTGCCCGACACGACAAATAGAGAGATACACCCTGGTGGGCGAGCCGGCCCCGCATACTCTGACAACAGACGGCAGGACTCACGGCACCATTATATGGTGATGAAAATGGCGAGCGGCAAGGAAGCGCTAGAAGAGGGTAGAGCGCCTACAAAAGTGGGATTCGATAAGGGGTGGCACATTAGGGACACACATTTTCATCTCAAGGATCTGGCACAACCTAAATGGCGAGCGAATCCTGGTTCGGATACGATGTATACAAACGACCAGCTGCGTACGATTAACACGCGCGTACCTTCAAGAGTGATATATAACGACCGTATCTTGGCTTTCACAGATGAGAACTTAAATGGCAACCAGGAGGTCAATAATTTAATACATCGCTCAATTAACTTCTCCGACTATTGATTGTGCGCTGTGTTTGTTTTAATTTAAAAATGTATTGATAATAAAAAATTATCAATCATGGCTGATCAAGAAGAGATTTGGAAGAATATTGTCGGGTACGAACGCTACAAGGTTTCGAATACTGGAAAGGTTGTTAATTCGGAAACGAACAAAGAACTCTCTCAGACCGATGAAAAAGACGGCATGATGGTCGCTTTACGTAAAGACGGGAACCCTAAAAAATTTGCTGTATCTCGTCTTGTCGCTACATACTTTGTCGAAAACCTCCACAACGACATGATAGTTATGCAAAGGAATCGCGACTACCGCGACAACAAAGCAAGCAATCTCATGTGGGTGTCACGTACAAAAATGCGACATATTATTATGCAGCAAAAAATCTCTGATTTCGATATGTCTAAGATTAATTCGCTACCTGGAGAAGAATGGAAGACGGTGAGCGGTTATTCTAACCACATGGTGTCAAATATGGGGCGGGTATTGAATAAAGAGACATCAAAGTTCCTAAAACCAAATATAAATGGCGGTTATTATATTGTCATGTTGTGTGATCCAGTAAGCAAAAAAAGGAACAGCCTGAAAGTTCATCGTATTGTCGCAATGGAATTTGTGCACAACCCTGATCCGAAAACAAAGACTGTAGTCGATCACGCATCGAACAATAAGCTCGAAAACGCCGCTAGCAACCTTCGCTGGGTGAGTCAAAAGGAGAATATACATCACTATGTTAAAAACCACAAAAAGGAAACCGGGCGAGGCGTCTTCCAGTACGATGGTGATACATTGATAAAAAGATGGAGTAGCATGAGCGCTGTTTTAAAGGAAAACCCATCGTTTAGTGATTCAACGCTTCGATCAAGTATACGCTTATCTAAATTGTACAAAGGTTATCGATGGGAATTCGACGACTCTCATAATAAAAAACATGAGAATCATGAAGATGAGGAGGGCGAAGAATACAAAAACATCGGGATCATCGATGGATTTGACTGTTCTAATTACGCAGTTTCGAACTACGGGAAGATTCGGAACGTGATAACCAATAAAATGATGACACCGATCATGGATCTCGACGGATATCATTTCGTTCATCTGCGTAATAAAGCCGAAGTTAAACACAAGCGCATGTTTGTTCATCGCCTTGTTGCACTTCTATTCGTTCCAGGGCGAACCAAAGAGCGGAACATAGTGAATCATCTATCGGAAGTGAAGACTAATAATAGAGCAGATCAATTGGAGTGGACGTCATACAAAGAAAATGTGCAATACTCGATCGGTAAACGAGTAAACCAAATAGATCCCCAAACGAACGAGATCATTCGAATACACAGTTCCATCGCCGATGCCTCTAAATATAAATGTCCGGAAAAGGAGTGTGCTCCTAAGTATGGTATCTCACGATGTTGTCATGGGAAGCAAAAATTGTACGCCGGCTACAAATGGGAATTCGCCGATAAGCTCGTCCCAAAAGCGCTAGAGGTTGAACATATAGACGCCCCAAAACTGGCACCCACAAAGCCCGCCACCAAACGCCCATCCACCAAACGCCCACGCATCAGGCTCATCTACTAGATCTCACAACCCTACCATTTTATATTTTATCTATCGTATGCGATAAATAAAATATTTACAACAAAACTTCGCCGCCCGCATTGCAGTAGTTCGGCATCACATAGTAGTCAGGCGCGCTGAAGAGCAAATACGTATGGTACGGTTCTCACATCTCACTTCATCTCACTTCATCTCACTTGCGCACATTAGTACTCTTCCCACTCACCCCACCCCTCGTTGATTTGACTACTTTCCCCGACCCCGTTTTCTTCCGCACCATAATCCGGCTCTTTTTCTTCTGCTCTTCATTATCTTCATTCTCTGTCTCATCACTCCCATCACTACTCACCGTATCGCTACTCTCCTCGCGCACAACCGGCGAGTCTATTAGAGTATCCGAGCTCTTATCATCCATCTCGTCGATATCATTTATTTCGCGGATCTGTTTAGCTTTCTCAATATCCCGCATCTCTTTTTGTTTCGCCTCTAGCCTGTACTCTTGTATGCTCTGATCCGTCAGTTCGTCGTCTTTTACTATGGCGTCGTAATTCGTCAGCAGGTATCTGTATATAAACGTATACACCTCCTTGATCGGCCGGAACCCCTGGTTACCCAAGATGATGATGATAGATCCCGATTCGAAGACAAAGATCGTAATCCGTTCATCGTTCTTGCCTAAATCATTTGAGTCTCGAATTTTGACCCCCATGCTCTGCGATGATTTGTCTTGGATAAGGTATTTGATGTTGACCGCCGAATGCCCGTTCGAGTCGTACGATGCGTTATAGCCGTCTGCCGTCAGACACGACAATAGTTTCGGCCGATCTATACGGAATGGCACGACGAAGCTGCAATTGATCATCGCGACCGCAAAATCGTACAGGTTTGACACACTTAGCTGCGACGGGTTATTAACGAATGTAATTTGTTTTATTTTAGTCTTGTTGGAATTTTTAGTTCTGGCTATAATGGCCCGCTGAACCTTGCACTCGGTGCATATATGCTCAACGGCCTCTAACAGGCATCTGATGGTCTTGACTCCCGTAAAGTGTAGAGTGCCGTTCCGAAAGATCTTGACGCTGACCGGATGCTCGGCGTCTTTCTCAGATACTTTGACGTACACCGTGACCTGGTTCAAAAACTCTTCGCCATTCTTCCGCCTCTTGCTTTTATCGATATCTGTTCTTTTGCTAGAACTCGTACTAATACTCTGTAGTTTTTCGCGGTTCTTCTTTTTTATCGTGTCTCTGTTTGTTTTACGCTGCCTCTTTCGCTCTTTGATCACGGGGTTGATCCTCATGATCCGGTCGTGGCTTGTTTTGATGTACTTGTATATGTTTGTGGCGTCGAATTCGATGTTCAGTTTGGCATCCATCGTCATCGTCGATATAACGATGTCTGGCGGAATCACGACCCCCTCCAAGTCTAGCTGCCGCATCACCTTGTGTGTAATCGCTTCGAACCGATCTGTTTCCATTTTTTTGAGTATGGGATACCGTGTTATTATATTTTCGTCTTATATGACGCACGGCTGAACATTTATATTTCAATTTTTATTCTAGTACGCTTTTATAGCATGTCGTCGAGCATATTCAAAAAGTCAGACGACAAGAATAAGGATAAGCCCGTACGCTCGTTAGATCGCATACTGAACAACGTATCCGATCCTGTTCAACCAAATATATCAAATATGCAAAATATACAGAACGCTATGACAGGCGGGGCCGCTACATCTGTAATACAAGACAAGCCGGTGCCCGTATTTATCAAGCCCGTCATCCCGAGCATACTAGAGACAGAGACCATCGAAACCATGCTGAACAAAATAGAGGCCGATCTGTTTGGCACAGAGCATCATGAGTCACATAATTCACATGACTCACATGAGTCACAGAATACAAATACGTCGCGCGATTTGTACTCTATCAACAACTCTTCGATCAAGCGAGTTATAGCGTAATGGCATGCGATCAAATCGCCAAAAATAAAACAGAGCATCAGATCATATGGCTAGTAAAATCAAGCGTGTTCTGTCTTTTGACGTCGGGATCATTAATCTCGCGTACTGTCTGATGGATATAGATATCGAGGCTCAGCGGTTTACGATAATAGACTGGAATATCATAGACACAGCAGACGAGCGGCATTTGTGCCCGTTTATTATGAGAGGCGGCAAAGTCTGTAACAAAGTCGCGCAGAAAGTGACAAAGGTCGGAAGTCGTAACATGTACTACGCGTGTAACGCCCATTGGAACAAATCGACACACATGATCAAGCCCGTCGATGTCGAGTGGGTAGCTGTGGATAGCGGTTCTAGTTCTAGCTGTACAACGTGTTCGAGCAAAAACGCAAAAACAGTAAAGCCCGGTATATTCGTGTCTGATCTGTTCGATGGGGCGTACTGTGATGCGCATTACAAGACTCTGACAAAACAGAACAACTATGTGTGCTGTTCAAAAGGCTGCGATAGTTTTATTACGTTCGGATTATTTTTACACACAGACACAAAAACAGACACAGAAAGAACGGATACGCCGTGCGTAGATACGCTGTGCGTAGATACGCTGAGTACGGGGTGGTGTGATGAGCATTATACAACAGGGTACGCCGATCTGATAAAGGCCAAGACTCGCAAAATATCACAGAACGCTAATAAGACGCCGCTCGTGTCTATCGGTACATCTATGTATACGTCACTAGATTCGAAGCCAGAGTTCTTGAAGGTCGATGAGATTCTTGTAGAGAATCAGCCGTCTCTGATCAACCCGACCATGAAGAGCGTCGCTATGATACTGTACTCTTACTTTTTGATGAGGTGCTTCCATCAGAAGCTGAGCCCGGCTCTGACTCTGTCTTACTGCTCCGCTAGCAACAAGCTGAAGATCGGCGGTCAAAAGGTAGCGGCCAAATTAGAAGACGCAAAATCGACTCTAGACATGCAGAAGAGTTCGAACAAAAAGAAAGTGTACAACATCACAAAAAAGACAGCCAAAAAGATAGCGGCCGCCCTCATATCAGACAACGCTGATTACCAGACCATATTCAACTCTCACAAAAAGCAAGACGATCTTGCAGATTCTATGCTCCAAGCCTTCGTCATGAACTTCAAAGAGGTCCCGGATTACTACGCCCAGCTACTCGAAAAAGCAGACATCACGGATGAAGATAAGGATGTAGATGATAAAACAAAAACAACCAAGCCCGTCAAGCCTACTAGAGGCAGAGGGCGGTTTAGCAAAGCCAAGACCGTGAAGACAGTCGAAGCTGATCCGGTGCAGCCCGTTGTGGCTCAGCCCGATGCTGTTAAACCCGAAGAAAAACCAGACGCTAATCCTAAACCGAAAAGGATTAGAGCAGTCAAAACAGTGAAAGTTGAAGAAAAACCAGACGCTAATCCTAAACCGAAAAGGATTAGAGCAGTCAAAACAGTGAAAGCTGAAGAAAAACCAGACGCTAATCCTAAACCGAAAAGGATTAGAGCAGTCAAACCAGTGAAAGCCGTTCAAACAGAACAGTTAGACATAAAGTTCGGCCCGAACTAATAAACTAGTTATATTTTACGACATGCGTCATCGGTATCATGGGTGGCATATCCATATCGATAGATTTTGTCGAGGGTAAAAAGCCTTCTCTGAATTCTTCGATAGACAGCGGTCCGCCTTTGCTCTGTAGCAGTTCGCGCCGATCAGCTGGCTTTATCTCGATAGCCGGCCCTAGTACTTTGTCTTTCATATTCAGTAGCAGTACTTTCCGGGTCCGTACTTTGGGGTCTGTCAGCTCTGAGTTGTACCGCAGAGCGCAGTTGAAGCTGCAGAAATTACCGAACACGTAAAACACATCGTTTCGATACATCTGCGGGATGTAGACCGGGATATTAGGAAAAGAATAGTCACACCACCAGCAGTGTATGTTAGTCGGCTGTTGTAGTATATGCTTCTCTGTATCGACATGCTTGATCGTGCAGTGATACTCTATGTTGGAATTTTTAGCGATCCCTCTAATACTGTGCAGAGGGTTCACCTTAATAGCTCGCCGCCTCGATCCGCTAGTCTCCGTACTCAGCTTCGAAATTATAGCATCACGCCGCCGGATATGCTTCAACAACAACAAAACATCGTGGTCTTTCGTGTTGAACGACGAGTAGTCTATCGGCGTTATTATGTCATCTGCATCGGCATCTGCATCTATATCGGCTTCTGCATCGGCTTCTGCATCGGCTTCTGCATTTGCATTTGCATTCCCATCCTCATCATCATAACCATCCGTATACACGGAATCCTCATCCGAATCATAGACATTAGACTCTAAGCGCTCAGATATAGATGCCATAGCGATATGCTGCTTGGATTTGGTTTTACGATTTACATGATTTTTATCAGCATGCTCATTTTTGTGTTCGGTACTGTGCTCGTTAAAATTATCGTCTGTCCGAACTTCTCCGTCTGATTCATCATCGGTTGATTCCGTATCAGAGCCCTGTAGATATAAAAACATCTTACTCGGCGGTTCTTCAAGCTTCTTGCTGAACATCGCGTTGATGTTTTTCTTATTCTGCTTATCCATACCGCGTTCCGGCTTCCGGTTGTCTAGCTTGTCCGATTTTTGTTTGGTCTCGACATCATTAGACTGAGACTGAGACTGAGACTTATACTGAGAATGAGAATGCGACTGAGACTGAGACTGAGACAGATCGTGATTAATTTCTTCCGTATTGGCGTTCTTACGTGGGCGGCCACGGCCTCGTTTCACATTAGACGTGCTCATACTGATGCAGATCGCTCTTGAGCTGATTGTGTTGATTTAATAATTAGACTATTTCACGGCCTCGGATCCTGTATGATTTTCATGCAAAAAACTCGGCAGCCGTAACATATCCCTGATCGAACATTGTCGATATGTGATTATTGTCTTCACCGGCAGTGCATTTGATGTAGATCGTTCGGTCTTCGAATCCTTTTCGCGCATTGATATCCATCCCCTCACGTATGCATCCGATAGTGTTCAATAAAAACGATTCGATTGAGTTGATTTTATCTACGTGTGCCCTGTGTTCGGATACGTAGATGCCGATGACTTTCTGCAGCTTGTGCTGAAACAGCGCCATCGGATAGTTGTCTATGCATCCGCCGTCTAGAAATACTTTGCCTTTGTACTTTCGCGGCGTGTAGAAGATCGGAACGCTGATGCTAATACGCAGAGCATCGACAACTTTCATATGCGGGTGCGTATCGTGCGAGAAGTAGTACACTTTCTTGTCGTTGATGCAGGATCCTGTGACGATTAGAGTCTTTTGCGTCTTGACGTACAGCTCGGAAAAAGTTATGCCCGGATCGATCGATTTGGCCTTGAAAAACTTTTTGATTACGATTTCGAACCTCTGGCCGTCATCCAAACCTAACTTACTGAACAGATTGTACGCGTTGATTTTGAACATTTTCGATGCATCAATGTTCATGAAGAATCTGTATATCTCTACAGGCCTGTACTCGATCACTAAAAGCGCGCATATTAAGGAACCGGCAGACGTACCGGCGAAATGTTTTATATGCTGCAGTATATTACGCTCCTCCAAATAGTGCATCGCCCCGAGCTGGGCCATCCCTTTCATCGAACCGCCGCTCAAAACTAACGTGTCTATCTCTTCATCCTTCTTGGAATCTGCATCTAACAAATCTGATACAGATTTGCTGATGTACGACCTAACGTCGAAATTATTATGCTTGTCGTGCTTGTCGTGCTTGTCATCCATATAACACAAATACGATGGCGTACCTTAATAATACGGCTCAGTTTTAATTTTACCCGATGCGGCGTACAGGCTGTACAAGGAATACGCATATAACATATACGCATATACGTACACGATGAGTTCGGAATTTGACAAAAGGTTTGGCAAGAAATCGGACAATACTTATCGGAACGGGCATACGGCTAATTCGACTAAATCGGCTAATTCGGCTACATCGTCTGATTCTGATGCGCTGTCAAATCATTCGAATCATCCAAATAATTCGAAACAAAAATTCACAGTTGATCAGCTATTTCCATCGGATTCGAATGTGTCTGGTACGAAGGGCAAGAGGCTAGATATCAACACGATATTCAGCGGCATATCGGCTAGTAGCGATGTTGTGATAGACATGTCTCACGAAGTTCTGATAGAGCGCAAAATCAAACGGCGTGAAGAGGTACAGCGGCAGTACACTCTATCCTACAAGACGTGCTGGGATAAGATTGACGCGGCAGATAAAGACACTCTGAGCGAAACGATATATGAGGTCGTAGACAGCGTACCGCAGTATCCAGAGTACTCGGCGGCCGAATGCATCAACTACATACAAGACAAGTTACGAAAAGAAGAGTACATGGACACTCTTATTTTGGAAGACGGATTGAGCATATTCATCAGCTGGGCTAATATCGAAGCGAATAAGGAGGCCTGTAATGCCGAACGTGATACGGACAAAAACGATGATGATTCGGACAAGACAGATACGGATCGAACTGATAAGACTGATCGAACTGATAAGACTGATCGAACTGATAAGACTGATCGAACTGACAAGACTGTATCTAAAACCGCGACTAAACCGGACAAGAACTAATTCCGATAATTTATCGCCATGTCTAAAATAAATATCACAACGAACCCGATTAGGCAGACTGTCAGGATCTCTTTTATTTCTAGCGTATGATGTTCTACATTGTCATGTTCGGTCTTATCGGGTTGTGCAGCTTGTGTATTTTCTTTGATTTGATCGAATCCGTCATCTATCGGATCGTGTTTAAAATTTTCAGCAAGCCGATCAGTATTTTTATCGATCCGATTGTTATCGGCCCGGCTTTTGCGTATTAGTTCGATGACTCGCGCTTTACATCGGCCGCAGTCTTTCAGATGATCCAACAGGCTGATGCCGGAACCTAGACTTTCCAGCGAATCGATGCTCTGTAGATCGTGGTCTATGCATCTAGTCTTGGGGCGGATGGCTTCCCATTTATCCGCTTTGTTCGACTTTAACTTTGCCATGGCCTTGTTAGACTTGGCCTTGTCAGGCTTCGCATTCTTGTTGTTCGACTTCACTTCGCGATATATGTCTTCGAGCGTAATAGTTTTGGTTTTTTGTTTTGGCTTCGGATTCAGCCCGTACGAGTAACCCGGTACGCTAGATAGAGAGATGTCGGATATGTCTGATAAGTTAGATACGTCAGATATGTCAGATATGTCAGATATGTCAGACAGCTCAGATTGTGAATCGGACAATATCAGGCGGTCTGATATTTCTGCTTCCGTATCGTATTTATTTTTGCGCAAGACCGGATTCGTTTTCCGATCTTTCTTCTTCACAATTAGTTTGACATCCGATATGGATAAGCCGGAACCCGTCGGATCGTACAGATTATGAGCATGATTATTATCCAAATCGGCCGCCGAACTGTATTCACCTTGCGCCGAAAAGAATCCGGTCATGGGCCGCGGCTCTGTGCCTTTGTCATACGTCTTTAATTTACGGAACGCGTCTATCCCCTTCGCATGCGTTTGATTATTATTTTGATTATTATTTTGATTATGATTTTGATTATGCTCGTACTCGTGTTGCGGATTCGTACGATGTGTGTGATATATATCCCGGCTGTTCTGTTTTTTCTGCTCATTGACCTGCCGGGCTAGCTTGTCTAGATCGATATCGTCTGCGTCGATATTATGTGTATTATGATTGTTGCGTGTATTCTGTAAATTCTGTAATTTATACGCGTCACCGATCTGACAGTATCCCGACATGTATCGGATCTATATAAACGGGTTCTATAATTTTGGCGGTCTTTCAAATACAGGGCCGGTTATATAAGACATCGCATGAATTTGCATGTTATGCGTTATGCGTACCACCGTATAAAAAACTTCTCAATAGAACAACTATACAGCCATCGTAGATCATGAGCGGGATGAATGTGGATAACCTTGTACCGACATCAACAGACATGTTAGTTGATTTTTTGGGTAACTCCGATAAGATTGTCGATTCGGACAAGAGATGGAAATACGTCGATCACCGTAACTCACCGTACTCATCGACGGGGGGTGGTCAGGGTTCTGGTCAGAACTATGGTCATAGCGGCGGTGCAGACAATACGGAAATGGACGAAGATGTAGATGATTACATACCGCGCGGCGCCGTATTTAGTAAGGGCGATACACATACACATAACGACACAGAGTATACGCAAACTGCGACAGAAGGCATGACAGGTACGGCAGGTGCTAGAACGGACGTCGATTCAGAGAACCCGACTCTGTTCGATTCGTCAAAGAGGGCGCCTATGACGAAAGATGAGCTGATGCTGGCGAAGCTGAACATGTTGCGGAAGTTAGGAGAGCTCAAGCAGCTCGGCGTAAAGTTGTCTCAGAACTACGGTCTAGATTCCGATCTCAAGATGATGGAGTACGAGTACAAGCTGCATACAGACATCAGAGCCAAACAGAACTCTGTACAGTGGATGGGGCACATGCTGATCGGCATAATCAAGGGCGGTGAAATGCTGAACGACAACTACAACCCTTTCGACATCAAGCTAGAAGGGCTGTCTACTAAGATCAGCGCAGATATGAATTCGTACTACGCCGTACTCGGTGAGATCTATGAGAAGTACAATCAGCCGGGCAAGCAGATGGCGCCGGAGTTCAAACTGCTTATGATGATTACGGGCGCCGTACTGAGCATGCAGGTCAATCGCGCTTTGCCGGGTTTCATGGGCGGCATCGCGACTTCTGTTCAAACCGATACGTCGATCAAAGAAGATCTACGGCGGAAAGCGGCTGTGGAATCTCATAATGATGAGAAGTCAAATAAGTCAAACAAATCCGCAAAGTCTAACAGATCCGGCAAATCGGCCAAAGCAAATCAGACTTACGCACAGCAGCAGCACGCCGCAGCGGCCCAGCAGGTTGCGGATCTTAAGTACATCCGGGAGAAGCAGGAGGAGTTAGAGCGCTCACTCAAGTTAGCTGAATCCGCTAGACAGAAAGGCGGATTCATTTTGAGCTCAGAGGCCCCGGAATCCGAAACAGATCGCAAATTCACCAAAGAAGAAATAGAGATGTTACGTCGGGAAAAGGAGGTCAGAGAGATCAAGCATCTAGAGATGTTGCGGCAAAAAGCTCAGCTGAACTCTCACGCATATCGGACCGGCAGCTCGTACGACAAGGCGACAGATCTAGATCGTCAGGCCAAAAATCTTGACGATATACTCGGCAGTCTAGAGGATGCACACGATATGCATGATGATGAGCATGAGCATATCGAAAAGTCTATGCCAAAGTCTACACCCAAGACTACGTCTAAGACTATAGCTAAGACTACATCTAAGACAGCAAAGCCTACCAAGCCTACCAAGCCTACTAAAACTACAAAGGTCGCGCCCAAGGCTTCACCCAAGGTTGCGCCAAAGACTACACCCAAGGCTATTTCTAAAACTTCACCAAAACCCGCGCCAAAATCGGCACAGGACAATCGGGCATCTGAATCGGATACGCGGTCAGAGAGATCAGAGCAGTCAGAGAGGTCAGACTACTCGACCTCATCGTCTGTGTCTTTCAACCCGAAGCTGCAGAAGATCATGGACACGACGGCTCATAAAGGTTCGACAAAAACTGCAAAAACAGCTATGCCTTCTAAGCCGACAAAGACCGCTAATCCCGCAAAGGCTGTTAAGAAATCTAATACTCGTACTAGGCAGGTCATAGACTACAACAGCATAGATCGGGACTCTATATCTTTCGGATCTAGCTCGACGGATAAGAAAGAAAACGTATCGCCAAAACAAGACGATTACGGCACAATATCTTTCGGATCATCGAAGAAGGGCGTTGTGCAGACCATCGTGACCGGTAAATAAAACAAGATATATATTTTGGAAATTTGGACTTTTAGTCTACATTTCGATCATCTTGACCTGTCGATCGCCATTCGGATGTATGACGGTGTTGCGGACGGCCATGGTAAACAGACCGCGCCACACCACTTGGTGCTCAACAGTTCGGCCTTTGATATCCGTGCTGTACCACACTGTTCCGACTAGCGGGAACCCTTGATCGACGACCTTGATCGGGCCGTATCCCAAGAACGATGCGCTGTTGGGGAATTTTGTTACGACATCCGTGTGCGATGCGACGGCCGACAGCAGACCGTCGATGCGCTTCGCCTCTTCGATATCCAGCCTGTAGTGCAGTGCGAACTCATTCAGCCGGCCGATCGCCTCATTGTAAGGCTGCTGTTTGTATGCCAGTTCCAGGGCCTCTGATGAAAAGGGCCGGTCGATCGGGTGCGCTTTGTTGAGGAAGCGCATCACCGTCTCACAGATGCCGGACATGCTGAAGGAGCCGGTTTTACACGCCTTCTGCAGATTATCCTGCAGATCCCCGTCGTTGTGCCCGGTCTCGATGTACCGGATCAAATCGTCGGGGAGTGTAATGGGCCACATTTTACGGCGCAGTTCAGCATGCATTGCGGATCGCGTCTTATTGAGCGGTACGACTTCAAATGTCAGGCCGAAGACGAAGCGCGACGTCACTCGAACCAGCACCACACTATTTGTGCATTGCCTGTAACGGGCTACAATAGCCCCGACATTTGGAGATCCGAAGTTAGTAGCAGGCCATTTGGCGTACACCGATTTGCCTTCGATCAAACTAAACAGCATATCGAACTTTTGGCGGATGTCAGACGGAACTTTCAGCTGACGCAGAACATTGAGCAGATTGTTCAATCGGTTCAGAACATCGAACTCGGATGGCAGATCGGTCTGCTCAGACTGTACAGTCTGATCAACACAGCCCATATAGATATTCTTAGGGTAGCCGGTATTGAGCTTGAGCCGATCGTTCAGAACGCCCAGCAGAGTACGCGCTGTATGCTCGATGACAGAAGGTTCAGCATCTATTTTCGACATGCTGTAAAACGCTTTCACGATAGAGAGGCATTTACAGGCTGCGCATTCGGCATTAAATGCGTCGACCAGTTCGGGTGGGATGCTTGGTTTGTCAGATTTGCCGGTTTTGGGCCCAAGTGTGCCAAATCCAAACCATGCGGTGATGAGTTCAACAAGCTTTGAAGTGTCGTGTTTGGCCATGTTTGACTGATTCAGTCTGACAGATGTGGCAGATGTAATACGCCAGAAAAACAACGGGCGTATCAGTATATATCGATTTTCAACTTTTTTGTATTTACGGCTTCGCCCCCCGGCCGATACAAAATATACGCGGCTACAGTAGATACATCGCACATCACAACATGGAGTACAGATCAAAGAAATACACCAGGCTTGCGGATCAGTTGGATAGTACATCCGACAACAATAACGACAACGATAATGCAGACGGGTTAGAGAATTTTGAGTACATGATGAAGATCGTGATAGTCGGGGATTCTTTTGCCGGGAAGTCTGCTCTGCTTCGGCGGTATATCAGCGACTACTATCCGTCAGACTCGTACGTATCGACGATCGGTGTAGACTTCGATACGAAGCGTATTAGTTTTGACAATAAAGACGGATCGCTAAAAATATACTCGTGCAAGTCTGATAACGTCGATGTACGGATGCATGTGCCGCCTACAATCAAAACCAAACTACAGATATGGGATACGGCGGGCCAAGAACGATTCCGATCTATTACGGTGTCGTACTACAGAGGCATGAAGTTGTGCGTACTGTGTTTCGATTCGACGATATACGACGATCCGATTCGCAGCATAATAACATGGCTGCATAACATAAAAAAACACTCGTGTTCCAAGACGTACGTGTATATCGTCGGTTCGAAGGTCGACAACAAGGATGAGATGTATGATGAGGATCTGCAGAATCAGATAAAACAGATCAGGCTAGACGGGTTGATAATTAAGTTCGTCGGATGGTGCTCGTCCGCGCAAGATACGTACGCCAAAAGCCTGAAAGATCTGTCCGGCCTCAACCAGCAAACGAAACAGATCAAGAGCATGTTCAAGGATATCGTGTACGATTTTATGATCGAAGAGTCCAAGCTCGGGGATAAATCGTCTATCAAGATATACGATTACAATAACGAATACGGTGGCCGTAATACAAAATTAGAACAAAATCAAAGTGCATCGATGGCTAATACATGCTGTACAATTTTATAATGATCTCACTTGATCACTTGGTAGTCAGCTCTTTGTACGCTTCGTACTGAGTCTTTCGATCAGCCTTTTTCTTTGGGTCTCGTCTACCGATCTGGTGGCCGAACTTATCATTTCCGACCATGAAGCCGAAATCTTTCGATATGCCGAACTTGTCGTCAAGGGCTGAACCGAAATCCTTGACGCTCATGTTTTCGAACTCCTTCGACTGCATATCTCTAGACGCCAGCTCCCTCTGCAGCATCGCATCCATATCGTCCTTAGACACGCCCTTGTTATGCGTATCGTAAGTGTTCGGGATATCCTCGGAATCTATGGATATGTCGTCGGATGACGCGTTGTCGCCGGGGCCGATTAAGCCCGACCCGACACCGGCAAAAGAATCACCACCCCCGTTGTAGTTGCCCGTCGCATACAGTTCTGAGTACGCATCGATAGTCGCAAAACCGGAATCCATCCCGTCGTTGAAAGCCATTATGCCGTCGTTATTGCCGACCTTGACTAGACTGCCGTCATTTTTGCCGCGCCCCTTCTTGGCCTCCATCAGTTTGCGCTTTTCGAAAGCCTTGTTGAAAGCCGTCGGATCGAATGACTTCCCTTCGAACATATTGTCGTGCTGGATGCTCAACTCTTCCTGCTCCCTCTGCAGCATCAGATCCTCGACCTTCCGATTGTACTCCTCTTTGGCTATCGGGTCTACCTTGCTCTCATCGTATCCGTGCTTAGCGTTGAGCTCTTTACGATTCATCTCGAACTTGAGCTGCGCTAGCTTCTTGTCATCGTCTGTCATATTCTGCTCCTGCAGCTTGATGAACTCCACAAAAGAGTTCTTCTGGCTCTCGAATCCTTTTGAATGCGACGATTCGAATTTCTTCCCCGTGTCGTACGCCTTGCGCCGAAGCTCGTTGCCTAAAATGTTATAGGCCTCGTTGATCAGCTTGTACTTTTCTGTATTCTTCCGCATCTCGTCTTTGTTAGACTTGTCCTTGATGTTGTCCGGATGGTAGAGCCGCAGCCTCTTATGGTACGCCCTCTTGATCTGCTTGACATCCGCATCAGACTCTATGCCCAGAATCTTATAGTAGTCTATCTCCTCACGATCTATCGTCGCGCTGTATTTCTCCCGACTAGGCTGATCGACCTGCTTGTCTGATTTGTCAGACAGCTTATCAGACTGCCTGTCAGACTGCCTGTCAGACTGCCTGTCAGACCTGCCTGATTTTGTACTATTCGATGTACCGCTCGTATTGTTCGTCGAACTCTTCGATGAACTGTTCGAACTATTCGATGAACTGCCAGATTTCTTATTCATCTTCCGCAAAAGATCTTCGTAACTCGACATCGATGTGACTGGTCTATTATTTATAGCGCGCGAAATATTTAGCCAAAGATACGCGCACCGGCCTATACATTATATGCGCCGTACAAACCGCATCATTTATTTTTCACAGCTTATTATAATTTGAGCTATGAGCGTTGAGCCCGATAAGTCTAAATCTGACAAGGCTGACAAGGCTGACAAGGCTGTAAAGTCTAAGTCTGCCAAATCTAAAAAAGATAAAAGACGAAAAGCTGAGCCGCGAACCGTGACGAATGTAAAGGCGGTCGGTTCTAATTACAAGCCCGATGGTTCGATTGTAGAGGCCGCGATGATATTACACGCTTTGGGGGACACCATAGGATTCAAGAACGGTGAGTGGGAGTTCAACAAAGACTACACATTTTCGTTGAACTACACGAATGAGCTGATCTACGAATTTATAAATCTGGGCGGCATCAATTCGATAGACTTGTCTGACTGGATAGTGTCGGACGATACGATATTTCACTACTTTGTCGGGAAGGCGATGCTGGAGTATGACGGCGTGCTGGACGACAAGTACATCCTCAAATTTAAATACTCTCTGACAAATGCGAGTAAGCTGATCATAGATTCGAAGATGCCGCGGTACATTGGGAATACGACAAAAAAGAGTATAGCAGATTTCGAACTAAATCACGATGCCCGAGACGAACCGTACAATAGCTACGGTGGCGGTAACGGCTGTGCGATGCGAAACCTTGTGATAGGGCTGTGTTTGTACGAAGAGTCAAAACTCAAAGAGCTGATAGACCTATCCATCGTGTCGTCTATGCTGACCCATCATAACGCGATCGGTTATCTTGGCGGTTTTACGGCGGCGTACTTTACGTCTCTAGCCGTACGGAAGGTGGATATTCGAACGTGGCCGTATCTTTTGGTCGAGCAGCTGAATTCGGATTATTTGGCTTCGTACATCAAGAAAACGGTGTCTGATGAGACGCGGGATTTCATAGATTTCAAAGAAGCATGGCTGAAGCACATCGACAACAGATTCGATGAGAATAGGGCTCTGATGGATCTGCGGGCTTTCAAGAATCCCATGTATCGGATGCGGTACTACTTCAGTAATTTTTACAGCATGGAACGAGACAGATCGCGTCTGTCGACTCAGAT
>Ga0315284_10004793_pt1 | contig 19212 bp, 13 predicted proteins | sample YL17G09_16_MG_FD_203696 | JGI IMG/M metagenome (GOLD analysis project Ga0315284, IMG submission 203696) | Sediment microbial communities from Yellowstone Lake, YNP, Wyoming, USA - YL17G09_16 | ecosystem: Environmental > Aquatic > Freshwater > Lake > Sediment | place: USA: Wyoming | collected... | reverse complement strand
ATCTATGGCTGAAAGATAACCTGCCCATCTCCACCTATATGGCTGAAGCCCCTTACAGCCTCACCGCCAGCCTCCCGACCGCCTACTTCAACCTGAAAAAATTCGGTTTGGACAATGTTGCGGTTCGAAAGGCGATCGCCATGGCAGTTGACTATGACACGATCATTGCCAACGCGATGACCAACCAATCCCCGACCTTCACCCAGGTTCCCCGCTCGGTGATGAACCCGACCGCTGGCGAACAGGCTATGTACGATCAGGCTGCCGTCGCAGACCTGCAGTGGACCGGCAATGACATCGAAGGTGCCAATGCGCTACTAGATGCAGCCGGGATTAAAGATACCGATGGCGATGGCTGGCGCGAAATCGATGGCAAGAAACTTACTTATAATGCTACCTGCCCCAATGGCTGGTCTGACTGGCAGGCTGCCATTGAAATCGTTGCTGCCGCCGGAGAAAAGATCGGTATTGAGATCACGACCCTCTTCCCCGAATGGTCCGTTTACCAAACTGTCTTCACCGATGGAGCCCAGACCGAATACGACATCTTCATGGTGTGGAGCAATGGCGCCGGCCCGACCAATCCTTGGGGACGTGTCCGCCAATTTATGAGCTCTGAATTCGTTGGAACCACCGGCAACTGGAACGGCAACTGGGGTGGCTATTCAAATCCCCGCGCCGATGAGATCATTGCCGCGATCCCCCAGACGACCGATACAGCCGAGCTCAAGGCACTCTACACTGAAGCAACCAAGATCTATCTGACCGATGTTCCTTCATTTACGCTCATGTACCGTCCCGATTTGTTCCATGCGGTGAACGAATCTGTCTGGACGGGTTATCCTGTAGCGGGTGATGGAAAGAACATCCCACCGACCGACTGTATCAATGGTTACGGCGTTGCATGCCTGTATAACCTAAAGCTTGTCAATCCGTAAACGATAATATATGATAACAGCCATGTTCCGTGATCACGGAACATGGCTGTTTCAAAGTATCTATAGGATCCAGAGGAGGTAGTCGGGTGAAAGGTTACCTGAAGTATTTCGTAAACAAGATGGTCTGGTTCTTAGTTACACTGGTTTGCGCATTCCTGCTGAATTTTTTCCTGCCTCGTCTGATGCCGGGAGATCCCGTGGCTGTTATCACACAGCGAGTTGCCCAAGGCATGTCGAGTCAGGCCGGGATCCAAAAGGTCTATGAGGAATACTCGAACCTTTTTGGTACCAACAAACCCTTGTCTGAACAGTTTATCCTATATATGCGAAATTTTGCGAAGGGTGATCTTGGGATATCGTTCAGCAAATATCCCAGACCGGTTGCAGATGTCATTGCATCTTCGATCTGGTGGACGGTGTGTCTGCAATTCCCGGCGATCATCGTCGGCTGGCTGATCGGCAACACACTTGGCGCGTTAGCAGCTTATCTAAAAAAAGGCTTTGACAAAGTCCTCATGCCCATTAGTATTCTTGTAAGTAATTTCCCGGCATTTGGCATGGCGGTCATTTTGCTGGTTATTTTTGGGGTCGGATTAAAATGGTTCCCAACCTCAGGTGGATACGGGTTTGACCTGGTTCCTACCTTTACCTGGAAATTTATATGGTCAGTGATCGTCCATTATCAATTGCCATTCTGGTCGATCGTGACGATCGCGATCGGCGGCCAGGCGATCGGTATGCGCTCCATGGCCATCTATGAGCTGAATACGGATTATGTAAAATACAGCCGTTTTCTGGGAATTCATGACCGAAAGATCATCGGTTATGTATTCAGGAATGCCATGCTTCCGCAGGTGACCGGTCTGGTATTATCGATCGGTACCATGGTCAGCGGTGCGCTGGTGGCGGAAATCATCTTCAGTTATCCGGGGCTTGGTTCTACGATTCTCACTGCGGTGATGGGCCAGGATTATCCGCTGATCTCGGCAACCACATTGATCATCACATTGATGGTGCTGATCTCGACCTTCATCATCGAAATTTTATACGGTTTCATTGACCCGCGCATTAAAGCGGCACAGGCTGATTAAGGAGAGATGATTCCATGAAACATACGATTCGACAGGTTTTTCACTCTCCTAAATTCGTTGTGGGGTTTTGCATTTTTATGGCAATGGTGCTGCTGGTGATCCTTTATCCGCTGTTCATAATAGATGATCCATTAGCAATCATTGGTCAGGGCACTTTCTTCGAACCCGGGATATATGTGAACATTTATGACAGCATCGGTTCCAGCCCGTATACGCTTATGTTGGATGATGCCACTCAAAAGCGTATTGATAACAAGCTGGGCGATGAGGAACGTCTTGCTCTGAAGGAATGGCTTGTGGTATATGGGATCCCTGAAAATGAGATCAATATCCAGGATACTGAAAAACTCCTGAAGCAGTGGGTGAATAATTATGACGCTACGCTAAAGATTACCGGGATGACCAATGCGAGGCAAAGATACTTTGTTCGGCTCAATGACTCGCTTAATGGACTTCTGTCAAAAGAGGGGGCGATCATTGCCGTGATAGACCCGGAAACAGATACATTAGAGAAGACAGATACCGTCGAACAATCCGATTACGTTAATATCAGCCAGGTTCCGAATGTAAGGGTGTTTCCACTAGGAACCGACAACTTCGGCCGGGATATGCTGACGGAGTTGGTCTCGGCGATTGGAACAAGCTTGATGATAGGTCTTGTCGCGGGTATAATCGCGACTTTGATCGGTTTGATCTTTGGATTGCTGGGGGGTTATATGGGCGGCTTGATGGATGACATCATCATGTTCATTACAAATCTCTTTACCGTAATCCCCAGCTTTGTGTTGTTGATCTTGATTTCATACAGCATAGGGCAGGCACAACGCGGTGCTGTCACGATCGCAGTGGTAATCGGGTTTACGTCCTGGGTATGGACTGCCAGGGCTGTGCGGGCGCAAGTTGTTTCTCTGCGTAATCGCGACCATGTGAATCTGTCGAAACTATCAGGGCATTCAATCGTTTACATTATCCTCGCAGATATTCTGCCTTACATCGCTTCTTATGTCGTCATGGCGCTGATCCTGCAAATTTCCGCGGGCATCCTGGCGGAAGCAGGATTGTCGATACTCGGGTTGGGACCAAAAACAACTGATGTGCCAACTTTGGGTTTGATGATGAACTGGGCGATGATCTACTCGGCGCATCTGATGGGAAAATGGTGGGCGTACTTCCCCGTGATCGTAGCCATCGCTCTGATTTCGTTCTCAATGAATTTGATGAATACAGGTCTTGACCAGGTATTCAATCCGGCGTTGAGGGACTAGGTGTTTGATATGTCAAGAGTGATGTTAGAGGTCAAGGAACTGACAACAAAATATATCACCAGGTTTCGGGAAGATGTTTACGCGGTTGATCACGTTTCTCTGAAGGTCAAAGAAGGAAAAACGCTGGGCATTGCGGGAGAATCCGGCTGTGGAAAGTCCACGCTGGCACTCAGCCTGATGGGATATTACTTCGCTCCGCTACACTATACGAGCGGCGAGATTATCATTGACGGGTGTAATATTTCCGGGATGGACCCTGATGAAGTTCGTAAATCGATATTGGGGAAGGAGATTGCCTATATTCCTCAAGCCGCGATGAACGCGCTCAACCCCACCCGGAAGATCATCAACTTTATCGAGGATGTTATTCAAGCACATGATCTAAAAGCCACCAAAAAAGAAATTTATGAACTTGCCAGAGAACGTTTTGAGATCCTGGGGCTTCCAGCGGAGGTATTGCAAAAATTCCCTGTTGAACTTTCGGGAGGCATGAAACAACGCACGGTGATCGCGATTTCTGTGATCCTTTCTCCAAAAGTACTGATTGCTGATGAGCCTTCCTCCGCGCTCGATGTGACTAGCCAAAAGATGGTCATCAAGATGCTGCGGGATTTAATGGAAAAGGGTTTCATTAAATCGATGATCTTCATCACGCATGAGCTTCCGCTGCTTTACAACGTGACCGATGATATTATGGTCATGTACGCAGGGCAGATCGTGGAGAAGGGCACTGCAAATGAAACCGTGTTCGATCCACTCCATCCATATGCCAAAGGTCTCATGGGCTCGATCATTGTACCTGAAAGTGGTCTGCGGGATGTTAAACTGACTGCCATTCCCGGGGTACCGCCTAATCTTAAAAACCCACCGACTGGCTGCCGGTTTGCCGAACGCTGTAAATACGTTCAGCCAGAATGTAAGATGCATTCGGTCGATCTTCGTGAAGTTGGAGACAGTCGCGCTTATCGCTGTATCTTTTCGGAAGAACAGCTAAGAAAGGCATATCAAAATGGCTGATGAAAAAAAATCATGCCTGAGAGGATCAGGGCTTACCAAGGTATTTGGGGTTGGCCGTCAGAAAACTGTAGCCGTTGATCATGTGGATTTCAATTTTTGCGAGGGCGAAATCATCTCGATCGTAGGCGAATCAGGCAGCGGAAAGACCACTTTAGCGAAGATGCTTTTAGGATTGATCAGCACCACCGAGGGTGAGATTTACTTCCAGGGGAAGAAGCGTGATATCAGTACTCAAAAGAAGAAAAAAGAATATTGGAAAAGCATTCAGGCGATCTTTCAGGATCCGTACTCTTCATACAATATTTTCAACAAGATCGATACCGTGCTTTTAGATTGTATTAACATGCGCAACGGCGGAAAAATATCGCGTACAAAAAAAGTGGAGTTAATGGCAGAAGCGTGCAGTTTTGTGAACTTGAAGTTCGAGGAATTGACCAACAAATATCCTTTTGAACTCTCCGGCGGACAGATGCAGCGCTTAATGATCGCCCGAATCTTCCTGCTGAAACCGAAGATCCTGCTGGCTGATGAACCCACCTCAATGATCGACGCTTGTTCACGCGCGACGATCCTGGATATGTTAATGAAGCTGCGTAATGAAACCGGGATGACGCTTATTTTCATTACCCATGATATTGGCCTGGCGTATTATGTATCTGACAGCGTATATATCATGGAGCATGGGAAATTAATTGAAACCGGATCTGCCGATGAGGTGATTCTGCATCCAAAAGAGGCTTACACTCGACGCTTGATCAGTGATGTTCCAAAGATCCATGAAGAATGGGATCTCTCAACTGTGAATTACTCTTGAGTTTGGATTTTGGCAAAATAACGTAATGCTCTGAATACTAATAAACTTGGAAGGGAGGCGGCCGGAAGCTTTGATGCCAAGAAAGTGACCTGCCAGAATACCATGATGATGTTGACCATCACAAAGGGTTATTTTAACCCAGACTAATACAGGCTCGTGACAGAAGTATAGAAAACTATCAATCGTCCCAAACACAACAGGATAACATGATGAAAATTCTACCCTTGACAAGCAAATGGCAATTTCGACAAATGGGGACAGAAGAATGGTTGCAAGCCAACGTACCTGGAAGTGTCCACACCGACCTGCTGGCAAGCGGACGCATCCCGGATCCATTTGATGCCGATAACGAGAAACGCGTCCTGTGGATCGCCGAGTCTGATTGGGTGTACCGGACCAGTTTTACCTGCACGGACGAGTTGCTCTCCGAAGAAAAGGTTTTTCTAGTTTGCGATGGGTTGGACACCCTGGCAACGGTTGTCCTCAACGGCCATGAGCTTGGTCACACGGACAACATGTTCCGCCGGTATCAATGGCAGGTCAAACCATTATTAAATGCACAGGGTGCCAACGACTTAACGATCACCTTCTCTTCACCGGTTAAATTCGCAGCGGAAAAGCAAGCCATTCGTCCTCTGCCGGGTGTCCCTCAGGCGATCCCCGGCGGTCCATATCTGCGCAAAGCCCCATATCAGTTCGGCTGGGATTGGGGTCCACAGCTCCCCCCGATCGGTGTCTGGAAGGACATCCGTTTGGAGGGGTACAGCGGGGCGCGCCTTTCTGAAATTCACCTGCGTCAGGACCATACCAATGGACAGGTGGCGGTCGAAGTCCAGGTTTCTGTCCAGCGCTGGGATGAGGCGCCGCTCGCTGCAGTAGTACGCATTACGCAACCAGATGGTGAGACCCTCGAAAAAAAAGCCGCTATTACCGCTCGGGATGGGATTATAGTGAAGATGCCGATCTCCAGACCTGAACTCTGGTGGCCTAATGGTTATGGCGGTCAGCCACTTTACCAGGTGGAAGTATCACTCGTGTCGGTCGATTCTTCCGGGGCAGGCCTTCTGGATCTGCGTTCTTACCGACTTGGGCTGCGTACGATTGAATTGCGCCAGCAAGAAGACCAGTGGGGACGCTCCTTTGTCTTTGTAGTTAACGACATTCCGATCTTCGTTAAAGGCTCCAACTGGGCTCCGGCTGACTCCTTCCCAGCCCGGATAACTGGCGAACACCTGGAAAGGCTGATCCGTTCTGCAGCCGAGACGCACCAGAACATGTTGCGCGTCTGGGGAGGTGGATTCTATGAAGAAGAGCGCTTTTACGATCTCTGCGATCGTTATGGCATCCTGGTCTGGCAGGAGTTCATCTTCTCTTGCAGTATTTACCCGTTGGATGTCCCCGCCTTCCTGGAAAATATCCGGATGGAGGTGGTCGAAAACGTCCGCCGCCTGCGCCATCGCGCCAGCTTGGCGCTCTGGTGCGGCAACAATGAGATGGAATGGGGCTGGGTGGAGTGGAATTGGAAATCCCCCGAGCTGCAGGATTTAAAGCCCGCCTACGACCGGTTTTTCCACCACACACTGCCCTCATGGTGTCGAGCTGAAGACCCGGATCACTCCTATTGGCCCAGCTCCCCTTCCTCCGGCACCCCCTTTAAAAATCCAAACGGTCAGAGTCAGGGCGATGCCCACTATTGGGATGTCTGGCACGGGCAGAAACCCTTCACCTCTTATCGCGACCAATACCCGCGTTTTATGAGCGAGTTCGGTTTCCAGGCGCTCCCGCCCCTGGCGACCATCCGCACCTACGCGGATGAGGCCGACTGGAACATGACTTCCTACATCATGGAGATGCACCAGAAGAACGCAAGAGGAAACTCCCTGATGGTTGGGCAGATGCTGGATACGTTCCGGTTGCCCAAGGATTTTGTCTCACTGGTCTACCTGAGCATGGCACTCCAGGCGGAAGGCATCCGTTATGGCGTGGAGCACTGGCGGCGCCATCCCGATCGCGTTGCAGGGATCCTGTACTGGCAGCTCAACGATTGTTGGCCGGTGGCCTCCTGGTCCAGCTTGGACTACTTCGGACGCTGGAAGGCGCTGCACTACTCCGCACGCCATTTCTATGCGCCGCTTATGCTTTCCATCGAAGACAACCCGCCTGAACAGGGAGTTTATGTCTCCAATGACCTTCTCGAGCCCTGGGGGGGGACCATGCGCTGGTCGCTGGAGACGCTCATCGGCGAGGTCATAACCTCGGGACAGGCGCCGGTTAATGCCGCCCCGCAAGCTGCGACCCAGGTGTGTAGGCTGGATTTTTCCGACCGCATCTCGGAAGACAACATCCGCACGCTGGTTTTCATCGCCGAGTTGTACCAGGGGGAGCGGCTTGTAACCCGGCAAACGGCAGGCTTCGCCCCGATCAAGCACTTATCCCTGTCCGACCCAGCCGTAACCGTGGATCTGTGCATCGAGAGGGGCCATTTGATCGTTGGACTTACTTCCCGCTCTCTGGCGCTCCTAGTGGAGGTATCTTTGACGGGCTCCGACGTCGTCTTTAGCGATAACTACTTTACCCTCCCTCCTGGTCGGACAGCCCTGATTTCCTGCCCGCTGCCTGCCGGTTGGACTCTGAGCCGGGCACGAAAAGCATTTCGCCTTCGCTCCGTTTACGACTCTTATTCACACGGCGGTGCAGTTTAAGCGCCTTGAGTTGCCAAATTGTCACTTGACACCTCCAATAGCCGATATTAGTACTTACCTCCGGCCTGTAGACCGGGCCACTAGAAAGGATGTGAACCATGATGAAAATAAACAACTTGACTAAAGAAATGACGCTGGAAGAAAAAGCCGCCCTGTGTACCGGGGCGAGTCCATGGACGACGTCTCCCGTCAAACGCTTGGGTCTGCCGGAATTGACCGTTTCGGATGGTCCGCACGGCGTGCGCCGTGTGGCAGATGTAAATAACTTGATCGAGGCAAGCCTGCCAGCCACCTGCTTCCCGACCGCCTCCTGCATGGCCTCCACCTGGGATGTGGATTTGATCTACGCCATGGGGCAGGCACTGGCAGAGGAGTGCATCGCCTTGAAGGTTGACGTAGTCCTCGGCCCTGGGGCGAACATGAAGCGCACACCCTTGGGCGGGCGTAATTTTGAGTATTACTCCGAAGATCCCTACCTCGCCGGGCAGTTAGCCGTCGGTTTCATTGATGGCGTTCAGAGCAAAGGCGTAGGCACCTCCCTCAAGCATTTCGCCGCCAACAACCAGGAGTTCCAGCGCCTCACCATCAGCTCCGAAATGGACGAACGTACCTTGCGGGAGATTTACCTGCCCGCCTTTGAGACCGCCGTCAAAAAAGCAAAGCCCTGGACGGTGATGTGCGCCTACAACAAGCTCAACGGTACCTACTGCTCCGAGAATCCCAGGCTGCTGGTGGATATCCTCAAAGACGAATGGGGCTTTGAAGGCTTTGTTGTCTCTGACTGGGGTGCCGTACACGACCGGGTAGCCTCCCTGAAAGGCGGCTTGGACCTGGAAATGCCCGGCCCAAAGGAACGGCGGGTAAAGGCTGTCGTGGAAGCCGTCCTCTCCGGCGCGCTTGACGAATCCGCTCTGGACGAGTCTGTACGCCGGATTCTGGGAATCGTCTTCAAGGCTGCCGAGACGATTAAAGGAGGTTCGTTTGATACCGCTATGCACCACACTTTGGCACGCCGGATCGCTGCGGAAGGCATGGTTTTGCTCAAGAACAACGGGATTCTGCCTTTGAAGGATCAGCAGCACATCGCTGTCATCGGTCGCGCTGCCGAAGAGGCACATTTTCAAGGAGGAGGCAGCTCGCACATCAACCCCACCCAGGTGGATAACCCGTTTAAAGAACTTCAAAAATCGGCCGGGGATACCGAGCTGACCTTTGCCGAGGGGTATCCGGCAGGCACTGCTTTCGACCAGTCGCTCATCGACGCAGCCGTTAAAAACGCCCGCTCCGCCGACGTGGCTTTGCTTTATCTTGCCCTGCCGGATTCCAAGGAGTCAGAAGGCTACGACCGGGCTGACCTCGACCTGACCCCGCAGCAGGTTGCTTTGATCAAGGCTGTAACAAGTGTCCAGCTAAAGACCGTCGTCATCCTCAACAACGGAGCGCCGGTGGTGATGAGCGAATGGATAGATGGCACGGCCGCCGTCCTCGAGGCCTGGATGATGGGACAAGCCGGCGGCGGGGCAATCGCAGATGTGCTCTATGGAAAAGTCAACCCCTCGGGTAGGCTGGCGGAGACCTTCCCGCTTAAGCTAGTAGATACGCCTGCCCACATCAACTTCCCCGGAGGAAACGGCGAGGTGCGTTACGGCGAGGGCATTTTCATTGGTTATCGTTTTTATGACGCCAAAGAGGTACCGGTGCAGTTCTCCTTTGGTTACGGGATGAGCTACACCACCTTCACTTACAAGAACCCCAAAGTGTCGGCAGCGTCCTTCAAGGATGTGGATGGCCTGACCGTTTCTGTGGACGTGACCAACACCGGCAAGGTGGCGGGCAAGGAAGTGGTTCAGGTGTACGTGCACGATCACAAATCGGGGTTGGTCCGCCCGCCTAAGGAGCTCAAGGGCTTCGCCAAGGTTGAGCTCCAACCCGGCGAGACCAAGACGGTAACCCTGGCGCTCGATTTCCGCGCCTTTGCTTATTACCATCCCGCTTACAAGAAGTGGATCACTGAAGACGGCGAGTTCGACATCTTGGTCGGGGCTTCCTCTGCTGACATCCGCTGCATCCAGACCGTCATGCTGCAGTCCACTCTGGAGCTTCCCTGCCTGCTGAACCGCGAATCGACCATGCGCGACTGGTTGGAGGATCCGCGCGGTAAGCGCGTCTTCGCTCCACTCTTCCAGCAAATGGCAGCCCAGATGCAGACCGCCTTTGGCGGGGGCGAAGGCGAGGGCGGCGGGATGGACACTATGGGCTTTTTGATGGAAATGCCTTTGCTGGATGTGCTCCACTTCCAGGAGGGCGCTCTGCCGATGCCGCCTGAAGATTTGGTGGATGGCTTGTTCGCGCAAGTAAGTCAAAATAACTTGCCGGATCCTGGTTTCCGGAACTTTTAGCCCGCACGATTGACAGTAGTTATTCCCAACTCACATCTATAGCTGAGATCGGGATGCATTCGGTGATTCTTTTTAGTCAAGCCTTCACTATCGGCAAGAGGATAAAATGCAATTTGGATATTTCGACGACAAGCTTCTTGAGTATGTCATAACACGGCCCGATACTCCCCTGCCCTGGATCAACTATCTGGGTTGCAAAGAGTATTTCGGCATCATCTCAAACACTGCGGGGGGATACTCATTTTATAAGGATGCACGCCTCCGGCGGTTGACCCGCTACCGCTATAACAATGCTCCATTGGATATGGGTGGACGTTACATCTACCTGCGGGACGATGATTCACGGTCGTCTCGCTCCGAGCCCTTATCCTGGTCACCGTCATGGATGCCCACCCGCCGCCCGCTCGACGAGTACGAGTGCCGCCACGGGCTAGGGTATACAACCATCCGCTCGAAACTCGCCGGGATCGAGTCGCAGACCCGTTACTTCATCCCGCTCGGTGAAAACCTGGAGATCTGGGAACTGAACCTCACCAACCAGCGCAAGCAGCCGGTAAACCTTTCCGTTTTTTCAGCGATTGAGTTTTGCTTATGGGATGCATTGGACGACGCCAACAACTTCCAGCGTAATTATTCAATCGGTGAAGTGGAAGTTGTGGACAACGTAATTTACCATAAATCGGAATACCGCGAACGGCGTAACCATTTTGCGTTTTTCGCATGCTCAGAGCCTCTGACCGGGTTTGACACCCAGCGGGAAGATTTTCTGGGTCCATACCACGGATGGGATGCCCCCCTCGCTGTTGAAAAAGGGAGCACAAACCACTCGATCGCATTAGGTTGGCAACCGATTGGTGCACACCACATCACGATTTCCTTGAAACCGGGTGAATCCAAAAAGATTATCTTCCTGCTTGGTTATCAAGAAAACGCAGTGGATGACAAATTCGACCCACCGGATTCTCAAACCATCAATAAAAAACTGGTCAAACCCGTTATTTCCCGTTATTTACAACCTGTCGAGGTGGATCAGGCCCTCAAATCTCTTCAATCTTACTGGAACGATCTGTTAGGAAAATTTCAGGTGACCACACCAGATCTGCACACAAACCGCATTGTGAATATATGGAATGTCTATCAAGTGATGGCTACTTTTAATTTCTCACGTTCAGCTTCGTATTTTGAATCAGGCATCGGACGTGGCATGGGTTTCCGCGACTCTAACCAGGATTTGCTCGGCTGCGTGCACCTGATTCCTGAACGTGCCCGTGAGCGTATCCTCGACCTTGCGGCAACACAACTCCCAAGTGGAGGTGCGTATCATCAATACCAGACACTGACGAAGCGCGGCAACAACGATATTGGTAGTGGCTTCAATGATGACCCACTTTGGTTGATCTTGTCTGTGGCTGCTTACATCAAAGAAACGGGGGACTGGAACATACTCGACGAATCTGTGCCTTACGATAACAATCCTGGTACAGAAGAACGACTTTACAGTCATTTGCAACGCTCGTTTCAATATACACTTGACCGACTTGGCCCCCATGGGCTACCGTTAATTGGCCGCGCCGACTGGAATGATTGCCTGAATCTGAACTGCTTTTCCAACACACCCGGTCAGTCTTTCCAGACCACGACGAATAAAGACGGCAAAGTCGCCGAAAGTGTTTTCATTGCAGGATTGTTCATCCTGGCCGCTAAAGAGATGGCAGATATTACCAGGCAACGCCAGTATGACCAGGAATCCAAAGCCTTTGATAAAGTCGCTCAGGATATGGAGCAAGCAATCTGGGCGGCAGGTTGGGACGGCGAATGGTTTCGCCGCGCGTATGATGATTTCGGGAAACCCATCGGCTCGAAGGAGTGTAATGAAGGGCAGATTTTTATCGAGCCGCAGGGAATATGTGTGATGGCAGGCCTCGGCATTGAAGATGGTCGCGCCCAGCAGGCGCTCGATTCGGTCGCAAAGCGATTGGCGACGCCGCATGGCATTGTCCTACACCAGCCTGCCTATAGCCGGTATTATCTGCATCTGGGCGAGATTTCATCGTATCCACCAGGTTATAAAGAGAACGCCGGTATCTTCTGCCACAACAATCCATGGATCATGATCGCCGAGGCAAAAATCGGACGCGGCGACCGCGCTCATGATTATTACTTGCGCATCAACCCGTCAGTCCGCGAGAATATCAGCGAAGTGCACAAGTGCGAGCCTTACGTCTATGCCCAGATGATTGCAGGCCGCGACGCGCTGACGCATGGCGAGGCTAAGAACTCCTGGCTGACTGGCACTGCTGCCTGGAATTACGTCGCAATTACACAATGGATCCTGGGTATCCGCCCTACCTTCGAGGGGTTGAGCGTGGTACCCGTCATTCCAACAGCGTGGAGAGGTTTCGAAGCGGTACGTGGCTATCGGGGGGTTCGATACGCCATTCACGTTGAGCGGCTTGGTCCAGGGAATGAAGTCGAGCTGGAGGTGGATGGAAAACCTGTCAATGGCACCACCATCCCCGCTCCTCCAATAGGAACTAAAGAGGTACAAGTGGTCGTGCGGATCAGGTGATAGAGGGGGGTTAATCCATATATGAGCCAGCAGGTTTTTGAATTTTGGGTGGCCTGATGAACTATGGAACCTTTGACAATAAAAATCGCGAGTATGTCATCACCAATCCACATACGCCGGTGAAGTGGATCAACTACATCGGTACGCGAGAGTTCGGCGGATTTGTGGACCATACCGGCGGCGCTCTGATTTGCAAGGGTGATCCAACCTATAACCGCATCACCAAGTATATCCAGCAGATGCCTGCCTCGGACTTCAAGGGGGAAACGCTATATCTTCGGCTGCATACTGCTAACGGTTATCGAATATTCTCGCCGTTCTTCGTCCCAACCCTTGATCCACTCGACCGCTTCGAGTGTCACGTCGGCCTGGGTTATACCCGCCTTATTTCCGAATACCTTGGCTTGCGGACAGACGTCATCATCTTCGTCCCTCTAGGTGATCTTCGCGAAGTCCGCGATGTTAAGATCACCAACATATCTGATACGCCTCTCAATGTGGACGCCATCCCCGTGGTCGAGTACACCCACCCTAATGCTCTCATGCAATTCACCAACGCCGATTGGGTGCCACAAACCATGCAGAGCCAAGCCGTGGATGATGGAGGCTTTAAAATTCTGGTGCAGTTCCCTTTCATGAATCGGGATACGAAAATCAATTACCTGACATCCAACCTACCCGCCTCGTCTTTCGAGACAGACCGAAAGACATTCCTCGGTAACAATGAATACGGCACGTTTCGGACTCCCCTCAGCCTGCTTCAGCCTGAACTGACTAATTCCGAGGCCTTGCGCGGAGATAACATCGCCACGCTTCTGCATCACCTGGGAACACTCCAACCTGGTGAAAACCGACGCCTCATCCTACAACTTGGGCAGGATTCCAGTGTCGAGGCCGCCCATATGGGGATTGAGAAGTATCGCCAAACTCAGGCTGTTGCTGCAGCTTTGGAGGAAATCCATACTTTTTGGGATAACTACCTGGCGGCTTTACAGGTAGAGACGCCCGATGAAAGTATGAACAATATGCTCAATATCCACAATCCACACCAATGCTATGTCACCAAGACGTGGTCCCGCTATCTTTCATATTACCAGCCTGGTTTGGGCTCACGCGACATTGGCTTCCGCGACTCTTCTCAAGACGTGCTGGCTGTGTTAGCCTCCATCCCAGAAGAGGGCAAAGAACTCATCTGCACGCTACTGTCCTTCCAAAAGTGCAATGGCTCGGCTATGCACCAATTCAACCCGCTAACCCTGGAAGGTAGTGTAGGCGATTCAATAGAGATGGAAGATCGTCCACATTATTACAGCGATGACCACCTATGGGCCATTCTGGCGGTCACTGCTTACATAAAAGAAACCGGTGACCTGGATTTGTTAAATAAAATTATTCCGTTTTATGAGAAGGATAAACAGGGTAATCCTCTCGAAACTGGTTCGGTGTTAGAACACTTGAAACGCGGTTTGGCCTTTACGCGCCAGGACACTGGTCAACACGGCCTGCCTCTGCTTGGTTTCGCAGACTGGAATGATACAGTCAACCTGCCGACCGGAGCAGAGTCACTTTTCACGGTCAACCTCTACGGTAAAGCATTGTGCGAATTGATAGAACTGTTGGAATACCTGGATGACACCTGCGCTGCAAACGAATATCGCAGCGCGTACGAGGAGATGAAGTCTCGAGTTGAATCTGTTGCTTGGGATGGTGAATGGTACCTCCGTTACTTCGATGTCGATGGAAACCCTCTCGGATCCTCGAAAAATACTTATGGGCAGATTTATCTCAACGGACAGTCGTGGCCGGTAATCTCTGGTTTTGCCTCTTCAGAACGAGGCCGCCAAGCGATGGATTCGGTTTACAAAAGGTTGAATACGCGATATGGCATCAAACTGAATATACCAGGTTTCAATGGTTACGATCCCAAGTTTGGCGGTGTAACCACCTTTCCACCTGGCGCGAAGGAGAACGGCGGCATCTTCCTACACCCGAATCCCTGGGCTATGATCGCTGAGGCGATTCTTGGCAATGGCGAGCGTGCCTATGAGTATTATGCCCAAATAAATCCTGTTACCAAGAACGACATAATCGAGGTTTACGAGTGCGAACCGTATGCCTATGCTCAAAATATACTCAGTGACGAACATCCACAATTTGGATTGGGACGTAATTCCTGGCTCTCAGGTACGGCCTCGTGGTGCTATCAAGCCGCCACACAGTGGATTCTCGGCATCCGCCCCGAATATAATGGACTGCGGATTGACCCGTGCATCCCATCAACCTGGAGTGGCTTTTCAGCGAAACGCAGGTTTAGGGGGAGGATAATACGCATCACCGTTCACAATCCGCAGGGGGTTTGTAAGGGCGTTGTCAAGATGACGCTAGATGGAAAGGACATCCCGGGAAATCTTGTCCCGATGGATTTGTCTGCTGATGAGCATCATTTGGAAGCATGGCTCGGCAAATAACGAGTAAGAGAATTTACTTGAAATCCTAGAGCATAACAGCGACAGGGTCTAGCCGGTGATTAAAATCAGCGATTGGCGAATGACTATACTGCCTATGCGAGGTAAGATCCTCATTACGAAGCGCCCCCACCGATACAAAACCCTTACCAAAAATGTAGTTAAATCCTTAATATCTGTCCTGGATACTAATAAAGTAAATTAATACTTGACAAAATTTTTATTGTGCTAAATTATATATAGATATTTTATAATAAGTAAAAATAATCTATATATAATATTTACAACATGAAACGGGCTCATAACCAAAACGTACTACGTTTAAATTCTGATCTGGAAATCCCTGAACATAAAGCACCAGCGGTTCTCGATGATCTTGACCGCGCCCTGATTGAGATACAGCAAGAAGACCCTTTCTTTTCATTCAATGAGGTGGCTGAAAAATGGGGGGTTACCTCAGCAACGGTAAGAAATCGCATTTAAAGATTAAAACGCCGGGTGTGATCGACATAATGACGATGATCAACCCCTATAAAGTTGGCTATGATACTTTTGCGCAGATTGGGATAAAGATTAAAGTTGATGCTCATCCAGAAAAGTTCGTGAATACCCTTCAATCTATTGAAGGGATCACAGGAATTACCATGGTAACGGGAAGCTTTGACTTTTTTGTAACCTATGTTTGTCGCAATCTGGAAGAATATCGCCGGTTTTTCACCGAAACCCTGCGTAATCTGCCAGAGATCGCATCGGTTGAAAGTTTTATTGGGTTGGATCTCTATGAACGAATTTTTTTAGTGGGCGTGGTGAGGTAATATGATTAAGGAAAACAGCCGTTCTTCGGAAAAATAATATTGAAGGACGGCTGTTGTGTTTTAGGTAAAAATGGAAACCTGGTTTCTGGTGGTAAAAATAGCGCTATAATTTCTATATCAACCAAAATAAAACAGGAGATCAAAAATGAACTTGGCATACGCAAAACATCTTTTTACACTCGGTCCAACAGTTGAATATGGGCCAGGGGTTTATGAAAATATCGGCAATGTCGCCAAGGGATGGGGATGCACTAAAGCGATGATTGTCACCGATCCAAACCTTGTGAAAGACGGGATTGTAGAAAAAATCGCTGCGCCATTAAGGGCACAAGGGTTATCGGTTGAGATCTTTGATAAAGTGATTACTGAACCGACCGATGTTTATGTTAATGAGGGGGTTGATTTTCTCAAAAAAACTGGCGCTGATCTCCTGGTAGGTTTGGGAGGCGGCAGCGCAATGGACTGTGCGAAATGCATCGGCGTTATGGCTGAAAACCCGGGGCGTCTCCCACAATATGAAGGGGCAGAAGCTAACTTCCCAAACGATAAAAAAGTGTCTTTGATTTCATTACCGACCACTTCAGGAAGCGGTGCAGAAATCGCAGGGTGGGCCGTTATTACCGACTCGGCTCGCAGTTATAAGATGAGCCTGGGCAGCCCTTATCTCGAACCCGAATATGTCTTTGTGGATCCTTTATTGACAATCGGCCTTCCCAAACGCCAGACTGCGTACTCGGGTATGGACGCGCTTTCACAGGCCATCGAAGGCATGCTTTCCAGGCGCCGAACTCCAATATCAACAGCCCTGGGAATGTATGCGGTTCAATTATTGGCACAGAATCTACCCAGGGCAGTCTCTCACGGTTGGGACGTTGAAGCGCGCTCGAATATGTCTATTGGAAGCCTGATGGCCGGCATCGTCATCAATACTTCTGGTTGTATTTCTGTACATTCCCTGGCTGAACCAATGGGCGGCCTCTACCATAAACCTCACGGTCTTCTGGTCGGCTTGTGTTTACCACAAGTGTTGGAGTCCCTACTTCCTGGAGATCACGAGCTGCTTGCCAAGATCGCGGTAGCTTTGGGAGCTAATACAATCGGGCTTCCTGTTCATGAAGCAGCCAAACTATCGATCATTCGCGTAAACCAGATACTGGACGAGCTCGAGTATCCTATGTTTAGTGAAGTAGGGTTAAAAGAAGCAGACATTCCCCAGATTGCTCAATTGGCAGTCGGTAATGCCTGTACCGCTGATAATCCTTGCGATGTGGGTGAACAAGACTTTGTTTTAATACTGAAAAACGCATTAAAGGATAAAAGACCTCTTTCCTGAAACAGTAAAGGGTAAAACTAGATGTCTCGGTCTAAACCCAAAATTCGCCTGGATGTCCTCCTGGTTGAGCGTGGCCTGGTCGAGAGCCGTGCTCTGGCCCATCGTATGATCCTGGCCGGGCAGGTGCAGGTAGATGGCTCTACCGCCCTTAAACCGGGTACCAGGGTATCACCTGAATCGCAGGTGAGCTTAGAACAAGGGCCGCGCTATGTATCGCGTGGGGGGGGGAAACTCGAAGCTGCCTTGCAAACTTTCAATCTTGATGTCACAAACAAAATATGCGCTGATGTGGGCGCCTCTACCGGGGGATTCACAGACTGCTTGCTGCAACACGGCGCAGCACGGGTCTATGCCATCGACGTGGGGCAGGGGATTTTGGCCTGGAAGCTGCGCCAAAACCCTCAGGTGGTGGTCATGGAGGCCACCAATGCCCGCTATGTGGAAAAGCTGCCAGAACAAATGGATGTGGTGACAATTGATGCCTCCTTCATCTCCCTGAGAATAATTTTCCCGGTTGTGAAGCATTGGTTCTCTCCCATTGAAGGCAACCTGCTCGCCTTAATAAAACCCCAATTTGAAGCCGGCAAGGGGGAAGCCGACCGGACCAAAGGGGTGATCCGCGACCCTGAAATTCACCGTCGGGTGTTGAAGGAGATATTGACCTCCGCCCAAGAGGAGGGTTTCCACATACGGGGATTGATCTGCTCACCCATTCTGGGCCCCAAAGGCAATGTCGAGTTCCTGGCATGGCTGTCACTTCACGAAGGCAAAACTTCAAGACTGGATGAAATCGTCAATCACGCCCTTGAGAAATCATAAATATTATGATAATATTCGTCATAATTGGAGTTCAAGATGATATCAAATCTCTTTCATCGCAATAACGACGAGACACGCGTATCTAACGAGGGACGTCTACCACCAGGCCAATCTTTAACCCTGAAATTCCCGGTTCTGCATTACGGACCGGTACCGCGGGTTGATCTGAATACCTGGGATTTCCGCGTGTGGGGCGATGTTGAACAAGAAGTTCGCTGGAACTGGGAAGAATTTAACCACCTACCCCGTACCAAGCTGGTGATGGATATCCATTGCGTCACACGCTGGAGTATGTTTGACACGGTTTGGGAAGGGGTTGCGGTGCACACGCTGGTGGAACAGGGCATTATAAAACCCCGCCCCAGTGCTCGTTTTGTCATTCAGCATGCTGAGTATGGTTTTACCGCCAACCTACCGCTTCAAGTTGTGCGGGCAGATAATTTCTTGATGGCGACGCACTTTAATGGTGAACCACTGACGCCCGACCACGGTTACCCTATGCGGGGAGTGGTTGGCTATATCCGTGGTCGTGAGGACCTGAAAACAGTATATTTTTGGAAGGGGGCCAAATGGCTGCGCGGCCTGGAGTTTACTCAAAATGACCAACCTGGTTTCTGGGAACAGGCTGGTTATCACAACGAAGCCGATGTCTGGAAAGAACAGCGCACCAGTTGGTGATGTTTAAATAAAGGTCTTTCTTAATCGTAAGGAAGCTTGTAGACAGTGTAATACTTGTCGCCATACAGCCTGTACCCTGAAAGGCATAGCGGCTCGGCATAACCGTTTTCCAAGACCACATGCGTAGTGCCATAATCCATAGCGAACCGCGCCAGCAAGTCGCAGACGGTATTGGGTATGGTAGTCCGATAAAATCGACTGGCTTTGAGGATACGGCTATACCATTCCATTACTTCGCGGTCCGTGTACGGGATAGATTTATATTCGATAAAAACCGGGGCGCCTGTCGCCAGCCGGAAATCCTGCA
>Ga0315284_10004792_pt1 | contig 19217 bp, 19 predicted proteins | sample YL17G09_16_MG_FD_203696 | JGI IMG/M metagenome (GOLD analysis project Ga0315284, IMG submission 203696) | Sediment microbial communities from Yellowstone Lake, YNP, Wyoming, USA - YL17G09_16 | ecosystem: Environmental > Aquatic > Freshwater > Lake > Sediment | place: USA: Wyoming | collected... | reverse complement strand
AAATGCAATACTTGCAAGGCAAACTGCATCATTGGACAGCAAAAATGCGTTCATGATGACGGACACGATGGTGTATAAGCCGTTCACCAACATGGGCGGTCTGCCACAATTGCCCGCTTGCACATTTGATGCATCCGGCGCTCCCCAAAACTGTCCGTGCGTGGATTCCACTGCAAGCTGTCCCGCAAGTTGCAAAGAATCGTGCCCTGCAACCACAAATCAAATATCCATGGTGGATGAAGCCAAATCCATTGAAAAAACTACATATTTGTACAGCATATTGCGAGTCATTTATTTATTATTGGGAATTGGGTTTATTTCATATTTCATTTATAAAATGGTTGGCCCCTCTGCTTCATCATCCGCTTCCGCTTCCTCATCTTCCCCTTCCCCTTCCCCCTCCCCTTCCCCTTCCATTGAACCATAAATAAATATTAGTGTTTCACGGTTATTTTTCTTTTGCGGTTGCTGTTGCTTTTGCGTTTGCCTTTGCGTTTACTTTTGCGTCTTTTTGTGCCTCCCTTCTTAGGTGGAGGTGGAGGCGGAGGTGGTGGAGGTGGAGGCGGAGGTGGAGGTGGAGGTACTGTTGCTGCTTCTGAACCTGTTGTTGCTGCTTCTGAACCTGTTGTTGCTGCTACTGGTTCGGTTGTTGCTGCTTCTGGTTTTGTTGGTGTTGCTACTTCTGGTTTTGTTGGTGCTGCTGCTACTGAACCTGTTGTTGTTGCTACTGGTTCGGTTGTTGTTGCTACTGGTTCTGTTGTTGCTGTTTTTGAACCTGGTACTGTTGCTGCTTCTGAACCTGGTACTGTTGCTGCTTCTGAACCTGGTACTGTTGCTACTTCTGAACCTGGTGCTGCTACTCCAAGTGTTCCTGCTGGTACTGTTGCTGCTTCTGAACCTGGTGTTGCTGCCACTGGTTCTGTTGCTTTGCTTAGTGCAATATTTTTCATTGCAGTTGAAAATTGTGCGTATAAATCCGCGATATCATCTCCTGTTGTTGCTGCTGGGTTTACTTCTGGAACTGGTTCTGAACCTGTTGTTGCTGCTTCTGAACCTGTTGTTGTTCCAGATACTTCTGAACCTGGTGTTGCTACTCCAAGTGTTCCTGCTGGTGCTGTTGCTGCATCTGAACCTGGTGTTGCTGGTGCTCCTGTTCCAGATACTTCTGCTGCTTGTGCTGGTGCTCCAAGTGTTCCCGCTGCTGGAACTGGCACTTGTGGTGGAGGAACTGAATCTTCTGTGTCTGCTGCTGGTTTTACTTCTGGTACTGCTTTTGCTTCTGGTCCTGTTTCATGTGCAGACATTGTTATTCTGTTATTCTAAATATAATTATTTTTAACTATATAACATACAATTATATATATATCATATAACATATAAATTAAATGAAAATGAACCCGAAATAAAATCAAAATATGCCGCGCGCGCTAAGGACCGTTTTGCATTCTGTTTAGATTTTCATCGTTTTTCTCATTTTTCTCATTTTTCTTGTTTTTTTCATTTTTCTTGTTTTTCTGCGTTTGGTCATCTTGGTTCTCTTGCGTTTTTTTGTGCCTCCTACATCAGGTGTGGGATCTACATGTGTGAAAACCGAAGGGGATGTGCCAGTATGGGCAGTGAGATACGCATTGAGAAGGGTTGCAACATCGGTGGCGGATTTTTTTGAGTTGCCATTGAGGATAGTTTTGATTGTTTGATCATTTGGATCCTGAGAGCTCATATTATTTGCATTAGATAGAATAATTTGCATCTGCTTTTTAAACGTGTATCCAGTAAAGACACTATCATCGGCAAGGCTTAGTTTTGGGTTCCCCTGGGCGCCCTTAGTGGTCGTGAACATGGTGGGTTCAGTTGGTTTAACAACAGCACCAGCAGCAGCAACAGGTTCAGAAGTGGGTTTAACAACAGCACCAGCAGCAGCAACAGGTTCAGAAGTGGGTTTAACAGCAGCAGCATCGTTTTGAACATTGGATACTGCATTATCACCCGGACCTGGTGCAACATCAGCAGCGTTTTCATTGGATACTGCATTATCACCCGGACCTGGTGCAACAGCAGCAGCGTTTTCATTGGATACTGCATTATCACCCGGACCTGGTGCAACAGCAGCAGCGTTTTCATTATCACCAGGTTCAGAAGCAGCAGCAGCAACATTTGGTGGAACAACAACAGGTTCAGAAGCAACATTTGGAACAAGATTTCCAAGATCCTCTGCTAATTGATTGGCATCAGCGGCCAATTTAGAGACAGCATCGGTGCTAACCGATATAGTGGAGTCGCCTCCTCTCATTTTTCTAGATCTCATTTTCAAATAAATTTAGTAATTTGCAAATGTTATAAACAGTGATGAGATTTAAAAAATAAAATAATCACAATATAAATCAAATTATCATTAATAAAATAAAATGGTGGACACATTCAACATCAACATTGATGAAACGCTAAATGCACAAAATGAATATTCGGTTTACACGCGTCGGTCGTACATGTATGAATTTATATTGTTATTCATCATTTCCATTGTTGTGCTGGTGATTACAATCAGAAATTTAACGTCGGACACGGCGACGACTGCCGGAATCATCGTTTGCTGGATCATTCTCATTGGGTTTGCGATTGCAGTCATCATTTACATGACCAATTTGATAGGTGGAACCATTCCTTCATTTGGATACAGCGAATCCGACAATTCCGGACCCGTGGTTCGCATTCATTATGTTTGAGACCATTGTGGTTGGTTTAAAAAAATATAATATAGTAGTTATATTAGCATCTAATAACTTCTGATATAAATGTCATCCAATCCAACAGTTGGTCCAACCCCAACTCCAACCCAAGATTTAGTGCAAATTAAAAAAAAAACAGCGGATTTGGATCAATTGATTGCTAAATACAACCAACTGTATAAAACATATTTGCAGCAGGTGGAAGCCGAAATAAATAAACAGCAGCAGCGCAAATACCCGTACAACATCAAAAACCCGAACGAATTTAAAAACAATTTAACGCCGGCGTATCCGTTTCCATCCAACGGCACAGAAGACGCGTGTTTCAAATCCTGCGTGGACACCAAGGATTGTGCGTATGCGCTGTATTCCAACTCGGGGTGCGGCATTGATTGCAATCCGAATCAGTGCTTGCTGTACAGCGAAAACGCCCAAGGCATAAAACCGGTGAACGAACTGCCGTCCGTTTTGCCCAACTGTCCCGTGTCCGGCAATGCTGCGGCGACGGATGCGTGGTGCAAGGCATTCAACAATCCGGTGATAAACAATATCATACCGGTGCTGGTGTTGCGCACGGGTGGAACCGATTGGCGCAGCTTCGCAATGCAAATTCCGACCGGCACCACGAACGCAGCTGACGCGCCCATGACGGTGAACACCACCACGAATTTGCAAACGTGGTCGCCAGACTCCCAATTTTCCGATGTGAATTTTGCGCCTGCCAACGAGATCAGTCTGCAGTTCCGGTTTTTTGCAGAGTGCTGGTTGAATGCATATAGACTGACGTCGGGAAGCGCACCGGTCATTGCGGGACAAGGCCCCATTGGCACATTCGCATTTGCCAAATTGTCCCCCAATGCGCAGTGCAACTGGCAGGACGCCAACCAGTGTATTTTCAATGGCTACACGGTGAACGGCGGAAATTGCACGAACCAAGCCAACAACAATCCCTCCTATTCCGCGCCGGGACTGGCCACGTACAACGCGTCTGATTTGATGGGTTGGCTTCAAGCCTTGTACAACCGGAACATGGGAAATAATCCGGCCATGGGGGAAGCGGAGAGCGTGTATCAATATTGGAACAAGTGCAGGTCCGTGCCGGGGTATGAATTTCTCAACAACCTCAATTTTGCAAATCCAAATCCGGGTGGACAAGCTTCGGGGGATGGCGGAACATCGTATGTGGGAACCTTTGGAGGGCAGACCATGTTTTGGAACAGCGCAGCCCCGTCATCGGGGGGCGTTGCAGCCGGATTGCAAACGGCTGCCGCGCTGGCGTCCAACACCGCGTCCTCCAAATTCAACCGCAACTACTCTGCATTTGAAAAAATGAGATGGAAAACCACGCCGAACATGAATGCCATGCAGGGTCAATTTCCACCGCAGTTGGCAAAGATGTCCATTCCCAGTTGGCAGTTCTTGGGCGTGCAGACGTCGGCGGAAGCGTGTCAGCGCGCCGCAACGGATGATCCCGCTCACGTGTACGACACTGTTACGTATTACAATGCCACCTACATTAACACAACCAATGGAAACAGCGCGTTTGCAAACACGTGCTACGGGAAAGTTGCGGGAGCCCCTTCCAACGGAGGAGGAGGAGGGCAAGAGGACAATGTGCAAAGCATGACGCCGCCATACGGTTACACCAAACTGGGTGGGAATGGCGGCATTGAAATATTGAAACAGATGTACAAGATCAATAAACAGATCACGGCTCTGTCCGACGATTTGAAAATACCTCCCCCCAATGCACAGACGGGCGGCACAACAAAAGAAGGATTTACCGACCAGCAACGGGATCAGCTGACCAGCTTGTCGGATGCACTTAAAACAGACGAAGCCAAAATAAATGAAAAGATTCAAGCGCACAATCAGTTGGATGTGGATGCAAATGAGACGCAACACGTGTTGTTGTATTCCCGAATCAAATATGGAGTGGCGGTGGTGTTGGGATTATTGTTGGCATATTTTGCATATCGGTTTTTGACGGCGGATGAATTGCCGGAAACGATTAAAACGGAAATGAATGTCGTGCAACCTGCTGCGACAACGACGACGACGCAAGGAATGGATGATTCTAGCGGAATGATGGATGATTCTAGCGGAATGATGGATGATTCAAGTGGAACGAATGATCCAAATTCGTCGCAAATATAAACATGTAAACATGTAAACATGTAAACATGTAAACATGTAAACATTTGTCAAAAATAATATAATTAAAATATAATATATTTGTATTTTAATAATAGTTAGTTGTGTATTCCAATGCCAAAATCACAATCACAGTCGGCTGCTGCAAATGCAGGGGTAATGCCGGAAAGCACGCATGCAACGCGCGCACTGGATCAATCTGAACAAGATTACAACCGAATGATAAGTCAGCAAATGACATATCACAAAACGATGATGGATGACCTCATGAAATTGTCGTCGGAATCTGGGTCAGGGTCGGATGCAAACAACATCAACATCGTGAGCGGATTGGGAACCACCGTGAGCAACATGAATGCAACCAACGAACAGTTGGTGAATGCCGTGTCAAACTACGCGGATCAAGGCAAACAGAGTGCAACCACCGCATCTAAATTAAATGCATACACAAAAAAAACTGTTTCAAAATTGAATGACGACATACAGGCCTACAATTCACTTATGAATCAAAATCAGGAAGGATTCAAAAATGCCAATCCAACAATGGATGCGGCATTGGAAATAAGCGAAATGATGAATGAAAGTCAAAAATACGCACTGGTCCTGTTTGGATTAATCGCATTGGTTTTATTGTATAAAACGGTCAAACATTTGTAAATTTTGTAAATTGAACACTGACAATTTATTGACAATTTATTGACAATTTATTGCAATGATGATAAATTGTAAATAATAATAAATTGTAAATAATAATAAATTGTAATTATAATACAAAACACGCAATACAGATGGTTACTACTTCATGCGCCACATTAAGCGAATCGCAGGAACAATTAAATACGAATGTGCTACAGCTGAAAGAAGCGAATGTTAATTTAATGAGCAGGCTCTCTACAACATCCGATGCAACCGAACGAACGAATATATCGGCTCAAATGACAAAAAATGAAGCGCTGTGGACCAGTTTATTGAACTCAGCTGGAATACTTAGACAGGTTCAACAAACATGCGTGGCCAGCGAACAGTCCGAAGCGGAAACTGCGACCGCATTGCAGAATGTGATAGATCAAGAATTGAAGGATGCGCAAGAGCAGATCGCAGAACTGGAAAGCAGCCGTGCCGGGAAAGAACGCATGATTGAAATCAACACGTATTATGGAAAACGCTTCATGGCGCAAGCGGGAGTCATGAAAATTTTCATTTACATGTGCATTCCTGTGCTGATCCTGGCGGTTTTAGCAAATATGGGATTTGTGCCAAATTACATTGCGGGGTTCATGATCATTGCATCCATCGCGGTTGGCGTCATCTACATGTACAATGCAGTCGGCGACATCAATCGCCGTGATAAACTGAATTTTGACGAATACACGTGGGAGTTTGACCCCTCGCGAGTGGGGTCTGTGGTTAATCCCAACCTCAATGGCAGCGGTGGCGCAAATGCATCCAGCTTGTTGGGTTGTTATGAAGGTGCGTGCTGCAACCCCCCATCAACCATCTGGGACCCCAACTCAAAAACGTGCATCGTTCAAAACGCGCAGGGCGGCGGCGGCGGATCGGTTACAGGAACGTCCACTGCATCCACTACAGTCGGTGCATCAACTGTCACTACTGCTCCTCCCTATAAGGGTGATCTAGCTGCCGGTTAGAACGGCAAATACTGCATGACGGAATTGTCGTAGGCGGTCACCTTGAACGCGTCGTTGTAGCCCTCCACATACACGGTGTCGCCGTTGTACACGTTGTCACAGCCGTACTCGTTGGTGCAGCTGCGCCCCTTGACCGAAATGGGCAGCTTTATGAAATTGCTCTTTTCGCTGATGGTGTAAAACTGCCACTTGTCGCGGTTTCGGAACAGCGGCCGCCCCATGAGAGGCAGGATGGTTTCAGGCCCGTTGATGCGCGTCAAAATGCCCACCTGACGGTATGCGGCATTGGCTGTTCCCTGCGTGCTCACGTTGATTGGCACTGCTGCAACAATTGGTCCGCGAATGTCCATTGACATCGTGCGGTCATCGCGCAGGGGCGGCGCATACGGATTCAGCAGCACGTCTTCTTGCGCATTGGACACGCCATAATTGGCGCGTGACTGAAACATAGATGGTACATGTGGTTTATTGTATTGGTTCTGTTGTTGTGGTTGTGATTGTTGTGGTTGTGGTGATTGGTTCTGAGAAAATGATCCCTTCATGAAATACCCAACTGCTGCCGCAACCATGATTGCTAAAATTGTGAATGACACATTCTCAATACAGAACACGCCTGGAGGACAACGTCTTGCAGCTGCACCCATTGCAATGAATTTAAATTGTATTGTATTACAATTTAAACATATTAAAATATGAAGATGTTTAAATGTTAAAATGTCACACCTTTTTTAAGCGCCGGAACTGGGACTGGGACTGGGACTGCCGCCGCCCATTCCGATTTTTCCAAGCAGACCGTCAATGCCCTTCATGTTGAACTTGTCCAGAAATCGCTCGGCCGTTTCAAGAAATGGCTGCATGGTCTTCATGTTGTCCATCAGGACCTTTTGCTGCTCCATGATTTTGTCGGTTTGTTCGGCATTCATTGGGCCGCCGACAATGTTCTGCAAATTGTCGTGCGCTTTTTCCACATTTTTGTTTTTATTTGGAAACGGGGCGCCGTTGCCGGTGCCTTCATCCTCCGAGTCGTCATTGAAATTGGCTGGAGCGAGTTTTCCGTTCATGCCTTCCTTGTTTTTTCCACCGCTTGTTTTTGCGGAGGATTGATTGGTTGGTTTGGGTTCTGGTTTATCGGTTGGATTGGTTGGATTGATTGGATTGGTTGGATTGATTGGATCGTTGGATGGGGATAGGGATGGTTTGGGATTGAGCGAATGGGATGAATCGTGAGTTGGGGATGGGTCCGTGGATGGGTCCGCCGCGGGCATTGTCATGCCTTCCTTGCGACTATACCGAATCTTCGTCATCATGAGGAAATTTGTTGCTAAAATTGAAATTAAAAACACAACGACCATGTTCTTTGTGAAAAATGTGCTTAAATATGCAACAATCGCGAAAAATGCAACTGCTTCAAAATTGCCCATCATCAAATATCCCATCACGGTCACCACTGCAATGATCAGCATGATGTACAGCACATTTTTGTCGGTGGACAGGGTTTGAGCACCTGATTCGGCAGATTTTACACCGCTCATGAATGACCGAGAGATGCTTCGCAAATTGGAATTCATGTCTGTGTGTTTATATTATGTATTTGAAATATATTATATATACATATAAATATTTTTATATTGGACAACATGCAATTATGAAATTGCACGATTTATATAAATGCAAATGTAATAAAGATTTGCATACATTTTATGTATTCTGTGTCATTGTGTAAGTTAATTTATCCATGAAGGAACCGCTTCAATTGGGCATATGTGAATTGCACAATGCATTTTTGCATGGACCGTGCCGGCCCCACGTTTCCGGACATTTTTTATTCATGTGGGACGTTCCATTGTCTGATTTGTATGACAACAGCTGTGCTGAATTCATTGCAACGCGCAGACTCGGCCTCGCCGGCTCGGCCGTGCGCGCACATTGGGATATCGTGAATCGCCCCAACATGTTTCCGATGCTTGAAATCGTGCGGACGGTTACATTGGAACCCGACGGCGAATGCGTGGCAATCTTCCACACGTTCTGGATTCGGCTGATTCAACGCCGGTGGAAACGGGTATTTGCGGAACGACGACGACGATTGGCGCAGTTGCTTAAACCTTATGGTCTGTTAAAGAGAGAATGCGGAATAAAATGACAACCAACCCCACACCCCAAAAAAATTAAATGGTCAATCACAGAAGTCAGATATGTCGTCCAAGTTGCAAGATGAATGTGAAGAAGAAGATGAAGAAGAAGAATGGGAGGAGGAAGAATGACTATGCAAACTGGCATCGTCATCGGACGCATCGGACGCATCGGACGCATCGGACGCATCGGACGCATCGGACGCATCGTCATCGGACGCGTCCGAATGCGACGAATCTGATTCTGAATCATCAAGGTTCGGGTCCATTTCTTCTAAACCATTTATTTGGGCCTTGATTTCTCTCAATTCTGAATGAATCAATCTCAGTTCATGATTTGAGCCGTCGTGGTTGTTGCATGAATCGCAATAATCGCATAGCACTAATAGCTGATTCACTTCATCTTTTTTTTGCTGCAATATCTCTCGGCAGGTGCGTTTGTATTTGTGAAAAATGGGACGAAGCAATGGGTTGATGCGCATGGCTTTGCGAATGCGCATTGCATTTTGAAAGAGTTCTCGCATAGTTTCGTCCCATTTTTGATCGTTTTCAATTTCACTCATGTCATCTTTTGCAATTTGAACCCCGTCGCATGATAACCCGTGCGGATATTTAAACATGGGCGTCCTGTGGTCGTCAGGGGCGTATTGTGGTCCGGAATCCGATTTTGGGTTGTTATATAAAATATTTGATATAAATATATTAAGCACAACGCATCAAACAAATACATGGAGTCCGACGCATTGATTGAAAACGAAAATAACAACAACCACATGACGACCAATGCACCTGCATTGGTGGAGGATCATGAGCCCTTGCGAAAGGAGGTGTCCGTGTCCGTGTCGTCAAAAGAGGGCAAAGACCTGCTGCTCACCGAAAGCCACGATCGTTATGTGCTGTTTCCCATCAAGGACAACGACATATGGAACATGTACAAAAAACAGGTGGACTGCTTTTGGCGCGCGGAAGAGATTGACCTGTCGCGCGACGCCCCGCACTGGAACCACGTCCTGAACGAAGATGAGCGCTACTTCATTTCCATGATTCTGGCATTTTTTGCGGCCAGCGACGGCATCGTGCTGGAGAATTTGGCGGTGCGGTTCATGACGGACGTGCAGCTGGCCGAAGCCCGCGCCTTTTACGGGTTTCAAATCGCCATGGAAAACATCCACTCGCAGGTGTACAGCATGCTGATTGACAGCTACATCAAGGACGAGGCCCGGCGGCACCAGCTGTTCCACGCCATGGACCAGTTTGAGTGCATCAAGAAGAAAGCGGAATGGGCGCAGCGCTGGATCCACGACAAGCGCAGCTCGTTCCAAACGCGGCTCATTGCCTTCGCCTGCGTGGAGGGCATCTTTTTTTCGGGCGCGTTCTGCTCCATCTTCTGGCTGAAGAAGCGCGGCCTGCTGCCGGGACTCACGTTCAGCAACGAGCTCATTTCGCGCGACGAAGCGCTGCACACCGAGTTTGCGGTGCTGCTGTACAACAAGATGAGCAAGCGCACGCAGAAGGCGCGCGTGACGGAAATTGTGCGCGAAGCGGTGGCAATTGAGAGCGAGTTCATTTGCGAGGCGCTGCCGTGTCGGCTGATCGGCATGAACGCCAAGCTGATGACGCAGTACATTGAGTTCGTGGCGGACCGGCTCGTGGTGCAGCTCGGATACGACAAGCTGTACGGCTCCGCGAACCCGTTTGATTTCATGGAGATGATCAGCCTGCCGTCGGTGTGCAACTTCTTTGAAAAGAAGGTGAGCGAATACGCGCTGGCCGAAAAAACCAAAACCGACGACATATTTGACATGAACACGGCGTTTTAACCACGGGACACGGGACACGGGATACAATGCACTAAGTGATTCCTTCAGGTGGTGCGGGGGTTTGAGGGGGGTGCTTGTCGCCCCCCTCTTACCACGTCAAATACGTGTTGTTTGGAATGATGAATTTAAGGCAGTATATGATGCCGTCCATGATCAAGTGTTGCATCAGAATGATTACGGTGAACAGCACAAACATCCCCGCCGTTTTGAGGGTGAACGCGCGAGTGTAAATGACGCAAAATCCCCATGTCATAAATGCCAACCAATACAACAATTTGACGTAATACTCCACGCTGTTGACAACCGCCACCTGCTGATTGGTGTAATAAATTTTGCGTTCCAATACATTCATGGTATTGGTTGCATTGGCGTTGGCTATATTTCCTTGATCCAACACGGTTTTAATTGCATTGTTACTCTTTCCCAATGAATTGATGGTGGCCGCGTATCCGGAATTTGTGTTGATTTTGTTGGTCATGTTTTTTATCCACCCATCAACTTGATCCGTGTAGTTTGCTTTTTCAATTTTTCCGTTTGCAATGTATCGTTTTAACAACGTTTCGTTGGCTTGGGTTTGCCCTTGGTAAGCCACGAGATAGTTTTTAAAAGTGGTGTCTACGTTTTTAGGGGCGGTTTTTTCGGTGATGACTGCTGCATTGTAGGCATTCCGCGCATTCGTGATTTGTTGATCATTGTAGCAAGCTGTTCCGGGCCCACATGTCAAGTTTGAATCATTCATGATTTGATTCATTTGATCCATGAGCTGCGCTTGCTGAAGTTGCATGCTTTTAGAAGCGGCTGCAATAGAGTCCGCATCTGGGAGTGCAGAATTATTCATTGTGTTGTTGTATTATATTTATGAAATAAAAAAATATAATGCATGCATTGTGTTGTTTGATTGGTTTGTGATTGTGTGTTGTGGTGTTGTGATTGTGTGTTGTGGTGTTGTGGTGTTGTGATTGTGTGTTGTGGTGTTGTGATTGTGTGTTGTGGTGTTGTGGTGTTGTGATTGTGTGTTGTGCATGATCATGAAATCAAATCTCGCTGTCTCATTGCTCGTCTGCAACTTCCTGCGCATCTTGCTCCTCGTCGTAAATGATCGCCACACTGCGCCACGCCCCGTTCGTGTATTTACCGAACTTCTTGTCCATGAATTCATACAGCTCGGCACCCTTCGGCACATCGCGCCCGTGCCCGCGAACATACCACTGTTTGAACGTTTCATACAACTCGGTCTTCTTAATGCCGCGGCCGCCTTGCTGCATCTTAATCTTGTCGCGCGCAAATTCGGACAAATAGTCCTGACCGAGCCGGTATTTTTGGCTGCTGGCGGTCACCAGACTGCACGGCTTGACCAGGCCGTTCGTTTTGAACACGTGCTCCACCAACATGGACATGAACGTGGGCGCCCAGCGCTTCAGCTTCTCGTCCAGCATGCGGTCAATTTTGAATTGGTACGGGTTGTCCACGTCGCCGCTGGGGTTCGGCTCGTCGCAGAATTTAGACATGAAATCCACCTTCTGAATGCGGCGCCAGGTGCCGTCGTCGTTGCTCTTGATTTCAAACATGGTGTTCGTGCACACCACCAGCTTGAACTGCGGGATGAAGGTGACCATGTCCTTGTAGAGCGCACGCCCCTGCAACGGGTCGCCCGCCGACACCTCCTTCAACACGCCCTCGTTGATTTGGTCACCCTTGGACGGTTCCTGCATGACGGCGTATCGGATGCCCATGAGCTGCGCAATTTCGGACGACGTGCCGCCAATGCCGTTTCGTTTGTTCGTGATGAGCGTGATGGGCACGGTGGCCTTGTATTCGCCGAAACAGCGCGACATGAGTTCGGTCAGCTTGGATTTGCCGTTGCTGCCTGCACCCACGTAAATCTGAAACGTTTGTTCGCGGTTGACGCCGATCAAACAGGACGCCAGATGGTCCCACATGTAGCTGCGCAGCTCGTCCAACGGAAACAGCTGCGCCATGAAGTCGTTGATTTCGGCCATCGTGGTGGCGTGCTTGACGCGGTCCAGCGGGATGTAGTCAATGTTGGTGCACTTGCTGATGTTGTCATCGGGCTGCCCGCGGCGGAAGCGCTTCTCCGAGAAGTCCACGACGCCGTTGCTGAAGCACATGAGGTACGCATTGGTGTCCAGCGTGTCCACGAAATTCTTGTCGTAAAACAGCTCGCGCGCCTCCTTCATGATGTTGTTCTTGAACGTCGTGGTCTTCAGCCGCATGCAAATCTCCGTGTATTTCTCGGCGCGGATGCTCTTGTCCTTCCACTCGTCGCTGCCGGGGTCCTGCTGGTTCATCAGCGCCGTGTTTTCAATTTGCTTGGCATGATACATGGTGTAAATGTCCTTGGAAATCATGAGCCGCAGCGCGTTGCCGGAATCGCACTCCTCCCACCGCTGCCCGTTGAATGAAAACCAGGAATTGGTCTTGATGCTCACACACACGAACTTGTCCTTGGCAAAATTGTAGACCACGTGCGCCAAATCCACGTCGGTTGCATCTTTGGTTTTCATGGTTTCCTCCATGTAATACTCGTTCGTCTTGCGGCGGATGTCGTCGTAGGCTTCGCGGGCATCCGTCTTGGCCCAGTACATGATGGAGCGCTTGGTCAGGCAACGGCCGTCGGCGGGCGTGTTCATTCCGAACTGCTGCCACTTGTCGTAGAATTCAATGATCATGCTGTAAGCGAACTTGGTGGATTTGGCGCTGAACGACATCCACGTGAGGAACAGGTGCGGACTGGTGTTGCGCAGCGCCCATCCCACGCGAATCCACTTGGGTTCCGAATCATAATATGCCGCCGGCAAACACATGGTGTAATCGTGCGTTTCGCGCAACTCGTACGCGCGTTGCTCAATTGACGAATACATTTGCTCAATCGCTGCATTCAACTTCTCTTCGTCCGTAATGTCCGACAGCTGGATGATTTCCACGTGCGGGGGTTGAAACATTATCTTTGGACCAGAGCCTGCAGCGGCGCCGCCAGCACCAGAACCATCTTCTGATGCAGCCGCGGTTGCTGCTGCTGCTGCTTTTACTCGGCGCTGTTTGGGCCCGACCATGGTTTGTTTCATGGCGGCGTGCTCGTCCTTGACGGCTTCCGCAATTTCAAATCCGGCGTGATACGCATACTGCGCCGTGAGCAGCTGGAAATTCACGCGAACGTCAAAGATGGACACGCTTCTTTCATGAAATCCCAGGGAGCACTCCTCGTCCAGGCTCATGACATACCAGTACTTCAGCACATACGCTTGATTGCCCGGCTTGCGCGAGCCGTACAACTGCCAGTTCGTGGTTCCGCGCACGATGCCTTCGTCCAAAACGTCCTCCCACGAATTGGTCAACGGCAAATCCCCCCAAATGGATGGCATCTGCGTCAGCATGCGCTTGCGCAGCATCATTTGCAGCGCGCGATCCATCTTCATGCCGATCAGAATGTGCACCCCGTCCTTGGTGGTGTCCTCCAGTAAATTCACGTCCGGTTTTTCAAACACGAAAATGGGCAACAGGGTGCCGGGGGTAAGCACCACCATGTCGGACAGTTGATCAATCACGGTTTCCACCAAATTGGAAATGTGCTCCTTCGTGTGCTGACGCACTTCTATCGCAGGGGCATAGCGTTCGTCAATGTCAATCAACCCTGGACCGTTGTCAATTAGTTGTTTCTCGGTCAAGAATTCATGACGGCCCTGCATGAACACATGATCCGTGTACTTCCTGTAAAACTCTCCGATGTCATCCGACGGCACCGTGTAGGTGCCTCCCGATATTCCCAATTTGTCACTTCCAATGCGCGTGTGGGTGTAAACCTCACCCTTTTTTGAATACCTCTGTTTGATAAACGCGTCAAACGGGGTTGACTGCTGTGACTGTTTTGATTTTGTTGCCATTTGTCGCGGTTGGTTGTTGGTTGGTTGTTGGTGGTTGTTGGTGGTTGGATGGAGGGGGTCTGAACTGAACTTGGGAGGGTGTGGGTGTGTCGTAGACTTCGGGGTTTGTTGATACAATAAATCAACATTTTTTTATTTCAATTTTTCGCTTAATGTTGTAAAATATCGGATCCCTCAAAAATGGCACATTCCATTTTATTGAAAAATGTTTTATTAAAAAATCAACATAAACCATAAGTGTTGTTTATTCTTATCAAAATGCAATCATCTGTGCCTGTGCCCGTGCCCGCTGCGCCCGTCTTCATTCCCAAGGACACCATTATGCGATTATTGAAAGACGTGCGTGAAATGATGACCCTGTCGTCTGAAACCGACATCTACTACAAACACAGCGAAACCGACATGTTGTGCGGGTACGCTTTGATCATTGGACCCGAAGATTCATTGTATGACGGCGGCTACTACTTTTACAAATTCAAATTCCCGCCGGATTATCCGCACTCCCCGCCGCTGGTGGAGTTTTTGACGAACGACGGCATGACTCGCATGCACCCCAACATGTACAAAAACAGAAGAATGTGCATGAGCATTTTGAACAGTTGGCGCGGGGACCAATGGACTGGGTGCCAGACCATTAAATCCGTGCTGCTCACCATCATGTCGCTGCTGGACAGCAAGCCGCTGCTGAACGAGCCCGGCATCACCGCAACCAATGCCGATTTTGCCACATACCACCGAATTATCCAGTACAAAAACTATGAATTCAGCATGTTGCAACTGCTGAAATCGTTGTCCGCATTCAAACAGGTGATCGCAGACATTGAGTTTCATGATCAATTTTACGAACACATGTGCGCCGCATTTCGCAAATCGCATTTGCGGCATTCGGCCTCCATAGATGCCCTGCTTTCAAAGCATCCGCACTCTGAAACGCTGCGAACCACGCACGTGTATCAAATGAACACCGTCGTCAATTACCCCGAGCTGAAGACCGCGTTTCAGGACGCCGTAAAACGATTGGCATGAATGCGATGCGATGCATGAATGCGATGCCGTATGAATGCATCGCACATTCATTTATTGTTTAATTTAAAAATTGAATTAAACAATGTGTCATTAATTTAAGCAACATTCATAAATAAGAGAATGCATTTTTGCACCCAATGCGGCAACATGTACTACATCCGGCTGACGGACGCAAACGGCATCGTGTATTACTGTCGCAATTGCGGGCATGAAGACGACACCATCACCATTGACAATGCCGTGGTTTCGCACACGTCTCTTCAATCGGGAAATCAACAATACACTCACGTTGTCAACAAATACACCAAATTTGATCCCACGTTGCCGCGCATCAGCACCATTCTGTGCCCGAACACAGAGTGCCCGTGCAATCGCAATCACAATCCAACCCAATATGCGGATCGGGCCACAATTGTGGGCAACTCGGCAGAAGAAGAAGCGATAAGCGGAGCGGCTGGTGCTGCTGCGACCGGCGCGGATGATGCAGTTCCGCGCGAAGTCATCTATCTGCGTTACGACGACATCAACATGAAATACATCTACTTGTGCGCAGTGTGCAACACCATTTGGAACACGGAACACATTTAGACAAATTAAATATTGTGGTATTTTATAAAAATATAAAATGAACACCACACCTCCTCCTCCTCCTCCTCCTCCAATCCGCGAACCACCACCTCAAATGTATAAATGTATTTCTATTTTAGGAAAAACGGATCAACCGCTTTTCTGCCTATGCAATCGTTAGGTGTGTTACCAATGTTAAGAAGAGCATTTAGTACATTTGACATTCCTGCGGCTGTTCCTTATATTATACCGTATGCAGATAATGCTGAATGCGTGGGGTGGGTATTTCCTGACGGAAGTTTTCTTGTGGGGGTTCACAGTGGCAATAAGAATAAAATTGATGCATATAACCAACGTATTGTTGACACACATGACCAACGTCGTGGTGGTACAAAAAATAAAAAAAAACACGGCTGTAGAACAAAACGACGCAAAACTTCTCGTCGCAGCACTGGCAAGAAATGAAATGATGCAATGAGCAATGATGCAATTAAACATGAAACAAATGATTCATTTTTTTATATTTCGTAAAAAATTGAATAAAGACAACGCGACAAATGGGTGTATTAAATAGAACACATAAACACAACAATGGCAGCAGCCCCCAATTCATACTCCATCACTGCGTTGCAGATCGCCAATCCGGAGGCGTTTCGCGAAAAGGTTCGCGCCAAATTGACCGAACGGTTTAAGAACATTGGGAACATTGATGGCGGAATGACTCAAGATGCGGCCGCAAATGCGGCCCTCAACCTGGAACGAGGCATATACAATTACACGCTGCGTGAGTCGGACACGAAAAACATCGTGAAAAAATGGGACAATGGGTATTTCGTTCAAATTTATGCGGACCGTCTGCGCACCGTGTGCATCAACTTGAGCAGCAGTCACGTGATTCAGCTGATAGCCACCAAACAAATCAAAGCGCACGAGCTGGCGTTCATGTCGCATCAAGACATGAATCCCGCAAAATGGAGCGCCCTCATTAAGGCGAAGCAGCTGCGCGACAAACACAAATATGAAACCAAGGTGGAGGCGTCCACCGACAATTTCACGTGCCCGAATTCCAAATGTCGGTCCACAAAATGCACGTACTATCAGCTACAGACGCGTTCAGCGGATGAGCCCATGACCACTTTTGTGACCTGCATTGATTGCGGCAAACGCTGGAAGTGTTAAACCAATGTAAATGGAATGTAAATGGTTTAGGAACAATTGAATTGAATTTTGAATTTAATTAATTTGTATTTTTTTTTTCTTTGACTATATTATAACTAACTCCATCAACAAAATGCCTTCTCGCACTTCTCACTCGGGTGGCCGCAGCCGCAAATCTTACAAAAAATACGCCAAGAAGGGTGGCGGCACTCGCAAGAGACACCACAAGAGATACAACAAGAAATACTATTAAGACACAAATGATAGTAAAGGACATCAAGGGACAATGACTTGATCCCACTTAAAATCAAAAAATATTTCATTGTGAAAATATTTTTTTCGTTCATTGGACTCACAATTAAATGATTTCCAGGTCAGACACGCGCCAATACTCCGATTTCCCTCCAGGCAATGGTCGGCGTATAATGAAAGGCAGCGCCTTTTGTTGCAATTCCAGCTGCGCAATCAAGTACCCGTCAATTATTTTTTTGTCCACGGGAACCATGGGTTGAGCGCCCTGGTTCAATTGCTTCGCGCGCTGACCCAGAATGCGCGTTTTCTCGTATTTAGTCAGCATCGGCATCGTCTTGTGCATGACATCAATGATCGCGCCATCGGTGTTTCGCACCACGTGCGCAAGGGCGTTCACTTCCGAATTGTTTAAATGCAGCATCTCCTGGTGACACGATGCAATGTAATTTTCATGCATTTCGGTCTCAAATTTGCGCAAATAATTGGTGTCATCATCACTGTCATCATTGTTGTCGGCCGAATCATTGCCCTGGTCGTCCCCTTCCTCGTGCGCAATGTCGTCATATGAATTTTGCAGCGTGGTTATGTCCTGCAGAGTTGCCTTGCCCTTGGGAGGTTTGGATGACGCAATTGCCCGTTTGTTGGCAATGGTTGCCTTCTTTTTCGCATCCGAATTTGCAACAGTGGATGCCGCTGTGGCCACTTTTTTTGCAAGCATGGCCGGCGTTTCAACCGGATCTTCAATGTCCGAAAATTCATTGTCTGTGTCTGTGTCCGTGGTGGCAGTGGCAGTGTCATCGTCATCGTCCAGTCCAGTGCTGACAGATTCGGTGGCATCGCTTTCGCTTGCAGTGTGGCTGGTTGCATCGGATTCCTCTTCCAACTCACCATCGCCATCACCATTCAATTTGGAATTAGAACTGGCGGCATTTGCACGCGTGTTGGCGCGCGTTTCTTCGTCGTCATCTTCGTCATCTTCGTCGCCCTTCATTCCGCTCAACTTGTATATATGCTGCATCATGTCCACCGGGGGGGTGTTCATATTGTCAATTAAATGAATGAATGTTGTGATTACTATATTATAATCAGATATACTTTAATATGTTTCAATTTTTATCTTTATTCTTTCAAATCAACCCACTTCATTCAAGACCAAGGCTGTGCATGTCAATCAAACATTTTCTCTCCGGCGGCGGGGGGGGCGGGATTGATAACCACGCATGCATCAATGCGCTTCCACTTGTTGCGCTTCCACTTGTTGCGCTTCCACTCGGTTTTGGACTTCGCCGTTTGGGCGCGCGGTGCTCGCATCCCTGCGGATTGTCGCGTTCTTTCACAATGGTTTGCCATAAATCGTCTAACACTCGGATGGCGTGTTGAAACCACGCCGGGTTTCGCAGCACTAAAACGCAGCTCATTTTTTCCAGCCGCCAGCGAATGGTCTTCATCCACATGTGTGCCTGGTTGCGTTCCATGGCATCATTGAACCACGCCTCCGATTCACCCCGATCCCGATTGAGGCCAATCGGCTCATATTCATAGTGCGGCCTGCCGTCCTTCATGAAATAAAGCATGGTGCCGGTCAGCAGCGCCGCCTCCTTGAACTCGGATGCTTCGGATGCTTCGTCGCCTTCTTCTGCGAACTGCGTCTCCAGGAAATCACACTCGTTCAACCCGGCGGTTTCCATCTGCAGCTGCATTTGGATCCAGTACTCCTTTTTTGGAATGCCCGTGATGTCGCGATTCACGATGTTCTTAATCTCCAACATGCGCCCGTACCGCTGCGATGCGGGGTCTACATTGATGCCGTCCGGTGACGCCCCCAAAAATG
>Ga0315284_10004791_pt1 | contig 19220 bp, 13 predicted proteins | sample YL17G09_16_MG_FD_203696 | JGI IMG/M metagenome (GOLD analysis project Ga0315284, IMG submission 203696) | Sediment microbial communities from Yellowstone Lake, YNP, Wyoming, USA - YL17G09_16 | ecosystem: Environmental > Aquatic > Freshwater > Lake > Sediment | place: USA: Wyoming | collected... | reverse complement strand
GCAGTTGTCCACGTTCCTGTTTATCACCTCCGCGCACTGCTTTAGTTCCCGCGGGTCGCCGGCCTTGTCCGCGAGCAATTGCGCGAAGGTCGATATTACGCCGAGCGGGTTGTTTATCTCGTGCGCTATGCCGCTGGCGAGCAGTCCGATGGCGCTCATTTTTTCCTGCTGGATCATCTGCTGCTGAAGGCGCTTTGTCTCGGTGATGTCGCGGATGACGCCCACGGCGGAGACTTTGCCGTCCGGCTTCTTGACCGGCGAGGCGACGTAGGAGAACCAGCGCTCGCTCGGCGTGCACACCTCGCCTGAGATGATTCCGCCGCCTGATATCGCCTGTCTTACAAAGCACGGCTCGCACGGGGCGGAGCGCTCCAGGAAGTCGTAGCACGGCTTGCCGGGCGCGCGGTCGAGGTTTTTCCGCATGTAGTCGTTGGCGTACTCGATAGCGAGGTCGGCGTCTATCACGCGCACGCCAGCGCCCATGCTGCCGAGGATCCTGCGGTTGTATTCCTCAAGGTACCGCGCGGCGCTTTCGGCCTTGCGCTGCCCGGTCATGTCCTGCAGCATCATCACCACGTTGGTAACCTCGTCGCGCGCGTTGAGAAGGGGGAAAAGGATTCCCTTCACCTCGATTATTTCCTCGCCGCCTTCGCGCGGGAACCTGAAATGCATCGACGGGACGTTCACGACCTGCCCGTGGAAGGCGCGCTGGATTTCCGGGAACAGGCCTTCCGCGCGGTACGATTTGTCGCGGAAAATATTGTAGTGGCCGATGTGCTGCTCGTCCGTTACGCGGAAAAGGCGCAGGTGGGCCTGGTTGGCGAGGATTGCCGTGCCCTCGGCGTTGAAGACGCACATGCTGGTCGGCGCCTGAACGATGATGTTGCGCAGGAACCCGCGCGATTCCTCGGAGCGCACCTCAAAGTCCTTCATCTCGCTTATGTCCTCAATCCTCGCGACGCATCCGGCGGCTCCGGCCACGGGCGCGGGGGAGAAAGTGAAGCGGAAATATCTGTCCTGGTTTTCGCGGACGAGGAATTTTTCCGAGGCGGGGATTGTGTAGGACGACTGTCCGCCTTCGACCGCGCGGCGGTGCGCGGCGGCGAAGTCGATGCCGTCTTCCGAAATTTGCGTCAGAAGTTTGAGGGCGTCGGCGCCATCGGGGAGCATGAGATTGGGGAAGACGGCGCGGAGGTTGAAGTGCTTTGCCAACGCGCCCCGCGAGTCCACCATGAGGAAGGCGCACGGGGAGGAGCGCAGCGCGGCGCGCGCCATTTCGCGCTCGAGGGCGGCGGAGATGTTTGCGTCGCCGGGCCGTTCGCGGGAAAGGGCGCGCTTGAGCCAGCGGGTGATTTTCGCGATTCGCGATCCGGAACTGGGCGCGTTGACGCGGGACAGCAGCACCATGACGTACATTGCGATAAGGCCCGCCGCGCCGGCCAGCAGAAGCGCTCCCAAAAATTGCGGCGAGGCGGCCATGAGGACGGCGTGTTTGGCGGCGCAATGCCATGCGCCCAGGACAGGCTGTGCGGCGTCTGTCGCATGGGTTAGGTGCGCGTGAAAAATTTCTCCTGTAATTATCCTCGCAATCCCTGGCACTTGGACCGCTCCCCTCTGAGAAAACGATATTCACTTATTACGAGCGCGTTGCGCCGGCCTCGTTCCGGCGGCGGTTAGAAGTCTCCGCTCACTCCCGGGGCGTCGTTGCCGGCCCCCGGCTGAGGCGGCTGAGGCGGCTTGGTCTTGACTTCTTCGAGTTTTACCGAATTAAGAGGCGGCATCTGCGAGGCCACGGCCTCCCACGGCGTGCCCCTGTACAGCCTGACGGCGCGGCTGATGACCGCCTTTGCGTCCTGGCGGTATGACGCGGACAACTTGCCGCCCTTGAGCAGGCCCGTTTCCTCCGCCACGCGCTCGTCGCTCCATTTTTCGTAAGTCATGAACTTCGGCGGCAGCGGAGAAGCCGGCACGACAACCACCTGGTTCGGGAAATACGGAGTGTTTTCGTCCGTGTTCGCCTGCGGGGATTTCTTGTCCACGACTACTTCAAGGGCGTCCTTGGTCTGCGTGACGGCGAGTATTTCAATCCGCGCGTTCGGCGAGAAAACTTTTCCCAGGCTGACAATGATGAGCATCTGCGCGCCGAAGTTCACCTGCGGGAGTTGCTGATTATCGCCCAGCGCCGCGTTTGCCTTCACGAAGTCCTGCAGTTCCTGGTCGCTCTTGATGACGGTTTCAACGGGGTTCCATGTGAAGAAATCGACGCTGTTGACCGGGTCTATCATGGCGGTGGGCGCGGTTACCGGCACCGGGGTGAGCGCGTAGGAGTGGACGAATCCTTCAGTGTCGGGCTTGGTGGAGAATTCGGTGTTGGCGAACTCTGAAAGCGCCTTGACGTATTCGTTGAGCGTGTAGCGCGCGTAGTAAAGTTGTGCGAGGAAGAGGTCCCTGTGCGCCACCCAGCGCAGGGGGACTTCCGGTCCGGCCTTGAGGGATTCGACCTGCTTGATTGTGCTGTTTATCGCGCCGATGTTGTCAACAGCGGTGCGCAGTCCTTTCCGCAGTTCCTCCGTAGATGCAAAGGACGCCGGCGGTTTGGACACCTTCTCATATTCCGTTACAAGACCGAGGAAGCGCATTCCGAAAGATCTCAGGAACGCGTTGATTTCGTCGGGGTCGTATAGGGGCATGTATGGGGCCATGGTGGCGAGGGGGAATCTCCCGGCGCTGTAATACTGGCGCTCGTTCAGGATGCCCTGCGCCGCCGCCTGCGCGTTGGGGGGCAGTTGCCCGGCGGCTGCGGGGTCCACGACGCCGAGGTCGTCAACGAAGTAGTATTTCCCGCCCGTCAGTTTGACAAGCATGCTCAGTTCAAAAGGCCCGGCGCTTGTCGGCTCCCCGATGTTCACCCCGAACATCCCCATGCCCCAGTTCCTGCAAACAGGCTCGCGGACCGGCTCGGCGCTGCCGAGTTCTCCCGTTCCGCTCACCAAGGCCACCTGAGTAGGCTGGATGCTCGGATCGCGCACGAGGAGAAGTTCGGACTTGGTGTCGGATTCCATGCGGGTCGTCGGGCCGAAGACGTAGAGCGGTATCTTTCTTTTCTTTAGCGCGTCGAATGTCTGCGACCATGCGCTTGCGTCGGTGGGCTTTTCGTCTGTCAGGAGCACTATTACGATTTGCCGCTCTTCGCCGCTCTTCACGTTAAGGTTGGCGGGGTCGGATACGAAGCGCAGCGCCAGCATCGTGTTCAGCGGCGTCTTTGCGCCCGGCGTGTCGGGTTTTGCGATTTTTTCCAGTGCTTTCTTCTTGAACTTGTTGAAGGTTCTTTCCTTTATCGTGTCCATGGCGAGCGCAACTGCCGTGGGGTCGGACGTGGGAGCGGCCAGTTCGAGTTTAGGCGAAACATCAAAACTCACCACGGTCATGTCGAGTTTCTTCGGGTTTTCCTTGTTGAGCGTGTCAAAGAGCGGCTGCACGCGGCCCTTGAGCATTTCGATCTTGTCGTGCAGGCTTGCCGAGGCGTCCATCAGCCAGACGAGCAGAATGTCCTTGTCCTGAAAACCTTCCTGCAGGCGAGCGCTGAACAACTGGCCTACTCCCGCGACGGTGCCCGTGCCGCCCAGCACCTCGCCGCCTCCGCCGCCGGCGCGGCTGCTGCCGAAGCCCTCGGTCATTACCGGCCCGCCAAGGTCCTCCGGCCTGCCGAACAGATTGTCCGTGCTCTCCGAGCCGAAGCCGGGCCGGTAAGCGGGAATCTCAGGCAGGCTCTCGCCTATCTGGGGCAATGCCATTGCGCCTATCCCGGAAGGCGGAGAATCCATTGCCGCAACGTCAACCGCGGCGGTATTGGATTCAGCGGCGTTCTCCTGTTGCACAAGGTCTTGCCTTTCAGGCTCGGCAATGGGAGGAAGCGGCGCTTCAGTCTGTGCGGAAAACAATGTCGGGGGCTTCTGACTGAACGGCGTAACCCAGGTGTTGTATATCAGGTATCCGCCGAAGATTAGAACGGCGTGGATTGCCAAGGATGCGACTACCGCGGCAACGCTTGATATTATCTTGTCGCGGCCCGGCTCTGGTATATGCTTTACAGCAGAAGGCTGTTCAGTCAGTGCTTGTTCCGAAATGTCGGACATCGGTGCTCCTCGGCCATGTGGTGGGAACTTCTCGCCTTTCACTATTATACACGTTTTTGAGCCGCAAGTCTATATAATTAAACGTGCCGGACGGCTGAATGCTTGCGGTATTTTGCGCCGCGCGTCTAAAAAAAGCCGGCCCGTTTTGCGGGCCGGCTCTTTGTAATGCCGCAAGAAATCAGGCCTTGCTCAGGGCCTTCCAGCGCGCCTCGAGTTGGGGGTCGGTAATCGTCTCGACGAGGTAATTCGTGAACTGCTCAGCGGTTGCGCCGCTCTTATGGCCGGTGCAGACGAGTTTCTTTTCCGCCGTGCACAAGTCCAGCGCCATGTCGAGCGCCTTTGCGCGTTTCGGGAAGCCGACGTGCTCCATCATCAGGACCGCGGCCTTTATCATGCTGCACGGGTCGGCGTACTGCGCCCTGCCTTCCTCCACCATTCGCGTGCCGCTGCCGTGGATGGCCTCGAACATCGCGTACTGGCGGCCAATGTTCGCCGAACCCGCCGTGCCCACTCCGCCCTGAATCTGCGCGGCTTCGTCCGTGATGATGTCGCCGTACAGGTTGGGAAGCACAAACACCTTGAAATCGCTGCGTCGCGCCGGGTCAATCAATTTGGCCGCCATGATGTCGATGTACCACTCGTCGGCCTTGATGCCCGGATACTCCTTTTGCATCTTCTGCGCGATGGCGGAGAACTTGCCGTCGGTGGTCTTCACGACGTTGGCCTTCGTGACGACTGTTACGGTGTTCACGCCTTTCTTCTTCGCGTATTCGAACGCGGCGCGGATGATGCGCTCCGAGCCTTGCGTGGTGGTGACCTTGAAGTCAACGGCGAGGTCCTCGGTTACGTTGATCCCTTTGCTGCCCAGGACGTATTCGCCCTCCGTGTTCTCGCGGAAGAACGTCCAGTCGATGTTCATCTCCGGGACCTTGACCGGCCTGACGTTTGCGAACAGATCCAGCGAGCGCCTGAGCGACACGTTTGCGCTCTCCAACTCTCCGCGCGGGTCGCCGCTCTTCGGAGTTTCAGTGGGGCCTTTCAGGAAGACGTGGCACTTCTTTATCTGCTCCAGCACGTCTTCCGGGACCGCCTTCATCTGCTCGTAGCGGTTCTCGATGGTCAGCCCTGTAATGTTCACGAACTCAATCTTTCCCTGTTTCACTTCGTCTTTCAGCAGGTACTCAACGACTCTGCGCGTCTGATCGCAGATAATCGGCCCAATGCCGTCGCCCCCGGCGAGGCCGATTTTGATGGTCTTGAGTTTTGAATAATCCGTCCAGTCGGGAGCGGTTTTCATCTTATTGACGCGGGCCAACTGCTCCTCGATCAATTTTCCGAAATGCTCCTTTGCGCGATTGACGGCTTCGGCGGACATGGCACTTTCTCCTACAAAAAAGTTTCCCAGACTCATACGCCCCGCCCCTTCATTAGGGCGGCCAAAACGTAAGAGGGATACATATTCCCGATTTGCCCCGCAAAGTCAAGCAGAATTTGGATGGTCGGTCAGACCGGTCCGACCTGTCTGACTTGTCCGACGAAAAATCAGGGCGGCGGATGATTCCGCCGCCCCGTGATTTATCCTGGAGCCGCCGCTTATTTGCCTAGCAGCCTCGCAAGGAAGCCCTTGCGTTCCTTCTGCTTGTTCAGGAACTGCTGGTGCCAGCCGTCGGGCGAGGGCACGTCCTTCACGACTTCCCCGATTACGAGGTCCGTCGATATCCCTTCGGATTCCGCCTGGAAGTTGCATATCAGCCTGTGGCGCATGACGGGATAGACGTTGGAGCGGATGTCCTCCGCCAGCACGTCGTACCTGCCGTACAGGATTGCGCGGGCCTTGCCGCCGAGGATGAGCGCCTGCACAGCCCGCGGCCCCGCGCCCCACGACAGGTTTTCCTGCGCGAACGAGTGCGCCTGGTCCGTCCGGATGCGCGTGTGCCTCACGACATCCATCGCGTATTTCATCACCTCCTCCGAAATCCTCACCCGCCGCACGATGTTCTGCAGAAGAAGGATTTCATCATGCGCGAAAAGTTTCGCCAACTGCGAATTGTAGGGCGAGGTCGTCACCCACACAATCTCCTCCTCCTCCTTCCGGCTGGGATAGTCCACGAAAACCTTGAACATGAACCGGTCCAACTGCCCCGCGGGAAGGGGGTACGTGCCTTCCTGCTCAATCGGGTTCTGCGTCGCCAGCACGAAGAACGGCTTCGGCACCGGAAAACGCTTGCCGCCCGCCGAAATCTGCCTCTCCTCCATCGCCTCCATCAGCGCCGCCTGAGTCTTGGGCGGCGTGCGGTTGATTTCATCGGCCAGTATCACGTTCGCGAATATCGGCCCCTGGAGGAACTTGAACTTCCGCTCGTGCGTGGCCTTGTCCTCGCTGATTACCTCCGTGCCGATGATGTCCGAGGGCATGAGGTCCGGCGTGAACTGGATGCGGTTGAACTTCAGGGAGAGCACCTCCGCCAAACTGCTTATCATCAGCGTCTTCGCCAGCCCCGGCACGCCTTCCAGCAGGCAGTGGCCGCCGGAGAAAATGCAGATGAGCAACTGCTCGATGACCGCCTCCTGGCCGACGATCTTCTTGGCGAGTTCCGCCTTCAGTTTGTTGTAACTTTCCTGAGTGTGCTTTACGGCGTCCATGTCGCTCATGGGCGCGCTGTCGGTAACACCGGCATTAGACATTGAATCGCTCCTGAAATTTTATCTGAGGTGCGGAATTCCGCTTTCTTTCCACCTGTTCTCCCGTCACCTGCTCAACTGCTCTGCGCTTTTCCGTTCTTGCGGAAAAGCGCTCCTCCACACTTACACTGCCTCCCCACTGCCCGCGGAAACATGGATTTATACCAGAAAAGGCGGCCCCGGTCAAAGAATTCCGCCCGATTTCCAAATCCTGATACGGCGCGACGCCGCAGCGGTTTGAGAAAAATCCTTTGGTAAATGCCCTCTATTTCCAACAAAAGGGGTCAGACCCCTTTTGTTTGGAAATTTGTGTACACAAGTGTTGACACAATTTCGCCGATATGATATACTCTGTGCGTCTTAAGGAGTGATTCCCATGAAAATGACCACTGTCAGAGAGTTCCGCAAGCGCGTCGCAAGCCTCATGCGCGAGGGCGATTCCGCCCTCATCACGCGCCACGGCAAGCCGTCCGGCCTTTTCCTGCCGCTCGGCGAGGGCGCGGAAATCCCGATGGATCTGCGCATGGCGCTTGTCGAGCGCGTCGGCGCGGCCGTCTCAAAAGCGCTTGCCGCGAAGGGAGCAACGGAAAAAGAGGTGTTGAGTGACTTCAGAAGGCACAAGAAAACTCGCCGCCGACGCTAACGTCATTCTCTCCGCCGTCATCGGGAAAAGCGCGTTGAGGGTTTTCACGGCAGGGCGCTTTGAAATCTTCACCACGCGGTTCAACATCGACGAAGTCCGCGAGTACCTTCCACATCTCGCCGCGAAGTACGGCCTCTCGACCGATGTCCTCCTGCTCCAACTCTCATTACTGCCTCTTCAAGTCAAGGACGAGAAATATTACGCGGGGAAAATGCGGGAAGCGCGCGACCTCATTTCCTCCCGCGACGAAGATGGCGCGCACCTCCTTGCTCTCTCGCTCGCGCTGAAAATTCCCGTCTGGTCGAACGACCGTCACTTCGCAAACCTTCCCGTTCCCGCTTACACTACCGCGCAACTCTTAAAACACCTATAAGCGAGACGCCATTTGCGTTCTCGGAATTCGGTGGCGGTTTGTCAAAAAAAGAAGGGACGGACAGGCGTCCGTCCCTTTAATGGTTGCCGTGGAGTTTATCTTGCCGGCGGCGGGGTCGGCGGGGTGGGATGCACACCGCGGATTATCGACAAGTCGGGCTTCCAGGTGCCCCAGGCGATCATCCCTGCTCCGACCACCACTATTGCAAGGATGCCCCAGTTCCTGGGCCGTCCCATTATTTCCGCCAAATCCATCCAAATCAAAATGAGCGGAATGCAGAAGAAGCATAGGATTACCCAATAAGTTGGTTTCTTGGCAATCTGAACCATGAGCCAGAAGTTCGCGATTGGAACAAACGCAAGCCACGCGTTCGGAAAGCCCTTCTTTTTCGCTATCGTCATCACCGCCAGCGAATAGTAACCGTATATAGCGAGGGCAATGGCGAAACACAGAAGCGAGAAAAAGCATCCAAGTATTGTACCCATGGCTTCCCCTCCAAAAATGGTTAGTAGTGTTGTGAATTCATATTTCTTGGCGCACCGCGTGCGCGCGAAATCAAAGGGGGATGCTGCAGGACTAAATAGGGGGGATAATATCTCAACTCCTTACCGCTAATATAGGTTTCTCCGCGCATAATGTCAAGCAGATATGTCGAAGAGGCTTGAGAAAGTGAAACCTGAGGCTTGAGGCAAATTACTGCAACTGCCCTCGTTTACTCAAGCCTAACGCTTCATGCGTGTAGCACAGCCGCCCCCGGCTGTGATTGTTACCACGGCGTGGTTCATTCCCCGACCGAGGGCGGTCGGGCTACATGCGCCTCAAGCCTTGACAGCGCCGGCGGGGTGTGTTAGAAAAGCCGCGATGAAAAAGTTCACACCGGACATGCTCATATTCGATGCGCTCGGGCTTCACGAACGCGCCGCCGATGTGCTCAAGTCCTTCGGCCTACCGTGCACGGACTGCGCCGTGGCCGAGGTGGAAACCATCGAGGAAGGCGCGCGCTCCAAGGGCATCGACCCGGATAAGGTCCTTGAAAAACTCAACGCGCTGCTCGAAGAATTCGAAACCCCAAAGCCCGCGCAATCCCGCGAAGACAAAAAGTGAGCGATGCCACAGACATGACTCCCCGGCGGCAAATGCCGCAATCCTCCCGGAACAGTCCCGCGAGCCGCCGCGCGCGCGCGCCCGAAGACATCATGCAGCGCTCCGCGCAATACGTGAAGGGAGTCGGCCCGCGCAAGGCGCTGCTCCTTCAGCGCCTCGGCCTTAACACCGTGGGCGACCTGCTCTACCACCTCCCGCGCCGCTACCTTGACTGCTCGCAGATTGTCCCCATGAACCAGGTCCGCGAAAACGAATTCTGCACCGTCCGCGGAAAAGTCATTGAGGCGGAAAGCCGCCGCACGCGCGGCTGGAAAACGATAACGAAGTTCGTCCTCACCGACGAGACCGGCGCAATCGCGGCCGTCTGGTTCAATCCCTACATGGCCAAAGCAATGAAGGAAGGCGACACGGTCATCATGTCGGGCACGGTCAAGACCTACGACATGCGCCAGATGGTTGCGCCGGAATTCGAGGTGCTCGACGCGAGCGAGGCCGAATCGTTCGGCGGGACCGGCGCGAGCGTCCCCATAATGCCCGTCTATCCGGCCACGGAAGGGCTGTGGCAGAAAAATTTCCGGAAAATAATGCGCGGCGTCGTTGACCTTGTGGAAGGCCAGGTGAGCGACTTTCTCCCGCCGGAACTCCCCCGCGCGCGCCAACTGGCGCCGCTCGGCGAGGCGTTGCGGAAAGTGCATTTCCCCGCGAGCATGGCCGAGGCGAAAGCCGCGCGGAAGCGGCTTGCGTACGACGAGTTGTTCCTCATGGAACTCGCGATGGCCCTCCGCCACAACGCTATCAAGAAAGAGGACAAGACGGAACGCGTCGTTGTTACACCGAAAATCGACGAGCACATCCGCCGTCTCTTTCCCTTTGAACTCACCGCCGCGCAAAACAAGGTCATCGGGGAAATCAGGCGCGACATCGAGAACGCCAAGCCCATGAACCGCCTGCTCCAGGGCGACGTCGGCTCCGGCAAGACGGTCGTGGCGATTTACGCCATGCTCTCCTACGTCGCCGACAAGTGCCAGGCCGCGCTCATGGCCCCCACGGAAATCCTCGCCCAGCAGCACTACCTGACCATATCGCGCTATCTAAAGAACAGCCGCGTCCGCATCCTGCCGCTTATCGGCGGCGCGTCGAAGAAGGCGCGCGCGGCGAACCTCGCCGCAATCGCCGCGGGCCAGGCGGACATCGTCATCGGCACGCACGCCATCATCGAGAAGGACGTGAACTTCGCGCGCCTCGGCCTGATAGTCGTGGACGAGCAGCACAAGTTCGGCGTCATGCAGCGCGGCTTGCTGATTAAGAAAGGCCTCAACCCCGACGTCCTCATCATGACGGCCACGCCAATCCCGCGGACGCTTGCCATCACGGTCTTCGGCGACCTCGACGTTTCCATAATCGACGCGATGCCGCCCGGGCGCAAGAAGGTGAAAACATGGTGGGTGCCGCGCGAAAAAATGCAGGCGGCGCATGATTTCATCCGCGAGGAAATCCGCAAGGGCAGGCAGGCGTACTTCGTCTATCCGCTCGTCGAGGAATCGCAGGACGAAATGACCAAGCGCCTCAAGGCCGCCACGGAGATGGCGAAAACGCTGGGGGAGAAGGTGTTCCCGGAATTCCGGGTGGGTCTCATTCACGGGCGTATGTCCGGCGATGAGAAGGACGCGGTGATGCGCGCCTTCCGCGGCGGCGCGATAAAGATACTCGTCTCCACGGTCGTCATCGAAGTCGGCATCGACGTGCCCAACGCGACCGTCATGGTGATAGAGCACGCGGAGCGGTTCGGCCTGTCGCAACTGCACCAGTTGCGCGGGCGCATCGGCCGCGGCGCGGAGGAATCGCACTGCCTGCTCTTCGGCAATCCGCGCACGCCGGAAGGGGAGGAGCGGCTCAAGATAATCGCGCGGACCTCCGATGGTTTCAAAATCGCCGAGGAGGATTTGCGCCTGCGCGGGCCGGGCGAATTCTTCGGCACGCGCCAGCACGGAGCGCCGGAACTGAAAATCGCGAACCTCGTGGACGACTACGCGCTGCTCCGGACCGCGCGGCAGGACGCGTTCGCAATCGCGCAGAAGCGCGCGCTGAACGTCGGCGGCGGGATTGCGCCGGTGGACGCGGCAACTTACGCGCGGATGCTGGACGCGATGAGGGAGCGCTTCGCGGACATGGTGGAACTGATAGGCGTAGGATGAGATGGAGCAAAACACCCTGATACAACTCGTCGAGATGGCGGTACTGCTAGCGTTCTCCGCGTTCTTCGGCGCGACGGAGACCGCCTTCTTCTCGCTCACGCGCAGGCAGGTGGCCGCCTGCCGCGAAAGCAAATCGCTCGTCTCAAACCTCATCTACCGCATCGCAAGCCGTCCCCGCAGCCTCCTGGCCACGGTTCTGCTGGGAAACATGATATCCAGCGTCATGTTCGCCAGCATGGCGTTCCTTTTCGCCCAGCACCTGCGCCGCCAGGCGGCCGGCCCGTACGTCATCCTGGCGAACATCGCCGCGCTCTTCGCGCTCATAATGTTCGGCGAGGTCGCCCCGAAGACCGTTGCCGTGAAAATTCCAACGGCCGTGGCGAAGATGACCGCCGTTCCATTCTTCTTCATGCACGGGCTTGTGCTGCGCGCCGCGTGGCTCTTCAACCACGTTACCGGCAGGCGCGCACCCGTCGCGGCCGCGCAGCTGGCCGTCCTTTCGGCGAGGGAACTCAAGCAAATCCTCTCCTCCGGCGCGCGCGGCGGAGAGTTCGGCAAGCGCGTCAGCCGCCTCGTCAGCGAAATCATGGACTTCCGCGACATCAAGGTCCGCGAGGTGATGGTCCCCCGCGTTGACGTCATCGCCTTCAGGAAGACCGACAGCATGGACAGCCTCATCGCGCTCATCGCCGACAAGAAGGTGAAGAACATCCCCGTCTTCGGACGTTACAAGGACGACATCATGGGCATCATCAACGCCAAGGATGTCTTCTCTTCTTCCGCGAAAGAGCCGGCGGAACTAATCCGCCCGGTCATGGTCGTGCCGGAGAACAAGAGCGTGGAAAGCATGCTCATCGATTTCCAGAAGAAGCAGCAGAAATTCGCCGTGGTCGTCAACGAATACGGCGGCATGGAGGGCATAGTCACCCTTGAGGACATACTCGAGGAAATAGTCGGCGAAATCGAGGACGAGTTCGACCTGCGCAAGCGCCACATCCGCCCGGTGGGAAGGCTTGAGACGGAAACGCCTGGAGGCCTGTCGCTGCGGGACTTCAACGAGAAATTCTCCACCGCGCTCGAGGCGGAGCAGGCTGACACGATCGGCGGCTACGTGACCGCGCGGCTTGGCGACTTCCCGAAGGCGGGGGACAAGGTCGCCTGCGGCGCTGTAACCCTGCTCGTCAAGGAAGTGAAGAGGCATCGCGCAACCGTGATAGTCGTGCAGAGGGCTCCCTGGTAGCAAGCATGGAACTGATTGTACTGATTATCGTCGTAATAGCGGGCATCGCTCTCTCGGGGTTCTTCGAGGGCTACGAGACGGCGATGTACTGCCTCAACCGCACGCGCCTGCGGCTGCGCCTTGAGCAGGGCGGCCGTTTCGCAAAGGGAGTTGACGCGCTCCTCGGCGACATGCCGCGCCTAGTGAGCACCACGCTCACCGGCTCCAATATCGCGCTTTACATGACATCCGCGGCGCTCACCGCGATCCTGCTGAGGGCTAATGTCTCTGAGCACCATGCGGAACTGTGGGCGACGCTGTTGCTCGCGCCGCTCTTCTTCCTTTTCGCGCAGATCCTTCCCAAAGACTACAGCAGGAAGAACGCCGACACTTTCGCCTACGGCTGGTACAGGGCGATACAGTTTTTCAACTGGCTGCTCTACGCGCCGACTCTGCTGATTACCGGGGCGGGCAGGGCGTTCTCAGCCGCGCTGGGAGGGCGCGTCCCGCCGGAGAAACAATTGCTCGACGAATCGGAAATCCTGTTCTACATCTCCGAGGGCCTTGAAGCCGGCCAGATTTCGCCGTTCCAGGGCCTCGCCGCGAGAAATGTCTTCAAACTCACCACGAAAACGCTCAGGCAGATAATGGCGCCGCTGGAGCGCGTCGCTTCGGTCCCGGAAACGGCCACCGTCGCGCAGGTCAAGGCCATCGTCGCGGAGAAGCGGCTGTCGCGCCTGCCGGTCTATCGCGGCAACCCGGCGAACATCGTCGGCAGGATACACGTCCTTGAACTTCCGTTCCGCGGGGCTGACGACAGGAGCGTCGCGAATTACATCCATCCCGTCATCAGGATGCGGGAAGACGCGCCCATCGACGCCGCGCTCACGCGCCTGCAGGCCGCGCGCACGCATATGGTAATCGTCGCCGCAAGCGACGCCGCCGACGCCCCGGCAACGGGAATCGTCACGCTGAAGGACATCGTTGAGGAGATTGTCGGCGAATTGCGCGCCTGGTAGGTCGGACAAGCCCGACAGGTCAGACTTCCTTGTCCAGTTTCTTGAGATATTCCAGGATTGTGTGCGCGAGTTCCGGGCTGATTCCGGTCAGCGCGGTCAGTTCGTCCGGAGTGGCCTTCGCGATTCTGTCAACGCCGCCGAAATGCTTCAGCAGCGCAATTCTGCGCGCCGGGCCGACTCCGGGGATGTCGTCGAGGACGGTGGCGAACGCCTTCTTCTCGCGCAGTTTCTTGTGGTACTCGATTGCGAAGCGGTGCGCCTCGTCCCGCACGCGCTGCAGAAGGAAAAGTTCCGGCGCGTCCTTGTGAAACGTGATTGCGTTCGCGCGTCCGGGGATGTAGGCGATGTCCTGCTCCCTGCTCTTTCTGCCGGTCTCCTCGTCGCGCACCTTCGCGATTGACGCCGCGTCCACGGCCTTGATGCCGAGTTCCTTTATCACCGCGCAGGCGATGTTCAACTGCCCCTTGCCGCCGTCCACGAGAATCAAATCGGGCATGGGCCAATGCTCCGCGAGGACTTCCTCGCGCGCGGCCTCGTCCACGCGTGAATGCCGCAGGCGCCTGCCGATGACCTCCTTCATCATCGCGTAATCATCCGAGCCGCTTACCGTCTTGATGCGGAAGCGCCGGTACTCCGAGCGGTCCGGCTTGCCGTCGATGAAGACGACCATCGAGCCGACCGCGTTCGCGCCGCCGATGTTGGAGATGTCATAGCACTCGATTCTGCGCGGGAAATTGCGCAGGCGCAGTTTCCTCTGGAGCGATTCCAGCAAACTGCGCGCGCGCTCCTCCTCGCTGTGCTTCTCCCTGAAGACCGCCTCCGCGTTGCGCGCCGCGATGTTTATCAGTTGCAGTTTCTCTCCGCGCTGAGGGATTATTATCGCGACCTTTTTTCCCTTCCGCTCGCTGAACACCGCCTCAAGGCTTTCCCTGCCTTCGAAGTCGTGCGGCACAAGCACCTCCGACGGAACCGCCGCGCCTTCACGTTCATAGAGCAGCGCCATGAATGAGCCGAAGACTTCCTCCGACGGGAAATCGTACGCCTCGCCGGGATAACTCTTCCCCGCTGAAAGCACGCCGTTCCGCACGGTCAGTTGCTCGAAGAGAATGTCGTTGCCCAGCCGGTAATAGCCGAGGATGTCGCGGTCAATCGCCTCGTGTTTTACGACCTTCTGCTTTTCAAGCGTCGCCTGGATTGCGCGGACCCTGTCGCGCGCGACGGCGGCCTGCTCAAACTGCTCCGCCTCCGCGAACCGCTTCATCTCCTCTTCCTGCTGCTTTATCACGGCCTGCGCGTTGCCCCGCAGAAGGTCGACGACCTGCTCCACGAGGCCCATGTATGTCTTGCGGTCCGTCAGGCCGCAGCACGGCCCGAGGCACTGCTTTATCTGGCAGTAGAGGCACGGGCGCGTCCGGTTGCGGAAATTGCTGTCAGAGCATTTGCGCAGAGGAAAGAGGCGGTTGATGAGCGCCACCATGTTTCTGCAATCCATCGCGGAAGCGTACGGGCCGAAGTATTTGCCGGACCCTTTCGGCGGCGTCTTGCGTATCCGCACCAGGCGCAGGCGCGGCCATTCCTCGTTCGGGTTGATGTGGATGCTCAGGTAAGTCTTGTCGTCCTTCAGCAGGACGTTGTATTTCGGCTTGTACTTCTTGATGAGGACGTTTTCGAGGAGCAGCGCTTCCTTTTCGGAATCCGTGACGACGAACTCGATGTCGTCGACGCTCCGCCGGATGAACTCGCACGCCGGCCTTCCGTCGCCCGGGCCGATGAAATAAGTCCGCACGCGGTTGCGCAGGTTGACCGACATGCCGACATAGACGACCTGCCTCGGCGCGTCGGGGCGCGGGCGCGCCTTCATCAGGTACACGCCCGGCGACGTTGGCGCCTGGTCGAGCAGTTTCCGAATCTCGTCTGATATGTCAGTTTCCGGTGCCATGCTTCCATGTCTGACCTGTCTGACGTGCCGGACAGGTCAGACGTCAAGCCTCTCAGCCTTTGCCCATGTACGCGAGTTCCTGTTCTTCGAGCGCCTTGAGTTCGTCGCGGATTTCCGCGGCGAGTTCGAACTCAAGGTTGTCCGCGGCCTCTTTCATCTGCTTGCGCAAATCCTCGATGCGCTTCGGCAAATCTTTCGCCGCGATGTATTCCGCCGCGGCCTCAGCCGCCTTCGGCACCGTCACGTAGTCCGCCTCGTAGATGGAGGACAGTATCGCGACGATTTCCTTCTTCACGGATTCCGGCGTGATGTTGTTTTTCTTGTTGTATTCGTCCTGGATTTCGCGGCGGCGGTTCGTCTCGCTTAGGGCGCGGCGCATGGAGTTCGTCATAGTGTCGGCGTACATGATGACCTTGCCCTCGATGTTTCGCGCGGCGCGGCCGAACGTCTGGATGAGCGACCGCGCGCTCCGCAAAAATCCTTCCTTGTCCGCGTCCAGTATCGCCACAAGCGACACCTCCGGCAAATCCAGCCCCTCGCGCAATAGGTTGATTCCAATCAGCACGTCGAAGTCCCCGCGACGGAGCGCCTGCAGGATTTCCACCCGCTCGATGGTCTCGATGTCGCTGTGCAGGTACTTCGTCTTCACGCCGAGTTCGTGGTAATACTCCGTCAAATCCTCCGCCATGCGCTTGGTCAGCGTGGTTACGAGCACGCGATGGCCCTTCTCCACTCGCGCGCGGATTTCCGCCAGCAAATCATCGACCTGGTTCTTCGCGGGCTTCACGACGACCGCCGGGTCGATGAGGCCGGTCGGGCGGATTATCTGCTCAATCACTACGCCTTTCGACTGCTCCAGTTCGTAATCGCCCGGCGTCGCGGAGACGTAAACGACCTGGTTCGCGCGGTCGTTGAATTCCTCGAACTTGAGCGGCCTGTTGTCCACCGCGCTCGGCAGGCGGAAGCCGTATTCCACCAGCGTCCCCTTGCGCGACTGGTCGCCGCGGCACATCGCGCCCAACTGCGGCACGCTGATGTGGCTCTCGTCGATGAACAGGAGGAAATCCGGCGGGAAGAAATCAACCAGCGTCGGCGGCGGCTCGCCCTGCCCGCGGCCGTCGAGATGCCGCGAGTAGTTTTCGATCCCGCTGCAGTAGCCGAGTTGCTCCATCATCTCCAGGTCGTACTTCGTGCGCTGTTCAAGCCGCTGAGCCTCGACGAATTTCGCCTGCGAGCGGAACCACTCGACGCGCTCGACCATCTCCTGCTCGATGTTCTTCAGCGCGCGCGCGAGTTTCTCGCGGTCGGTGACGTAATGCGTAGCGGGATAGACCGCCACTTTTTCCAGCGCCTCGATATCGCTGCCGCGCAGGGGATCGATGTGGGAAATCTTGCTCACCTCGTCGCCCCACATCTCCACGCGGACCGCGCGGTAATCCTCGTACACCGGGAAAATGTCAATCACGTCCCCGCGCGCGCGGAAAGTCCCGCGATGAAAATCGATGTCGTTGCGCTTGTAATGTATCTGGATGAGTTTCGACAGGATCGTCTTGCGGTCAATCTGCTGGCCCTGCCTGAGCAGGAGAAGCATGCCGTGATACGCCTCCGGCGAACCCAGCCCGTAAATGCACGAAACGCTCGCCACGATTATCACGTCGTTCCGCTCGAAAAGCGAGTACGTCGCGGAGTGGCGCATCTTGTCGATGCGTTCGTTTATCGAGGCGTCCTTTTCGATATAAAGGTCGATGCGCGGGACGTAGGCCTCCGGCTGGTAGTAATCGTAATATGAGACGAAATACTCGACCGCGTTTTGCGGGAAGAGTTCATGGAACTCGGAGTAAAGTTGCGCGGCGAGCGTCTTGTTCGGCGCGATGACGAGAGTGGGGCGGTTGACTTTCGCGATGACGTTGGCCATCGTGAAGGTCTTGCCGCTGCCGGTAACGCCGAGGAGCGTCTGGCGCTTGAGGCCCTTCTCAAGGCCGTCGGCCAGTTGCTCGATAGCGCGGGGCTGGTCGCCCTTCGGCACAAAGGAAGTTGTCAGTTTGAACTCCGCCATGACGCTATTCTAACACCTTTGCGCCTTTGCGGCAACGCCGGGGCGTTTGGGCTTGCGTGGAAATTTCGTTGAATATGTGGTAGACTTGGGCGTCAATAACGTCGGAACAATATGAGGAGGACATACCATGAAGGCACTCAAAGTAACGCTGATTGCGCTCGCCATTGTGGCGATGGGCTGCATCAACATCACCGTGCGCGTAACTTTTCCCGAGGCGCAGTTCCAGGCCGCCGCGGACAAGATTGTTGACAAGGTCCAGGGCGGCGCTCAGGACAAACAGGAAACGCCCACGGACACCGGCGGCCCGAACAGCGCGCTGCCTCAGCAGAACTGGCTCGCGTCTGGCACGCTGATCAGCGCCGCCTACGCCACGGAGATGGCCGGCGGCAATATCGACATCACGATTGAGAACGCCGAAATCGAAGCGATCCAGGCGCGGATGCAGAAAAATTTCGAAGAGTACAAGCCTTTTAAGGACAATGGTTCGGTCGGTGAGAACCTGAGCGGCTATCTTGAGGAGCGCAAGGAAGGCTCATCGGCGCTTTCCCAGGATGACCAGAAGACCCTGCGGAAACTAATCACCCGCGAGAACCGCGACAGGAAAGACCTCTACAACGCGCTTCTCGAAGCGAACAATATCGACAAGAGCGAATTATCGAGGATCGAGGCGATCTTCGCCAAGAGTTGGTACGGCAAATCGGAGCCGGGTTGGTACGTCCGCTACAAAGATCCCGACAAGGGCCTCATCTGGCTGACGAAGGCGGAATGGGACAAGAAGCCGAAACCAGAGGAATGAGGTTTGAGGTTTACCCGCCAGCCGGAGGTTTACACGCCTGTGGCGTGCTGGTAAACCTCAGGCGGGAAGTGAGGCGTGAGTATATTTCACTCAAGCCTCAAGCCTGTTAGTGCCACAGCGAAACGTACCGGCCGATGAGATGCGTTTGCAGCGCGGTCTCGTCCTCGTCCTGCGGCGCGGCGCGCAAAATCTTCGCGGCCTTCGCGAGGTTCGCCGCAGTCGGCTCGAAGAGCAGCAGCGGCATCGCGTCAATCAGGCGCTCGCGCATCGGCAGAAGGTAGCGCCGGAATTCCCTTATGGAATGCGGCGGCCCGAGCCGCGCGAAATTGGACGCGAAAAATCTCAGCCGGTTTCCGCCCGGCTCGAACTTCACCGGCGTCGATTTCGCGTAGTCGTCCCACGTCGCGAAATTGGCTCCGAGACGTTTTTCCTCCCACCACTTGAAAAACCTTCCGTGCCGCGCGGCGCATTCCGCGAGCCACGCCTTGAAGTTCCTGCTTGTGTACGGCGAGAAATCCGGCCGCACTTTCAGTTCGAGCATCTCCTTGTACAGCCTGATGATTTCGCGGCCGTCGGGCACGTCCGCGAGGCTCACGTCGTGCGCGCGAAGCATCCGCTCGGCGTAAGAGGCGCAGTAACGCTTCTCGCGGATGAGCAGGCAGTCGCCCCATGCCAGCATGGCCTTGGCCAGTTGAATCACGATGTACATCTTTTTCCCGGCATCGCCGAAATCGTTCTCAAGGAGCATCCGCTTCGCGATGAGAAGCCCGCCCGCGCGGTTGAACAGGAGGAGCGTGCCGTCCCATAGCGGGATTCTTGCGGGGTCCAGCGGCGGCATCGGCTTGAGGGCGTTCACGTCGCCCCACAGGATTTTGTTGCCGGCCTGGATTTCGTACCAGGCGATGATGTTCGGCGCTCCCGCAAGGTCATTCGGGTCGCGCAGGTCGAGGTCGACGGCTATGCCGAGTTTCTTTTCAAGGTCGGCGGAAAGGGCGGCGAGGATTTTCCGCACGCGCCGCCTGGCGGGGACCGACGAGGGCGGGACTGTAAGGACGAGG
>Ga0315284_10004790_pt1 | contig 19222 bp, 16 predicted proteins | sample YL17G09_16_MG_FD_203696 | JGI IMG/M metagenome (GOLD analysis project Ga0315284, IMG submission 203696) | Sediment microbial communities from Yellowstone Lake, YNP, Wyoming, USA - YL17G09_16 | ecosystem: Environmental > Aquatic > Freshwater > Lake > Sediment | place: USA: Wyoming | collected... | reverse complement strand
GAGAGGCGTCCCTCGGGCTGGCCGGTCCGGGGGTTGATGAGGTCGTATTCGGCGTCGGCCATCGCGGCCTTCATGAAATCCTCGGTGACGGCGACCGATATGTTGAAGTTCGTCAGGCGGTCGTTCTTCGTCTTGCAGGTGATGAACTCCATGATGTCGGGGTGGTCCACGCGGAGGATCGCCATGTTGGCGCCCCGGCGTCTCCCGCCTTGCTTGACCGCCTCCGTGGCGGCGTCGAAAACCGCCATAAACGATATCGGGCCGCTGGAAACGCCTTTCGTGCTGCGGACAACATCGTTCTTGGGCCGCAAACGCGAAAAGGAAAACCCCGTCCCCCCGCCGCTCTTGTGTATGAGGGCCGCGTTCTTGACCGAATCGAATATCGAGTCCATCGAATCGCCCACGGGAAGGACGAAGCACGCGGCGAGCTGCTGGATGTCCGTCCCCGCGTTCATCAAGGTGGGCGAGTTGGGAAGAAGCTCGAGGTTCGTCATCGCGCTGTAGAACTCCTGCTCCCATTCTTCCCGGTTCTTTTCGCTGTCGCTGTAATTGAGCTCTGCCTGGGAAATGCTCCTCGCCACCCGGCTAAACATCTCATCGTAGGTTTCCAAGACCTGACCGTCGGCGTCCTTCCGAAGGTATCGGTTGCGCAGTACCCTCACGGCGTTTTCCGTCAGTTTCATGTCGATTCCTCTGGATTCAGGGGACGTTTCGCTGCGACCCATTCGACCCGGATAAGTGGATTCCGGTGCCTTCTCATTTTGCATTCCGACCAAAAAAAGACAAGCATCTTTTCGACTAAAATATACAATATATTGGGCACGTTTTAAAGTATGCCCCACATATAGGACTATCGGCCAACTCGGTCCCGTGCCGCCCCCCCACCACAAAAACCTTATCTGAAAACAATTTGCCACGAGCTTCGAGCGCTGTCAACCGATTGCCCTGATTCTTGCACAGCGATCGCGACAAAGGTCTAAGCCCCAAGTTTTCTTGCAGCTTGTGAGGAGTCAGCGGATGCTTCACCTCCGGATCATCCGCGGTCCCGGGAAAGAGGACTGGCTGTCCATCGCGGACAACGGCCTGCCGTTCACCGTGGGTCGCGACAGGGAGAACAAGCTCCATATCCGCAGTTCGGCCGTTTCGAGATACCACGCGGTCCTGACCGGGCGGGACGGCGATCATTACGTCCAGGACCTGGACACCACCAACGGGACGTTTCTCAACGGCAAGCGGGTCAAGAAGGCCCAGATCTCACCGGGCGACAAGATCACCATCGCAAACGTCGATATCCTCGTCGAAGCGGGGCCTTCGCCTTTCCGCCCGAAGAGGTCGCCGCTCGAAATGACCGTCGCGGTCGATCCCTCGACACCCGCCGCCGCGGCGATGACCGTCAAGAACCCCGCAGAGGAGCTCCCCCTCGCGCAGCTCGTCGTCGGCACCGGGACCTTGGAGGCCGAGAGAGCGCACAAGACCCTCCAGGCGCTCTATAAAGCCGACCGCATCGCGCGCGATATCGAAGACCTCGCTCAGATGCTCGAGCACCTGATGGATCTCATCCTCGAGGTGATCACCGCCTCGCGCGGGTACATTTTCCTCGTGGACCAGCAAACGGGGACCCTTGTCCCCTACGTCCGGCGTGGGTTGGGGCCTGTCGAAGCAGACGGGGAGATCGTCGTGAGCAGAACGATTCTCAACACGGCGGTCGACCAGAAGGAATCGATACTTTCGAGCGACGCCCTGGTCGACGAACGCTTCTTGCCGTCGCAGAGCATCAGCCACTCGAAAGTGAGAAGCGCGATGTGCGCTCCGCTCGTCAACAGAGGCAGAGTGCTTGGTGTGATCTACGTCGACTCGACCGATCGGTCCAACTTGTATACGAAGGACGATCTCGCGTTGCTCGCCGCGATGGCGCTCAAAGCGGGGACGTGTCTCGATAACGCGAGGTTGTACGACGATCTCAGGAATCTCTTCTACAACACGGTTGAAACGCTCGTCCGCGCGATCCAGGCAAGGGACAAGTACACGAGCGGTCACTCCGCGCGGGTCAGCCGCTACGCGCTCCTCGTCGGCGAGAGACTCGATCTCACGACGAAGGAAAAACACGAGCTCTATCTCGCGTCGATGCTCCACGATATCGGCAAGATCGGAATCCCCGACGAGTTGCTCAACCGGGAAGGAAAGCTCACCGACGAACAGCTCCGCCAGATCCGGAACCACGTGAACGTGGGAGCCTCGATGCTCAAGGCCCTTGGGGAAATGAACCCGATCATCCCGTTGATCCTTCATCATCACGAGGCGTGGGACGGGTCCGGGTACCCAGACGGTCTTGCGGGGGTGGAAATCCCGTTGATGTCGCGGATTCTCGCGGTGGCGGACAGCTACGACGCGATGACCTCGGATCGCCCCTACCGGAGGGCGATGTCCAAGACGGCGGCGATCGAGGAGATCAAGCGCTGTTCGGGAAGAAGTTTTGATCCAACGGTTGTGGACGCGTTTCTGGCCGTCGTCGGCGACAAGTCGGCCGCCCCGGTCGAGCCCGAACCCCAGCCCGTCGTTTGAACGCCGTCTAATCGAGCCCCAGCTCGGCGACGGCTACAGTCGCCGCGTTTGCATGGGCCGACGTAAACTCGAGACGGATCTTCTTCGCCCCCCTCACACCCTGACCGAGAGCGATCACCTGGCGGCCGGCCACCGGCTGAAATTCGATGTCTTCCATCCGTTTCCCGTCGGCGTACACCGCGCACCCGCGGGGTTGCTCGGACGTCATCGTGTAGAGGGATAGGTTCCCACCGGTGACCCCGAAGGGAACGTTGAATTCGATAAAGGCGCCGGAAAGCGAAGATTTCCACGCGGTCGTCGTATCGCCGTCGAAGCATTTCCACATACCGGCGTCCTCGGACACCGGGGCGGAAGAAGACCCATTCATGGCGATCCAATCGGTTCTTTCCCTGGCGAAAAGAGAGAAAGATTCCCCCTGGACGAATCTCTCAGCCTTGCCGCGCGTCGATACGATGCGAAGATCCCAAAGTCCGTCCTGGTTGATTTCGACGTTCACGACGCTATCGGGCACCATGTCCTCGAAATACCAGTGCCACGCCGGGGCCACCTGGAAACCCGTTCTCTTGAGAAAAACGACCCCGCCGGAGTGCTTCCCCTTCTTGTCCGTATAGACGAGCACGCGGCCCCGTTTGGTGATTTCCTGAGCGGGAAAACCCTTGTATTCCTTTACCACGTAGCCCGCGGTTTCGACGATTCGGCGGCCGTCGGCGAACTCGTCGTCGAGAGAGGTTTGGTCGATCGCGTCTTTGGCGATCTGCTGGAGGGAGCCGTCCGACTTGGCCGTCTTGTCCGGCTGCTTCGATTTGTCTTTTTCTTGCACCGACTGCCCGTCGGACTTGCCGCACGACACCCCCGCGAACGCCATGAAACAGAGCCCCGCAAACAACAACAGGCGCGATTTTCGAAACATGTCGGGAACCTTCCTTCTTTGACGGGTGAACCCACGAATTATGCTCGAAGACGCGGGGAGTCGCAACCGTTTTGTGCCGCTCCCCCGGAGTGCGCCGCGCGTGCGAGCCGTGGCGTCCTTCGCGGGGCAAACCGCACAGCTTATTTCATATCAACAGATTACACCACCTGACGAATCGGGCGGTCGTTAGCGAGAACGGCGAGCCAATGGTTTCTACGCTCGCGGTGACCGAACGTTCCGCGAAAATGCCCAAACAAACCGGACGGGAGTTTTGTCTTGAGCGCCGGACACGCTTGGTATATGTGGGAATGGAACGAGCGCGGTGGCGTATTCGCTCGACTCGCAGGCGCCGAGCGTGGCGTCCGCGGGAAGGGTGGTTCAAGCGAAAGGAGCCCACGTGAAGAGGACAGCAGCCGCCCTGGCCGTGGCCCTGGTTCTTGTGTCTCTCCGGCCGACGGACGGCGCGGCCCAGGTGTTTTACCAGTACCCCGACGCCGCCGTCGTGCGGGCGGGCGAGTTCGTCCTGGGGCCGTACGGGGCCGCCGGCGACAACGAGCTTTTTCGCTTCGGGGGATTCGCGCGGATGAACGCGACGAAGTACCTCGATCTCGGTTTCGAGCTTCTCTTCGATTCGGCCGACGGCGACGGGCGATTCGGCGCCGGCGGCGACTTGAAGTTCTCCCTCTTCCCGGAGACCCAGGCGATCCCTTTCGATCTGTCCGTGACGTCGGGCATCGGCATCATCACAAGCGATGAGATCCAGATCGTTCAATTTCCCGTCGGCGGGATCATATCGAGCCCCTTTCAGCTCGAAAGCGGCAACATACTCGCGCTTTACCTCGGTGTCTACATGCTGATCATCGACACGGAGATCGCGAGTGGCGCGTTTCCCGCTTTTTCGGACACGGATCTCGACGTCGAGATCCGGGGCGGTATCCGCTACTCGCTATCCGCCGGACCCGACATCTTCGTCGGTTTTCAAGCGGGGAGAGACGCGATGGTGACGGTGGGAGCGAGTTTCTGGCTCAAGCGTCAGAGCTGATTCCCTTCGCATTGATCCTTGAGTGGTGCGCGGGCTGGAGGGCCGCTACGGGCCCAGCGCTCCGCTTCGCTCGGCTTCCCGCCGCGGGTGGCGCGGATGGGGGCCTCGGCTCGCGCTAGACTACCTGCTGCTCAGTCTTCGTGGATTCTCACGACTTGAACGGTAATGTTGTCTCTTCCGCCGTTTTCGTTGGCGAGATCGACGAGGGCTTCGCAGGCTTTGCCGGGGGAATTCGATTCGAGAGCCGCCTTGAGATCGCTGTCGGGGATGACGGACGTCAACCCGTCGGAGCACAGGACGAAAACATCCTTATCGGCGACGCCGAGGGGCTCTTTCGACACGTCGACAAAAAGTTCTTCGTGCGTTCCGATCGAACGCGTGATCACGTTCCGGCGGGGGTGAAAACGCGCGTCGTCGTCCGAGAGGATCCCCGACCGCACCATTTCCCCGACGAGCGAATGATCCTCGGTGAGCTGTTCGAGATCACCATCCCGGAGGAGATACGCTCGTGAATCGCCCACGTGCGCGACGTACGCCTCGTCCCTTCTGACCACGATCGCGGTGCACGTGGTTCCCATCCCATGGAGAGACACGTCGCTCCAGGATTTCTCGATGATCACGCGGTTCGCTTCCTTGAACGCATGGTCGAGAGCTTTAGCGGGATCGACTTCTTTCGATTCGTAGTAGCTGGAGATGATCGTATCGACGGCGAGTTGGCTGGCGATTTCCCCTCCCCGGTGTCCCCCCATCCCATCGGCGACGAGAAACACGGACCCTCTGGCTTCCCGGATCACGGCTTCCGGGGGCTCGAGATACCCAAGCGCGTCTTCGTTCCTCTGACGGACCAGGCCAATATGGCTGAGGGCCGCAACTTCAAGCCTCATTTCTCTTTTCCCCTAAGGAAGTTACCCTCGTGCAAGCTAATACAAGTGTCTTGCCCGAGTCAAGCGGCGTTGCCGCTCCCCCGCGACCTGGGCAACCGGCACCTCCGGGGGTCGAGAAGTAAACTCGCCGAAGGGGGGGCGGCTGGCACGCTTTACGCAAAGGCGGTTCCTCGTAACATCCGCGAACATCGTTACTTAGTCGATCATCCTTAGCACGACCCCGATCGGGCAACTCATTACCCGGCGTGGGGTTGACCACGGAGGCGCCCGATGGTGTACACGACGGCCGAGAGAGCCGAGGTCGGGATCGAAGAACAAGTCGCCCGGTATCAAGAACTCTCGGAACAACGCCGGATTTTGAAGACCCGTGTCGAGAAGGCCGAAGCCCAACAACGCTCGGTCAACGAGCGCGTTTTTCAGCGGGTCTACGAGGACTACCTGCGCCGGCTCCAGGAGATCGAGAGCGAGCTCGAACCGCTCGCCGTCGAGGTACAGAAGGCCCGCGCGTCGATCCAAAACGAGATCCGTGAAATCAACATTCGGACCGAAGAGATTCAGGACGAAATAGACGAGATCGCCTTCCGGTACCGGGTTGGAGAATACGACGCCGAGAACTCGAACGATAAACAGACCCCGCTCGCCGATGAGTACGAACGGCTCGTCCAGCGGCGCCGGGTGCTCTCGGAGTCGTTCACTCGCACCGAGGGAGGCGAAGAGAAGCTCCCTGCCTCCGATGCATCTTCACAGACGGACGCCGACCGGACGGTCCCCAACGGTCGACAGCCGGTGGATTCCCCGATCCCGGCACCGCCCCCTCCTTCCACGACCGATGAAAGCTCGTGCCCTCCGGAACGAGACACCGCCGGCCCCGACGCGTTTATCGATCCGACCAAATGGGTCGGCGAGTTCGCCGACGACGAGCCGGAGGTTGCGGTTAAAACGAAAAACAACGCTCCCCCCGTAGCGCGGAGGCACGGTGACGAATCGATGGACGCTCTCTCGGCACTCGCCGATCCGAGCGATGATTCGTCCGCCGGAGCGAGCGCCGGTTCGCGGGCAAGCGAGAGTCCGTACGACGAAACCACCCGCGGCCTTCCGATACTCACCGTGGTTACGGGCCCGGGGGCGGGCAAACGGCTCCCGCTTCTTCCCATCACGATGACTCTCGGCCGGGAGGTAGACAACAATATCGAGCTCAAAGATGTCGACGTCGCCCGCTACCACGCCCGAATCTCGTTCGAAGCGGGGCAGTACACGATCCAAGATCTGGAAGGGTCGCCGGGAACGTTCGTCGACGGACAGAGGATCACGAAAACGGTCCTCTTCCCCGGATCGACCATTCGGGTCGGAAACAGCGAGCTGAGAATGGAACTCGGATAAGAGCGCCGACCGGATTCGGGTCAAATCCGTTCGACGGAGGCAGCGGAAACCCACCCCGAGAGCCCACCGGGGAGAACGATCCTCATCCAACTCCCCCGGTGGTCGCGAAGGCGCACGAGCGTACCCTGATGGATTTTGAACTGGAGCGTGGCGTCGTCCGTCGGCCCGCTCAAGACGGCGACCTCGTCGGAGAGCACCACCGCTTGTCTTTTTTGTCTTTCGCCCACCGTTTTCTTGTAAGCGGAGACTCCCGTTGAACCGAAGAGAAGCGCGGCGATCGTCATCGCGGCCAGAAGATCCTGGGTCTTGGAGAAACCGGCGAGCCTGCCCAGCGAGACATACGAAAACCAACGGTACGCGGCGGAAATCCGCGGCGATTCCCTCAGCACGAAGACGATCCCCAGGAGGCAGAGAACGAGATAGCAGAACGACGCGGCAAGCGTCATTTCCCTCGCGTTGAGATGGTTGTGGAGCCAGGCCGCGGCGGCCAAGAGCCGGTTTTCGTCGCGGACGAACTGTTTGTCTCTGAGCTGCGCGCGCACCAGGACGAGGTTTTCCCGCACGTCGCCGTCACGAGGCGCGAGACGCCGCGCCCTCTCATAGTAAAGCACCGCGCGCCCCAGATCGTTGATCTTGTAGCACGAGTTCGCGAGATTGTAGAAAAGGTCGGCGTCGGCGACACCCTTGCCGACGAGACTCGTGTACTGCTCGATCGCGCCTTCGTAGTCCCCCTGTTCGTAGAGCGCGTTGCCCCGGGCGAATACCTCCGCGAGACCGGTCGCCGCGATCGAGGAAGACCCGGCGAGGCGGACGCCGATGAGGGCCGCCGCGCTCAAAACGAGCACGGCGAAAACGGGCATAAAACTGGAGCGGCCGGAGGGGCGCGTCATGAGAGAGACCCCTTCTCGAACATTCTGACGAGATCCGCTGCCGCCTCGACGGTCCCACGGGCCGCTCCCGCGTCCGCCGCCGCGGATCCCGCGGGCGCGTACTGCGCGTCGTCGCACGCTTTCATCACGGATCTCAACTTCTCCATCTCTTCCACCCCCACCCCCCGCGACAAGAGAAAACGCTCGATCTCGTCGAGCGTAATTCCCGAGACGGACGCGTTCATCTTGTCGGCGAGATAGCCTCGAATCGCGGCGGATACCGCCGCGTACACGTCGTTTGCCCGGCCCTCCGCCAGAAGCCGCCCCGCGTGATCGAGTTTCTTCCCCGCGTCGCGTCCGGCGCGCGTGGCACGTGCCAGGCGAATATCGCCTCTGAACCGTTTTCTGCGCCGCTCGACGGCGATCGAGGCGAAAAGGGCGATGAGGGGGAGGGCGTGGAGGGCCCAGTAGAGCTTGCTACCGCCGAACGACCCCGATGCGGGACGGATGACGGCGGGCACGGGGCGGATGTAGTTGATGTCTTTTCCGAGGACTTCGATATCCTCGCCCGCCCCGGTAAAGACCACGCGGCGGCCTTCTTCGACCGTCCCCGGTTTGATGTCGAGCGCGATTGGAGCGGACTGCACCGTTCTGTACACCTTCGCCATCGGGTCGAAGTAGGAGAGCGACACCGGCCGGATCGACTTCTCGCCCTCGATTTGCGGAATGAGGACGTACTCGTATTTTTTTCTCCCGGAGACGACAAGGTCCTTTTTGAAAAGGTCCGACGATGTCCCCGACTCGTAGACCTTGAACCCATCCGGCGGCTCGAGCGCCGGAGCCGACATGGTCTTGAAATTCCCTTCCCCGCTCACCTCGAGCGTGAGATTGATCGGCTCGCCGACCTGGGCGGTTTGTTTGTCCGTTTGAACCGAGAGCTCGAGGCCGCGCCCGACAAGACCCGAAAAGCGGGCCGGGCGACCGCGCGACGGGAGAGGGAGCACGGTCACGACGATCTCCTGGGTCTTGAGCGATGCCGGTTTGCCAAACCCGAACGAACCGAAGCTCCGGTTGAAGAAGTCGTCGAAAGACCGGTCGCGCGAACCGCGGCCGAAGTCGTCGATCACGATATCGATCCTCGCCTGTCCGATCTTGTACTCGCCCGGAGCCGAGGCAAAAAACGCGCGCTTCACCTCGTTCACGAGGTACCTTCTCCCGTTGACTTGCTTGTACGAGCTCTGTTGCGCGGGGAGTTCCTCGGCCCAGAACGCTTCCGCCGGAGGCGGCGAGTACTCGGGAGTCCTCATGAGGTCGAGACGGCCGTCGGTGTAGAAACCAAGCGTCCAGGTGACCTGCTGGTTGACGTACACGGTGTCCCTGTCGACCTTGGCCCGGACGAAAATCGGCTGGTCGCCTTTCACATCGATGGATTCTTTGGCATCGGATTCGGGAATACGGACCTGAGACGGCGATGGGGCGACATCGAGGATCACCGGTTCGGCGGTGTAGATCTTGTCGCCGGCGCGGAAACGAATCGGCTGGATCGTGTACGTCCCCGCCTTCTTCGGCACGAGCACGTAGGTAAACTGGAGCGTCGCGCCCGACCCGCCCGTACCAAAGCTGAAGCTCTGCGAGGTCCCCGCCTGGTACACGGAGAAATCCTCGAGCGGCGGTAGCTCCGGGGTGGACGACCGGGTGAACTTCCCCTGGACGGTGACGACGAGCGTGGCCTCGCCGCCGACGGGGACGGCGGCGGGAGAGACGGTCGCCGTTATCGATACGTCGGCCGCCAAGCCATTAGCGGCAAAGAGTAGGACGCACACAGTCCATATGAGACCCATGTTTTTCGCCATGCCGGTCTTCCGCTACCAATCCTTCCCGGATCGCGGGACGCGTATGAACGCGGCCTTTCGCTTTTCTTTCTGCAACTCTTTCTCCTGTTCGTCGAGGAGCTTGAGCAACCGGAGCGCGTCCTCCTTGCTGAGCTCGGGTCTCTGGACGCTGTCGGGGAGCTCGGGTCTTGCCATCGTGGAATCCTCCCCCGACGGCTGGGGTGTCGCCTGGGTCGAATCGGGTTGTTGGGGTTGTTGCCTCTCGTTTTTCTCTTCTTGTTGCTGGTTCTCTTGCTTTTCGCCCCGTTGCCCCTGTTGTTCCTGATCTCCTTTTCCCTGCTGCTGATTCTGTCGCTGGTCCTGCGATTGATTCTGCTGCTGATTCTTTTGCTCTTGCATGGCGCGGAGCGCAACCTCGAGGTTGTGTCTCGTGTCCGGGTCGTCGGGCATGTACGACAACGCCTGGAGGTACGACTCCACCGCCTCGGGGAGCTTCCCCATTTTCGAGAGCGTATTGGCCCTATTGTACAGCATCCGGCCCGTTTGCACGGTGTCTTCCGAAAGACTCCCGTGGTACTTCTCTAACGCTTCCGGGTAACGGCCGAGCATGTGGAGCGCGTTCGCCTCGTTATAGAGGACCCCCTCCGCGTGCTCGACCGCTTTGGTGGTGTCCCCAAGCGCCTCTCCATAGAGGACCAGCGATTTCTGGAACTCGCCGGATTTGTAGTACTGATTCCCCGACTTCACGCGCCCCTTGTCGATCGCTTTCGCCGCCACCGGTGTCGCGTGGAGCGCCGCGGCGAGCACGAGAAAAACAACGCCCAGAGCCCCCGTGTGAAGAATTCTTTTCTTGCCCTGCCGTTTCATCGACCTTCCGGGGAGCGTCGCCAGATCGAGACCGAGTACGACAAACGCGGCGGCGAGAAACCACGCGAAACGGTCCTTCTTCTTCTCGAGAAACTCGCCTTTGATCGCGGCCATCTCCAATCCCGAGATCTCGCGGTAGAGTACCTTGAGCTCGAGCCCCTCGCGCGTCGCGGGGAGGTACTGGCCGCCGGCCGCGCGCGCGATCTTCTGAAGCGTTCCCTCGTCGAGACGCGAAAGGACCGTTTCTCCGCTGTCGTCCTTCTTGTACCCGTCGATCGAGCCGCCGGTTCCGCGGAGCGGAATCAGTTCTCCCTTCGGGTTCCCGATCCCGATCGTGTAGATCCGAATGTCTTGCTTGGACGCCTTTTCCGCCTCGGCCACGGGGTCCCCCTCGTGACCCTCGCCGTCGGTGACGAGGATGATCACACGGTCCGCCCGAGCGGTCTCGGGAAAAAGAGCCGCGCTTTTCTCGATCGCCTTGTGGAGCGCCGTCCCCGGCTCGGACACCATGGCCACGTCAGCCGTTTGGACGAGCATGAGCGCGGCGTCGTAATCGACGGTGAGCGGGCAGAGCGGAAACGCGTCGCCGGCGAATACGACCACGCCCACGCGGTCGCCCTTCAAGCCCTGTATGAAATCGACGATCTCCTGTTTGGCCCGCTCGAGACGGTTGGGTTTCATGTCTTCGGCGAGCATGCTGAGCGATGTGTCGAGCGCGATCACCAGATCGATTCCCTCCCGCTCGATCTTGACCAGGTGGCTCCCGAACTGCGGACCGGCGAGCGCGACGACGACGAGCGCGAACCCGGCGGTTCGGAGCGCGGCCTTGGCGAGCCCCCTCCTCCAGCTCGCTCCCGGCGCGAGCGCGAGCGCGAACCGCTCGCCCGTGAAATCGGCGAGCGCGAGCCTCCGCCGCTTCGCCCCAAACAGGAAAAACAGAACGAGAAGGGGAAGAAAGAAAAGCGCGTTCAGCCATCCCGGGTGCGCGAAGCTCATCAAGGCACCTCTCTCAGCACGCTCTCCGCGAGCCCCAATTCGAGCATGAGCAGGAGCAACGCTCCAATCGCAAACAGCCCGTACTTTTCGGTGTAGTTCGTAAACGTCTTCGTCTCGATCGTCGTTTTCTCGAGCTGGTCGATTCGCTCGTAGATTGTCTTGAGTTCCTCGGCGTCCGTCGCGCGGAAGTACTCGCCATCGGTGGTCTTCGCGATTTGTTGAAGCGTTTCTTCGTCGAGATCGACCTGCATCTGGACGAGCCGCCGTCCGAACATGGGGTCGTCCACGGGGAATGGAGCGTACCCCCGCGTCCCCACCCCGACCGTGTACACCTTGACGCCGAGCGATTTCGCGATTTTCGCCGCGGTGTCGGGCGAAATCATCCCCGTGTTGTTCTGGCCGTCGGTCAGAAGAACGACCACACGGCTCTTTGCCCGGCTTTCCTTGAGGCGGTTACAAGCGGTGGCGAGAGCCACCCCGACCGCCGTTCCGTCCTGAAGCATCCCGAAATCGACGCGGTCGACCAGACCGAGGAGGACATCGTAATCGAGCGTGACCGGGCACTGGCTCAGAGCCTGCGCCGAAAAAACCACAAGCCCGATGCGGTCGTGCTTCCGGAGCGATATAAACTCCTTTACGACCTCCTTCGCCACGAAGAGCCGGTTCCTCGGCTGGAAATCCTGGGCCTGCATGCTCCCGCTCGTGTCGAGGACGAGGATGATGTCGATCCCCTCCGTCTTGATCGAGCTCTCGGAACGCCCCGTTTGCGGCCGCGCCACGCCCGCCGCGACGAGGACGAGGACAAGGACCCTCAAGGCGGTTTTCCCGTGCTTCTTCCACGAAGCCGCCACGAGCCTTGCTTCGCCGAAAAGATCGGTCGACGAAAACGCGATGCTCCGCCGTTTCCGCTTGCCCCTCAACTCGAAATAGAGAAGCGGTATCAAGAGCAAGAGAAGAAGAAACGCTTGAGGATACGCGAACCGGAACATCGTGTCCTCTCAACCTCCCGCCGGAGGATCGATCGACCCCGCGGACCCTGTCGGTTGTGCGGCCCGGGCCGGGCCGCCGGATCCCGTTGCCGCTCCGGGTCCCGACGCCTCGTCGGATCCGGGCGCCTCGCCGGATCCGGCGGCTTCGCAAGATGCCGCGGCGAGCGGGTGGTACGCCGTCCTCGCCACGATCCCGCGGACCGTATCGATGAGACGTTTCGCCACCGCGACTTCGGGGCGGTACTTGGCAAACTTGACGAGGTCCGCCTCGCGAAGTACCGGCTCGATGTCGCCCGTCTCCACGCGTTGCCTCCGGAGGTCCCACAGGATCTCGTCCGTCGTCTGATCGAGCGCGATCATCCCATACCTCTTCTCGCTGTACGCCCGGAGCGCGTCGACGACGAGCGTGTAGTGCGTCTTGATCTCGCCCTTCTCGACAAGATTCATGCGCTCGATCTCGTCGAGACGCCGGAGCGCGGTGAAGTCGGCGGGGAGCTCGGGTTCGGCGGGCTTCGCGGCGGGGCGCCTCCGCCGGCGCCGGATGAGCCAGAATGCAAGAGCCGCCAAGGCGAGCGCACCGGCGATCACCAAGAGAAAACCGTAACCCCTCGGTGCCTCCCACTGCGGTTTGAGCGGTTTGGGCTCGCTTTTCTCGCCGGTCATCCGCCGGACGGCTACCTCGACGTCTTCCCCGCGGGCGACGAGCGTATCCCCCGCCGGGGTAAGAAAGCGAACCGTCATCCCCGGGAGAAACGCCTTCTCGAGATCCGTCGTGACGACGTCGAACCGGGCCGTCGCCGTTACCCGCTCGTTCTTCTTTTCCTCTTTCCAAGTGGAAGACACGAGCCGGCACGTGCCCGCCTCGAAACGGTCCGGAGGTATGAGCGAGAGCGAATCCGGGTACGAGATCTCGTGCACGACCCGGAACCTTTCGCCGACGGTCACCGAATCGCTGCCCGAACGGGTCGAGACATCGATACCGCCCCTGAACGCACGCGCGAACGCCTCGCCCGCGTCGGCCCCCGGGACTACCGCCCCCGCGGCTCCCGACAGGATCGCCGCTGCGATTCCCGTGAGGATGATCGCGGTGGTGGAGAAGTTCGGTATCCGGCGGATCGGACTCACACCGCTCCTATCTCCGCTTCGCCCTGGCGCGGAAAAAGAGGCTCAAGGGTTTGACGTAGTCGGCCTCGGTCTCGATGTCGACCCAATCGACATTGTGCCGTTTGAAAACCGTCTCGAGCGCCTCGTCTCTTTGCGCCAGGAGCCGTTGGAATTTCTCGAGCCGGGCGTGGTTGCCAAGATCGACGAGAGTCTCCGCGCCTCGCTCCTGGTCCCACAGCCGGACGAGCCCGCCGCGGCCCAGGTCGCGCTCGCGCCTGTCCTTGATCCGTATCGCGATGACGTCGTGTTTGTTCGCCGCTATGGAGAGGGGGCGCGTGAAATCGGGGGAGATAAAATCGCTCAACACGAACACCACCGCCCGACGCTTGATGACCCTCAGCAGATACTCGACGGCCTCCGCGATGTTCGTCCCCTTCCCCTTGGGTTCGTGGTACAGGGCGTTACGGATCACGTGGAGGGCATGCCGCTTTCCTTTGTCCGGGGGTATGTATTGCTCCACGCGTTCCGAAAAGATGATCGCGCCGACCTTGTCGTTGTTCTGTATGGCGCTAAAGGCGAGGAGCGCGCAGATCTCTGCGGCCGTATCGATCTTCGTCTTCGACCGCGAACCGAAAAGACCCGAGGCGCTCACGTCGAGAAGAAAAACGACGACGAGCTCGCGCTCTTCCGAGAACCGCTTGATGAAGGGGCGGCCCATCCGGGCGGTGACGTTCCAGTCGATCGAGCGAACGTCGTCCCCCGGCTGGTACTCCCTCACCTCGTCGAACTCGATCCCCCGGCCCTTGAAAACGCTGTGGTACTCGCCGGAGAAGAGGTCGTTCACAAGACGCCTCGTGACGATCTCGATCCGTCTCACTCTCCGGAGGACGCCGGAGAGATCCCGTTCGTCGGTCTGTTCGGTGTGGTGCGCCATGGCCGGCTCCGCCTCGCGGAAATCGCGTCTTCAGGGGCTACGGTACCGCGACCCCGTCGAATATTCTCTTGATGATCGCCTCGGAATCGAGTTCTTCGGCCTCGGCTTCGTAGGTGACGATCACGCGGTGGCGAAGCACGTCGGCGCCGATGGCCTTCACGTCCTCCGGCGTCACATAGCCGCGTCCGCGTACAAACGCGTGGGCCTTCGCCGTCTGGGCAAGGTAGATCGTCGCGCGCGGAGACGCCCCGTACGCGATGAGATGCTTGATGGGAAGCCCGGCCGCGTCGGGATCTCGTGTGGCGAAGACGATATCGAGGATGTAATTCTTGACCTTCTCGTCCATGTAGATCTCGCGGACGAGCTCCTGGGCTTTCTTCAGACGGTCGGGCGCGATCACGGGTTCGATTTCGGGGAGACCCTCGCCGGTCACGCGCTCCATGATGAGCCGTTCTTCCTCGCGCTGGGGATACGTGATCTTGAGCTTCATGACAAAACGGTCGACCTGTGCTTCGGGGAGGGGATACGTCCCCTCTTGTTCGATCGGGTTCTGCGTCGCCATCACGAGAAAGGGGAAGTCGAGCTTAAAGGTGTCCTTGCCGATGGTCACCTGCCGCTCCTGCATGCACTCGAGAAGAGCGCTCTGCACCTTGGCGGGCGCGCGGTTGATCTCGTCGGTGAGGATGAGGTTCGAAAAGATCGGCCCTTTTTTCACCGAGAACGAATGATCGCGGGGGTCGTACACTTGGGTCCCGACGATGTCAGCGGGGAGAAGATCCGGCGTGAACTGGATCCGCTGGAAAGAGGTATCGATCGCCCGCGCGAGCGTCTTGACGGCGAGCGTCTTCGCAAGCCCCGGTACCCCTTCGATGAGGACGTGGCCGTCGCAGAGAAGACCGATGAGGAGCCGGTCGATGAGGTAGCGCTGTCCCACGATGACGCGGTGGACCGCTTTTTGCAGCTCCGCGACAAACTTGCTTTCCCTCTCGACCTGTTCGTTGAGCGCTTGAATCTGATAATCCATCCGAGACCTCCGGTTTTTTGCTCTTTAACACACGGCCCGCGCTTCAGTTCCCGGCGCGGCGGCGGGAGAGCCGTCACGTGGCGGTTTGTGGGGGCATCGCGGGCCCTTTCGCGGGAGCAAGCGAGGATCACCCGCCGCGGGTCCTGTCGCTGATTACCCCGCCCGTGCTCGCAGGCTCAAGCGCGGCGCGGGGGCCCCGTCAGCGCCACCCGCGGCGGGAAGCCGAGCGCAGCGGAGCGAGGGCCCGCGATGCCCCCACAAACCGCCCCTCTACCCGAGCCTGACTATTTTCCCATCAATTCGTGCAGCGCCGCGATCTCGGCCGCCGTGAGCTCGACCGGTGACCCGACGATCCGGGCGGCGAGCACGCTTTTCGCCACCTGCTCGACCATTTCCATACGGTAGTACGCCTCCTTGATCGAACGGCCCACAGTGAGAACCCCGTGATTCGCGAGAAGGAAGGCGTCCGCCGTCTTGATGTATTTCCGTATCGCGTCCGCGAGCTCCGCGGTGCCGGGGAGGGCGTACGGGACGAGCGGTATCTCGCCCAGCGCGACGATCACTTCAGGGAGCGCCTTTTCGGGGATCGGGACCCCCGCGACGGCGAACCCCGTCGCCACCGGGGGGTGGGCGTGGACCACCGCCCCGACGTCGGAGCGCTCCTCGTAGACCATGAGGTGCATCTCGATCTCCGCCGTCGGGCGGCGCGAGCCATCCGGTTTCCCCTTCGCCCGATCGAAGAGGACCAGATCCGCGGCCGTGACGTCCCCTTTGCACATCCGCGCGGGTGTAACGAGGATCGTATCGGCTGAGACCCGCACGCTCAAGTTGCCCTCGTAGCCCGCGACAAAGCCTCTCGCGTAGACGCGATGACAGGCGTCGACAAGGGCCTTCTTGGTCTTCTCCAGGTTCATGGTTGCAGACGGATCGCTCTTGGCCTAGATTTAGGCGGACTTGTGCCGAACGGCGGGTTGCCGCTTTTCACCCGAATGGAGCAATGGTAATCCATAATCCGCGTAAGTCAAGACACGCCGCCGCCGGGGCGGGGCTTGGATTCGTGTTCCGGACGCTCCCTCGCTACGCCGTGGCGGGCCTCCTCATCATGCTCGCGGGCGAGGTCGTCCTCTTCGCCGGCGCCGGCTGGATCGCCCGATGGTTCACGCCGATCATGTGGACCGGGTACATCCTCTTTCTCGACGGGGTCATCCTCTCGCGCAAAGGGACATCGCTCCTGTCGCGACACCCCCGCGAGTTCGCGATTCTTGCCGTGATCTCGATCGCGAGCTGGGAGATCTTCGAGGGGTACAATCTTCTTCTCAAGAACTGGCGGTACGCCAATCTGCCCGATCAGCTCATCGTCCGCCTGATCGGGTACGCCTGGTCCTTCGCCACGATCTCTCCGGGGATGTTCCTCACGTACGAGCTTCTAGAGAACCTCTTGCCCGGACGGAACCCCGAGCGCTCGCCGCGGCTCGGGAATGGACTTTTCTACACGCTCGTTCTCTTCGGTCTCTCATGCGTCGTCGTACCGCTCATATGGCCGTCACCCCACATGACGCCGCTAGTCTGGACCGGCTGGGCGTTCTTTCTCGATCCGATCAACCAGCGCTTTGGCGAGAGATCGTTTGTATCCGAGCTCTTCACCGGAAAGGCCCGTTCGATCCTCATCATGTTTCTCGCCGGTTTGATCTGCGGCGTTCTTTGGGAGTTCTGGAACTTCTGGGCGGCGACCAAGTGGGAATACGAGGTCCCTTACCTCGGGCACATCAAGATTTTCGAGATGCCCGTCCTTGGATTCTTGGGCTTCATGCCCTTCGCCGTCGAGAGCTACGCGATCTATGTTTTTCTCCGCCGTTTGCTCCCGATCAAGAGACAGGTGCGGTACCTTGGATAAGCTCTCCGTCTTGGAGCGGCTCCTCCTTCCAGCGAAGGGGCTCATCTTCGACTTCGATGGTCTTCTCGCCGACAGCGAGCGTTTCCACTTCCTCACCTACGACGAGGTCTTTCGAAGACACGGCCACGCCCTCGACCAGGAGGAGTACGACAAGTACTGGACCTCGCTGGGACACGGCGTGAAGGGCGAGATCGACCGTCACGGTCTCGATCTCGATCCGCTCGTCATACGGCGCGAGAAGATGCCGATCTTTACGCGGTACTGCGAGGACGGGAGCATCCGGCTCTTCGACGAGGCGCGCGAGATGATCGATCTTTTCCCACGGCTGGGAAAACGCATGGCGATCGCAAGCGGCACCCCGGCGAGCGACGTCCGCGCCGTGCTCCGAAACGCCGGTGTCGATGGTTTGTTCGAGGCCGTTCTCGGGAGCGACACGATCCCGCGATTGAAGCCCGCCCCGGATGTGTTTTTGAAAACGGTGGACGCCCTCGGTCTCGCAGCGGCGGAGTGCCTCGTCTTCGAGGACGCCGAAAAAGGAATGTTCGCCGCGATCGAGGCGGGGATCCCCGTCATCGTCATTAGGACCCCCCAGACAAAGACTTTCGATTTCGACCGCGCGGATCTCACAGTAGATTCTCACGCGGAAATGGCAGATCTCCTCCGGGCGCTCGCTCGGCGGATTTGACTCCGCGGCGTCCGTATCGTATACTTGGGCTACCCCTCTTTCTCTCGTCCCCTGTACGGTTACGTTTGCGCCTTGGGGGGCGCGGCGTACACCGTCCGGGAACGCGGTCTGAGTGGTCCATCCTCGGACCCGCTCCGCCGCGTGTCTGGCAACCACAAGGAGGCGCACCATGCGTCGCATCATCCTCGTCCTGATCCTCTTCGCGGGCACGCTCTTGATCGGCTGCGCGAACGACGACCAAGCTCTTCCCGACGGGAGTTCACTCACGGCGCCGGTCGTCTCGACGGCCAAGAACGTGCCGGATTTCCCGGCTGACCCCGGTGATTTCGTCGCCGAGATCGATAGCCCCTACCTCGGCTTCGAGCGGGGGAAAACGTTCCGGTATGAAGGCGAGACCGATGAAGGACTCGAGACCATCATGGTCGAGGTCACCCACGACACCAAGATGATCCTCGGCGTGGCGACGACGGTCGTCCACGACCGGGTCTACCTAGACGGAGAGCTCGTAGAGGACACGTTCGACTGGTACGCCCAGGATATCGACGGCAACGTCTGGTACTTCGGAGAAGACTCCAAGGTGATCGACGGAGGCGTCGTCGTGAGCACCGAAGGCTCGTGGGAAGCCGGAGTCGATGGAGCAATGCCCGGCGTCGTCATGCTCGCCGAACCGGTGGTCGGGACGAAGTACCAACAGGAGTTCGCCGAGGACGTCGCCGAGGACATGGCGAAAGTCCTGAGCCTGAAGAAGACGGTTGAAGTTCCTTACGGGGCCTTCGACAAATGTCTCATGACGGTGGAGTGGACGCCACTCGAACCGGGCGCGCGCGAGTTCAAGTACTATGCGCCGGGCGTCGGCCTCGTTCTCGAACTCACGCCCTCCGGCGGACGCGGCCGGACCGAGCTCGTGTCGATCGAGGACCAGTCGATCTGACGAATCGCGAGGTTCGGCATTTTCACCTTGCGCGTCGCTCGTTCGCCCGCTAGGTGCGCCCTCTTCCAACCGCTTCGGGGAGGACCCGGAGTTCGATCACTTCACGATCGTCAGCCTCTGTCTGGCGCACCGACCCGGTATCGGGCTAATAGAAGTAGACGCCAGACGCCGGCGCGCGGTCACGATCGTCCCGGCCGTCCCGGACGACTCTGTGAAGACCAACGGCTTTCTCGGCGGCGTTGCCATCAATGGGTCCGGTGTCTTTTATTCTGTCCGACGGAACCGCCGAACCGTGTTCGCTCCCAGGACCCTTTCCGCC
>Ga0315284_10004789_pt1 | contig 19224 bp, 18 predicted proteins | sample YL17G09_16_MG_FD_203696 | JGI IMG/M metagenome (GOLD analysis project Ga0315284, IMG submission 203696) | Sediment microbial communities from Yellowstone Lake, YNP, Wyoming, USA - YL17G09_16 | ecosystem: Environmental > Aquatic > Freshwater > Lake > Sediment | place: USA: Wyoming | collected... | reverse complement strand
TCCGGTGCCGGTCTATGCCAGGCCCACGACGTCGCGCCCCTCAAGGACCCGCGGGATCGCCTGTACCTGGATCGGCGTCGGTGAGACATAGCCCGCTGCCGTTATCCCAGCTGCAACCTGAAGGTGAAAATTAAAAGCGTGAAATTCCATAAATTCTTTAAACTCCTTTTTTAGGTATTATCCAGTTTAATCCAATATTTCAAGAACACAACGCTTTCCAAGCTTAGCACCTGTAGCACTCAGTATTGTTCTCATTGCTCGCGCTGTATTTCCCTGCTTTCCGACAACCTTCCCAATATCACTTGTCGCAACACGCAATTCAAAAATAGCGGTTCTTTCTCCGCTTACCTCGGCCACTACAACCTCCTCCGGCTTATCTACCAGAGACTTCGCCATTAGTTCAATAAGTGCCTTCATATCCACCTCCATAAGTGTTCGGGCTGTTTTTTTACATACCCATAATTTACTTCACAACAATCATTGAGTTTATCTTAATGCCTTCATCCTTTTCTTCCTTGCCTCTCTTCGTTTGCGTTTTTCCTTTTCAGAAGGCTTCTCATAAGATTTCCTTCGTTTTATTTCTCTAAAAAAGACCTTCTTTTTTTATAATTTACGCTTCAGGACTTTCAGGGCTCCTTCGACATTATTCTCATTGACTTTAGTCTCCAAAATGACTATCTCCTGCCTCTCCCTGTACCCATACCACCACCGTAGCCACCCCTTCTATCATCAAAGCCAGGCCGCTTTTGTTGTGGTCTCGCCTCAGCTACAGTAAGTGATTTCCCCATGAAATCTTTACCATTAAGGGTTGCAATCGCCTTTTTAGCATCGTTTTCATCTACCATCTCAATAAAACCAAAACCTTTGGATCGTTCCGTGAAGTTATCCTTCATTATTTTTAATGATTCAATCTCTCCATACTCTGAGAAAAGATCCCTTAAATCTTGTTCTGTAGCGTTGTATGGAATATTTCCAATATACATTTTTCTCACTATTCAATCTCCTTTTTTGTTAATAAAAACTCTGATCTTTCAACGTTCTTGGATACTTTTAAATCCTTAGTTATAAATATTAGACCCCCTTATCATTCTTTAGTTTGTCTTTGTTTCTGGTTCTACACCACCACAATATCTTCTTAAAAACTCTTCTTTGCTTATCTTATGTCCCAAACATAAACCAGAAACGTCCATCCTATCACATCTCAATGTTTGATAATGCCCATTGAATCTTATAACGTGAGAATGAAACATCATGCTGTTACATCCTCCATGATTTAAATAACGGACATGAGGCAGGATGATAGATTTGCCTATACGATATGCTTTCATATACTTTAATTTTGCACTCGCATTTACTTATAAAGTGGCATAAAAGTTCTTTCTAAAAGATGGAAACAAAGTGAATAACCCTGCGGCAGAGACCGCAGGATATAATATTCATAAAATGTCTGTTAATTGGGGAGACCGCTAAAAGGTGAGCTTTGCGAAATGAAATCTATTTATCAGTTTCCCTGTTCGACTATTTTCTCTCTTCCTCTTGTATTAAGCATAACATATTATCTTAATGTAATATTTTTTTTCTTTAATGACATGACAGCTTCCAATCTTTTGATATTATTTTAAGAAAAATAACGACTTTGGCACCGAATAGGAGGCGCTTCGCATCTTTATCAAGGCTTAAAAGAAGTGACTTTCAATCAGTAATCAACATAGTATGGAAATTTTCTAAAATGCACAGTACTGTGTGAAAGACGGATTTTGGTGCTGTTTACTGCAGTACAAAAGTAAGGAACACATTTACAGAGATCACAAGGACTCCAATAGGGATAGGTCGTGTGATCGATATTTTTTAAATAACAGTCCTTATAGAATGGCTTCATATCTATATAAAAAGGCTTGTGTCTCTGCAAGCCCTTGATTTCATTGGCTCCTGGGAAGGGATTCGAACCCCCGACCAAGTGGTTAACAGCCACCCGCTCTGCCAGCTGAGCTACCCAGGAGTAAACCTTTGTATATCAAATAATTCAATGGTTTGTCAATCAAGACTGAGGTCTGTCACGAACTTTACAACAAGGTCACCAACCTCTGTTGTGCTGTATCCCATTTTACCCGCAGAGAGGCTCTTGAGATATTTACCGGTAACCTCCTTGACAGCCTTCTCAATAATCTGTGCTGATTTCATTTCACCGAGGTGTTCAAGCATCATCCCGCCTGCACAGATTGCAGCAAGAGGGTTAATGACATTCTTCCCTGTATATTTCGGTGCAGAGCCTCCAATAGGCTCGAACATCGAAACCCCATAAGGGTTAATGTTGCCACCCGCAGCGATTCCCATTCCACCCTGTATCATCGCTCCTAAATCCGTAATGATATCTCCAAACATATTGTCTGTCACTATCACATCAAACCATTCAGGATTTTTCACAAACCACATTGTGATTGCATCGACATGTGCATAATCACACTTTATCTCAGGATATTCCTTTGCGACTTCATAGAACGTTCTCTCCCAGAGGTCAAAGGCAAATGTGAGGACATTTGTCTTCCCGCAGAGTGTAAGCTTGTTCATCTTGTTTCTTTTCTTGCAATATTCAAAAGCAAAGCGTATACACCGCTCAACACCCTTCCGTGTATTAATAGACTCCTGTACTGCAACCTCATCAGGCGTGCCTTTCCTGAGGACCCCACCTGCACCTGCATACAGCCCCTCTGTATTTTCCCTTACCACGATAAAATCAATGTCCTCGGGCTTCTTATCTTTCAGAGGGCAATCAACCCCCGGATACAGCTTGACAGGTCTCAGATTAATATACTGGTCAAGTTCAAACCTCAGCCTTAAGAGAATCCCCTTTTCGAGTATTCCTGGCTTTACATCAGGATGTCCAATTGCACCGAGATAAATTGCATCGTATTTTTTTAGTTCAGCAACTGCACCATCAGGAAGGATTTCTCCTGTCCTTAGATAACGATCTCCACCAAAATCATAATAATGAAAATCCAGTGTAAACCCAAGCCTTTTCGAAACAGCATCTAATATCTTAATGCCTTCTTTGATTACCTCAGGACCTGTTCCGTCACCAGGGATAACTGCTATGTTATAAGATTTCATATATTATTCTCCTTTAAAATAATCTTTAGTATTTAACAAAAACCCTATCAGAGATGGGTAGGGCATAGTATTTGAGCGGCTTTAAATTCTTTTAAAGAAAGAATTTACCTCGGACCCTGTGGTGTAGTGAAACGTACTCCACAGGGGAGAATGAGCGAAAATGCTATGTCCTACCCATATTTCATATTTTTGCAAATAAGTTGAACCAAATAAATTTTTGAACAATGTCTGCATATTCGTGTCACTTTCAAGGTTTTATTTTCTTCTTTGTCCACTCCACCAATCCCCTTGCTGCAATGAGTTCCTGCATAAAGGAAGGGATGGGATGAGCTTCATATGTCTCGCCTGTCGTAAGATTCTTTATTATTCCATTGTCCGCATCAATCTCTATTTCATCTGCCTCCTTAATCTTCTCTGATGCCTCAGAAGATTCGAAGATTGGAAGCCCTATATTAAAAGCATTCCTGTAGAAAATCCTTGCAAAGCTTTTTGCGATGACTGCCTGGATTCCTGCTGCCTTTATTGCGACAGGAGCATGTTCTCTCGATGAACCACATCCGAAATTTTTGCCTGCAACAATAATATCACCTGTCTTTACCTTACGGGGGAAATCTTTGTCCATATCTTCCATCAAATGTTTCGCAAGCTCTTCTGGATCAGATGTATTCAGATACCGTGCAGGTATGATCGCATCCGTATCTATATCATTACCAAATCGCCATACCAAGCCCCTGAAAATCATCTCTCCTCCTTAACTTCAATGAAGTATTGTTATTTTAGCAGTTATTATAGGGAATTCTCAGACTGAGAGTAAACACCTTTTCATTTCAAAATCTGTGATACATAATCTGTGATAGGGTATAATTAATCAATGAGGAGACCTGAGCTGGAACCTGAAAGATCGAAGAAGATGTCATTCTCCAGAAAAATAATCATGGTCTTTATTATCTCCTCTGCTTTTGTGGGTATTGTCTGCGGCACTGCATACTGGATTATTTTTGACCTCCCTAAAATTAAAACACTTGCGGAATACACACCGATGGAATCATCCAGGGTTTATTCAAGTGACGGAAAAGTCATTGCAGAACTCTACATCGAACGGAGAACATTTATACCGCATTATCAGATACCAGACCATTTAAAAAAGTCATTCATCTCTATAGAAGACATCAGGTTTTACACCCATCCCGGAGTTGATTTCATAGGAATAGCGCGGGCACTATGGCATGACATAAAGGCTGGAGGCATTGTTGAAGGAGCAAGCACTATTACCCAGCAGCTTGCGAGAATGCTTTTTTTAACGAGTGAACGCTCACTCAAAAGGAAATTGAAGGAAGCAGTGCTCTCTATTCAGATAGAAAGACACTATACAAAAGATGAAATCCTCGGCCTCTATTTAAACCAGGCATATTTTGGTACAAGGGCATATGGTATTGAGGCAGCTTCACATACATATTTTGGAAAATCAGTGAACGAACTCACTCTTGGAGAAGCGGCACTCCTTGCCTCACTTCCTAAAGCACCTTCTTTTTTCTCTCCTTTTAAAAGACCCGATAAGGCAATGGAAAGGCGCTCTGTTGTATTGAAAAAGATGCTTCATCATAAGTTTATCACAAAGGCAGAATTTGATAAGGCAATGAACGAACCTTTACCGCAGATACCACATACGAGGAAATACGAGGCGCCATATTTCATAGAATCTTTGCGGCAGAGGCTTGAACTAAAATATGGCTCTAAAGTATATTCCGCAGGGTACAAAATTTATTCGACCATTGACCACAGGATGCAAAGTATAGCAGAAGAGGCAGTAAAAAAAGGAATTGAGGCAATCGAAAAAAGAGTAAAGCCCGGTGTCCAGGCATCATTTATCGCATTAGATCTCCGAACAGGACATATAAAGGCACTGGTAGGTGGCACTGATTTCTGGAAAAACCAGTACAACAGGGCAACACAGGCACTAAGACAGCCGGGTTCTGCATTCAAGCCCTTTGTGTATCTCACCGCATTTGAGAACGGGATGGTCTCAGAAGATACGATTGTTGACTCTCCACTATCATTTAAAGCAAATCGTCAGGGTAAGGTCTGGTCTCCCAAAAACTACGATGGGAAATACTATGGGTTGGTTACCCTTAAAACAGCACTCGCAAAATCTTTAAATTCTGCAACTGTCCGAATTGCTGACAGGGTCGGTATAAGAAATGTCATAGAGACAGCCCAGCGGCTCGGTATCAAGTGCAAATTACAGCCCTACCTGCCTACAGCACTTGGTGCCTCTGATGTCACACTCATGGAAATGGTCTCTGCATACTCCACTTTTGCAACAGGCTCAACTATAGGGCCACTCACCTATGAAAGGGTTTTAAACAGGGATGGTATTGTTCTTGAGGAGACAAGACCCGAGATAAATGAGGTCGTTGACAGAGAAATTATTGAGGAGATGAAACTATCACTTGGTGCAGTGGTAAAAGAAGGCACCGCGCAGAGGGCAAAGGAGCTTGGCAGGACTGTTTATGGAAAGACCGGGACAACAAATAATTACACAGATGCATGGTTCATAGGATTTGATGACAGGCTTGTTGTCGGTGTCTGGGTTGGAAGAGATGACCACACGCCAATTGGTGTAAAGGAAACAGGTTCCAGGGCAGCACTTCCGATATGGATTGAATTTATGAAAAAAGTGCCTCTACAAACTCCTGCGGATTAAAGTCCTGAAGGTCGTCAATCTTTTCGCCAATTCCAATTAGTCTCACAGGTATTCCAAAGTCCTTCCTTATTGCGAAGACAATACCGCCTTTTGCAGTACCATCAAGTTTTGTGAGTGCAACACCGGTCACACCGATCGCATTATTGAACATCTCTGCCTGCCTCAGGGCATTCTGACCTGTGTTTGCATCAACAACAAGGAGAACTTCCTGAGGTGCCCCGGTCATCGCTTTCTCAATGACTCTCTTCACCTTTTTAAGTTCTTCCATGAGAGGGCTTTTTGTATGCAATCTTCCGGCGGTATCTACTATCACCACATCAACATCTCTATGCCTGGCTGCGGCAATAGCATCAAATGCAACTGCAGCCGGATCTGAACCGCTCTGATGTTTCACTAACTGGGCATTCGCCCTTTTTGCCCATATCTCGAGCTGCTCGATTCCTGCAGCCCTGAATGTATCTCCTGCAGCAAGCATAACAGAGAGCCCTTGTGAGTAGAACCTGTGTGCAAGTTTCCCTATGGTTGTCGTTTTTCCCACGCCATTTACACCAATAGCAAGAATCACAAAGGGTTTATCTCCATAGACCATAATAGGCTGAGAATTGCCAAGGACAGACACCAGCTCTTTCTTGAGTAATTCTTTTACAGAATCTACATCACTGACTTCTCCCTTATCGGATTTTTCCCTGATTGTTTTTATTATTTCTGCTGAAGCCTTTGTTCCCACATCTGATGCAATGAGTAACTCTTCGAGTTCTTCGAGAGTCTCTTCGTCAATCTTACGACCTGTGAATATGGAATCAACCTTTTCTACAAAGCTTTTTCTCGTTTTTGTGAGACCCTCTTTAAGCCTGTCAAAAAATCCCACTATTCCTCCATTTAAAAATAGTCATTTATTTTAAAATAGTAATTCAGCAACATGAAACAATTTTACTGTGGAATAAATCTCTGGTCAAGTAAAAGTCATGTCTGTGCCATGAAATTTCTGTATAATTGGGGTTAAACTATTATATATGCTCAACCAATCGTGCAAGAAAGTACTGGTCAGGGGAGTGAACTGGATAGGAGATGCGGTAATGTCACTGTCTGCCTTAAGTGCACTTAGAAAGGCTCTCCCTGAAGCAAAAATATCTATCCTTGTAAAACCGTGGGTATCACAGATCTATAAAAATAATCCAAATGTAGACGAAATAATTATCTACAATGATGAATACAAGGGCATCATCGGGAAAATAAAACTTTCATGGATGTTGAATAGAAAAGACTTTTGCAGTGCAATCTTATTCCAAAATGCATTTGATGCTGCCCTGATTACATTTCTCGCGCGAATAAAGGAGAGAGCAGGGTATAGCACTGATGGCAGAGGCTTTCTTCTCACCACAGCAATCCCTGTGCCTCAAAATGCAGGGAAAGTACATCAGGTGAGCTACTACCTGAATCTTCTTGAACAGTTAGGAATAAAAGAAACATATTCGGATCCCTACTTATATCTCACGCTTGATGAACGATTGCATGCAAGAAACTTGTTAAAAGATATGAGAAGACCTGTCTTAGGAATCAATCCTGGTGCAACATATGGTTCGGCAAAGAGGTGGTTTCCTGAGAGATTTGCGGAGATTGCAAACTGGTTCATACGGGATACTAAAGGAAGTGTGATAATCTTTGGGGGAAAGAATGAAGTAGACATTGCACAGGAAATCGATAAACATATCCCTGAAGATAAACTTCTCCTTGCAGGAAAGACATCTCTGCGAGAGCTTATTTCATTCATCTCAGAATGTGATGTCTTTGTCACCAATGATTCTGGACCACTTCATATTGCCTATGCAGTGGGAACCCCTCTTGTTGCACTATTTTGCTCTACAGACCCGAATTTGACAGGACCTCTCCCTGAGACAGATGGAGAAGGGAACGTTGTCATTCATCCTGATATCTCATGCAGTCCCTGTTTTGAGAGAACATGCAAGAACAATGATTTGAGATGTATGTATGCAATAACCTCAGATGATGTGTATCATGGAATAAAAAAGATATTGCCAGACAGGCCTGCAGTTTTTTTTGACAGAGATGGGACTCTCTGCAAAGATGTGGGCTATCTTCATAAATACGATGACTTTCATCCTTTCTTAGACATTGAGAGTGTAATGTCTCTTAAAGAAAGAGGCTTTAAACTCATTGGAGTGAGCAACCAATCAGGTATTGCAAAAGGGATTATTGAAGAAGATTTTGTCCGATACATAAACACTATTTTTATTGAACGATACAGCTTTAATGATTTTTACTATTGCCCACATCAACCCGAAGAACGCTGTCCCTGCAGGAAACCTGAACCACAAATGCTTCTCAAAGCAAGGGCTAAACATGGGATCGACTTTAAAAAATCTTTTATTGTAGGAGATAAAGAAACAGACATGCTTCTCGCAAAGGCAGTCGGTGCAAAGGGAATTCTGGTGAAGACAGGTGTGGCAAAGGAATCAATATATGCTGATTTTATTGCGGAGAACCTTACCGTGGCTGTGAACTGGATAGTAAAAAATCATGAGTTATTATTCCAGGGCTAAGGTTATATGCACAAAATAAAAACTGCTGAAAAAATACTTATCGTGAAGCCAAGCTCGCTCGGTGATGTGGTGCATAGCCTGCCATTTCTGAATGCAGTGAAGGAGCGATTTCCAAAGGCAGAGATTCACTGGGTTATTGCAAAGGGACTGGAAGGTCTTCTCACAGGCCATCCAATGATACACAAGGTCTGGTTGATCAATAAGGATATGTGGAAAAAGACAACTCATATTCCTCATTCATTTAAAGAAATCCATACCCTTTTCAGGAAATTACGAAAAGAACATTTTGATATTGTCGTAGACCTTCAGGGACTTCTCAGAAGTGGCATCATTACTATGATGACAGGTGCTCCATTAAGAGTCGGTTTTAAAGAGGCAAGAGAGGGAAGCAGATTCTTTTATACTCATAAGATTGAGGGCGGAAAAGATATTCATGCTGTTGACAGATATTTAAAGATTGCAGGTTTTTTAGGATGTACAACAACAGACATATACTTTCCTTTCCCATTATCTTTTAACTCATCACCTATCACTCATCACTCATCACTTTCTGGGGATTATGCTGTCATTGTTCCAGGCGCAAGAAAGCCTGCTAACAGATGGCCTGCCAGAAAATTTGGTGAATTAGCATCCATGCTGCCGTTAAGGACTCTTGTGATTGGAAGCAGTAGCGATACGATGCTTGCAGATGAAGTGGTTAAGACATCAAAGGGGAATGCCACCTCGATTGCTGGGAAGACAAACATCAAAGGGCTGATAGAGGTAATACGTGGTGCAAATTTTGTTGTAAGTAACGATACAGGTCCCATGCATATTGCCGCAGCTCTCGGAATTCCTGTTTTTGCCATTTTCGGACCTGCAGACCCAAAAAGAACAGGACCCTATGGAAAAGGTCATACAGTCATTAAGGAAGATATTTCATGTGCACCATGCTTTAAGAAGACATGTGGTGATATAAAGTGTATGAACAGGTTGTCTGTTGAGAAGGTTTATGAAGTAATTAAGAAAAAATTAGCAACATAGCCTTTTTCTCGAAGTACAATAACCTTTCTAATACTATCCTCGAAAAATTATTGACAATACAAACGGTTTAATTAATAATTACCCTCAAGTCCACCATATTTAAGCAAAATAATTGAAACCTGATGAGCACAAAAGCCATGAGAAAGAGGAAGGGTCTAAGAAAATACGGGAGTTGTCCCTTACCTTCTCACTTACCTTCTCAATCGTCAAATGCGAACTTGAAATGATATAACAGATTATGTATCCTGCCTATAAGGATTTAAGATGGTAAAGACGTTGATTAGCATAGGAATAATTCTATTTTTATCCTATTCTCTTATCTTAGTTATAGTGTATTTCAGACAAGAGAGAATGCTTTATTTTCCTGAAAAAGAGATAGGGCAAACACCTGATACTATCAGTCTCAATTACGATGAAATTTATTTTAAAACAAAAGACGGGTTAAACATTTCAGGATGGTATATCCCCGCAGAAAATGAAAAAGGGGTGCTTCTCTTCTGTCATGGGAATGCGGGGAATATATCCCATAGAGTAGACTCTATAAAAATATTTAACAGCCTAAACCTCAGTGTACTCATTTTTGATTACAGGGGCTATGGGAAAAGTGAGGGCAAACCATCTGAATATGGGACTTATCTTGATGCTGAGGCCGCATGGGATTATCTGGTAAATGTTAAGCGGAAATCTCCTGAAAGTATTATTTTGTTTGGCCGGTCACTGGGAGGAGCTGTCGCGGCAGAACTTGCAATGAGAAAAAAATCTGCTGCACTGATAATAGAATCTTGTTTCACATCTGTGCCAGATCTTGGGAAAACGTTTTATCCATGGCTTCCGATTAAACTTTTATCAAAATTCAAGTACTCAACGATAGATAAGATAGGTTCAATTAATTGTCCCAAGCTGATTATTCATAGTCCTGAAGATGAAATAATTTCTTTTAGGCATGGTGAAGTGCTCTATGAAAAGGCTTTTCAACCAAAAGACTTTTTAAAAATTAAAGGTGGACATAATGAAGGATATCTTCTTTCAGGCAAAACATATAGTGATGGAATAAAAATGTTTTTAGAAAAACATCTCATTTTAAAATGATCTATTGATAGAGGAAAAAATGGAACTTAACACTTTTGTAATTGCAGCGGCAATTATGTTCTTAATTTACATCATCATCAGAATGGTAACTCGAAAATAACAATATCTATGCTACTTCCTAAAGTTCGCACTTCTTATAATAGTCAAAATGGTGTAGATTACAGGTAAAAGAACCTACTGATTCTTACTGTAAAAAAAGTAATTGAAAAATTATTTAAAAAATGGCACTTTATTATCGGTAGATAAAAAGACGTAATGAGTACATAATAACCTTAAATAAGGAGGAGGTAGGAATGGTAAAGAAGAACATCACTAAGGTGAAAGTTGCAAAGAAGACCACCAAGAAGGAGGTTGTCAAGAAAAAGAGAAAACCAAATCCTGCATTCATGAAACCCATGAAGATTAGTGAGGAATTGGCAAAAGTTGTTGGAAGCAAGCCACTCCCAAGAACAGAAATTACTAAAAAACTGTGGGCATATATCAAGAAAAATAAGCTTCAAAATAAGATAAACAAGAGAAATATTATTGCTGATGCCAACCTGAAGGCAGTATTTGGAGGGAAAAAGGAAGTTTCAATGTTCGAGATGACAAAGCTGGTTAACAAACATCTAAGTTAGTTAATGAGTTAAAATCATCTGGTAATTAGATTAATAGAGGGAGTAAAACACGATACCATCATAGTGTTTTGCTCCTTCTTCGTTTTAAAATAATAAGCCCTATAATGGCAATCAAAAATATCACGATGCTGATTCCCTGGGGAAATGAGACAGAAGAGGTGATTAATCCACGATCAACATCACCTCTGAAGAATTCAATGATAAACCTCAGGACAGAATAAAGGAGCAGGTAGGTAAAGAAGAGTTGACCGTTAAAGGACTTGTATCTCCGCAGGGTTATGAGTATAAGGAAATTAATTAACTCACCTAAAGACTCATAGAGTTGTGTCGGATGAAGTGGTATGCCAAGTCGTGCGAGGCATTCAGGGTCAGTAAAAGTGACTGCCCATGGAAGGCCTTCAGCAGGTTTTCCATAGCAACAGCCAGCAGAAAAGCAACCGAGCCTTCCGATCGCATGAGCTATTGCGATTGACGGCGCAAAAATATCTGCGGTGCTCCAGATACCGAGCTTATTCTTTTTTATATACCAGTAGGCTGTGGGAATAGCAAGTAAGATACCTCCGTAAAAGACGAGGCCACCTTCCCATATTTTGACTATATCAATAGGATTTCGAAGATAATGTTCAGCATTTATTACAACGAAGAAGAGCCTTGATCCAATGAGAGCTGATATAAGTATATAGAAACCGAGGTCTACTATCTTGTCTGCCGGGATACCTTCTTTCTTTGCTTGTCTGATAGCAAGTGCGATACCGAGCAGGAATCCAGCAGCCACAAGGACTCCGTAAGTGTGGATGGTGAGAGGCCCAATCTTAAATACTATTGGATGCATTAATGTTTTGCTCCATGCTTCAATAATGTAGAGCATAAAAAAAACATTATTACCCCTACAGTAAGAGCACTATCAGCAATATTGAATGCATACCAGTGAAATTTTCCTATCGAAAGGTCTATAAAATCGATAACATGTCCGTAGATTATTCTGTCGATAAGATTTCCTGTAGCACCACCGAGTACAAGTGAGAGGCTGAGATAACACTCCTTACCGTTTATCATAAGCCATAGTACAAAAAATAGTGCGATTACCGATACTATTATAAAAAAAACATTGCCGAAACTTTTAAACATCCCGAATGCAGCACCTGTATTTCTTATGCTCACTAAATGAAGGAAGGAAAAGATTTTTACTGAGTCAGATGGATTTAAATAAGTAACAATAAGATATTTTGTGATCTGGTCTATGACGATAACAAGTGAGACAATAAGGAGTACATATGTGGTTCTTCTCATTGTTTATTCAGAAATAACCTTATAACATCTCTCACAGATTTCGGGTGCATCTGTAAATGTTCCGACACTTTCGCTCCAGTTCCAGCACCTATGACATTTTGCCCCTGGTGCATTTTCAATCTTCACCTCAAGCCCTTCTATCTCGCTGCTTTTATAAGAGGCATCAGTCCTTATGTATGCAATCTCTACAGCTGAAACAATAAAAAAGGTTGGTAAGAAATCTCTGTACTGTGTGAGGAGAGCACGATAGTTCTCCGGGAGATAGAGTATAACCTTTGCTTCAAGGGAATTGCCGATAAGGCGTTCTGCTCTTTTGATCTCGAGTGCCTTATTCACCTCATTCCTCAGTATAAATAAATCTTCCCATCTGTTCTCGAGTTCATCGTCAAAGTATCGTTCATTAAATTCCGGAAAGGAAGAGAATAACACAGACTCTCCTGAGTCGGGTATTGTTTGCTCCATGCTCTGTGTTCTATGCCCCATACTCTGCCACATCTCCTCCGCGGTAAATGAAAGTACAGGAGCCATTAATCGTGTCATTGCAGAAAGTATCTGAGAGAGAACCCATTGTGCAGCACGCCTTTCTACAGAGGTTGATTTAAATGTATAGAGTCTGTCTTTCAGGACATCAAGATAGAAAGAACTCATATCCACAACGCAGAAGTTGTAAAGTGTGTGAAAAACATCATGGAAATCATAGTTCTCATATGCTGAGGTGACCCTTTTTATACGTTTCTGAAGCCTGCTCATTGCCCATCTGTCAATCTCTAAAAGATCAGAGCTGTAATCTTTATAGTCAAAATCATAAAGATTGCCGAGTAAGAACCGGCATGTGTTTCTTATTTTCCTGTATGCTTCTGTGAGCCTGTCGAGAATCTCTTTTGAGATCTTTATGTCATCCCTGTAATCTTCAGCAGAGACCCATAATCGTAATATCTCCGCACCATGAGTCTTTATCACCTCCTGTGGTCCAACTACATTTCCGAGAGATTTGGACATCTTCTTTCCCTGACCATCAACAACAAAACCATGTGTGAGTACTGCCCTATAAGGTGCTTTGCCTTTTGTCCCCACTGCGGTAATGAGCGAGCTCTGGAACCATCCCCTGTGCTGATCACTTCCCTCAAGATACATGTCTGCAGGCCAGTTGAGCCTTTTGTCCATCCCGATGACCGCAGCGTGGCTTACCCCAGAATCAAACCAGACATCGAGTATGTCAGTCTCTTTTGAAAATGAGTTTCCTCCGCATTTCTTGCATGTGTATCCAGGAAGGAGAAACTCGTCTGCTTTTTTTACAAACCATATATCAGCGCCATTTTCTAAAACAGATTTTATAATCCTGTCAAATACGTCATCCTCTTTTATATACTCTCCGCAACTTTCGCATTTTATGAACGTGATTGGTACTCCCCATGCCCTCTGCCTTGATATACACCAGTCAGGTCTGTTCGAGACCATTCCATAAATTCTGTCCTTTCCCCATAGAGGAATCCATTGCACGTTATCAATCTCATTGAGGCATCGCTCCCGTAACTTATTGTGTTCGATTGAGATAAACCATTGTTCCGTCGCACGGAAAATGACGGGCTTTTTGCACCTCCAGCAATGGGGATACGAATGGGTAACTTTTTCTTCTTTGATCAATGCATTGTTCTTTTTAAGGATATCTATTATTATTGCATTTGCCTTGAACACAAACTGCCCCTCGAGCATTGAGAGTTCAGGTTGTTTTCCTGAAAATTTAAATTTGCCTTTATTATCTACAGGAGCATAGATGTCAAGACCATATCTCAAGCCGATTTTATAGTCATCTTCACCATGACCAGGTGCGACATGGACAATACCAGAGCCCTCATCAAGGGATACAAAATTATCGAGTACCACTCTGGATTCTCTGTCTGCAAACGGATGCAGTGCTTTTATCCCTTCAAACTTTCTCCCTTCTATTTTTGTGAGCACTCTTCCATCAAGGCCGGCTCTCTCTTTCAGGTATTCAACTCTTCCTTCTGCTACTATGTACACATCTCCATTTATTTCTACTGCAGCATAATCAAAATCAGGATGCATGGCCAATGCAAGATTTGCAGGCAATGTCCAGGGGGTTGTCGTCCATATGACAATGAAAACATTTTTTTCTGCAATGTCTGGAAATCTATCTTGTAATTCCGAATTCAGGACTCTAAACTTTACAAAGATTGATGGTGATTCCTTTTCAGCATACTCAACTTCTGCCTCTGCAAGGGCAGTAATACATGACGGACACCAGTGTACAGGCTTTCTTCCTTTATATACGTAACCACCTTTCACAAAATTCGCAAACTCTCTTACAATCGATGCCTCATAATCGTAGGACATGGTGAGGTAAGAATTCTTCCAGTCACCGAATACGCCGAGCCTCCTGAATTCATATCGTTGTATATCAACAAATGTTTCTGCATACTCTTTACAGAGCCTTCTTTTTTCAAGGATATCTATTTTGTCTTTATTTTCACCCAGATTTTTGTCAACTTGAAGTTCTATCGGTAATCCGTGGCAGTCCCAGCCAGGAACATAGGGAGAATAAAAACCCTTCATTGATTTGTATTTGACGATGATGTCTTTTAGTACCTTGTTCAACGCATGCCCCATATGGATGCGACCATTTGCATAGGGAGGGCCATCGTGAAGGATGTAATGAGGGTTGCCTTTATTTTTTTCCTGGATCCTTTCGTATATTTTTCCTTCCTCCCAGAACTTAAGTATGTCTATCTCTTTCTGAGTAAGGTTCGCCTTCATCGGAAAGTCTGTCTGTGGAAGGTTGAGGCTTTCCTTATGGTGTAATGAGTTCGCTTGGTTTTTTTTGTCAGACATGATTACCTTATTCTGCTTTTTCCTTTTTCTGGGCTTCACGCTCCGCAATTATTTTCTGTGCAAGATGGCTCGGCACCTCATCATAATATGAGAATTCCATCGAATAAAGTCCCCTGCCAGAGGTAAGGCTGTGGAGTTGATTAGCGTAGGTGAGCATCTCAGCCATAGGGACAAGTGCAGTTATTTTCTGGTTACCACCTGCCTGTGGTTCTACTCCCTGAACCCTGCCCCTCTTTGAATTAAGATCACCTATTACTGCACCGAGTGTGTCATCGGGGGTTATCGCCTCAACTTTCATGACTGGTTCAAGGAGTATTGCTTTTGCATCCTGTATAGCCTTTTTTAAACCCATTGAGCCTGCAATCTTGAATGCCATTTCCGAAGAATCCACAGAATGGTAAGACCCATCATATAATGTCACCTTTAAATCAACAACTGGATATCCGGCAATAACACCTTCACGCATGGTCTCAATTATTCCCTTCTCGACAGCTGGCCTGTACTGCTGGGGAATCACTCCACCAACAATCCTGTCAACAAATTCGTATCCTCCACCTCGGGGAAGTGGTTCAATTTCTATAAAGCAATCGCCGTATTGTCCGCGACCACCTGATTGTTTCTTATATCTGCCCTGAGCCTTTGCAGATACTTTTATCGTTTCTTTGTAAGGGACTTTCGGCGTTTTCATTAAGACCTCTACTCCAAATTTTCTCTTCAACTTCTCTATGGTCACCTCGAGATGAACCTGTCCCATTCCAGAAAGAAGCATCTCTTTTGTCTCATCATCTCTCTGGAACCTTAGTGTTGGATCTTCTTCGAGTATCCTGTTAATACTTGCGCCTACCTTTTCTTCATCTCCTTTACTTTTTGGTGCTATTGCATAAGAGATCATCGGGTCAGCAAATTTTATTTTTTCAAAAATGATTTGATGCGCTTCTTCTGAGAATGTATCTCCTGTATATGTTTCTTTTAATTTTGCAACGACACCTATTTCACCAGGTCCTATTGCCTGTGCGGGAATCTGCTTTTTCCCCATAAGATAAAAGACCTGACCAATCCTTTCCTTTGCACCTGTCGTGGTATTCAGTATATTCGAATCAGCCTTAAGTACGCCGGAATAAACCCTGAAGATTGAGAGTTTTCCGGCATATGGATCTGCTATGGTTTTAAATACATATGCTGAAAAAGGTTCTGTCTTTAAAGGCTTTCTCTCAACCTCTTTACCATCCTTAGGATTTTTCCCTTTGATAGGTGATATGCGTGACATCTCCAGTGGCGATGGAAGACACAAAAGTACATTATCAAGAATGTGAGGGATTGCTATGTTTTTAACTGCAGAACCACATGTAACAGGTATAAACCTTTTTGTCAGAGAGCCTTCCCTTATCCCTTTGGTTAATTCGTCATCCGAGAGTTCTGTACCCTCAAGGTATTTCTCAAGCAAGGTATCATCTGACTCTGCAATCTTTTCCACGAGTCTCTTCCTGTATTCTTCAGCCTCAGAACGCATATCAGCCGGTATCTCAGATTCTTCTGTCTCGCCGGCATTAAATGTATATGCCTTCATCTTTATCAGGTCAACAATCCCGGTAAAACTGTCTCCCGAGCCTATGGGTATCTGGAGTGGTATCGCTTCTGTCTCAAAGAATTTCTCGAGTTCTCCTACTGCCCTTGAGAAATTCGCCGTATCCTTGTCCATTTTATTTATAAAGACCACCCTTGGCACTTCGAATTCATTTGCGTATCTCCATATTTTCTCTGTCTCTCCCTTCACACCGGAGATTGCACTGACTATGACAATAGCTCCGTCAACAGCTCTGAGACATCCCCTTACATCCTCGATAAAGTTGATAAATCCCGGGGTGTCTATCAGGTTAATTCTGTGACCTTTCCAGTGACAGAAAGCCAGGGACGATGTGATTGTCATTTTCCTCGCTATCTCTTCAGGCTCACAGTCTGTAGTTGTGGTACCATCCTCTATATTGCCGAGCCTGTTTATGTCGCCTGAATCAAAAAGGAGTGCTTCAATGAGTGAGGTCTTGCCTGCACCTCCGTGTGCAATAACTGCTACATTCCGTATTTTGTCCGCTTCAAGGTTTGCCATAAATCCCCCTTTATTTAAATTTTAAAAAACAAAATTTAAAAATGCAAAATTACAATTTAAAATCGATTAATGGCTTGCAATTTTGACTTTTACTCTACTATTTCTTCAATGACCGGTTTTAACTCTACTTTTTTTTCTAACCGTCTGCTCCAGAGTTTTATCACTACGAAAGAGATAATAAATGCACCAAATCCAAAGATGGAAGAAAGAATATCGGGATCAGCCTCTTTGAAATAAAGGCTGAGTACCTCCTTCCCTATGATAGCACCTATTATCAGGGCAAGGGCGGGTACTCCATACACAATTAAAGAACCTTTTAAAAAAGTATATGGTTTCATCACTATCTTTACCTTCTGCCCAACCCTGGCCTTGATGGGATTCAATGCCTCAATCTCCATTGACTGCTCGTCAGGTTTGCATATGTCCACGGTACATCCATCACAGGCACTTTTTCTTGGCACACTCACCTTTGCAGTGAGCCCCTCAATACTTTTGATTACACCAACTTCTTCCATAATTTTTAATTTTAACATATAAGGTTTTGGAAAGTCCCGAAGGGATCTTGGGAAAATTTGAGTATTTACTATTGCTTTCATAGTGATAAAATATCATAAGGTTCAAGTAATAAATAAGAGGAGGTCAATATGAAATATTTATTCATGGTAATAATTACTATTATGACAGGGTTTATGAGTGCACATGCAGAATTACGCACAGAGATTGTCGAATATACACATGGTGATGTATTGCTGGAAGGTTATCTTACATATGATGATGCGGTCAAGGGAAAACGGCCTGGCGTACTGGTAGTACATGAATGGTGGGGGCTTAATGACTATATTAAGAAACGTGCAGATAAACTGGCGAAACTCGGCTATATAGCTTTTGCAGTTGATATGTACGGAAAAGGAGTGAGAGCACAAGACGCTCAAAAGGCAGGTGAGCTGGCAAGCATCTATTTAAAAGACCGCCAACTTATGCGTGCCCGTGTAAATGCCGGGTTGGAAATTCTTAAAAAGAACAATCTTACTGACAATAAGCGTTTAGCTGCAATCGGTTATTGTTTTGGTGGAACAACCGTCCTTGAGTTGGCACGGGGTGGATCTGATGTTGCTGGTGTAGCGAGCTTTCACGGCGGACTTACTACACTAAATCCTGCTGATACAAAAAATATAAAAGCGAAAGTGCTTGTTCTGCATGGCGCTGATGATCCCTTTATATCAAAAGAACAGATCTCCGATTTCCAGGATGAAATGCGTAAAGCTGGCGCCGACTGGCAGATGGTATTTTATGGTGGCGCAGAACACAGTTTTACGAATCCAGAGGCAGATGGTTACGGGATTAAAGGTGTTGCATACAATGGAAAAGCTGACAAACGTTCCTGGGAGGCAATGAGGGCATTCTTTTTGGAGATATTTAGATAACCTTAGTAACGAGCAGGCAATTTCTCTCAAACTGTATGCACAAAAAAAGAGGTGGGGAAATCCCCACCCCCCTCTATGCAGATTTACTGCTCTCTATTTTGTATACGATAGGACTGCTTCATCAAAGTGTGGTTCGTAAACCATTATTGTCATTGGTTTTCCAAGAACTGTAGAGTTCTGGATTTTGTAAACAAAGTGGGCAATTTCAGCAAAACCGGCTTCCACATAGGTAAATCCGCCGGTGCCTTTAACTGCATTATACTGTGCACCGCTCATGATCTGTGCAAGGGTGTAAAAGAAGTTTGCGGTAACCGGACCAGAGCCTTCAGCAACCGGGTCTCCGTCAGAATCCATCGAGGTATTCCAGCATCCTTCCATCAAAATTTTCGTACCGGATTTGAGAGATTCTTTGTTGTCATATATACCATTAGCATCCATAGCTCCTATCTCCATA
>Ga0315284_10004787_pt1 | contig 19226 bp, 19 predicted proteins | sample YL17G09_16_MG_FD_203696 | JGI IMG/M metagenome (GOLD analysis project Ga0315284, IMG submission 203696) | Sediment microbial communities from Yellowstone Lake, YNP, Wyoming, USA - YL17G09_16 | ecosystem: Environmental > Aquatic > Freshwater > Lake > Sediment | place: USA: Wyoming | collected... | reverse complement strand
TCAAGACTGATGTGCATGTATTGTTTCCCCATATACACCCAGAGTACCACCTATAGGACCGTTTCTCCAAGTGTTGCACTTCCTCATTGAACTGGGGAATGTCAAATAAGAAGGTCCATAACTCATGGTTCATGGTTTCATTTGAGCTTTGTCATTTGAAATTCATTTGAACTTTGGACTTTGGTATTTGACATTTTTTTACACTACGCATTCCGCACTCCGCACTATCCATATTCTCTCATCCAGGATATAAGGGCGAACACACAGGTTCGCCCCTACCGTAGAGACATGCCATGGCATGTCTCTACCCTCTGATCCAGCCACTCTGTCAGCTCTTCATCCGAGGAAGGGGCACGCCCGAGGCTCTTCTGCCACACCTCTCTGCTCTCCATGCAGAGATAGACGAAACATTCAGAGTCATATTTCCTGATCTCCTTCACTATCCGTGTATACATCTCAATCCGTATCGGTTTAAAGTAACGCATCTTTCCGTCCAGGCCCGAGATGAACTCCTCATGTAAGAGCCGGGTCTTCGGGAATCTTGACTGTATCACTTTTTTCAGTGAAGGCATGAAGCGGAGGGCGCCCAAACTGATCCAGGCGATACTTTTTTTCTCAATCCGGTCAAACAATTTTCCTATGACCCCGCAATATTCATTCTCCCATCCCGGATAGGAGATGAGGGGGTCAAAGTGGAATCCCACTCTGTACCCCATCCTTTCACAGGAGCGGGCAGCCTCAATTCTCTCCTCGAGGCTCGCCGTTCTGAACTCTTCTTTCTCTATGATCTTCGGTGTATTGAGCGACCAGGAAACGACGATCCGTTCCCGATGTTTGAGCTTTGTGAGGCCGTCTATCGCTGCGGTTTTACTCTTGAGTTCCAGGAAGGTGTGGGAAGAGGCTGAGAAGAGAGGAGCAACCATATCTACATAATCGATGAGATGATCGAGGACGAGGCTGTCGGTGAACTCACCGGTCCCGATCCGGTAGAGCTGCTTTCCTCTTTTTTCCATGAATTCTTTCAATTCTGCAGTCAAATCATCGATATTTGCGTAAATGGTGAGAAAGGGGGTGTTCAGGTAACTTTGAAGGATGCAATATGAACATGAGAGGGGGCAGTTCAGGGCGAGATGGAGAATGTAATAGCCACAACAGAGATACCCTTTACTTCCCGGGCAGGGTTTTATGAACCTCCCCCGATTTTTTATAACAAGGACCGTTTCCTTGTCAGGCGGATATCCTTCTCCTCTCAGGAGAGGCGAAGGGTCATGAATGTACTCTATTGGTGTGCTCTGGGGGATCCTTGTTAGGAGGTTGCGGGTAATGGGTGACTCTCTTACAGCATCTTCGATGATAACCCTTCCAGGCTGGTATCTCGTCAACCTTCAACAATCTCCTTTAACTCCTCTTTCTCTGCAATTGTTTGTAGCAGAGCAAGCCTCTTTTTGAATTCATCTACGGTGGTGAAGGAGAAGCTTATCCTGAATTCCTCACCCTCAAAATACGGGGGAGGAATGAGGTCGAGTCCTTTCAGCGTTAATCTTTCTTTTTTCTTGCGAAAGCTTTCTTCAGCCTGGGCTAATCGAGGGTATCTCAGCCTCCTCACGTACTCCCTGATTCGGTCTCCCTGAGCAACCAGCCCTATCTTCTGATCTAAAAAGATCTCATTCACCTCTTCGCTTTTTAGAATGCTCTCAATATCAACGCCGTCCCTCTCTTTGATGACAGCACAGTTCTCAATCAGCTCTACCTGCTTGCTCTTGCTCAGCTTAAGCCTGGTTATAAGTTGAGATAGGGTGATCCTTTCCTGAGGTGAAAACCGGAGAAACCCAGGTACGATCTCTCTGGTTATTGTTCCTGAAGCCAGCCCGATTTTGATCTCTTCTTCAAGGTCAAGAATGGCTGTGTACATCTTGAGGAGGGAAAGAGATTTCCCCAGACCCAGGAGGGGCAGAAATTCTTCCTGAATTTCCTGAAGAGTAACATACCGGGTGAGCTTATGGATGGCGAGAGCGGTCTCAACCGGATTCAGATTCCGGTGAGAAAGATTTTCATTAAGGGTTAAGAGAAAAGCATCCTGTTCTCTCACCCCTTCAGGGAGCACGACTGCTGTGAACATCTGAGTGCCAAGTTCATACAGGGCAAATATCCTCTTCCACCCGCACACAATCCGATACCTTCCGTGTGATGCCTTCTGGAGGAGGGGGGGATGTACGAGGCCGACCTTTTCAATTGATCTCTTGAGGGAATCGAGTGCGAAACCATAACTGATGCAAAACGTTTCATCCCGGAGATCAACCTCTTGTAACGATACCGTTTGATAGGTAAACACCACAGATCACCTCCTCGTCACGAGAGGAGACATCCAATAAGGAGGATAAGGAGGAAGGGAGAGACTGCAGTAATGATTACGTGAGATGGAGAGAGTCTGGATAGAACATAAGGGATATGTAAAAGGCCAAAAGAGGCTGTGAGGCCAACAGCCATTCCACCTATTGCACCCAGACAGATGAGAAGAATCCCCATGCCAGGATGCCTGGAAATGGAGATATCCCAGTGCCGAACCCCAGGCACCGGCAGGTCCAAACAGGATGCCAAAGACCACCGGGATGACCGTTCCAACCCTGATTTCTGTGAAACCGGGAATAAGGGGAATGCCTTTGAAAAAGATCAGCAGAGCTGTATATACTGCAGCGGTTAGCGCAGTAAGTACCACCATCTTTGTGTACCGCCACATGGTGAGGGTTTCCTTCATTGCTTCACCTTATCTCTCTCGGGTAACAGTCTATCAGCCTTAAGCTTTTTATAAATCAATAGGCCAGCAAGTCTATGCCCATTCTTGTTCCAGTGTAAATTATATCGATAATATAGCCTCTCTCTTTTCCCAACCTCTTTGAAAATGGGCAACAGATCACACACTGGTATGCCATTCTCGTCTCCGAAGGCTTTGATGACTTTCTGAGGTTTCTCAAAATCGAAGAGGTTGCTTTCATTTGCAGATCTGTTCCCCTCTATAGAGAGAGGATCAGCATGTACCTGGTTGGGACTGGGTATCACCACAATCACACTCTTCCCTCCCCAGGTCTTCGCCAGTTGATCAATTTTCTTCAACCAGCTATTAGTCAATGCCCAGGCTTCCTCTAGATCTTTAGGGTACTTAACCCGGTACATTCCGTAGCCATATCGATTTAAGAAGTTGCGAAACTCTGGAAAAGGAGAGAGGTTAGTTCCAAACAATCTCTCCCTGATCAAGTTGTACCGGTAGCAGAGGAATAGGTATGCATGGGAATTATTTCTGAGAAAGTTTTTTGGAGGCTCTAAGATGGATACAAGGTCTTGCTCGATACGATCTATGAGTCTCCTAACAAGACCTTTTCCTTCAGCCTGGAGGGATTTCCTTATCTGATAATTTTTAAGAGCATTTAAGAAGGCTTCCTTCCTTTTTTTCTGATACGGGCTGAGGCGAAAGTCCTGAGACATCTTCTTTTTATACCAGAGCATTCCATCTTTAATTTCAATTAGGTCATGTCCGAATATCGTGTCAGACACATCGTTGCCTATGAAAAATCCTACCAGTACCAAGTCGGGTTTGAAACGGATGCCTATATCCTTAAGGAAGTGGTACTCGTAATCTGTGCCAACCCCAGGAACTCCGCAGTTTATTACTTCGAATTTCTTCCCGGGGTATTCTTCATTGAGCCTCTTTTCCAGTACTTTGAGGTAGGTATCTTCAAGGTTTACTCCTATTCCAAATGTGAATGAATCCCCCAGAACCAGGATCCTGAAATGAGCTAGGTCATGTTCTGGATACTCCCTGTCACGCAGCCCTATTGAATTAGTCTGGATGAGGGTAGAATATTCCTGGCACCTATTTTTCCTGTTGTAATTGGGGACGACCCTGATATTTAAGACTGGATCACTTTTGTACAACCCTTTGAGTTCGAGGGGAAATTGAGGAGAGAATATTCTGACTCCGATCTCAAAGAACAGCAGGATAAGAATAACGCTTCCGAAGAGAAGACCAAGATTTTGAGCCCATCGCTTGAAGACCGTTTTCTCGTTTTTCATTCCTGCTTCAGTCTCTTCTTTTTCCATTCTTCCATTCTCTTCTTGATCACCTCTTCGAAACCCCGGTCAGTAGGATGGTAGTAGGTTTTTCCCTCAAGTGGTTTGGGCAGGTGATTCTGGTCAACCACTGCGTCAGGAAATTGGTGGGCATACTTATACCCCTTGCCATATCCCAAGTCACGCATAAGTCTCGTAGGTGCATTGCGGATGTGGAGCGGCACAGGGAGTGCCCCGGTCTTCTCGATGTCCTCTAAAACCTTCAGGTAGGCAGTATACACCCGGTTACTCTTAGGAGCGGTAGCGAGATAGATCGCTGCCTGGGCGAGGGCGAGTTCCCCCTCAGGAGGGCCGATGAAGTGGAATGCCTCCATGGCGGAGAGCGCCACCTGCAGAGCCATGGGGTCTGCATTCCCGATATCCTCAGAGGCAAACCTCACCATCCTCCGCGCTACATAGAGCGGATCCTCTCCTGCCTCAAGCATCCGTGCCAGCCAGTAGAGTGCGCCGTCAGGGTCGCTGTCCCTCAGGCTCTTGTGTAAGGCGGAGATCAGGTTGTAGTGTTCTTCGCCGTCTTTATCGTAGAGGAGTGCCTTCTTCTGCATTGCCTCTTCAGCAATCTTTAAATTCACCTCCCTCACACCATCTTTCGTGGGTGAAGTGGTGAGCACAGCCAGTTCAAGGGTGTTCAAAGCGGTCCGCGCATCCCCCCCTGACATCTGGGAGATAAACCTCAAAGCATCTGAATCAACTCGCGGGAAAAAAGAAGCAAGCCCCCACTCCTTATCTGCAATCGCCCGCTTGAGGATGGTCAGGATATTCTCTTCGGTCAGAGGGTTCAGGACAAACACCTTGGAACGGGAGAGCAGGGGTGAAACCACCTCAAACGAGGGATTTTCAGTGGTGGCACCGATCAGAATGATCGTGCCCTTCTCAACGTGGGGAAGGAAGGCATCCTGCTGGGCCTTGTTGAATCTATGGATCTCATCCACAAAGAGGATTGTCTTCTTATTGTGAAACTTCTTCTGCTCTGCTGCCTTTTTAATTAGTTCCCTCACCTCTTTGATGTTGGATACTACTGCGCTGAAAGAGACAAAGGTGGATTTTGTGAGATGGGCAATAATATGGGCTAAGGTGGTTTTGCCGGTGCCGGGAGGGCCCCAGAGGATGATGGACTGGATCTCGTCCTTCTCAATTGCCCTCCGCAGGATCTTGTCCTCACCGACGAGGTGCTCCTGGCCTACAAACTCCTCAAGGGTGTTTGGCCGCATCCGGTCAGCGAGCGGCACGCCCTTCCGTTTAGTCTCGCTGTCCTTGAAATCAAAGAGATCCATGAGTAAAACGTTACCATAAATATCATTTTCCTTTCAATGGAAAGATTCTCCCCTCTCCTTGCCATGTGTTGAAAAGGATGGTATCTAATCGCATGGAGACTATGTGATGGAAGAATTAGTCTGGTTAAACGGTACACTCTGCCCCAAGAAAGATGCAAAGATTTCGATTGACGATCGGGGGTTCCTGCTCGGTGATGGGGTATTTGAGACCATGCGGTCGTACAGAGGCAACGTGTTCAGGCTGGGCAGACATCTGAGCAGGCTCCTTGATTCACTTGCTGTAATCCACCTTACAATCGCCTATCAGCCTGAAGAGCTGAAGCAGGCGGTCTATGATACGCTTAAAGCCAATCGATTACAGGATGCGTATATACGCCTGACTGTAACTAGGGGACAGGGAGGAAGAGGAATTGACCTTCCAGAAAAACTATCCCCAACTGCCATCGTTACTGCAAGGGAGTTTATTCCTTACAAGAAAAGATTTTATGAGGAAGGGATGAGAGCGGGGATTTCTGTGATTAAACAGAACTCCTCGTCCCCAGTAAGCCGGATTAAATCGCTTAACTTTCTCCCCAATATCCTTGCCAGGATCGAGGCAAAACAGGAAGGGTTAGATGAAGCAATCCTGCTCAACACCGAGGATTTTATTTGTGAAGGGACAGTGAGCAATATCTTCCTGGTCAAGCATGGTAATTTAATTACTCCGGATAAAGAAAGTGGCATACTCCCCGGTGTAACCCGTGAGGTAATAATTGAGCTTGCTCTCAGGGAAGGAATCAGGATTGAAGAAAGAAAGGTAAAACCTTCGGAACTGAAGGAGGCTGACGAATGTTTCCTGACCAATACCCTGATGGAGGTCATGCCGGTTTCTGAGATTGATGGAGTGAAGATATGCAGGGGGAAGCCAGGTCCGCTTACGCTTCATTTCATGGAATGGTATAAAGACTTAGTACGGAAAGAACTGGGGATCGATACCTGACAGATTATGAAAGTCATCTCTGCTGAGTTTGTAAAGAGTGCAGTTACCCGGAAGGATTATCCGGGAGAGCCATTGCCAGAAGTGGCGTTTGCCGGTAGGTCTAACGTAGGCAAGTCCTCGCTCATCAATACCCTCCTTAATAAGAAGAATCTGGCCAGGATCAGCTCCACCCCAGGCAGGACCCAGACCATCAATTTCTTCAGGATCAATCAAAAATTCTTCTTCGTTGATCTCCCCGGTTATGGCTTTGCCCATGTTCCGATTGAGGTGAAGAAAAAGTGGAAGCCCATGGTTGAGGGATTCCTTACGGGCGATTCACGGTTGAAGCTCGTGATCCTGATCGTTGATGTTAGGCGTGACCCAAATCCGGATGATGCCACTCTCCTTGAATGGTTCCGGCACTACTCCCTTCCTTTGCTCGTGGCGATGACCAAGGTGGACAAGGTCTCGAGGAATGAGGCGGGTAAGCAAAAACAAAATTTTAAGAATTTCTTTGGGCTGAAAGAAGAAGAAATTATTCCCTTTTCAGCAGTGACAGGAGAGGGAAGGGAGAAAATATGGAAGAGAATTGAGGAGGCAATAAAGTGACAGGGTTCAAGGGGCCGAGGGGTCAAGGGTTCGCGTGAAATGAGGAATTTTAATTTATCCCTTGACCCCTTTGACCCTTGCCCCTTTGACCCTGCCCTTATCCTTTCTTCGCCTCCTCCACGTACTTCATCCGGAGGTTGAAGAGGATGCTGTCGAGCAGCTCATCTTCGTCTTTTGAGAGATTTCCCTTTGTCTTCTCCTTGAGCATCCCCAGGAGATCGATGGTCTGCTTTGCCAGGGAAAGGTTTCTCTCCTTTTTGTTCGAGATGGGGTCAGAGATCTCCCCAAAGTGCAGGAGTGCAGAGGTACTCAGGGAGAAAATAAACGATGCGAAGTTGATTTCAGGAAGTGGAGCCTCCCAAACTTTTTCCTCTTGAGCTTCTTCCTTTGCTTCCCTTTTTGGCTCTTCCGGTGTAGCCTCCTCTTTGAGCTCACCTTCAGGAGTGAATGATCTCTTGTCTTTTATGGTAAAGGACTTATCTTCTTTTTCTTCTGCCATCTTTCTGTTGTCCTCTATTTAATGTAGGGGCGATTCATGAATCGCCCCTACTGTTGCGAACCTTTTCAGAGACATCAAGAAGGTAGTGAGGCGTCCACAAACTGCACCTCATCCTTCCAGCTTATCCACAATTCACCATCCTTCATATCCACTAAGAAACTTGAACCTTCCTTCCAGTGGATGGTCAAGGGGATTTTTACCTTTTCATCAATGATCCTTTTCAGGAAGCGGGCCCCGTACTTTTCGCTGAATCCAACCTTCACTAAATATTCGAGTGCCTCGTCAGTCACTTCCACTTTCTTGCCGTGTTCCTGGAGCTGCTGGTAGATCTTTTCCAGGTATATGGCAGCAATCTGCTTCACCTCATCTTTCGTGAGAGGGTCAAAGACCACCACGTTGTCAATCCGGTTTAGGAATTCAGGAGAAAAGGTATCCTCCACTTCTCGCATGATCGCCTTCTTCGCTGAACCGACCCTGTCCGGATCACTCAAGAAGCCCAACTGGTTCGTGAACTTCTTGAACTTGTCTGAGCCGAGGTTGGAGGTCATGATGATGACCGTATCACTGAAGTAGACCCTCTTGCCTCTGCCATCGGTAAGCCAGCCTTCGTCAAAGACCTGGAGAAAGAGGTTCAATACATACGAGTTCGCCTTCTCCATCTCGTCCATCAGGAGGACGGTGTACGGGTTATCCCTGATCTGGTTGGTAAGGATTCCACCCCGCTCTGAGCCTACAATCCCGCGGGGCATGCCGATTAGTTTGTCGATAGCAGCAGTTGAATCCCGGTATTCGGACATGTCAATCCTCACCATCTTCTTGTCATCTCCGAAGAGGAATTCAGCGAGTGCCTTGGCCATCTCTGTTTTCCCGACGCCGGTCGGGCCGAGGAACAGGAGAACACCGTCCGGCTTGTCAAAATTTTCTTTTAACGGTCCCTTATTCAGCCTGAGGGCACGGGAGAGGACAGTAAGCGCCTCTCTCTGTCCCACGATCCTGCGGGCAATCGCCTCCTCCATATTGTGGAGACGATCCGTGGTGTCACGGTACACCATGTCAATGGGGACTCTGGCCTCCTGGGACACCACCTCCACGATATCCTTTGACTTCACCTGGTCGTCCGGGCGATTAATCTCTACCTTCACGCAGGAGGTATCCAGCCAGGAGATGGGCTTGTCCGGAAGCCTCAATGAATGCTGGTAGCGTGGTGCCAGGGATAAGGCCTCTTCAATGGCCTCATCCGAGATCTTCACACCGTAGTTATTCTCCAGCCTGGTTCTGACTCCGTAGAGAATCTTCCGGGTATCCGCAAGAGAGGACTCCCGTACATCAACTACCCGGAATCTCCGGGCTAGGGCCTCATCCTCCTGGATGTACATCTTGTACTCTTCCCGTGTGGTGGCGCCGATGATCTGGACTTCACCCCGCGCCAGGGTGGATTTAAAGATGTTGGCGGCATCGCCGTGCACGCCGAGGGCTGAGCCAGCGCCGATAATGGTATGGGCCTCATCCACAAAGAGGATCAGATTCTTTTTCTCCTTCAATTCGTTGATGATCTTCTCCACCCGGTCTTCGAACATCCCGCGGAACACGGTACCGGCGACAATCGAGTTCATCTGGAGATTCACGATCTGGCGATTCCTGAGCCGGGAGGGAATGGTGTGGGGTTCGAACTCAAGCTTCATGGCGAGCCCCTCCACAATAGCGGTCTTTCCTACACCGGGCTCCCCGATGATCATCACGGAATTTGACCGCTCCCGGTGACAGAGGATCTCAATCATCTGGTTGATCTCTTGCTCTCTGCCGAAGATATGGGGAAGCTTGCCCATGCGGGCAAGTTTATTGAGATTTACCCCGAAGTACTTGAGATGAGGAGGGAGTTCAAACCTCTTTTTGAGCTCTTCTGTCTCCTTTTCCTTGCTCCGGGCCTTGATCAGGATCATGTGGGAGATTACCTCCGGCTCGATCCCCAGGCTCTTGAAGATCCTGATGGGTACTCCTTCCAGTTCCTGAAAAATTGCTACCAGGAGGTCAACCGGCTCGATCACCTTCCTTCCGGCGTGCTGGGCCTCCTCCCAGGCCTGTTTGAAGGCGTTCTTGGTAGAAGGTGGTATTTTAAGGCCGACTCCCAGGTACTGCTTGGATACTGTGAGATGTTCTTCCAGGAATCGGAGGATGAGATCAGGGTCGAGCCTCAGCTCTGATAGGATCTCCTGGAGAAAGCCCTTTTCGACTTGCATGAAGGCGAGAAAGATGTGTTCAGTCCCCAGATAGTAGTGCTGTCTCTTTTTTGATTCATCAATAGCCCGGCTCAATACCTCACTGGATTTTTCAGAGAGATATTCCCGGTAGTTGCTCAGGTCTATCATTCTTACTCCTTATTCCTCTATCACCGCATCCCCCTGAGCCGCTTTATCCTCTCTTCAATAGGAGGGTGGGTGCTGAAGAGGTTTATAAATGATCTGCCAGCCAGTGGATTCACAATAAACAGGTGGGCAGTAGCTGGATTGGAATCCAGAGGGATCCTCTGTGAAGCAGACTCGAGTTTCTCGAGGGCATTTGCCAGCCCCATCGGTGTTCCTGCCAGGGAAGCGCCGGTTGCGTCAGCGAGGTACTCCCTGGATCTCGAGATAGCAAGCTGGATGAGCATTGCTGCAATCGGTGCGATGATTGCCAGCACAATCATTCCTGCGAGTCCGCCTCCCTGGTCGTCGTCGTCGCTTCGGGAGAATCCGCCGAACATTGCAGCCCAGCGGACCATACTCCCGAGCATCATGATCGCTCCGGCCATCGTGGCAGCAATTGAGCTGATCAGGATATCGCGATTCTTGACATGGCCCAACTCATGGGCGATGACCCCTTCCAGTTCATCTCTGCTCAGGATCCTCATGATGCCGGTTGTCGCTGCTACTACCGCATGCTCGGGATTCCTTCCGGTTGCAAAGGCATTGGGAGAATCAGAGGGGATGATGAATATCCGCGGCTGGGGTATGCCGGCAGACTGGGATAGCCTGCTGACGATGGAATACAGCCAGGAGAAGTCCTGAGGCGAAGCCTCCTCTGCCCGGTAAAGCCTGAGCACAATCTTATCGGAGAACCAGTAGCTCCCGAAGTTTATGAGTACGGCAAAGAAGAAGGCAAAGTACATGCCCTGCCTGCCTCCTACCGCATTCCCGATAAATATGATGAGCGCGGTGAGACTCCCTAAAAGCAAAACCGTTTTAATCTGATTTGGCATACATTTCCCTCCTAAAAACGTTTGGTCGTTCTTACGATAAATTCTTACCGCGAAGCGCGGCCTTCGGTCTTATTTACCGAAAAAATCTTGAATTCGCACTCAAAACCCTGTTCTTTAATATTCTCAGTTCCAAGCGCTCCTGGGATTGTAAGGATTACGCCCTTCAAAATCCTTCAAGAGTTGCCTGGACTGTTCATCCAAATTTTTTGGTACCGTGACCTTCACCGTTATGATCTGGTCACCTTTTATCCCTTCCTTGCGGGTGATCCCCTTCCCCTTGAGCCGCAGCTTCTGGTTGCTCTGGGTTCCGGGAGGTACGGTTACCACCGTAGGGCCGTCAATGGTAGGCACAGTCACTTTTGCCCCCAAGGCTGCCTCACTTATCGTGAGAGGCATCTCCAGATAAATATCATTACCCTTCCTTTCGAACCACGGATGAGGCCGCACTGTCGTGATGATGTACAGATCTCCGCTCGGGGCTCCCTGGAAGCCTGCCCCGCCTTTCCCCTTGATCCGTACCCGCGAGCCGTTATCTGCGCCAGGCGGTATTCTCACCTTGAGCTTTTCAGGGGCATTGACCTTGCCGATTCCCTGACACCTGCTGCAGGGATTCATGTTGATCTGTCCTGTGCCTCTGCAGCGTGGACAGGCCTGCGGGAGGTTGAGGAACCCTCCGGTCTTCTGACCGGTGCCTCCACATTCGTGACAGACCTGCTTGCTGCTGCCGGGCTTTGTCCCGCTCCCCCTGCATTCCGGGCAAGGAGTCTCCCGGTTGTATGTTATCTCCGTGGTGAGCCCTCTGGCAGCCTCTTCGAATCCTATCTCCATGGTGTACTGGAGGTCTTCTCCCCTCAGGGGCCCAGTACGGGCCGCCCGTCCCCTTTTGGTGAAGATATCTCCCAGGATGTCTTCAAGGCCGCCGTAACCGCTGAAATCGAAGCCGCCATAGGGTTGTCCCTGCTGGGAATACATCCGGGAGAAGTCGAAGTCACCGACGAAGGCCTGATGACCAACCTGGTCATACTTCTTTCTTTTCTCAGGATCGCTCAATACCACGTAGGCTTCAGAGATCTCCTTGAATCTCTCTTCTGCCTGTTTATTGCCGGGATTTACATCGGGGTGGTACTTCTTGGCTAACTTACGGTATGCCTTTTTAATCTCATCAATGCTGGCTCCCCGTTTTACCCCCAGAACTTCGTAGTAGTCTTTTTTTGCCACCGTTACCCTTCAGTGAATTATTTTCTTTTTCATTATATCAATCCGGTCAGTAATTATCAACGGTCAACCTCATTCTTTCTTGCCTCTTTCCAGGTATGGTAAATCCGCTGGATGGCTGTCAGGTGGGTAAGGATCGCCAGCAGCCAGAGGACTGCAGTCATAAGGTTAAAGAGTGCTCCCGCAGCGAGAAGGATGATTCTCTCCGGCCGCTCCATCAGTCCCACATTGCACCGGGGGATGAAATTCTCAGCCCGCGCCCGGGTATAGGGAACAAGAATGGTCCCCAGTGAGACCGCGAGCGTTAGGGCCACGAGGAGAGTATTCCCCTCCATGGAATAACGGAGGGTGAGACCGATCAGGAGGAACATGTCCGAATATCGGTCAATCACGGAGTCAAGGAACCCGCCGAACTGGCTTACCTTCCCCAGGGTCCTTGCGGCTGCACCATCCAGGATGTCGAAGATGCCGGCGATGAGGATGAGCACGCCTCCCCACCGCAGGTCTCCTATGACAAAGATGACAGCCGCTCCTGCATTCAACAGCAGGCCGAGGGAGGTAAAGGTGAACGGGCTGACTTTCCCCCTGAAGATGAAATGAATAAGGTAACGGGCTGGTGTATCTAACCTGCGGCCAATCTTTGAGCCCAGCATCTCCCCGCGAATGACTTACTTATTGGTATCTTCAAACTCAGCATCCACCACATCGTCTTCTTTGGGCTTTCCCTGAGGACCGGGTTCGCCTTCGGAAGAGGGCGGGCGCTGCTGCTGGGCCTGCTGATACATGATCTCGGCCAGATGGTGCGAGGCACGGGTAAGCAGCTCCATCTTTTCTTTCATCCGGGATACGTCGCCGCTCTCCATCGCTGATTTCAGCTCTTTGATGGCATCTTCTGCAGCGCGGGCATCAGCCTCAGAGAGTTTACTCCGGTTCTCGCTCAAGGTCTTTTCTGTAGTATAGACCAGGCTGTCAGCCTGATTTCGTACTTCTATTTCTTCCCTCTTTTTCTTGTCTTCTTCCGCATGCGATGCAGCATCCTTCACCATCTTGCTAATGTCATCTTTACTGAGCCCGCTGCTTGCAGTGATGGTGATCCTCTGCTCTTTGCCCGTCGCCATATCCTTGGCCGAGACATTCACGATCCCGTTGGCGTCGATATCGAAGGTCACCTCGACCTGAGGCACCCCGCGCGGTGCAGGTGGAATGCCCACCAGGTGGAACTTGCCCAGCGTCCGGTTGTCCCGCGCCATCTCCCGCTCACCCTGGAGGACATGGATCTCTACGCTGGTTTGACTATCAGCAGCGGTGGTAAAAATCTCGCTCTTGCGCGTGGGAATAGTCGTATTCCGCTCGATCAGTCTCGTCGTCACGCCGCCGAGGGTCTCAATGCCGAGAGAGAGCGGTGTCACGTCCAGCAGCAGGACATCTGTTACTTCACCGGCTAAGACGCCGGCCTGAACCGCCGCTCCGAGTGCCACGACCTCATCAGGGTTTACCCCTTTATGAGGTTCTTTCTTCACCAGATTTTTGACCAGTTCCTGAACCCTGGGGATCCGGGTAGAACCTCCCACCAGGACTGCTTCGTCAATACTTTCCGGTTTTATCTTGGCATCATCGAATGCCTGGAGGCAGGGCTTCAGGCTCCTTTCCATGATGTCATTCGTCATCTGTTCAAACCGGGATCTCGTGAGCTTGATGTTCATGTGCTTGGGGCCGGAGGCATCCGCTGTGACAAAGGGGAGATTGATCTCCGTCTCGAGGGTTGAGGATAGTTCAATCTTCGCCTTCTCTGCTGCTTCCTTCAGTCTCTGCAGGGCCATCCGGTCCTTGCCCAGGTCAATCCCCTGGTCCTTTTTGAATTCAGCAATCAGCCAGTCGATAATCCGCTGGTCGATATTGTCACCTCCCAGATGGGTATCACCATTGGTTGCCTTAACCTCCACCACATTATCTCCAACTTCGAGGATTGAGATATCAAAGGTACCCCCGCCAAAGTCGTAGACCGCAATCTTTTCGTCCTTCTTCTTGTCCAGACCATAGGCCAGGGCAGAGGCAGTCGGTTCATTGATGATCCTTAAGACATTCAGACCGGCAATGATACCCGCCTCCTTCGTGGCCTGCCTCTGGCTGTCATTGAAGTAGGCAGGAACGGTAACAACCGCATCCTTTACTTCTTCACCCAGGTACGCCTCGGCGGCCTTCTTCAGCTTGCGGAGGATCATGGCGGAGATCTCCGGCGGAGCATAGACCTTTCCCCTCACCTCAACCCGTGCATCACCATTGGATTCCCGCACAACCTTGTAGGGGACCATCTTCATCTCTTCGGTCACCTCATCATACTTTCTGCCCATGAAACGTTTGATAGAAAAGACAGTATTTTCAGGATTGGTAACAGCCTGTCGTTTTGCCACCTGCCCTACAAGAATTTCACCATCCTTGGTAAATGCGACTACAGAGGGGGTAAGCCTGCTCCCTTCCTCGTTGATGATCACCTTAGGTTCACCACCTTCCATTACAGCCACAACTGAGTTGGTAGTGCCTAAATCGATACCAATCACTTTTCCCATAGTTCAACCTCCTTCGTAAATCAATGGTTAGGTAGTATTATTATTATATCCATTCTGCTCAGATTCTTCAATACCTTTAATCCTGGATCAGTGAGATGAGAGGAGCTGTACGAGTTCTTTGACATCCTGGCACCTCTCCTTGGGACAGATGAGTAATTTTCCGTCAGTCTGGACAATTACCAGGTGAGAGATACCGATGGTGGTGATGAGATGGTCCTGGGCATGGATTACACAGTTCCGGGTATCGATACCTCTATGCCTGCCGATCACTGCATTTCCGTACTCATCGAGCTGATACACCCGTTCTAAGGCAGCCCACGTTCCCACATCGTCCCACCGGAATTCTGCCGGGATCACCAGGATACCTTCTGCCTTTTCCAGGATGCCGTAATCAAGGGAGATCCTGGGAAACTGCCGGAACTCTTCAGTGATAACCTTGTTATTATCGAGCCTTTCCCTGATGCGGCTCATGCCGGTCCAGATCGCAGGAAGATATTTTTTAAAAAGATCCTGAATGGTCCTGTTCCGCCAGACGAAGATACCGCTGTTCCAGTAGTAATCCTTCTGGGTTACGTATGTTTTAGCCAGCTTGAGATCGGGCTTCTCGACAAACTTCTCTACTTTAAGAAAGGGGATGTTATTAAGCCTGTCTGCCTGCCCCTGTGTTTTGATATATCCGTACCCTGTCTCTGGACGGGTGGGCTTTATCCCCAGGGTGATAAGTGCATTCCGGGTAGCGAGAAGCTGGATAGCCGCGGAAAGGGATTGTACATACATATCGTTGTCCGGGATATGGTGATCAGAGGGGATAACTACCATAACAGCATCCGGATCCCGTTTTTCTACATGGAGAGAGGCAAACCCGATACACGGGGCGGTATCCTTCCCGATTGGCTCAACCAGAAAGTTTTCCTCCGGTAATTCCGGTAACTGCTCCTGAGCAACCTTCAGGTGCTCCTTCCCCACAACCACTAAAATCCTTGGGAGAGGGATTAACGGTGTGATCCGCTCAACCGTCATCTGGAGCATACTCTTCTCGCCCAGGATGGGGAGAAACGGTTTGGGGGTTTCTCCGGTACTAAGTGGCCAGAACCGTTCGCCTCTTCCCCCTGCCATTACAACAGCATAGGCTCTCTCTCGATTTTTTATGGCCATAGGTTACATTGTAATCTGTTTTACCTGATAAATCGAGGAAAAAACGAGTTAGGTACCTGTTTCTTGTACCTCGAGACCCGAAGCTTGTAATCCAAGACGGTGTTTGGAGCGGAGATTAGAATTCATCTACACGAGGTGAAAAGTTCTCAAAGCGGGTATACTTGTCCACAAAGGTGAGCTTGATATCCCCCGTTGGCCCATTTCGCTGTTTCCCGACCAGGATTTCCGCTATGCCCTTGACGTCTTCGTCAGAGCGGTTATACAGCTCCTCCCGGTAAATAAAGGCGATGACGTCAGCATCCTGTTCGATGGCTCCTGACTCTCTCAGGTCAGCCAGTTGTGGCCTTTTATTCGGGCGATCTTCAACTCTCCGGTTCAACTGGGAAAGCGCTACGATGGGGAGGTTCAATTCCTTGGCTAATGCCTTCAGTGATCGGGAGATGTCGGAGATTTCCTGTTCGCGGTTATCTGACGACCCCCTCCCCCTCATCAGCTGGAGGTAGTCAACGATGAGCAGACCGAGGTTATGTTCTGCCTTGAGCCTCCTCGCCTTTGCCCTCATCTCCAGGGCAGTCAACGCCGGCGTGTCGTCAATAAAGATGGGTGCCTGTGAAAGGACATCGATGGCTGTAATCAGCTTTTTCCAGTCTTCCTTGTCGAGGAACCCCCTCCTGAGCCGGTGGGCGTCTACCCTCCCTTCAGAACAGATCATCCTCAGGGCGATCTGCTCCTTGGACATTTCCAGGGAGAATATTGCCACCGGGATATTGGCTTCAATGGCTGCATACTGGGCAATGTTGAGGCAGAAAGCGGTCTTCCCCATGCTGGGCCGTCCGGCCACAACGATCAGGTCAGAAGGCTGGAGGCCTGCGGTCAAGCGGTCAAACTCCCCAAAACCCGTTGGCACACCGGTGACAAACTCCTTTCTCTCATAGAGCCGCTCAATGGTCTTCATGCTCTCTTTGAGGACGGACTTCAGGTCAAGAAAAGATGACTTGATCTGTCTGCCGGTGATTTCAAATATGGACTTTTCAGCTTCATCCAGGAGGTCTTTCACATCCTTGCTGTCTTCATACCCACTGGTCACAATCTCGGTAGCTGTGGTGATCAGCTTCCGGATTACGGACTTCTCCCGGACAATCTTGGCGTAGTAGGAGATGTTGGAGGCGGTTGTAATATTATCTACCAGTGAGGCGAGGTATGCAGCTCCTCCCACGTCCTCGAGATGGTTTCTCTTTTTGAGTACCTCGGTTAAGGTAATGAGGTCGACTGGTTCGTTTTTGTTGAAGAGCTCCATCATACCCAGGAAGATCTTCCGGTGGGCCTCCCGGTAGAAGTCCTCTTGAGTGATGTATTCCAGGACCTTGTTGAACGCCTCATTTTCCACCAGGATTCCTCCCAGGACTGACTGTTCAGCGTCAATATTCTGTGGTGGAAGCTTATGGTTTACAGAAACCGAGTGGTCCATGATGAAAAACGTTGTATGAAAGGAAAGAAAAAATGGTTCCGGTGGTTAAGACTTAACCACCCAGACCTTAAGTTTTGCTGTTATCCCTGGATTCAGCTTGATCGGGACAGTATAGATGCCCAGGCTTTTGATCGGTTCCTCGAGGAGGATCTTTTTCCGATCCACCGCAACACCTTCGTTTTTAAGCGCCGCTTCAATGTCCAGAGACGTTACCGCACCAAATAACTTATCCCCTTCTCCAGCAGCCATGGCGATGGTACAGGAGACCTCTTCCAGCTTCCTGGCAAGCTTCTCCGCTTCCTTTTTGTCTTTTTCAGCCTTCTGTTTCAGGAGCTGCTTCTGGTGTTCGAATTTCTTGACACTCTGAGAGGTAGCAAGAATAGCCTTCCCCTGTGGGATGAGGAAATTTCTTCCATACCCATCAGCCACCTGAATTACGTCACCTATCTTGCCGAGTGAGGGAATATCTTCTGTTAAAATGACCTTCACGTTGTATCCCTTTGCTTTATGATTTGCAGAATATATTAATTAATAATTAATGCCTAATGGTAGTAAAAGGCAGGATAGCGATATTCCGTGCCCTTTTTATTGCCTGGGCAATCCTCTTTTGATGCTTGGCACAATTCCCTGAAATCCTCCGGGGAACGATCCTCCCCCGCTCGGTAATGAAGTACTTCAGGGTCGCAGAATCCTTATAATCAATCACCATGGTGCTGTCTGCACAGAATCGGCATACCTTGCGCCTTGAATACATTCCTCGTTGCTTGTTCTGCGTTGGTCTCAACTCCTCCTCCTCACTCTTTCTCTAAGTAATGGATCCGGTCAGCAACCACTTCGAGCCTGTTTCGGCTCATCCCTTCAGGGCTCGTCCATCTCCTCTGCTTGAGCCTGCCGTTGACTAAAACCCTCCTGCCTTCCCGTAAGACATCCCGGAAATTGTCCAGACTCGATCCGAGTGCGATCACATCAATGTAACTCTTCCCCCCCTCTGTTTTGGAGACGTTCTTTGAAGGGTGAGAAAAGGCTATGGTAAAAGTGATAACCGGATTCCCTTTCGGGTTGTACCGGATCTCAGGGTTCCTGATGAGGGTACCACTCAGGATGACATGGTTAACGTCCACCCCTCATCTGCCCCCTCTTACACCGCCTCTTCCGGCGGGGAAACCGTATCTTCTCTGGGGGCTACCTTCTCTTCAGGCGGCAATCCCTGCGCTTCACTTGCTGCCAGGGCAACCCCGGTCTGGACCGTCTGATAGCGTAATATCTTCTCATTATAACGGAGGGTTCTCTCGATCTCCTTCAGAGAATCGGGAGAAGCCATAAAATAGAAGATTACGTAGTATCCCTTCGAATTTTTCTTTACCTTATAGGTAAGCTTCCTCTTCCCCCATTTCTCAACCTTGACCACCTTGCCCTGAAGCTGGGTGATTGTTTCGGTCACCTTATTCGTGATGGTGCTTACCTCGTCTTCCGTTATCTCAGGGTTAGTTATCAATATGAGTTCATATCCTCTCAAACTTCATCCCTCCTCATTTTTTTTACACGGTACTGGTCACGATCTCTTTAATGCGGAGGGTGGTGAAATACTGACGATGGCCCTGCTTTTTCCGGTAACCTTTCCTCCGTTTCGATTTGAAAACAATAATTTTCTTTGCCCTTCCCTGCTTTACAATCTCTCCGATTACCTTTGCATTGGGGAGTACCGGGCTGCCGGTTTCAATTGCTCCATCCTTTTCGAGCAGGAGAACTTCAGTTAATTCAACAGTATCGCCGACTTCTCCGGAGATTTTTTCCACGTCTAAGAGTACACCCGGATTAACCTTGTATTGTTTGCCCCCGCTTCTGATGACTGCGTACATGAATTTCTACCTCAAACCTTGATTTATGACAAAGTAAAGGAAGAAAATAATGGAATTTTAAATTTTTGTCAACAGATAAATTCTATGGTATATCTACTGTTTCGAATTCCTCTGGGGAGTCCTTCTTGCTTATCAGCCCAGTAACATACGATGTAATTGTTATCGGCGGCGGTCATGCCGGGTGTGAAGCTGCCCTGGCTGCTGCCCGGTCCGGCTGTCATACCATCCTTCTTACGCACAACCTCGATACCATTGGCTTCAT